>Ga0105099_10000793_pt1 | contig 21006 bp, 17 predicted proteins | sample PPLLak3cmMay2015_2_FD_79138 | JGI IMG/M metagenome (GOLD analysis project Ga0105099, IMG submission 79138) | Freshwater sediment microbial communities from Prairie Pothole Lake near Jamestown, North Dakota, USA - PPLs Lake P8 Core (1) Depth... | ecosystem: Environmental > Aquatic > Freshwater >... | reverse complement strand
GGATGTTTCGAAACGATTTTCAGATTCTCCATGGTTATGGCCCGAACTCTGGAAAGAAAATCGTCATATTGCAAATCCCCATATTATTAATCCGGGTGAACAGCTTCGTCTTTTCTACAATAAAGAAACGGATCTGATCGTCGAGGAAAAGCAAAAACCGGAAGAGAATAAAGTTATTGCACGGGCAAAAGAAACCGATAACAGAAATTTAATATATTACAATTATCCTGCTATTGACAGCATCGGATTTATAAGAAAGGAGCCGGTCGCGTCTGATGGTTCAATATTTAAGGTTAAAGATGATAAAATTTTGATCAGCGTTGGGGATCTTTTATACATAAAGCCTGAAAGCAATTCAAATTTTACACCGGGAACAAAATACATAGTATACAGAACGCTTGAGCCCCTGGTTAATAAAGAAAAGGAAGCATTAATCGGCTATCAGCATTACCTGACAGGCATGGTTGAAATAAAAAAAATTGAACCTCTCTATGTTATTGCTGAAGTCATAAAATCCTTTAAGGAAATTTCACTAAATGATCTTCTGATGCCGTATAAGCCAAAATCTTTGCAGATACCCATTATTGAAAGTGTAAAGGGAATTGAAGGAACCATTATAGCTTCAGAAGAAAAGAGGGTAATAATAGGTGATAACACAATCGCTTTTATAGACAAAGGTGAAGCAGACGGTCTAAAACCGGGACAGTTCTACAGCATATTTTATCAGGATAAGAAAAATATCTCTCCGGGTATCAAAGAAGAAACATATCTTGACCCGGTTGATTTCGGTAAAGTTTTTGTGCTTTACACAGAACAGACAACGTCATCCGTTCTTATAACAAAATCTGATAAAAGCATAAATATAGGAGCAAAAATAAGAGGCCCTGTCAAATGATATATTTTAAATTACAGTTTAAGAAGTAATATTCCCGTGTTGGTTTATCGGCAATCACAGACTGCGTTAGCTAAAAGTCATCTTTGAGTGGCGCAAATGGGAATTAAGCATTATTTAAAGTCACTTTTTACATATGCTTTATAATAAATCTGTTTCGGCAAATTTCACACCTGCTCCCAGGTTACCCTCAACACTTCCTGATATGTGGTTATCCCTTTGAGGAGTTTTTTAACTGCATTTTCCCTGAGCGTTACCATTCCCTCTTCTTTCGCTTTTACTCTGATCTTGTGCAAATCTGTATCGGCAGAAGTTAATCCCTTTATCGATTCTGTATAAGGCAAAACTTCGAACACGGATGTTCTTCCAAAATATCCCGTCCCCCGACAATTGATACAGCCCTTTCCCCTGTAAAGTTTGACTCGGCTTTTTCCTCCAACCTCAAGCCCCATTGAACTTAACTCGGCGCTTTCCATTTCAAACGATTCTATGCAATGCGAACATATTTTGCGGACCAGCCGTTGAGCTAAAATCCCTACCATTGTGGCCTGAATCAAAAAAGGAGGTATTCCCAGATCCAGAAGGCGAGTAATGGATGAAGGAGCGTCATTTGTATGAAGCGTTGAAAGAACAAGGTGCCCCGTCATTGCAGCCTGAACTGCATTCTGGGCGGTCTCAATGTCTCTCATCTCTCCTATCATTATGATATCCGGGTCCTGACGCAGAATATTTCTTAATATTGTCGCAAATGTTATATCCACGGCAGGCTGAACAGCGATCTGGTTGAAATCCTCGTGAACCATCTCGATGGGATCTTCTATGGTTGTAATATTTATTCCGGGTGTTGAAAGATGTCTTAAAGTGGAATAAAGCGTTGTCGACTTGCCACTTCCGGTTGGACCGCATACAAGCACGATTCCGTGAGGCATATTAATAAATTGATTGTAACGAATCAGATCCGTCGGAGTAAAACCAAGCTGTTCAAGTTCCTGGAACAGAATATCCGGATCCATGATCCTCATCACGACTTTCTCTCCAAATGCCACCGGAAGCGTTGAAACCCTTATCTCTACTCCAGTATCGCCTTTATCCGTCTTTATACGCCCGTCCTGAGGTCTTCGTTTTTCGGACATATCGAGTCGTGACATGTTCTTAATTCTGCTCACAACCGCAGAATGAACTTTTTTTGGAAGTTCATAAACAGAGTGTAAAACACCGTCAATCCTCATCCTTACAAGGCTTATATTTCTTTTGGGCTCAATATGTATATCGCTTGCTCTCTGATCAAAGGCGTAGGAAAAAAGATGATTTACTGCGTTAACAATATGTCTGTCATTTGAAGGAAGCTCGTCCGGAGAAGACAAACGGAAGTATTGCTCAAGATTGCCGAGATCCACCGAAGGGCCTTCAAACTGATGTTCGGCAGCAGCTATAGACCGTTTGAAACCAAAAAATTCGTCAATAAGCTTGACAATATCTGATTTTGAGCTGACTACAACTTTGACTTTAGCCTGTATTGCCCGAGCGATGTCATCAAAGACCTCTGAATTGAATGGATTCGAAGTTGCAACCGTCAGGTATCCGCCATCAAGGGATACGGGCAGAATTTTATGTTTCATTGCAAAGGAGCGTGGAATTGTTGTGGTAACAAGATTGAGATTCAATTTCAAAGGATCTATCTTTTTAAACTCCATTCCCCATTCCTCTGCAAGAATCTGATAGATTGCATCCTCATCAACCGTTTTTGAAGAGCCGTCAGCTTTTTCAAGTTTCTGGGAGACAACAATATCAATAATCGAAATATCTGCCGCAGGTTTTGCCGCTCCCGGATTCAGTTTAACCTTTGATTTCTCTATTTTCCTTTTATAGGCTTCTTTTTTTTCAAGTATTTCCCTTGCCTGTTCCCTGCTGATAATATTCCTTTTAACAAGAACACGGCATATCTTATCTGCTGAAAACGGATTCTGCTGATCTGTGTAAGTTGTCCTTGAATTGATCATGCTTTAATCTATCACGTCGAAGAAAGGAGTTTATTTTTTGATTTTTCAACCCACAACATTACACGCCCGACCTGATCTTCATGCTGCTTGCCGGCACCAAGGTTTAAAAAATTCTGCTCCATGCTTTTAACTTTTTCAAGAACTGCGGCATCGCCTTGTACCCCCAGCCGTGCGAGTATACGAACCGTCACTTTCAATTGCTGCAGGAAAGCAGGAATATTACGGCTTGATTCTGAAAGCATAAATATTTTTGCTTCGGGGTTGCCATATTCTCCCAAAGCATCCCGTATAACCGAACGTGATGTTCTTCCACCAACAAGAGACAAAAACATGAACATTTCCCTTTGAAGTGAAAAAAGATATTTCAGTGTCATCGGATGATTATTGGAAGACCCCTCATTATCGAGAAGCTCTAATATGTTGTTGTGTATTGTCCTGCTTTTTTTAAATGTTCTTTCAAATCCACCTTCAAGGATATCCGATGCCGCTTTTACCACATCTCTATCAAGCCCGTCTTTCACCAGGATAACCTCTTCAGGAGTCATTTCAATATCGATGTCACGCTCTTTATTGTATTTACGAAGAAAAAGGTTGGAGAGGACAAAAGCATTTCTGTCTGAAATGGATACGGTAGATGTTGAATTGTATATATCGGACAGAAGAACTGCCATGGCTTTCTGTGGCTGGCCCATTTTACTAACCAGCATTTGTAGCGAATTTAAAAATACGACGCGATCATTACGATTCAGGGTGTTCTTGAGATTATGCCAGAGAATCTCGAATATTTTTTTTTCAAATCGCGCCAATTCAGGAATATTTCTTTCAAAGGCATTCTTTATAAAACGTCCCTGAATATCAAAACAGTCATTCAGAATTTCCACTATTCTCTTTGCATCACGTACTTCAATTCCGTAATTGGATGCAACCGCCAGATAGTTTTGGGCCTTTAAATCTGTAAATGTTTTCATAGTGCCATCTTCCTTTTAAAAGAGAATAACAATCATAAAAACGTTCTGTAAGCCCTGCGGTTTTTACAATTATCAAATAGTTCTTTAAATATCAACTGGTTCTTTTGATTAGACGTCATTATAAAAAAACAGTCCCCTGCCTGCACAAAATTCTCTTTCCCATGCCTTCAGAGGACTGTTTCCTGTCAATAGAGATCTTTCTGTTTATTTCTTTTTATATTTACAATCAGCTTTTTATCTCCGGGCTTTTTATATAATATTCCGTATCCCTCTTGAAACGCTTTACCTTTATGTTTCTGCCCTCAGGCACAATCACATCTGGCATATCCGGGCCATATGGGGTGAACATTACCCAATATTATTCTATAGGGCTTAACGGGGGAGCGCTTTTTGAAGGAAGCAAGCTTATTTATTGCGTTTACCCTTTCCAGAAGCGGATACTTCCTGAATGATCTCGCCCACGGTAACTCCACCGGGAAGCCCAAACCCTTTCACCAGCACCTGTTGTCCTTTCTTAAACGCGTTCAGTAGAACGGCATTGCCTTGTTTATCCAGCAAAGAGGTCTTGCAAACCTTATCCCCCATTTTGAACTCGGAAATATCAATTTTCTTCTCTGCAACAATCATATAGGATTTTAATATATTCACCTCCATAACCAATGCATTGATTTCAATTTCTTCCACAGCATCGGGATCGATTATCAGGCCTGAAACCGCGAACGAATGATTCGGATGAAAAAATCCCAGCATCACCGCCATCAACATTCCCAACAAAAAAACTTTTTTAACAGTCTTCGTATAATAATCCATGAAATCCTCCCTAGTTTGTAATCTGGCGCCAGTAATACAGGTTTAAATCGGCCACCGGATCGGGGTCTTGTTGGGCTACTCCTCCTTCGACTCCGACGAACAGCACTGCCTTGCCAGGAAGCACGGCGATAACCGGTGCGGAGGGCATGGAGGTCCCGATAAGACTACTACGATCCATTTTCCCCCGTTCGACAACATTTCCATCCCCATCCGTCTCCGAAACAGCGCTGAAATCATATACAGCGCCTCCGGTAAGATAGTCAACCGCATAGAGCCGTGCCTGCCCCCTTCCGGATGCGGCTTCGCATGGATCGCCAGTAACAACGCCGGCTTCGGGCGTATATGTGGTAAAATAGGCAACACCCGCATAAACGGTCACCGAAGAAGTTATTTGCTCACCCAAATTTTCTAATCGAAAATACCAGCCTTTTGAACTCTCGAGCCCTTCCCGAGCCGCTTCCTGCTCTCCTGCGGTACCCATTTGAATCAGGTCGGCTGTAACATCCATCAAATTGGATTCGGTTAACATGGCAGGCGCCGGATCTGTCCATTCGTTTTTGATGGCATATATCCGATTCACGACAGTGTTATCATTTGGATGCTCCCGGTCGCCGGTGCCGAAAAAAATCATCTCTCCATAGGATTCTGCAACCGCATCCGGCGAGTAGAAGCACTTTCTTTGAACGCCATCTGCTGATGCCGAGAAAAAGGTTCTTCCGGACCAGACACCGTCCCCGTTGTCATCCTCAAAGGCAAACATCTTTCCGCCAAGATCGCCTGCATACACTCTGTTGACATACCCGTTCCCATCTGTATCAAATCCTGCCAAATCCACAATACTGCGGGTCATACCCGCAAAGTTTGCGCCATTCATGTTCAGGCTGCTGACGGTTCCGTCGGCAACCTTTACGGCGAATACAGCCCTGCCCTGCGAGTCTAAAGACAAAGGGATGGCTGCATCCTGATTGATATCATAGCCTCCTGCCATTAAGAACACCTTATCAGATCCCGTGGCGGTCTTGATGGTGGCAATGGTGGGAGTGCACCAGGATTGGCCAAGCTGCGCGGCGCCACCCCCCAAAATGCCGGGCTCTATCTTGTAAAGCCAGCTCGGAGAAGCGGGAGTAGTGACATTCAACGCATAGTAGTTATATCCCCCCCGGCGCTCGCCAAAAAAGAGAGTCTTCTGTCCCCCATCCTGCTGGTAAACCACCGACGAACCATCCACAAAATAGTCGTGAGTGGTCGTGGCATCAGAAAGCAATTGCAAGCGGTCAAGCTGATCGGGCGGTATGAATCCCCACTGTTCTTCTCCTGTACTGTCTTTAAAACAGTGCATCATTCCGTCGTTGCTTCCTGAAAAGATAAACGCGTCATCTAAAGTTCCATCGCCGTTGGTGTCGTAATGAATGACTGCCGGCTGGGAGTGGAGAATGTCTCCCAATACCCAGGCTTTATCTGCGCCGTGTATGTCATCGATTACTCTGTCTCTTTCCGTATTGTTTGCCACATCCAAAACACCGTATGTGATTACGGAATTGGCTTTAGAAAAGGCATTATCAACATGGGTAAGCGCCGTCTGAGTTCCCATGTAGGTATAAAGATTCCGGCTTGTCTGTTCCAAAACCACACCCCCCGTGCCTCCCATAAGGACATTTGGGCCATCTTGCGAGTCAGACCAGAAGGACGTGGCATTATTTTTGATGGCGCCGTCGGACAATGTCGCTTCAACTCCGAATTTATCGAGTATCTCTCCGTCTGAGCTCAGGCCGTATTTTTTGATGTTGCCAAGCCATCGGCCGCTAGTGTCCGGTTTAAAAAACCCCACGTAGAGCGAGTTTCCCGCGTACGTCCGGTTCATCCGGCTTACCGGGACCACCGGTGAAACAAACACGGCATTTACATCTGCGATTGACGCCATAATCTCCTCAAAGGCAGCCGAAAGACCGGAGGCGCTGTTGGTGGTGTAGTACTGGCCCCCGCCGTTGGTAGCCGCATTCTGCAACAGAGTCTGGTCGGACGCAAAGCCAATGGTGTAGGTAATGATATTCTGGCGTTCAAACGATTCGCCGGGTATGCCCAAATCCGACCGGATGTCGTTATCATACAGATACTTGGTAACATCGTCCAGCTTGCCCGAGCTACCGTCACCATCATAGTCGGCGATGTGATCGCCGTTGATATAAGCGCCGGTTATGAGTCTGGAATCGCTATCTTCTGTGGGTTCACCGTCAGTCATCAGAATAATGTAGTTTTTCTGGCATCGATTCTCGATGGGGCTGGTATAGGTAACGCCGCTGTTAAACCAGCTCGTCTTGCCCGCATAGTAAAGTCCGGCCTCAGACGTAGTCTCGGCCAGAGGTGTCCAACCATCGGCCGTAAGACCGTCAACGGCGGAGACCAGTTCCGCTTTGGTTGATCCGATATTCTTGACGATCCGTCCACCCTGATTGGTGTTGAACCGCATGAGCCCGAAGCGCACGTTATCGGTGGTGTTGATAAGATTCTTTATCGCCTCCTTGGCCACTGAAATGCGTGAACTCATGTCTCCATATCCTAATGCGTCATAATTGACCCAGTTTCCCATACGCAGCTTTCTGGATTTACTCCCGCAAGCAAAGGTGCTGGTATTGATATTGTCTATCCCGCCAGTACCGGTTTGCACATAACCTTTTGTAATCAACGCGTTTTTTATGGACGGGCATGTTATATTCTCGACGTCTCCGGTAAACAATGTATAACTACCGGAAGCATATCGATAAACAGCATTTCTTATCTTCGACCCGGAATAGGTTTGAGCCGGATCATACGGCTCTCCGGGAACATCCACGGTAGACATACTCCCCGACGTGTCGAAAATAATGAGAATATTGGGCTCCACCGAAATTGCCGTTGTTCCATAAATATCGGTGTCATCTGCCCGCACGCCAAAGGCGCCTGCCTGACACAGGGCCAGAACAAGTATTATTATCGGAATTATTTTTTTCATGATGCACCTTCCTCCGCAATGAATTTCATTTAAGAAAGCGATAGACCGCTTAACACGATCAGAGGTTAAACTTGTTGAAAACCTTCCATACCCCTGCCTGCACCTGGGTATTTCCGGTTGATGAAGTCGCCGTAACACCATACCTTCGTACCTCAAAATATTTTAAACTGTAGCCTGATCCTGCCGGAGGCGGAGTGATATGCGGACTCACGGGAAGATCATTGGCAGCGTTACTCAGGCCGGCAACTGCCGTTCCAGTCTCTTCGATACAGCGGACCTCCACAGTGGCATCAACCGCACCCCCATCATAATTAATAGGGACAGAAGCCGCGGCTGTAGTCTCACCAGCCGTCAGAAAGTCGTCGGTCAGCCACGTTGCAGGTATTTCCAGTGTATTGATGAGTCCTCCTTCAGCCTTGCAAAAATCATCCACAAGCTGCCTTTCATTGGACGCCATCTGTATCTCCGTAACTGCCGTTCGAGAGGCGGATAAGCCCAGGAGAGTTATAATGACAAGGATTACCAGAACTACCACCATTATGATGCCGTTTTCATTATTTAATGTATTATTAATTGTCGTTTTCATAAAAGACCTCTTAAAAACTCAATTTCTGAGGTTAACCCTGGTGTTCAAAGTTCGGGTAAGAAGTTGCCCACGCGCACCCATACCCTGACATGTAATCGAAATCGTGACCGCTCGTATATCGGGAAGATTGGCGGTTACGGCGTCATTGGCATCCAGATAGGCAAATGTCATGGCACTCACCATGTCAATCAAGGTTTGCGGGCTTTCGCTGGCAGTACCTTCGTAACGAATTTGACTTAGTGTCTGATTAGCGCCATTGTAAGTATAGGTCAATCTCTCATCATTGGCTTCATCAATAGTCCCGTTCATATCCATATCTGCGGTAAACCGGATTATTGCGGGCGTTGCCTGCTTAATGCCTACAGTTCCTCCTTCGATTGGATCGATTCCATTGCCACTAGGATCCAGCCCGGCCATGCGGATGTTTCTGACCATAAAATCAAGGCCTACGCGCGCTCGCTGCTGGGCATCGGCAACACCTTCCTGTGTGCGATGCGACTGGCTGGAAGAGATAAAAATGCCGTAAATGGCGCCCATGACAATACCAGAGATGGCAAGGGTTATCATGACTTCAATAAGGGTAAATCCGTTCGGATTAACTCTTAATAACCGGCGTACTTTATTGCTCATCAGAATCCACCTCCTCTTGTGAGGGTGCTCATCACCACGCTGCGGTTGCCTCCACCGGGACCTACCGCCCCCATAGTAGTCCACCCGACCGTAACTGTCACCAGTCGGGAAAAGGTCGTATTGTTCGCAATGGTCCACGTGCGAATGAATCTCCCGCCGGCTGCGCCTGTTTCATCAATGGGATTATTCACATCAATATAATTTCCAGGCGCTAAATTGGCGCTATTAAAATCCAGACCTTTCAATGCTTCGACCTGCATCTGGGCCAGCATCGTCGCCTTCGTTAACTCATCTCCAACTCGATTGCCGCGAAATGAGGTGATCTGCAAGGCTGCCACAGCGAGAAGACCTACGGCAAATATAGAAACGGCAATAAGAATTTCCAAAATGGAAAAACCGTTTTCATCTGACATTTCTCTTTCACCTGCAAAAATATGAATTTTCTTATTAATGCACATCAGCCCAACTCCCCCCTCCATCATTACTGGTTACGGTTTGAACGTTTCCAACCAGGGAAAGCACTATTCCCCAAAAGTCGTTCCCTGTACTACTCATATAAACATGCCCTCCTCCATTTGGGAGTCCGCGGCCGTTGAAACTGCATCGCGGATTACCAAAAGCATAACTTGCTTCGTACATGGCAACTCCATTGGGTACGACTACCTGAGGTTTTACAAGGACCTCGCCGCCGTCCTGTACCCAGTTGCCGGCAACACCTCCCCCTGCTCCGTTGTCCACAAAAATTGTGTAGCTGTTGCCTCCGGTATTGAAGACCATGGCTACGTTGGCATTTTCCCGGACTGCTCTGAGCCTTGCCAGTACCATATCGGACTTCAAATCTCGAACAGCGGCCCTCACCCGATAACCAGGTAGCCAGTTAAATAAAGCCGGTACGGCAACAGCAGATATTATAGCAATAATTCCTATCACAATCATCAATTCGAGCATCGAGAAACCTGATTTGTTACGCATGCTTTAATCTCCCTGGCATTAGATATTCCAGTGCATCTTACGGCAACCCGTACAGATACTATACAAATCCCATGCCATGCCGATTTTCACCAATAATCATAGCATAGAATAGCTTGCTGAAAATTAATTATAAGAATAACTATTTAAAAATCATATAAATATTATATGAAAAGATTTTGAATCAGTACAGCTTAATGTAAAGAGGTGGAGTTAGTATTTGCCGAAAATTATTAAATTATTTTATAGAACTATTAAATTATTTTATGCTTTAATAGCATAGGAATTTGCATTTGAGACACAAGATTAATGTAGAATTGACAGTATTATAAATATAGACTGAAGGCTGATAAGCTTAAGTCTGTTTTTCAGCCCTCACTCGAACCCTTAACTCTTTGAAACCTTAAATCTTTTTACTTAACATCTGCGGTTATCGGCGCAAATCTGCATCCTAATTGAATCGAAACGCGAGCGCATTCCCCGACCGCTCTGCGGCGGGGAGCTTCAATAGAAACGTCTAAATACGGGAGGCCATGTATTCCACACCGTTTTTAAAGATGCGTATTCCCTCCGGGACTTCTTCGTGTTCTTTATTTCCGGTTCGTTTAATAACCTCTTTTCGCCTCGTCCAACCGGGATGGTTTGTGAAATGGTTATATGCTTCAGGATGGGGCATAAGGCCGAATATGCGTCCGCTTGGATCACATATTCCTGCAATATCATTTACGGAACCGTTTGGGTTATGGGGGAATCTTCCTTCGGCAGGAGTGCCTCCCTGCTTTGCATATTGAAGAACAACCTGGTTATTTTCGATAAGCCTTTTGATTGTCGGTTCATCCGAATAAAATTTTCCCTCCCCATGTCTTACAGGAAGCTCGATTTTGTCCAGTTCTTTGGTAAATACACAGGAAGATGCGGTATTGACCTTAAGCTTAACCCAGTCATTTCTGAAATTTCCGCTGTCATTGAAAGTAAGCGCGACTGATCGTTTTGTGTAGTTACAATCAAATCCGGGCAAAAGTCCCATATTCACAATTGCCTGAAATCCATTGCAAATACCTATAACAAGATTTCCTTTTTCGACAAACTCCAGCATTTTATCGCCGATTCTTGTCTTTAATTTAACGGCCTGGATCACACCTGCTCCATGGTCATCTCCCCACCCGAAGCCTCCGACAAAAGCCATTATATGAAACATATCCAATCGGACATTGCCGTCGATAAGTGAATTTATATGCACTCTTTCAGCTTTTGCTCCGGCAAGCTCAAAAGCATATGCAGTCTCATGATCGCAGTTTAAGCCATAGCCGGCAAGCACAAGTACTTTAACGTCACTCATATCAGGTCTCCAAAAGGCCTTTTCCATGCTTTTTTCAAATCGTCGACAGACAAGGAAATAAGTTTTCTGCTGTTTGATCGGGTTACAACAAGCTCCTGGCTGTCAGTTACTTCTCCTATGCGCGCAAAAGAGAGCCCGTTTAACATCATTTCAAAATCTTTTCTGTTATCGGGCGATACGGTAACAATAAAACGACCGGGGGATTCGGAAAAAATAATTATGTCTCCGCGGTCCGCTCCATCTGACGGCACAAGCCCGATATCCACTTTCAGGCCGAGATTTCCGCCCATTGCAACCATCGCAAGGTGCACTCCCAGTCCCCCGCGATATATGCCGTGTGCGGAAGCAACAAGGCCTTTATCAACGGCATTCTCAAGAGCTTTGTAGAGCTTCATGAAATTTCCGGGAGATACCACCGGAACATTTAAGCCCGTATAGCCGAGATGTTCATAATACTCCGAAGCGCCAAGCTCATTACGTGTTGTCCCAAGCACATAGAGAAGATCCCCCGGAATCTTACTGTCCATTGTAACACATTTATTTATATTCTCTATAACTGATACCGCTGAAAACTGTAGTGTCTCAAGCGCTGAAACCTTGTGGGTTTCTCCGTATTTTCCGGGAAGATACCCGTCAACATACATGCTGTCTTTCCCGGACAGCAGTGGTATTTCATAAGCAAGGCAGATTTCAGCCAATGCCCTGCAGGAACGGACAAGCTGGGCCGCCTTGAATTTACCGTCAGGATTTTTGACCGGGTGATACTGGATATTGGGCCAGCAGAAATTATCCACTCCTCCTATATGGTCCATCTTTCCGCCCACACAGATAAGCCGCCTGACTGCTTCATCAATGGTGCAGCTTGTCATATGGAAAGCATCTATCGAAGAATATGCCGGCAAAAGAGCCTGGGAAAAAGCAAGCCCTTTCTCTGAATCAAGAATCGGTCTGATTACAACCGCATCGCTGTTTACATCCCGGTCTGCTCCCACAAGAGGCTTTATAACGCTTCCGCCCTGAACTTCATGATCATACTGCCTGCAGATCCATTCCTTTGAACAAATATTGTGCCGCGATAAAATATCAAGCAATAGACTGTGATATTCCCGCGGTTCCTTTATAACAGGTTCAAACAGGCCGCGCCTTTCGGGCGGCAGCCAAGCAGCATCAAACTCCCACTGAGGGAAACCCGCCGCAAGCAGATCCATATCAACATAAGCACAGGTTTTGTCATTGTATTTGATATGTATTTTTCCGGAATCGGTATATCTGCCAATGGCTGTACTTTCAACAGCATGTTTTGCTGAAAGTTCCATAAATCTGTTCAGATTCTCAGGTTTCACCGCGACTGTCATACGCTCCTGGGATTCTGAAATCCAGATCTCCCACTGATCAAGGCCTTCGTATTTTAAAGGAACTTTTTCAAGCTCTATTTCGCATCCGTTTGAATAGCGGGCAGATTCGCCTATTGAAGATGAAAGACCTCCTCCTCCGTTATCGGTAATAAATGTTATAAGTCCTTCATCACGTGCCTCAAGGAGAAAATCGTGCATCTTTTTCTGGGTGTAGGGGTCGCCTATCTGAACATGGCCTGCGGGCGTACTCTCTGAAAAAACCTCGGAAGAAGCTGTAACACCGTGTATTCCGTCTTTTCCCACCCTGCCGCCGCACATGATGACAAGGTCCCCTGGAGATGTTTTTTTCTGTTCGGCAGGCTCTCCTTTTATTACCGACGGCATTATTCCCAGAGCGGTAACAAAGACAAGACATTTCCCCATATACCCGTGATGAAAAAGAACCTGGCCGAACGGCGTGGGAATCCCGCTTTTATTGCCGCCGTCCCTGACTCCTTCAATCACGCCGTCAAGAAGACGCCTCGGATGAAGACGCGGTGTAAGAGAACCGGCATAATCTCTCTCTCCTACACAGAATCCGTAACTTCCCATAATAAGCTTTGAACCTTTTCCGGTGCCCAGAGGATCACGATAGACTCCCACAATTCCCGTTATGGCTCCGCCGTAAGCTTCCATGTTGGAAGGCGAATTGTGTGTTTCTCCTGTTATTACATAATAGTTGTTTTCATCAAAAAGACCGGCCCCGGCATTATCCCACAATACGGATACAACCCACGGTTTCTTATCCTTTAGATAAAGGGTCGGAGCTTCAATACAGGTCTTGAAAAGACTGTCGACTGTTTCGGAATCACCGTTTTCAGAATCCTTGTAACGGAACAAGCCCCTGAATGTGTTATGATTGCAATGATCGCTTCTTGCCTGGGAAATGTATTCAAGCTCAATGTCTGTCGGCTCCGATAACCCCTTCAAAGCGCGTGCAGCCAGAACATCTTTTTTCAAAAAATAGTCCCTTATAGTCGGAATATCCTTAGGATTAAGAGCAAGATTCCGCTCATCGCTTATAGTTTGCAAGGTATCATCACTTTCTATTGAAATTGATGATACCGTCGGAACATGGTTCAGCATAACTTTCGGGATAATATAACCGATTCCATCTGAACTGTTCCAGTCATTCTTTGAAAAGATTTTCGACTGCTGAATAATATCGTTCGCCAGGAGTTCACAGGCAATTCTTTCAATATCTTTCCGGACGAGATTATGGCCGGTAATACAATACCTTTTTGATGTATAAACCGCCTCACCCCGGGCAAATTTTATACCCAGGATATCCTCTATAGCCTCGACAGCGGTGCTTCCCGGATTATCTCTGACACCTGGCCTGTAACCAATCCAGATAATCCAGTCAAATTCAACAGGCAGAGGCCTGTAAGATGAAATCTGTGTAACAGGGTTCGTAAAAATTTCGGATTGGACAATATCAAGCTGGTTATCTGTCAATGGAGCATCAATGGTTACAACAGAAATTGTCCGAATTTTTTTAAGTTCAATCCCGAAATAATCTTTTGCCTTATGGCATATCCCTTCGCCCTCGGCATCAAGCATCTCCGGTTTTAGTGCGATTTCAAGTCTGTGCGGCATAGCTTTTTCTTTCTGAATTAGTAACTACTCAGGCACAAAGGGGCAAAGGCACAGAGACACAAAGCTGAAGGAATATAATCGAAATACAGAACACAACCTGTCCAAATACCGCTTTGTAAAAATCTTATAGGAACTTAAGCAACTCATTCTCTTCAGATCTCTCGGCTTTGTGCCTTTGGTGCTCTGTGCCTTTGTGCCTATCTGGGTAGTTACTTTAATGTCTGCGTTCATCTGTGTGAATCTGTGGCTGAATATTTATACGCTCCTTATATCAACTAAAAAAAATCCGCGTAATGTCGTTATAAAAAACATAAATCATAAGGGCGACCAGAACAAAAATTCCAACCTGCTGGGCTATCTCACGCATCTTCGTATTGACAGGTTTTCCAATAACAGCCTCGATAAAAAAGAAAAGCAGATGGCCGCCGTCAAGAACAGGTATAGGAAGGAAATTGAGCACCGCGAGATTAATGCTCAAGAGAGCGATAAAAAAAGCAAGATTAGCAATTCCTTCTCTTGCCTGCTGTCCTGCCATTTCTGCAATCATTATCGGACCACCCAGCGTTTTTGCTGATAGAGATCCCTGTATGAGCTTTACAATACTCAAAACCGTCAGATGTGTAATCTTATAAGTCTGCCTTATGCTCTCAAATAACGCCTGGAAAGGATTCAGTTCTTTTGTGTAGAAATCTCCTGCTGACCCAATTCCCATTGCATAGCGTTTTATATCTTCCCCGAAAATGTTTTTTACCGTCTTAAGCTCCGGCAAAATATCAATTTTTAATGCAGAACCTTCCCTGATGACTGCAACCGAGAGAAGCTTACCGTTGCTACCGGATATGATTTCGGCCATCTCTTCCCAGCTTTTAATGGGCTTCCCGTCAATCGATTCAATAAGGTCCCCCTTTACCAACCCGGCTTTTGCAGCCGGAGAATCCGGCTCAACAGTACCAACTGCAGGCTTCAGTATGAATGTTCCAGATATCAGAAAAATTACAAAAAATATTATTACCGCAAGAACAAGGTTAAAGAACGGTCCTGCAGCAACAATTACTATTCTTTTAAAAACATGCTTATGGGTAAATGAAACGGGTATATCTTCAGGGGCAACTTCCGAATCGGGTTCTTCACCGACCATTTTAACATATCCGCCTAAAGGAATCGCTGAAACGCGGTAATCTGTAATCCCTGCTTTTTTCCCGAACAGCCTGGGTCCGAAACCAAGAGAGAACTTTTCAACTCCGACCCCAAAGAGCCTGGCCATAATAAAATGACCAAATTCATGGAAAAATACCAGAATGCCGAGGACTATAACGAATGCGAAAATATCTGTGCTCATATATTTTTTCTTTCATTATCATTTACAAATCTTGTAACTGCTCAGGAGTCAGAATAGTTACAACTTTTTATTTCTTAATAACCTTCGTGTTCTTCGTGGTTAAAAAAATACCGGTTAAGCCTGAAAAAAAGCCGATTTTGTTTTACTGTTCAAACGATCTGTTCTTCAGCGATTCTGCGTGCCCAGATATCTGCTTCAAGAATATCAGAAAGCTCCGGATATGCAATAACAAAGTGCTTTATCATCGTTTTTTCAATGACTTCCGGAATATTCCTAAAGGATATTCTTCTGTTTAAAAAAGCATCAACAGCGACTTCGTTTGCCGCATTCAATACTGCCGGGAGAGTACCGCCCGTTTTTCCGGCATTATAAGCAAGACCAAGGCATGGAAATTTTTCATAATCGGGCTTATGAAATGTAAATGATCCGATTGCTTCAAAATCAGGAAGCGGCTGCCCTATGGGAAGACGTTCCGGATAGGACATAGCATATGCGATAGCTCCTTTCATGTCAGGAATACCCATCTGAGCAATAACAGATCCATCCTTATAGGATACCATTGAATGAATCACGCTCTGCGGATGAATAATGACTTCGATATCATCAGTAGAAACTCCAAACAGGTACCCGGCTTCCATCACTTCGAGCCCTTTATTCATTAATGTTGCCGAATCGATGCTGACTTTTCGTCCCATCTGCCATGTGGGATGATTCATCGCATCTTCAGGCCTGATGAGGTCGAATTCATTCAGGGGAAGGTTCAGAAAGGGACCTCCCGAGGCTGTAAGAAGTATTTTTTGCATGTCTTCTTTGCGATGCCCTTCAAGAGACTGAAAAATTGCGCTGTGCTCGCTGTCGATGGGAAGTATTTTTACACCTTTTTCACCGGCCTTTCTTATGACGATTTCACCCGCCATAACAAGAGTCTCCTTGTTGGCCAGGGCAATGCTTTTTCCTGCATCAATTGCCGACAACACAGGTATCAATCCTGCAGAACCTACCATAGCTGCAATTACCATATCTACAGGCGCATGGGAGGATGCCGCTCTGTATCCGTCACTTCCAAACAGGATGTCAACACCGCTGCCTGAAATGGTTTTTTTCAGCATGAGAGCGCTTTTTTCATCGAAAACAACTGCAAAATCGGGTGAAAAAATCCGAATCTGTTCTGCCAGCATGTTAATATTGTTTTTTGCTGCAAGCACTCTGACCCGAAATCTGTCCGGAAACATTTCGACTATCTTCAAAGCGTTGGTGCCGATTGAACCTGTCGAACCCAGTATTGATAGAGATTTCATAATTTAAAAATGATTTTAAATTAAATTGGAACGCCGCTTTTCGCTGATTTTCGCAGGTAATTACATTACCTATTTATATTTATTCACCTCTTGAGGGCTAAAACCTACGTTCACCTGCGTCCAAAAAAGAAATTTTTATACTATCCTCTTATTCCGTTTCCTAAAATAGATATTCTTTGAAATACCATGCAACCGGTGCAGCAAAGAGAAGCGCATCTATACGGTCCAGGATGCCTCCGTGACCCGGCAGAATTCCGCCCGAGTCCTTAATGCCGGCTGACCGTTTCAATTCCGATTCAAAAAGATCACCGATCTGGCCTGCAATTCCCACTGAAATAATGAAAAGAATGCTCAGCTTCCATGGATATTCAGGCAGGAAAAAATATTTAAAAAGAGCCCCTGCCGCAAGGTTTGTAATCAGACCGCCGGCAGAACCTTCGATTGTTTTTCCGGGACTTACTGCAGGGCAAAGCTTATGTTTCCCGAGAAAAGAACCGGCATACAAGGCTCCTACATCTCCGGCAAACACTACTATAAGTAAATAGTATATCCACAATATCCCATCCTGACCGTTTCTGATAAAAACCAGATATGAAAGGAAAAGAGGAATATAGATCAGCCCCATAAGCTGTTTTGCAACCAGCCAGGGAGCATCTTTATCTGCTCTGAATTTAAAAAGCGAAATCATGCCTGAAACAACAAGATTGAATGCAATTAATGCCGTAACGATATCCGTAAATTTACGGTAAACGGCCCATATGATAATTAATCCGATAAGATAAGATAATAAGGGGATGAAAGAGGTTCTTTGCCGGTTTGTGGAATATAGAACGATCTTAAAATATTCCCGCAGGGCAACAACCGACACAATGCTTATAACAGCGGCAAATACAAAACATCCGCCTTTGCTTATAAGCCATATGAGAAAGGGAAGAGCTGCAAGACCGGTAATCCAGCGCTTTAAATGCATGACCTGAATCCTTTAAAAAGAATCCGTAAAGTATAATCAGGTGTTTAGCAAGTAAGAGATTATTTTCTGCGTTTTTCTACCCCTCTAGGGGGTACTGAAAAGAGTGGCAGGAAATAATCTCGTAAACTTACTTACACCCCTCAAGGGGGTACTGAAAAGAGTCCCGTTTATCGGGGTTAGTCTGAAGGCTGAAGTCTTCAAATCATAACATGTAATCTATCCATAATAGCCTTAAGCCTATCTACCTTCAGTCTTCTGTTTATCTACCTGACATTGCCGAATCTGCGTTCGCGGCGTTGAAAATCAATAAGAATTCTGATAAACTCATCTTTTCCGAAATCAGGCCATAATGTATCGGTGATAAAGATTTCAGTGTAAGCTATCTGCCAAAGCAGAAAATTGCTTATCCTCAACTCACCGCTTGTCCGTATCAGCAAATCAGGATCAGGCATGCCTCTGGTATAAAGTTGATCAGCAACAATTTCGGCAGTTATTGAGTCCGGATCAATTTTGCCGTCTCTTGCCTTCCCTGCAATTGCCTTAGTCATGTCAACTATTTCCGCTCTTCCGCCGTAACTTAAAGCAAGATTAAGAAGCATTCCTTTATTTTTCCCGGTCAAATCCATTGTCCGCTTCAAAGATGTCCGGACATCTTCGGGCAGTTTATCGATCTGCCCAATTGCATTCAGGCGTATATTGTTTTCAATCATCTCGTTTCGTTCGGAATCAAGGAATTTTTTCAGAAGGCTCATCAGGGTGGTGACTTCTATTTCAGGCCGCTGCCAGTTTTCAGTGGAAAAGGCATAAAGGGTGAGAATGGGAATTCCAATTTCACGGCAGGTCCTTACTATTCTTCTTACTGCATCGGCTCCGGCCTGATGACCCTTAATCCTGTTCATGAGCCGCTTTTCAGCCCATCGCCCGTTGCCGTCCATTATTATGGCAATATGCCCCGGAAGCTTTGAAACATCAAGCCTATCGTTAACGGCGGGAGATACGCTAGAATTCAAGGATCTCTTTCTCTTTATCTTTATAGATATTGTCGATCTCTTTTATACGCTCATCGGTTATCTTCTGAACACGATCCTGTGCTTTGAAAGCGTCATCCTCAGATATCTCGCCGTCTTTTTTCAGGCCCTTGATAAGTTCATTTGAATCCCGTCTTATGTTACGAACAGCTACTTTGCAATCTTCACAAGTTTTATGCACTACCTTGACCAGCTTTTTTCTTCTATCTTCCGTCAGCGGCGGAATAGATATGCGAATAATTTTGCCGTCACTTGAAGGAGTCAGGCCAAGATCTGATTTCATTATGGCTTTTTCAATCTCTTTGATCACGGACACATCCCAGGGCTGAACTGTTATCAGACGGCTTTCAGGAACTGAAAGAGAAGCTATCTGATTAAGCGGAGTAGGAGTTCCGTAATAATCAACCCTTATCCCGTCAAGAATCGACAGGGAAGCACGTCCGGTCCTTACTCTCTTCAATTCATTCTGAAGGGCATTTATTGACTTGCCCATACTCTCTTTTGCTTCCTGGAATACAGACTCAATCATTGGCTTCACCTCATTCTAATTAAATTAGGACGCAGATTTCCGCCGATATCCGCAGATAATTATTCAGTTCTGTATGTTTATCCTCCTCTGGAGGATTAAAATCTGCTTATATCTGCGTCCAAAAAGGAAATTTTTTAATGCGCCCGCTGCTTCGGTTTCATCAAGCGAAAATACGTGTACCTATATCCTCGCCGCATATGACCTTTCTTATGTTTCCCTTTTTTTTGAGATTGAAAACCGCGAGAGGCAGATTATTATCCATAGCAAGGGAAATGGCCGTCATATCCATAACTTTGAGCTGTTTTTCAAGGACCTCCATGTATGTTACTCTCTTGAGGAATACGGCATCCCTATTCACGACCGGATCAGAATCATAAAGCCCGTCAACCTTGGTGGCTTTAAGCAGAATCTCCGCATGAATCTCCTGCGCCCTCAGCACGGCTGCCGTATCAGTTGTAAAGTATGGATTCCCGGTTCCCGCTGCAAAAATAACGGCACGTCCTTTTTCAAGATGACGCATCGCTCTTCTGAGTATATAAGGTTCAGCGACTTCATGCATGGATATAGCGGTCTGAATACGCGTTGCAATTCCTTTTTTTTCAAGAGAATCCTGCAATGCGAGACTGTTTATTACGGTGGCGAGCATTCCCATATGATCTGCTGAACTCCGGTCCATTCCATAAGAGCTTGCGGCAATCCCGCGGAAAATATTTCCTCCTCCGACAACAATGGCTATCTGTATCCCGAGATCGAATATTGACCGGATCTCCTCGGCAACATACTTGATAACATCCGGACTAATTCCGAAGCCCTGATCACCCATCAGGGCCTCGCCACTTAATTTTAAAAGAACTCTTTTATATTGGGGAGATGTCAATGTTTATGATTCTCCGATCTGGAAGCGCACAAAACGTTTAATGGTGATATTCTCACCAATTTTTGCGATCAGGTTGCTGAGCAAGTCGGCAACGGTAATATTAGGATCACGGACATACGCCTGATTCATAAGACAGCTGTCTTTAAAAAACTTCTCGAGCTTTCCTTCGGCTATTTTTTCGATCATTTTTTCAGGTTTCCCCAATTCCCTGGCCTGGGCACGGTATATTTCCATTTCCCTCTGGATAAGTTCCTGGGATACGTCCTCTCTCCTTATACCGACAGGACTTGTTGCGGCTATATGCATCGCTATATTTTTTGCAAACTCTTTAAAATCGTCATTTTTAGCGACGAAATCGGTTTCACAGTTGATTTCAACAAGCACTCCGAGCTTTCCACCCATATGGATATAAGGCTGGATCGTCCCTTCCGACATAGCTCTTCCGGCCCTTTTGGCGGCTGTAGCAAGACCTTTTTTTCTCAAATGATCCACAGCTTTATCCATATCTCCATCAGATATTGTAAGAGCTTCCTTACAATCCATTATACCTGCACCGGTCTTCTCCCGGAGTTGTTTAACAGTTTCTGCACTGATTGCCATCTTGTAATCTCCCGTTTTTATATTTCTGAGCGAATCAACTATTGACGTTTTCGTAAAAAGCAATTTTATGCCGCTTTGCGGCTATATTCGACGAACTCGTTGGAAGTCTTAAATATGCTCCCTTAATGAGCTTTTTGGGGATTTTTAAATCACTTCGCTAAATCACAAGAAGGTTTGGGCTGACGCCCT
>Ga0105099_10000792_pt1 | contig 21025 bp, 19 predicted proteins | sample PPLLak3cmMay2015_2_FD_79138 | JGI IMG/M metagenome (GOLD analysis project Ga0105099, IMG submission 79138) | Freshwater sediment microbial communities from Prairie Pothole Lake near Jamestown, North Dakota, USA - PPLs Lake P8 Core (1) Depth... | ecosystem: Environmental > Aquatic > Freshwater >... | reverse complement strand
GCCCTTAGCATTCTGGGATTCCTCATCGTCATCGTCTGGATCTTCCGGAAAGTGGCCCGGGTGCGCCGGGACTCCATGGACGAGCGGGATATCGTCATCCGCTACCAATCGGGAATCATCGCCTTCAGCGCCTTTGCCACCTTCTTCATGCTGACCTGCCTCTGGCTCATCTTTCGCTTTCATGACCGGCAGTTCATCCCCATCCTCTCCGTGATCCACCTGATGTTCTTCGGCTGGATCTTCCTCTACTTTACCTGGGGGACGGCCACCCTCGTCCTGTACCGGCGCGGAGGTTGACATGGCTGCGGGACGTTTCACCAACACCATCCGTCGCCTGCGCTTCGACAGCCAGGAAATGACTCAGGAAGAGTTGGCCAAGCGGGTCGGGGTGACCCGCCAGACCATCATCGCCCTGGAGGCCGGCAAGTATCTGCCTTCGCTCGGCCTGGCCGTACGCATCGCTCGGGTGTTCAAGGTAGCGGTGGAAAAAGTTTTCCAGCTGGAAGAGCGATGATCCCCATCCGGTTCGTGCCCTGGCGATTGCATTTATTCTTTTTTATGCATAAAATACGAATATGAAAAGAGAAATTGCCCCAAGCAGACTCTCTTTGAAAAAATCCTCCCCCCCTAAAAAAAAGAAGAAACCGAAAAAACCATCTCCGAGCCGGCCGAACCCAGGCGACATCGGCTCCATCGGTTTCCGTTCCCTGGCCGATCGCCTCCACGACGTGATCATGGTCTTCGATCGCGGCCATCGCCATCTCTATGTCAACGCCTATGTCGAAACCCAGACCGGCATCCCGGTCCGGGATTACATCGGCAAAACCCACGAGGAGCTCGGTTTCCCCGAGCATTTGTGTAAAATATGGAAGGAGGCGATCGACCGTGTATTCGCCACCAACGAAGCATGCCGGATCGAATTCGAGCTCCCCGGGGGGATTTGGATCGACTGGTTTCTCCTCCCCGAGCCCGACGAATCGGGCGCGGTCTGTCACGTCATTACCGCCGCCCGCGATATCACCGACCGCAAGCGGATGGAAGAGGAACTGGAGCGGCGGGTGCTGGAGCGGACAAAGGAATTGAAGCAATCGGAGGAAAAGTACCGGAGCCTCTTCGAAGAATCGAAGGATATGGTCTATATCAGCACTCCCGAGGGCCGGTTTCTCGATATCAATTCCGCCGGCATTCATCTGCTGGGGTATACGATCAAGGAGGAAATCCAATCACTGAATGTCCGCGACACCTACCTGAAACCCGAAAGCCGGGAGTTGTTCCAACAGGAGATTCACCGCAACGGATTCGTCAAGGACTTCGAGGTGACCCTGAAACGGAAGGACGGTAGCAATCTGCAGGCCATTATCACCGCCAATGCCGTCCGCAACAAGGAAGGGGAAATCAGCTTCTATCGCGGCATCATCCGCGATGTCACCGAAAGCCGCAGATTGGAACAGCAATTGTTCCAGATCCAAAAAATGGAAAGTATCGGCGAACTGGCCGGCGGCATCGCTCACGATTTCAACAATATTCTCAGTGGGATCATGGGATATGCCTCACTCATGAAAACCCGTATCCAGCCCGATCATCCCTTCTTCAACTACATCGATACCATCGAGCGGGCCACCCTGAGGGCCGGGGATCTGATCACGAAGTTACTCACCTTCGCCATGGGCGGCAGCTTCCACTCCACTCCGGTGAATTTGAACGAAATCATCCTGGAAACCATAAAAATCGTGTCACGGGCGTTCGACCGGTCGGTCGAGATCACCACCAAGCTGGACTCCCGTCTACCGACCGTCGAGGCCGATCCGGCTCTGATCCAGCAGGTGGCGATGAATCTCCTGGTCAATGCCCGGGATGCCATGCCCAACGGTGGTCAAATCATCGTCCAGACCCGGATCGAAACGATTGCCGGCGATCGGTTGCAGGTCAACCTGGAAGCGCGGGAAGGGACCTTTTCGGTCATTTCAGTCAGCGACACCGGAGTCGGTATCCCGGCGGAGCACCTCGGGCGGATATTCGAACCCTTCTTTTCCACCAAGGAGAAGGGAAAGGGAACCGGACTGGGGTTGGCGGTGGTCTACGGCGCCGTCAAGAACGTTGGCGGTTTCGTTACCGTCGACAGTCTTCCCGGACGGGGCAGCAGCTTTTCCATTTTTCTGCCGGTCAGCGGAAAACCGGAGGCATCCACCCGCCTGACCGAAGCCGCCCCCACAACCAAGGGGGGCGAGGGGATTCTGGTGGTCGACGACGAGCAGGACATCCTGATGCTCGCCCGGGACATATTCGAGGAGTATGGGTACCGGATATTCCTGGCCGCCAACGGAGAAGAAGCCTGCTCGATTTTCCGGGAGCATCGGGACGAAGTGCAACTGATCCTGCTGGATATCATCATGCCGAAAATGGGAGGGCTGGAGGCATTCGAACAGATCATCGCCATCGATCCGAAAGTCCGCGTCATTCTGTCGACCGGCTACTCCAAAAGCGAACGGGCCCAGGAGATCATCGATAGCGGCGGTGCCGCCTTCATCCAGAAACCGTACCAGGTCCAGCAACTGCTTACCCTGGTACGAAAAATCCTCGATCAACAATCACACTAAATATAGTCGATCCCGTTCCGATCACCTGAACCCCCGACACTCCCAAAACCAAATCGGCTGATATACAGACTTACCGATCCATCTGCAAGGTTTTTTCGGGAAAATTGTTAATGAAATAGTTTTTAAATACAGATGCTTGCAAATATCGATAAAAACGGTTTACAGAAACAACTCAGCCTTTTCTCTCTGACCAATATCGTCGCCGCCAACATGATCGGGGCCGGGATATTCACCACCTCGGGACTGTTGATGGAAAAGCTCGGCAATCCACTCATCATGCTGTCATTGTGGCTGGCCGGAGGACTGTTTGCCCTGTGTGGAGCCCTGAGTTACGGCGAACTTGGAACGGCGATGCCGGAAGCGGGGGGAGAGTACGTTTTCCTCTCCCGACTCTATCACCCCCTGGCGGGGTTCTTGAGCGGCTGGGTGTCTATTTTGGTCGGCTTCTCGGCACCGATCGCCGCTTCCGCCATCGGCTTCAGTGAATACCTGGCAGGGGCATTCCCCAGGCTGCTCCCGGTCGATGGGGCGGGCGTTTTCTGGAAAAAGGGGATGGCCATTCTGATCATCCTCTGCTTCTCCCTCATTCACCTGCTCGGGCTCAGGATCGGGACCAGGATTCAGAACCTTCTCACCCTATTTACCATCGGCATGATCGTCAGCCTGGTTCTCATGGGTTTCTGTACCGGCAAAGGAGATTTCCGCAACCTCTTCACCGGATCCGGTTTCCAATTCAATTTCTCCGGTTGGAAAGCACTGGGCCTTTCCTTTATGTGGATCACGTTCGCCTACAGCGGGTGGAACGCTTCTGTTTACATCGGATCAGAGATCAAAAATCCCCGGCGCAACCTCCCCCTGTCGCTCCTGCTCGGAACCGGACTGGTCACTATCCTGTATCTGTTCCTGAACCTCTTTTTCATCTATGCGGTCTCACCCCAGTCAATGGCAGGCGTGATCCCCGTCGGCAGCATGGCCGCCCAGGCTTTATTTGGCCCCTCCGTTTATCGCCTTTTTTCAATGCTGATCGCTCTAACCCTGATTTCCGCCCTGAGCGCATTCATCATACTCGGTCCCCGCGTCTACTTCGCGATGGCAAGAAGCGGGCATTTTTTTTCCATGGCCGCCGAGATCAATCGCAAGCATCGTTCGCCATCAACAGCGATCGTTTTTCAAGGGACAATCGCCTCCATCATCGTGCTCTCGGGCACCCTGGAACAGATACTTACCTATATGGGATTTTCCCTTGGTATATTCCCGATTCTGGCCGTGGCCGGTATTTTCCGGATGCGAAGGAAACGGAGTCATCGAGGGTTTTCGTTTGGGTTTCCGGTCGTTCCCGCCCTTTTTGTCCTCACCGGCAGCGCCATTCTAATTTTCGGTTTTTTGGAGAGCCCGATCCCCTCGACGGTTGCCTTGCTGACCGTGCTGGCAGGCATTCCGGTCTTTTTTATTTTCCGCCATCATTCGGCCGGCGGTCTGCATCCGCCCGTCCAAACCGACGACCTCCGGCCTTGTTCGCAAAATAGGAGGCAACAATGAACACGCTGCAACGATCCTTTCCCCGATATTTCTTCCTTTCTTCACTCCTGGCAGGTCTGGTCATGATCCCGGCGATCCCAGCGGAAACGAATCGGAACGACACGCTGGATCAACGCGTTCGTGGTTTTCTCGACCGTAGCCGACACAGTTGGTACGACATGAACGTTCCTGGGGGAGATGGACAGATTCTCTATGATCTGATCATCAAACACAACTACAAGCAGGCCTTGGAGATTGGCACATCAACCGGTCATTCGGGAGTCTGGATCGCCTGGGCTTTGAGCAAAACCGGTGGTAAACTGATCACCATCGAGATCGACGAATCCCGCTACCGAACCGCACTGGCCAACTTCCGCGAGGCCGGGCTGGAGACCTTTATCGATGCCCGCCTGGCAGACGCCCATGAGCTTGTCCCTCGACTGCATGGACCATTCGATTTCGTCTTCTGCGATGCCGACAAGGAGTGGTACACCCAGTACCTGAAGGATGTCCTCCCCAAACTCTTACCGGGCGGGTGTTTCGCCGCCCATAATGTGACCGGCAGGCGGGGCTGGCGCGGCGGCGGCACCGCCGAATTTTACGAGTATGTGCTGACCCTCCCCCATTTGCAGACGAGTCTGCATCCGGACTCATACTCGGGCATTTCACTCAGTTACAAAAAAGTGAATAGATGATGGCCGGGAGCGGAGTGCTCACTCACCGCTTTTGCGAAAGGTGATCCCCAGTTCCTGGAGTTGGCGGTCGGAAACGGTCGAGGGCGAGCCGGTGAGCAGGCAGAGCGATGAGGTGGTCTTGGGAAAGGCAATCACATCGCGGATAGACCGCTCGCCGCAGAGAAGCATCACCAACCGGTCGAGCCCCATGGCGATCCCCAGGTGAGGGGGTGCGCCGAAACCGAGTGCATTCAGGAAAAATCCGAATTTCTCGTCGATTTCCTTGTTGCTCAGCTTCAACAGCTGAAAAATCTTCCGCTGCAACTCAAGATCATGGATCCTCTTGGAGCCCCCGCCCACTTCGACGCCATTGAGCACCAGGTCGTAGGCCACCGACCGGACGGTCAGTGGATCGGAATCAAGCTGCTGAATGTCTTCGGGACGGGGAGAGGTGAAGGGGTGGTGATTGGAGTCTAGGCGGTTTTCCTCTTCGTTGTGGAAGAAGAGCGGGAAATCGACTACCCAGAGAAACTGCCATTGGTCTGTCCTGATATACGGCCTCCCCAACCATTCCCGTAATTTTCCGGCCAATTTCAGGCTTTTCTCCGGCTTGTCCCCGATCAGGAAGAGGATGCTGTCGCGGGCGATCTCCAGCGATTTGAAGAATCGTTCGATTACCTTTTCTTCGGTCTTGAGCGAGGATTTGAAGCCGCCCTCGCCTCCCCGCAGCCAGATGACCCCCTTGCCGCCGATCTCCCGGCAATACTCATTCAACTCATCCAGTTTTTTCCGGGAAAACGATGCAGCATCGGGAACGGCGATGCCGCGGATGCGGCTCCCCTGGTCGATGATCCCCTGGATCAGGCTGGACTCGAGCCCATGACAGCTATCAGTCAAGTCGAGAATGCGCAAGGGATTACGCAGATCGGGCTTGTCGCTGCCGTAGGATTCCATGGCCTCCCGGTAGGTCATGCGCCGGAAGGGAGTGACGATGTCGTGACCCGGCAGGGCGAACACCCGTTTCATCATCTCCTCGATGATGGCGAACAATTCATCGGGTTCGGCAAAACTCATTTCGATATCGACCTGGGTGAATTCAGGTTGACGGTCGGCCCGCAGATCTTCATCACGGAAACAACGGGCGATCTGGTAATACCGCTCGAATCCGGAGATCATCAGTATCTGTTTGAACTGCTGCGGCGATTGGGGCAAGGCGAACATCTTCCCCTTGTATATCCGGGAGGGCACCAGGTAGTCCCGGGCCCCTTCCGGAGTGGCGTTGGCTAGTATGGGAGTCTCCAATTCGAGAAACCCCGTTTCATCGAGTAGGTTGCGGATGGCATGGGTGACCTGGCTGCGGGTGCGAAAATTTCTCTGCATGCGCTGGTTGCGGAGATCAAGGTAGCGGTGGCGGAAACGCACCTCTTCCGAGACATCTTCCTGACGGTCCGGCAGGAACGGCAGAGGCGCGGACGGCGCCAGGATCGTCACCTGTTCGGCCCGGACTTCGACCTTGCCAGTGGGGATGTCGGGGTTGAGCGCCTTGCGTGCCACCACTGTGCCCGTCACCGCCAGAACATGCTCCCGGCCGATCGATTTGATCGTTTCCGGGCAGGCATAGGTCTCGTCGACCACCACCTGGGCCACACCCTCGCGGTCGCGCAAGTCGATGAAGGTGATACCGCCCAGTTCCCGCTTGTTGTTCACCCAGCCGTAGAGGGAGATCCGACTTCCGATATGGGATTCGCGAAGTGAACCGCAATAGGTGGTCCGCTTCAATTCCGTGACTTGAGCCATGAAAAAAGTTCCTTACGCGGGATCGACACCTGCTGCTGGGCACGCATGTCCTTGACCGACACCTGCCCGGAAGCGATTTCCTCTTCGCCGAGAATCAAGGCGAATCTGGCCTGCAACCGATCGGCCCGCTTGAATTGCTTTTTGATGTTCTTGGGCTGGTACTCCATCACCGCTGGAAAACCCTGCTCCCAGAGCTGGTGCAGGAGTTGAAACGCCTGGTCGAGCAAGGTCTCGTTGTGATAAATGACAAAGAGCGGGTCTTCCCGGGGCGCCGGGAAATCGGTGATGCTCATCAGCACCCGTTCCATCCCGGCAGCGAATCCGATCCCGGGCAGATCGGGACCGCCGAGCTCCCGGATCAGATCGTTGTAGCGCCCCCCTCCGAGCAATGCGTTCTGGGATCCCAGACTCCCGGAGGTGATCTCGAAGGTGGTTTTGGTATAATAATCGAGCCCGCGCACCAATCGGGAATTGATCTGAAAGGGAACGGAGATCAGTTCCAAACTGTGACGAACCCGCTGAAAATGATCGGCACACCCGGGGCAGAGATGGTCGGTAATACGGGGGAACCGTTCCGATATCAATATGCAGGATTCCCGCTTGCAATCAAAAATGCGCAATGGATTGGCATCAACCTTCTTCCGGCAATCCTCGCAAAGAGTCTCCTGTTCCCGGCGCGCGGTGGCTTGCAGTTCCCGCAAAAAGTCGGGACGGCACTGGCTGCAGCCGACCGAATTGAGGTGCAGCGTCTTGTCGCCGATTCCTACCCGGCTCAAAAAATCGAAGGCCGAATAGACGACTTCGGCATCGGTCTGGGGAGTGTCATCGCCGATGATCTCGGCGCCGAACTGGTGAAATTGGCGGTATCTTCCCTTCTGCGGCCGTTCGGCCCGGAACATGGGACCAATGTAATAGAACTTCAGGGGAGCGACGACATCGAACAGGTTGTGCTCGATCAGGCAACGCATGACCGAGGCGGTGTTCTCGGGTCGGAGTGTCAGGCTTCGCGACTCACTGCGATCGGGAAACGTGTACATCTCCTTTTGCACCACCTGGGTCGCCTCGCCGATCCCCCGGGTGAACAATTCGCTGTATTCGAATACCGGCGTCCGCACCTCGCGGAACAGGAAACGGGAAAAATAAGATCTAATCATCGTTTCCAGATACTGCCATTTCTCCACCTCGGGGGTGAAGATGTCCCGGGTCCCTTTTGGTGCTTGAATCGTGTTCATGGGCTCCCCCTCATCGGGCCAGCTCGTCGCGTAACAGTCGCCAGATCTCGGGCAGGGCAAAGGAGTGGACGCGGACCTGGCCGACTACCGGCATGAAATTGGCATCGCCGCTCCAGCGCGGGACGACGTGCAGGTGGAAATGGTCCTTGACGCCCGCTCCGGCGGCTTTGCCGAGGTTCATGCCGATGTTGAATCCTTCCGGATGCAGGGCTGACTGCAAAGCTCCCAGACTTCGCTGCAAAAGCTCCCACATCTCGGTCGCCTGGACGGCGGGAAGCTGCCCGGGTTCACTCAAATGACGAAACGGGACGATCATCAGGTGACCGGAACTGTAGGGATATTTGTTAAGGAGTATAAAAAAATCGCGGCCGCGCAACAGGATCAGTGATTCTTCATCAGGGGTTTTTGGAGACGAGCAAAACGGACATCCATCCATCTTGATCCCGCCGCTGATGAATGGCCATCTCCAGGGCGCAGATAACGATTTCATCCACCGATCCTCGGTTATTTCAACTTGTCGAGTTCGTTTTGCAGCAGATCACCGACGGTCGTGACCGAATCGTCCTCCGACTTCATGTATTTCTCGAGTTCCTCTTTTTCCCGGAGCTTGTCGAGGGCACGCAGGGAGAGGTATATCTTGCGTTTATCCGGTTCGAAGCGGATGATCAGGGCTTCCTTTTTATCGCCGGGCTTGTACTTGGCCATGATCTCCTCGGCGGTCACCCGTTCCTCTTCGATGTCGCCGAGCCGGATGAATCCTTCGATATGCTTGGTCACCTCGGCGACGATCCCCTTGTCGGTGACTTTTTTCAAAGTGACAGGAACCACGTTGCCGGGCTTGTTCTGCTTGAAGAAAGCGTGCCACTCGGTATCGCTCAACTGTTTCAGACCCAGTTGCACCTTGAAATTACGATCGACCTCCTCGCTGATGATGACGGCGTCGACCTCCTCTCCTTCCTCGAGGTATTCCTCGGGAGTTTCGATACGTGCATAGCTGATATCGGAGATCTTGATCACCCCTTCCACATCGTCCTGGATACCAACGAAGACCCGTGATTTCAGGATCTTCTTCACCTTGACGTGGATGACTTCGCCGACGCGGTGATTCTGGATGTATTTTTCCTCCGGTCTCATCTCCAGTTGCTTGAGGCCGAGCTTCAGTTTTTTCGCTTCCCGGTTGATCTCGATCACCTGAACCCATAATTTGTCGCCGACGGCGACATATTCTTCGACGGTCGAGGGCCGGCCTTCCCAGGTCAGGTCGGAGATGTGCAGAAGTCCTTCGACACCTTCCTCGAGTTCGATGAAGGCGCCGAAACTGACGATCTTGGTCACCTTGGCGATAAGCCGTTTACCGACCGGATACTTCTCCTCGATGTTCTCCCAGGGATCGGGGAATTTCTGTTTCAAGCCCAGCGAGATTTTTCCCTTCTCCGGGTCCATGTCGAGGATCTTCACCTCGATCTCATCACCGATCTTGACTTTTTCCCGGGGATGGGTAAGACGGCTATAGGAGATGTTCTCCTTGTGGAGCAGTCCCTCCACGCCACCGAGGTCGACGAACACACCGTAATCCTGGATAGAGGTGACCATTCCGGTCACCAGCTGCCCGGTTTTCAGCGTTTCGAACACCAGCTTGACCTTTTCCTTCTTCTCTTCCTCGAGCAGGACACGGCGGGAAACGGCGCCGCTCATCTCTTTTTTATTCAACTTGGTGATCCGAAAGGTGAATTCCTTGCCCACCAGTTGCTGGGGTTTCTTCACCTTGGTCGCATTGGCCTGGCTCATGGGCAAAAACATTTCCACGCCCATATCGACGATATAGCCTTTATCTTCGGGCAAAAGCTTACTGATTCGCCCCTGCAGTGGTGCATTCCGTTTATAAGCGCGGACGACCCGATCCCATCCTTCAGTAACATCCAGTTGCTTCTTGGAAACCTCGATATACCCTTCCCTGACATTCCAACTGACCGGCAGGACGGTGATGGCATCGCCGGGCTTGTAGGAACAATTGCCTTCCCAATCGACGATCTCCTCCAATTTCAACATCCCCTCGGTCTTCTGGCCGATATCGATGATCACGCGATCCTTATTGATATCGATGATCCGGCCCTCAATGGGGGAATGGACGCTGAGGTTCTTCAGGTCATATTCCTTGACCATCTCGGAAAAGTCTTCTTCTCCGAAATTCTCGGGATTGTGTTGATTGGGATCTTTCATGGCTATTTCTCCTTGACTGGGAATAATTTCCTCGGATCTTCATCGATGCACACATCCTGTATGACCGGAAAAACAAGAGACGGACGCCCCGGGAGCGAATCACTCTTTTTTTTGAACAAATACCTACTCGCTTTCAACGTTCGTTTACTCCAAAAGAAACCCGCTTCTTCAGCTTCGATGATTTTCCTGGGTGTAGATGTTATGATAACCCAACGCCGGCGCTTTGTCAATAATGGAAAGACCGAACCATCGGGCCAGGCGACCGCTTGCGAACCGGTTCGGATATAGGTTAAGCGAAAACCATCAGTCGGTTTTCTCCACTTTGGTCCCGATGACCAGCCGTTTGACTCCCCCCCGTTTGACGATATCCATAATCTTCACCACTGTTCCATGGGTGACGTTCTGGTCGGCGTTCAAAACCAGGGTCTGATCCTTCATCGCCGGTAGCGTGCCGCGGATCTTTTCCTCTAGGTCATCCAGTGGCAGCGCCTGCTCGTTCAGGAAGATACTGCCGTCCTTGGCGACGAAGAGGACGTATTCCCGCTGCTCGGCCACACCCGTATCCCGGGTGCCGGGCAGGTCCAGCTTGATCCCCGGTTGTTCCAGAAAGGTCGTGGTAACCAGGACGAAGAGCAGCAACATGAAGAGCACATCGATGAGCGAGGTGATGTTGATCAGCACCTTTCTTCTTTTCCGCGACTGAAACTGCATTTTCGCCTCACTCCCGGCCGTTGAAACCGGTCGTACGGAGCAGGAGGCGGTTGGAATGCTGTTCGATTTCCAGGACCAGCGAATCGGCCTTGCTGCTGAAATAATTGTAAGCGACGAGCGCCGGAATTCCGATGAATAATCCGGCAATGGTGGTGATCAACGCCTCGGAAATCCCTCCGGCGAGCGCCCCCGCCTGGCCGGCTCCCAGAGCCGAGATGACATTGAACACCCGCAGAATTCCCAGCACCGTTCCCAGCAATCCCAGTAACGGAGCTATCCCGGCAATGGTTTCCAGGACAGGCAATCCCTTTTCCAGATGATGGATCTCCTGCCGGCCCTGGTCGTTCAGTGCCTCTTTCACCTCCTCCTTGGGCATGGAGAGGTTCTCCAGGATGATCCGTACGATATTGGTTAAGGGACCGCGGTGCCGTTCGCAGATGGTCATGGCCAACCCGATGTCGGCCGGTCCGCGGATGCTCTCCAGAACACCGATGACTTCGGGGATGATGACCTTGCGGCGCCGCATGGTCACCAGCTTTTCGATGACGATCATCAACGCGACGATCGAACAGAGAAGCAGGGGGTACATGATGATCCCGCCCTTCGAGAAAAATGTCCAGGCATTTTGCATGCTCATCCTCACTTATCCTTGCTGGCGATATAGATGAATTTTGCCGTTATTTCAAGGTATTTTTCGGGAAACTCATTCGGGAGCCGGGGGAAGGGGGCCGACATAGTGACCGCACTGGTACTGGTCTCCATCAGAGAAACATGACCGCGGTAGAGGATCACTTCCATATCCCGCAATTCACCGTTGGGATAGATTTTGAACCGCATCAGGGTGTTGCCGTCGATCAACCCCAACTGGGTGAAGGCCACGGGGGGGAAGATGTTCCCCTGAATCCGGCGCTTCAATTCAAGCAGATAGGGGGCGAAATTCCAATTGTAGGTGTTGAACGACAGGCCGCCCATATCCTCGACCATCGATTCGATCTGGCGATGGTTGACGCCGGGGCGAAGGACCTGCGTCCCCCCGGGAGACTGCTTCCTTGCAAGTTGCTCCGGTCGTAACTCTGCCGCCCTGTCGATTTCCCGGCGCAGGTCGCTCTTCTTCTCTGCCTGTGTTTCGGCCTCTTGACCCGTTGGGTTCGGCTTCGTTGCGACCGCTGCCGGAATCTCTGGGGCAGCCGCAGACGACACCGGCGGCAATGGCAGCTCGTGGGATTCGAAATCTCCGCGCGCATAGGGCTCATCGCCCTTGGGAGTGACGGGGGGGGGAGTATCCTGATTCCGGGCCAGGGCATTCTTGTCGGACAGAAAATCGGCATTTTGTTGCCGGTCGACCTGCTTGGCGTCAGCCGGTGTTTCGATCACCTCACGGGGCGCTTGGGGCTCGCTCAGATCGAAGACTAAGGGGTGATTTTCAGGAAAGGACCGGACGGTGGCGGGCATGATGATGCCGTTCAAGCGAGTGGCTCCCTCCCACAGGCTGATCAACAGAATGTGGAGCAGGATCGACAGTAAGAGAATTTGAACTCGCTGCCGTTTCAGCATGGCGCCCCGGAAATGCAGTTTGACCCGCTCATGGTCCGCATATTATATCCTGCTTCTCCCAATATGGGTAGGACGCCCACTCAATCGGAAAGTTGCAACCGACGGGAATTTTCGTCAATTGTAGAAAATCGGTTCCGGTTATTTTTTTTTGGCGAACACATCGCGCATCGTTTTTTTTCTGCCCCGGCCAATTTCACTCATGGCACGGCCGGCCAAGGTATGTTCCATGTTGACCTCCAGGGCCTTTTCGAAGCAGTGTTCCGCCTTGTTCATCAATTTTTGCGACTGGTACAGTTTTCCCAACGCATACAGTGGATCGGCGTTCCAAGGTTCGAGTCTGGCGACTTCCAGAAAGTTGGCCTCGGCATTTTTGTAAAGGTAGGCGACCCGGGTTTGACATAGTCCCAGCAGATACAGCACCGATGGCTTTCTTTCCCCGAGACGGATGACCTGATCCAGCAGAACGGCTGCATCCTCGAACCGGTCGGCTTCGAAAAGCTCGTTCGCCTGCAGGAACATTTTCTTCGCCTGGCGGATCGGTGAATCGACCGCGGCCATCCGCTCGCGAGCGGGAACGATCATCTTCCGGATCGTCTGCTCGGCCGGATCAGCTGCCATCAGTTCGTCCCGGATCTGGAACAATCGTTCCCGGATGTAGGTTGCTTTTTTTTCGGTATCCTCGTCGAACGACGAGGGTTTGATTTCCGGATCGTACTGGTCCGCCAGGTCGGAAAAAAAGGCTTTGATCCCCTGCCGGTCGGCATCGACGGGGATGTTGAGCAGGCGAAAATAATCGGTGCGGGGATTTTTCAGTTGATCGTAGAGATCATCGATCCCCGATCGGTCGGGACCGGACGCAGCCAGTCGGCGATCGCTGAAATCGAGCACGTTCATCAGGTAGAACCGGACCAGAATCCGCCAATACTTTTCCCTTGTCCAGCCGGTGATCTGCATGATCCGGTCGTGGGGGGAACGGGAGTAATCATGAAGCATCTGATGAAAGCGGATATCCTCGGCACTGAACCATTCGTTCAGGTGCACTGAAACCGGCACCGTCACCGGCGCCAGACGGGAAAAAGTCTTGATATAGAATGACAGGTCTGTGATCCGCTCCACCCCCTCCCGGATGAGCTCGGGAACCTTGATATGGAAGGGATGTTCGGCGGAGTCGGCCGTCCTTCGGGGTTGAAAATCCCAGAAGCCGGTGGCCATGGGAAAGAGGGACAACGCGATTTCGGCAGCCTGCTGACGCAGGGTGGAAAACAATTCCTTTGGGGCGACAATGCCCTGTTCCACCAGAATATGACCGATTTTTTTCCCCGAAATCACCTGTAACCGTTCGATATCGAGAATCTGCCGTTCGGCGATTTTCCCCTGACGGCTGAAGATCGCTCCCAGTTTTTCCTCCGGCGCCGTCGAGGTGGCGCTGACCAAGTTGCCATCACGAAAATGGAGCCGCTTCTTGAATTGACCGACATTGACCAGCAATACGCCGCTGGACTTGCGGACATATATCACCTTGAACACGAATGAGAGCGGATGCCGTTTTGCTTCGAATCCCATGCGGGGGTTTTATCTCCTCATTTACGGAACCTTGAAAAGCGAATCGCCCGCCCTTTCCCTCAATGGACAGCCGCAGCCAGCCTATTTTCCTCGTCCCGGATGATCTGGATCAACTCTTTTGAGTCGGTGGCACTGCGGGCTTTTTCGACCACATCGGTATTCAATACCAATCTGGCGATCCGGGCCAATGATTTGAGGTGCAAACCGACTTCCCGGTCATCACTGACAATCGGCAGGATCAGGTGGACCCTACCGCCATCCGGAGCCTTGAAGTCGATGCCCGCCTTGACTAAGACAACGAAAATACGAAATCCGGCGAATTCCTGTGAATAGATATGAGGCGTGGCCGCTCCCCTGCCGATTCCGGTCGACTGGATCGATTCCCGTTTCAAGAAAAGTCGTTTCACATGATTCCCCACGCGGATATGGCCGTTCTTGGCCATAAAATCGGTCAACACCTGATAGAATGCCGCCGGATCGGCGCATTCATCTGTGATCAATATCTGGTTCTGGCGCAGGTAATCACTCAATTTCATACATACTCCTCGTGACACCCGGCTCTCCCATGCAAGCAAGAGCGGGCCAATCCATTGTAATCAAGCCCAAAAAAAAATACAAGAGTTGGACTTACCGCTACCGCATTTCTGATTATCCGGGAAGAAATCTCCCCGTTTTCAGTTCGACCGGCTGGCACAGATACCCGTTTTCCCGACGCATTGCCGCCCGGCGGACCCGGTCGATCCCCCCCTGAACCCCACGATCGATCAGCAGCCGGATGCGCGTGCCGGGAAAACGGGTGAGCATGGCCAGGTCGGAATTGCTGTCCCCGGCTACCAGCAAGGGCTCCTCGGTGAAATTACGGCGGATGTTGGTGACCTTGCCGGGACCGTAATTGACAGCCAGGCTCCGGTCGGTCCAGCGGGTAAGCACCCCGCGCCGGTGTTTGGTCACCATGCCCAGCACCCGGTCAAGGCGATATCCACATCTGCAAGCCATCGTTTCGACGATCCAGGGATGACTGGCGGTGACGATGACCGTCCGCCACCCCGCTTCGGCCGATACCGTAATCAGGTTGCGCATCTCCTCGTAGATCCGGAGCCCCTTTTTCCACGTGAAGACCAGTTTTCCATCGGTTGTCTCCAGCCGCTTTGGCGCGATCTCCGCGTGCAGTTCATCCGCCAGGATCTCGGCCATCAGGGAATCGATATCCAGGCGGGTCAGTCCCTTGAATAATCTCGTCGCCCAGCGGTAGGCAAAGGAAAGGCCAATCCCGGGAGTCTCTTCGAGCCCCTGGTTGAGCAATAGTAAAGGAATTTCCGCTTGGTCGGGGGTTTCGATGATCCGCCGCCGCAGTTCAGCCATCTCATAGCGGTTGCCACCGGCCGACAACACGGAAATCCCCCGCAACCGGACCGGGATCATCCCCTCCAGGTCGGAACGGGTGAGCCGATGACGATGGCGCACAAACAGATGGGCCAAAAATGTTTCGCCGATATCGCCGCAGATGCAAGTATTGTCCCAGTCGAATACGGCCAGGCCTGGCCGGGTCTCCAGCATAAAGCGGCGAATGGCTTCAAAATTCCGCTTGGTCCAACCTCCACGGTTCAGGTTCATGCACCTAATCCTACCGGATGGGTCGGCGAAAAGCAACCCGGAAAAACGCTTGCAAAAAAAAAAAGAGCAGCGTATATTTGATCCATGGAACGTCGGCACAGTCCCAGGTACAACATGGAAAGGCTGATCAGCGGAAAATTGTACCATGTCGTCGGTTTCCGCGTAACCGACATCAGTATGGAAGGTCTGCAACTCCTGAGCAGCTTCGAACCGACGGTGGGAGAACTGTACACCATCTATCTCCAATCGGGCGAGGAAGCGAAAAAGTTCCAGATCCAGATCACCTGGGCGAAACTGGACCGTTTTCTTCCTGAGGACGAAGCCGGATTCAAAGCCGGTCCGTTGTTCTCAATCGGCGCCCGCTTTGCCCAACGGGATGATGAGTTGAAGGCGTTTCTCCTTTCCCTGGCCCGCCTCAACGCGGAAGAATTGAAGGCCGGATTCATCGACGAAAAAAAACCCGACATGTGACCGTCTTGCATTTTTTCCCTGATTTGTTATGATCGGTCTGGAGGTGGATCATGCCCAAAAAGCAGCCCCAATCGCAACCGCCGGCAATTAACCCGCCGCTTTCCGCTCTCTCGCCCACGCCCGTTTTTCGCACCCGGGCCTTCATGATCATCATCCTCCTGTCCGCAGTCCTGGCTTTCCTGATTTTCCGACCATTCATCGTTCCGGGCGTGATGGCGCTGATCACCGCCGGTGTTTTGCGTTCCTTGTACCTGTTTTACCTGCGCCTGGTCCGGCAGCGCGAAGGACTGGCGGCCACGATGACCCTGATCACGGTCACTCTGGTCATCCTCATCCCATTCACGCTGATCGGACTGATGCTCATCCGCGAGGGGATCCGCTTCGTCTCCTTTGCCCAGGCAAACCTCAATTCCTGGTTACAATCGGTCATCGTCCTCCTGGACAACCTGAACCGGAAATTCCCGTTTCTGCATCTGGAAAAAATCAACCTCGAATCCCTGCTGCCGCGGATCTTCGACGAAACGCTGAAATTCGTCATGAATGTGTTCAACACGGCCGCCCAGGGGGGGACACAATTCGTCTTCCAGGCGATTGTATTTCTCTTCTGCCTTTATTATTTCTTCATCGACTGGAAACGGCTGGGAGCCTGGATCGAAAGCCTCAGTCCCTTCGAACCCGTGCACAACCACAAGATTTATCAGCAATTCCTGTCCATGGGCCGCGCCGTTTTGAAGAGCACACTGATCATCGGCGTCATCCAGGGTACGATCGGCGGCATCGCCCTGGCGCTCGCCGGCGTCCAGTCACCGATCTTCTGGGGCGTGGTGATGTTCATTCTGTCGCTCCTGCCGGTGGTCGGAACCGGCCTGGTCTGGGGGCCCGCCGGAGCGATCCTCGTATTTTCGGGCCACCCGGTCAAGGGGATCGTCCTGATCCTCTTCGGATTGATCGTCCTCGGCAACATCGACAACCTGTTGCGTCCCAAGCTGGTCGGGGACGATACCTCGCTCCACCCGCTGGCCGTCTTTCTCTCCACCCTGGGGGGGCTGGCCCTGTTCGGTTTTTCCGGATTCATCCTCGGGCCGGTGATCATCGCCATGATCACGTCACTCCTGCAAATCTACCGCGATGAACTGCGGCCGCAATGGCTCGGGCAAAACGGCAACTGCTGAACAGACCGCTGATCAGTTCGATTCGGGTGGCTCGGGTTCAGCCTTTCCGGTTTGCGGAAGGTTGATGGTTTCAGGCCACAGGCGAATCTGGTAATAGTCGAGTCCCCGGTTCCCCGGATCGACTGCCGAACCGCCGCCGAAGTAGACCCGGACCCGGTAGGTACCGGGGGAAACCGCCACCCATCCCAAAGGTTCGAATAGATCCCCCTCCAGGATCAGGGCATCGCCGCGAAAAGTGACGATGGCGTCCTGGGTGAACCTCCAGATCTCCCCATCACCACGGAGCGGAGCAGCGGATGTCAGATCGACTGTAACCGGAATATACCCGCTGGCCCAGGTACCCACCCCGATGAGTCCCGGTGCGACAGTGATCCTTTTCTCGACCGTTTCGGGGGTCCATAGCGCATCGGCATCGACCGTTTCCAGCGCCGCATCGCGAAGATAGAACCGGTTTCCCACTGACTGCACGAGAAATCCGCGGGTCTCCGGGTTCATTTCTCCAGGGATTCCCCGGCCGTCGCGGTCGATAGCGAGCAGTTTTTCCAGGTTGTCGAAATAGAGAAAGGTCATGGCCGGAGTCGATCCCTGAAAGGGATTGGGATAGATCCAGACCTCCTCGATGGTCCGCAGAAATGCCAGGGGGCAGGCTTCGCTCTCCCAGACATGGAGCGGTTGGCCGTAGACCTCCTCGACCTCGCCCTTGAACATTCCGACCTTCGCATTCCTCAGGATCGGATTTTCATCCTTTTGCTGCGTCTGTTTCTTCTTCCTGCAGCCATCCAAAAGCGGGATGGTGAGTGCGATCGCCACCCCAACCCACAGGTACGGTTTTTTTTTCATTCCCATCATGTGACCATCCTAAAGACATTCTTACATAGAAACAATCCAAGGACAAATAACCGGCAAAGAACTTTTCCATCGATTCACCTGCCTGAAAACGATCACCATCACCTCCTCCGATCCCCCCCTTCCAGAAGGGAAAATGGTTCTCTTGCCATCTCCTCTGGTTCGTGCCACAATAAATCATGCGGCAAATGAGGGCCAGAAGATGAAAGTGAAGATGGATCCGACCTGCTACTTCACCGTCGACCGACCCTGGGGGCCGGCGGAGACGGTGGCAAAGGGATCGCGGTTCATCACCCGCCTGCATCCGGTCGATGATGCCGGGCAGGCGGCGACACTCCTCCGCGAGGTGCGTGACCAGTACCGCGACGCCACCCACGTCTGCTTCGCTTGGCGGGTGCGCCATGGCCTGGAGACCGAGGAACGAAGCTCCGACGACGGCGAACCGTCGGGAACGGCAGGGCCGCCGCTCCTGCTCGAATTGCAGCGCCGGTGTCTCTTCCAGGTTTTGGGGACGGTGACCCGGTACTTCGGCGGCGTCAAACTGGGAACGGGCGGCCTGGTCCGGGCCTACGGCGGCGCCCTGCGCGCCCTCCTCGATTCGGTCCGGCTGCTGGAACGACCGATCACCCGTCCTCTGCAACTCCGCATCCCGTTCGCCCTGACCGGCGCGGTGCTCCCACTGCTCGACCGCTACGCCGTGGCGATCGAAGCCCGCGAATTCTCCCCGGAGGGACAGAACCTGAGGCTTCAGGTCCCGGTACAAAACTTCGATCCGCTCGCCCGCGCCATCCGGGACCGCACCGCCGGAAAGATCAGCCTTGTATCAAACTGATCTATCTCTACTCCAGTGACACTTCCCTTGATTGAATAGATGCAGGAGTTATGTTATAAAACTCAGATGTGGAGGAGATATTGAACTTTTTCTTCGATCGGAATGGAAGCCAGTGGCTGGTTTCCAAATACACAGAGACCGTTCATGTTGAATTTTCCTCCTTATGCAATTTGAAGTGCGTGTTCTGTTATGCCAGCCAACCCGAGTACAAAGGACAGTTTCTCCGAAAAGAAATTCTGGAGCCCCTCATCCGGTCGCTTACCAGCCGCAAGCCGAAGATCGTCAGCGTCAATGGTCACGGAGAAACCACCATCTATCCCAACTGGCATCAGTATTGCGATCACATGATCAATGACAACCTGCATCTCCACATCATTACCAATTTTGCCAAAAAATTCAATGACGAAGAGCTGCATACCCTGGCCCATTTCGAAAGCATCGAGATCAGCTGCGATACGGCCGATCCCGATTTATTTCGCCACCTGCGACGCGGCGCGGAATTGCCGACTATCCTGGAAAACATCAAACGGTTAAGAGCTTCCATTGCCGCAATTGGTGTCACCGGTCCGAAAATTTCCTTCAGTTGTGTCGTTTCCGACCAAACGATTTTTGGATTGAAGGACCTAGTTTCGATGGGAGCGTCATTAGGTGTGAACGGTTTCAACTTCTGCAATTTTGTCCAATACCCGCCAATAACCGATGGAATCAATCTTAATCATATTTCTCAGTTGCCGCGGGGAGAGATGGTACGCGCCCGGGAAAGCATTGAAATCGCGACTGCCCTCTTGAAGGAATCCCAGATCCGTTTTCAGATTCAACAGGGATTGCTCGATTCACTGGAGCAAAAGCTGGCAGCAGAACCGGAACCCCCAAAAAGAATCTCATCTGATTGTTCGATCTCCACTCTTCCGGAAAAGACCGAAGCAGAATCCAAAACGCCTTTTCATCACCGCCGCTTCGCCGCATCGGTTCATAAGAAGGAAACCAGGAATTGCCTGGACCCCTGGAGTTTCCTGCTGGTGGACGCCCACGGGGATGTACTCCCCTGTTGTTGGCATCATCCCATCGGTTCACTGGCCGATGGAAAAACACAATTCCATCAGGTACGAAACAGCCGTCAGGTAAAGGAACTCCGTCGCAGCCTCTTGACAGGAGACCTACACGCCGATTGCCAAAGTTGCCCCAGCCGCGGGCTGACCACCATCCGGAACCTGAAAAAAAGAGTCTCTCGCTATCTCCATCCATATAGCGCCAGGCTGACAACAATTTTCAAACCGAAAATCGCTCCAGCCCTTACGGAGATGCCGATCGAATTCATTTCCGGTTGGTACGATCGGGAAACCGATCCGAACTTCCCCGACCCGGCCTGGAGCGAATGGCGCTGGACCTCGAAAATGGCCCGTTTCCGCTTTACCCCCACGGAGACCGCTGTGTCGCTGATCGTAACCGGTTTGGCCGATCCGTCCATTCTTTCGGATCAACAGATAACGATTCGGATCAACGGCCGGGAATTGGAGCGGTTTTTCCCGGCGAAAGGAAAATTCATCAGGGAATATTTTCTCGATAAAGAAACAATCGACGACTGTGATTCCCTCCTTGGAGAAATCGAAGTAGACCGGACATTTGTTCCTTCCGAACATAACAACTACTCTGAGGATCATCGCCATCTCGGTGTCCGGATTTACAGACTTTCCATTGGTGTATAACCCCAAACCGTATCCAATTGAAATAAAACGAATCGAACAAGCCCGGAATTGACCACTCCAGATTTTTCATTTCATTAATAAAGAAAGGATATCGGTCTTTCAACCTAAGCTCCTTGAACGATGAAAATGGGGGGAGTATAATGACCCCTCTAGGAGGGCTCATGAATTTCGTGGATGAACTGTCGGTACACTTCCTGCGTGTGGTCGAAGCAGCGGCCGTAGCCTCGGCCAAGACCATGGGCCAAGGGGAACGGAAATTCTCCGACCAGAAAGCCGTGGAGGCCATGCGTCTGGAATTGGAAAAGATAGAGATTGCAGGCACCATCGTTATCGGTGAGGGAGAGCGCGACGAGGCGCCCATGCTCTATATCGGCGAAGCAGTCGGCCGCAAGGACGAACGGGAAGCCTATCCCCGGGTCGACATCGCCGTCGATCCCCTGGAGGGGACCAACCTCTGCGCGACCGGCTCCGAGAACGCCATCTCGGTCATCGCCGCGGCCGAGGAGAACGGCCTGCTC
>Ga0105099_10000790_pt1 | contig 21037 bp, 16 predicted proteins | sample PPLLak3cmMay2015_2_FD_79138 | JGI IMG/M metagenome (GOLD analysis project Ga0105099, IMG submission 79138) | Freshwater sediment microbial communities from Prairie Pothole Lake near Jamestown, North Dakota, USA - PPLs Lake P8 Core (1) Depth... | ecosystem: Environmental > Aquatic > Freshwater >... | reverse complement strand
TAGCTTATCGAATTCATCTCTGTTCAAATAACACAGGTTCATAGATATTTCCATCTGGGTTTGCAATTCATATAGAGAACCCGTTGCAATTCGCAGGAAATGAATATACTCATTAGTCGAATTTCGACCATAACCTTCCGCCATGTTGCTGGGAATTAAAACTGCGCAACGTCTCATTTGAGAAGTTAATCCGTAAGCTTCATCCTTTGGAAATCCTTTAGAAAGCTTATATACTTCAGTAACTAAAGTCATTGATTTTTGCCAGATTTGCAGATCTCAATATGTTTTCATTTTCCTTTGTGCCTCTGTGCCTTTGCTCCTCTGTGCCTACCTGAATAGTCCTTAAATACCTGCCATAATGTTATCGATATCCGCCTGGTCAAGACCTTGACCCGCCTTCTGAGGGCCTGCCAGCTCAAATATCTTTTCATTTACAACCCGCTCTAATTCCTTTGAGGATATATCAGGATTTTTCCCCTTTTCGGTAAGTTTTACACCGAAACCAACCACCATCTTTTTCAGTTTTTCCTCCATCTGCTGCACAAGAATCATAATCTTCTTGATCCTTTGACCGGTTAGATCCTGAAAACTCATCTGAACAAAGATATCCGATATCAATGCCATGTTGTTATGTTCATTTGTTTCAATATAATCGAGCAGAGGACTTATTTTTTCAAGTATTTTCGCATCAACTCCGGCCTCAATAAAATCCATATTCTGCCCGGGCACTCTCAGCTTCCCGGATTTCATCAAGGCAACAGTTTCTTCCATTTTCTTTGTATGCTCCTGCAGCAAATCCAGGTTATCCATTATCCTGTTGGCGGCATTTTCGGTGGTTTCGATAATACCTTCAAGCTGGTCGGCTGCTTCCGGGATATATTTTGTCGCCAGATCATTAAGTTCTGGATGAACTTTTGTCTTTATATCTCTTCTGAAATCAATCACCAGCAAAGCCAGATCCTTTACCGCTCCGGTCATTTCATAGGCAATCTCCTTGAAAAAATGCTCATCTTCACAAAGATTGCTCGATGTCACGTATTTTATAAAACTGACTATTTCACCTATCTCGGCTTCCGTCAGTTTTCCGTTTACAATATTTATGATTTTTTCTTTCAATCGTCCTGACATTTTATCCTATTCTCCTTTGCCATCCTATCTTTGACGAACTCGGAAAAAGTCGAAATTTAGATGACTTTGTAAAAAGCTTCATATGCAAGGCGCGCAAATCCTGAGGAATGAAGCGTACTTTTCGTACGCTGCAATGACGAAGGATGCAGCGCAACACAGTAGATGGACTTTTTACGAAGTCATCATCGCTCTCCGGCAACCATACCCAGTACAGTCATCCCAATACTATTCAACGGAACCACTTTTTCAGCAGCGCCGATTTTAATGGCTTCTTTCGGCATGCCGAAAACGACACAACTCTTTTCGTCCTGTGCCACGGTCCGCGCACCGGCTTCTCTCATTTTCAACAACCCCTTGGCGCCATCCGCCCCCATTCCCGTCAGAATCACGCCTGCTGCATTGCTTCCGGCATATTCGGCAACGGAAGAGAACATGACATCGGCGGACGGACGCTGATGATGCACCAGCGGGCCGGTTTTAACCTGAACATAATATCTGGCGCCGCTCTTTCTCAGCAACATATGGTAATTACCCGGCGCAATCAGCGCCGTTCCGTTAACCAGAGAATCGCCGTCAGAGGCCTCCTTTATGGTAATTGCGCTCATTTGGTTCAGCCTTTCCGCAAATGCCGTCGTAAAATGCGCCGGCATATGCTGAACTACAAGAATTCCGGGAGCATTCGGCGGCATTTCCGTCAGCACGACTTTCAATGCTTCCGTTCCACCTGTCGAAGCGCCGATAGCAATTATCTTGTTGGTAGTTTCACCCAGGGCTTTAGTCGTCTTCTTCTCCTGCACGCCCCCTTCGGTATTGGCCGCTGCAGTGGCTTTCACATTGATTCCGGCCACTGCCCTTATCTTATCGATAAGTTGCACGCTCATCTCTCCAACCGAATAGGCGCTTGACGGTTTCGACAGCACCTCAAGCGCTCCGATTGATAATGCCTCCATTGCCATTTTCCCGCCCTTTTGCGTCAGCGAGCTTACTATGATCACAGGAAGCGGGTAATAGCGCATTAACTTTCTTAAAAATGTAATTCCGTCCATTCTCGGCATTTCTATATCTAGAGTTATCACGTCGGGATTTAATTTCACAATTTTATCCCTCGCCACATAAGGATCAGGCGCCGTGCCGACTACTTCGATATCCGTTTCCCTGGAAAGCTCTTCCGTGAATACTTTTCTGACCACGGCCGAATCATCGACAATCAATACCCTAATTTTTTTCCCCATCCAGCAACCTGCCTTCCGCTTTATTCGAACTTCGAATATCGGACTTCGTGCTTCGATGTCCGATATACCCGTGTAACGGGCCCGATATTAGCCTTTCATTCTTATGCCCCACTGACCACAGACCCCTGCCCCCTGACTCCTGTTCCTTACGCTTAACGCTTATCCGCCGAATTCATAACTATTCCGGCCGCCATACGGCTATGCTCCGTCTCAATGAAAATGGCTCCTTTATTAAATTGATCAAGCTTACCGGCCGACAGGTCGCTTTCTCCGATCAATTGGGGAATGCCTATCCGGAGGAGACCTTTTTTATCGAATTGTGACAACATATTCCCGGTAACCATGTTAAGGGCCTCTTTAACCGTATCCCCTTCCTGTTGTACGTTGATTTCTTTTTCAGCTACGCCTAAAAAATTTGCAGTCATCTCCTTTACTACTCCCGCCGGTATCAACAGGTATGAAGAACCCTTCAATGTGCCACCTGTTAAACTTACTGTTGCTCCGAACAATCGCAGCTCTGTGGAAAACCACTCCCGCATGGAAAACTCTTTCGCATTTACCTGAACCGGTAGAAAGAACATTTTATTCATCACATCAGAAATCGCCTGATGCATCACTTTCATCATTTCCCCTGACATCACAGACCTCCTCTCCAACCAAGCTGTGCATTGCTTTTTTTATATCCTCCGGGAAAAACGGTTTTTTTATATATTTACTTGCTCCCAGCCGAATCGATTCCTGAATGTTTTTTTCACTTCCTTCGGTTGTTACCATTATGACAGGAATCGAACTGAGCAGCTCATTTTTTTTCATCTCGGCTATAAGTTCCAGGCCGTTCATATTGGGCATATTTATATCTGATAAAACGAGATCGACCCATTTATTTGAAAGAATATCCAAAGCTTCCCTGCCGTCTCCAGCCTCAAAATATTCACCGACATTAAAGCCGGATACTTTAATAGTCTTTTTTATAACCGCCCGCATTGACGAAGAATCGTCAACAATCAGAACATTAAATGCCATTTTTAATTCCCTCCCGACATTTTAATCATTTCCTCTACAGCCTTGTTCTTTTCCCAGAAATCGGCAATGGTGTTCTGCAAATCGATTTCCGTAAAACTCAGCCTGTCCATAACTTCCTGATAATACCTGTATGCTAGCCCGTCCGCCCCTCCTCCGATTCCTACCATCATACATATGGTATCAGCCAGATAGATAATCGGGATTGAAAGATCATCCCCTATCAAAATTTTCATTGGATCATGATGATTCCTGATAATAAAGACCATTTCAGGGCTGAAGCGCCATTTTTCTGCAACCATGGCGCCTAATTCGGCATGATCAATCCCAAGTATCTTCCTTTCAGCCTCAAGAAATGTCAGCCTCTCTTTTTCCACGCTTAAAATAATCTTTTGAAAAGCGTCTTGAATGTGAGTGCCTAATATTACCTTGCCTATATCCTTCAGCAGTGCAGATGTGAATAAACATGGAATATTCCCAAGCTGTCGTTTTTCAGCCAGACTCTGGACAATCAGCGCCGATGAAACCGAATATTTCCAGAGCTCGCCTTCATTCAGATCATATCCTTTCTGTGCGGCGGTTAAATTTTTTGAAAGGGTTGCCATCATCACGACACCGGCAACTTTATTAAGCCCCAGATAGGCCACAGCCTGTCTGATGGATTCGACCTTTGTTCTCAGGCCGAAGTAAGCCGAATTGCACAGTCTGAGAAGATTAGCGGTCAAACCCTGATCATACTTTATAACATCGACAATCTCCTCAAGTGAACTGTTGGGGCTGGATATGATCTCCATAACCCTGCTGCCTGTAGCGGAAACAGGACTCAGAGAATCAATTTTCTGTATGATTATATCTAAATCCATGGAATTTTCCTCGATTCATTGCCGGATATCTTCAACAGGGCTTCGCCGGTTTTTACCTCAAGCTTTAATGTCCGGTTGACAACTCCTCCAACATCTTCGAAATTGGTTGTGACATTGTTTTTCCAGAACATTTTCCTTAAAATCGTGTGGTTACGATTACCTATGTTAAACAGCCCACCCTGATCAAGAATCTGGGCTCCGCCGAGAACCATGACTTTAAGATGGTTTTTTGTGGCGCCGTATCTGTAAGTCTCTTTAAAAAGAAGCGGTATGCCTGTGTCACCGAACATGAAAGGATTCTTTCCGGCTTTCCCCGGGTCAAGGCTCGATTCCGGCAACATGTAATGAAGCACTCCGCCCACTTTAACAAACGGATCGTATACTGCCACTCCGATGCAGGACCCAAGAGCGTATGTGACGATAACCGCTTCCGGGTTATTGCTTACCTTCATATCCCCGACACCAACTACAAGATCCATTATGATTCCCTCGATACCATCTGAAATATGCTTCCAACATCAAGAATGAGTCCGACCCGGCCGTCTCCCATTATCACGGAACCGGCTATACCTTTAATATCCTTCAGCCACCCGCCCAGATTTTTAATGACGACCTCCTCCTGGCCTATAAGCTCATCCACTAGAAGGCACTTCCTTTTTTCCTGGTTTTCAACAACAACGACAAGTTTTTCCCATGGAGCAACCCGGGTTTGCGCCGAAGAACAGTTTCCATTCAACCCGAAAAGTCGGTCAAGACGTATCAGTGGAATCAATGCGTCCCTGACCTTGATCATTTCCCCCTCTCCCTTTACGGTAAAATATTCATTTTCCCTGGGTTTGAAGGATTCCTGAACATTTAATGTGGGAATTATATATCTTTGGTTAGATACTTTAATGATCATTCCATCGACAATAGCGAGCGTAAGCGGCAGACGTATAAAAAATGTTGATCCTTTGCCTGTAACAGACCGCACTTCCACCCTTCCCCTTAACTTTTCAACTTTGCTTTTTACTACGTCCGTACCGACGCCTCTTCCGGATATGTCCGTCACCTTATCTGCGGTTGAAAAACCGGGATGAAAAATCAGGTTGTCAATTTCAGCATCCGATAATTTATCTTCCTGTTTTATCAGACCTGTGGAGATCGCCTTCTTCATGATTTTTTCCCTGTTCAACCCCTGCCCGTCATCCACGATTTCGATTACGATATTGCCGCCCCTGTGATATGCTTTTAAATAAATGGTTCCCTGCCTGGATTTGTTTTTCGCTTCTCTTTCATCCGGAAGTTCAAGACCGTGGTCTATCGAGTTTCGAATCATATGAACCATCGGTTCATAAATTTCTTCCATTATGTTTCTGTCTATCTCGGTATCTTCACCGGACATGACAAGTTGTATATCCTTGCCAGCTTTCCTGGCCAGGTCGCGCACGAGCCGAACCATCTTCTGAAAGGTATTTTTTATCGGCACCATTCTCATGGACATGGCAATATTCTGCAGGCCGGCAGTTATTAGATTAAGTTGGTTGGTGATCTGATCCAGCTTCCTGTCCCTGCTGTTCACAACCGCCTCATGTTGTCTTAGCATTGACTGTGCAATAGCTAGCTCACCGACCATATCAACTATGCTATCCAGTTTTTTAGTGTCAACCTTCACCTGAAGCGCATCAGCGGAGCTGTCGGTTCGTTTCTGTTCCCTGAGAGTGGAAACAACAGCAGTGGCTTTGACTTTTTCCTGCTCAACAAGTATCTCGCCGATCTTTTTATCGGGTTCTTTCTGCTGAATATCGAGTGCTGCTTTTATATCCGCATCGGTGACCGTACCCTTTGCGATCAGCATTTCGCCCAACATTTTTTTCTTCTCTGTCTGACCCGGTGAAACAAGCTGTTCAATTTTAGACTTGATCATGCTGATATCTTCATTGCCCTCGAAAGGATTACCTGTATCGAGAGTGTCTCTGACGCTTTCGATCATTCCCTTCAGCAGGTCAACACTTTCAAGAATAACATCAACTATTTCACCGTTGATTTGCAATTCGCCGTTTCGCGCCTTGTCGAGTAAATTCTCAACTATATGCGCGAATTTATTGATTTTGTTAAAATTGAGAAAGCCTGATACGCCTTTAACTGTATGGAAGGGTCTGAATATGGCATTTATCGTTTCGATATCCCCGGGATCCTGCTCAAGGTCTATAAGCCTTACTTCAATCGTACCCAGATTTTCGAGAGACTCAATAATAAAGTCGGAAGTAATTGCCCTGTCCTCCTCGCTCATTTTCGTTGCGGAATCTCCTCCTGCATATCCCTGCTCTCCGGCCTCTGCCTCCTGTTTTCCGCCCACTGCCGAAGGTACGTCCGCCGTACTGATTGGCGGCAAACCCTGCCCCCCGACCTCTGCCTCTGGCCCCTGGCTCCCGGTCGGTTCAGGCGTATCTGATGGATTGCGTTCCAAATTGACGAGAAGAGCATTGATATCCCCATCAAATTTTTTACCGTTGGAAATATCCCTGACCATTTCCTGAAGTGTGGAGATACCTCTTTCAAAAGGTCGCAAATCCTTTCTTTCCCCCATAATGGCTTCTTCAACGCACCTTTTTATCGCTTCTGTGACCGAAGTGAGAGCGCTTTCTTTTAATGGTTCAGACAGTTTTATAATAGACTCAATTGATTTTACGGCCTTTCCAAGACCGGAAATATCTTCAGCGTCAAGCATCACCATTTCGAGAGCAAGGTTCTCAATTTCCTGATTAAGTTCATCCAATATTGCTGTCATCTATTCTATCCTTCAATTAATTAGGCCGCGGATTTTCGCCTATATCCGCAGATAGATAGGTTGTTAAGCTGCAGGATTTTAGTTTGCAGGCTGTTAGGATTTTAGATTTTAGCTTTAACCTTCAGCCTTCAGCCTATCCACCTGAGCAGTTACCATTATTGATCTGCTTCATTTTTACTTTTTCGAATAGTCTCTCTCTGCCGCTGAAAAACATAAGCAACAATTTTTTCCCTCACTGCTTCATCAAGATTTAGAAATTTTATCCCGACATTATACAAGGGCCTATCTTTTCCCTCTAAGGCATTAATCCGAATGATCTCACCATAGACGTCTATGTAAAAGAAAGGTATTTTTGAAAGGATCATATTGGCATGAACTATCTGGCCTTGTTTAACCGGTCTGTCTATGCAGATATTCATTCCTGATGCGCTGATATTATTACCGGTTCCACGCCCTGAACACTCTGAAAAAGCTTTGTTTTTTGATAACATTAACAAGATCTTGTCTAGTTTCTCATCCATTCTAACAAAAAATTCGGCAATATCGCCGTTAATTGCAGAACCTGTATCCATATTATCGTTATCGGATCTTACCCGGCCAATCTTAAGTTTTTCTAGATCTTTGGTCAGCGGTCGAAGTGTCTTTTCTCTGATTGAATGAAATTCTTCAGGAGTGACAATTTCATAATCAATGGCATATGAAAAGCCACCCCTGACATCCGAACGTAATTCTTTTTCCTCTGTGATCATCCGATACTCCTTATGCCTGCCTCGGCATTTAAAATCAGGTTCTTCTCTCAATTAGTTGGGAGAAAGGGTTCTATGATTCGAGCTCGAACCCTCTCCAGATTACCAACTAATCTGGAGATGATCCAAAAATAAAGAAAATCTCCGTTATTTGTATAAGCAAATATTGTACCAAAGAACAGTAGTCAGGGGGCGGTTGTCGGCTTATCTCTGACAGCTGATTCCCTGACTGACATCCGCTCTGACAGGAAAAAATCGGGATTACCAAGAGCGATATGGGAAAATATTTCCTGTCTTCCGGTATCAAAATCGTTTTGGTGGAGATATAGGCTTGATGTCAAATAATTGACGGGATAAAAACAGTTGTCAGAATTCAGGGGATCGGCCACTGACATCTGGCGCCCTCCTCCAATCGCTGAAAAGGTTTATAGGTTGATAATCATAAAATCTAATGATATGAAATTTTAATCAAAAGAATTCCTCGAAGCTCCGCTTCGGGGTAAGAATCCAGAATGGGGATTAAAATACCTTCAAAAAAAATTCTGACTTCTGACTACTGTGTTCTGTATTCCAGATACCTCGCAGCTCTGCTGCGGGGTAGTTCATTGAAGTATCGGAGCACGCATTCGTCTTTTTATGTAAGTCTTTATTCCGGCTATAGCGGTTTAATGGATCACTTTAAGATCTCCTGACTTATTAAGGAATGGCAAATGGTAAAGAACACCCCGAAGACCCCGAAAACAACAAGGCCGCCTTCCGCAATTACCCTTCTGAAAAAGCGCGTGGCCGATCTTGAAGCAAGAGAAAAGTCCCTGCAAAGCGAAAACAAGCATTTGAAAGAACTTTATGATCAAGCCCCCCTTAGCTACCAGTCTCTGGACGAAAACGGCTGCTTTATAGAGGTAAACCAGACCTGGCTGGATACCCTCGGATATTCCATAGAGGATGTTATCGGTAAAAATTTCAGTGAATTTCTGCACCCTGACTGGAAGGAGCATTTCAACGAGAATTTCCCCAGGTTCAAGGCCATAGGTGAAGTTCTTGGCGCTGAATTCGAGATGGTCAAAAAAGACGGCTCAACTATGCTCGTTTCCTTTAACGGCAAAATCGGGAAAGGCCCTGAAGGGCGTTTTAAGAAGACCCACTGTGTATTCCGCGATATCACTTTTAATAGCCTTGTCAAAGAACAGCGCGAGGCGGAGAGCAAATTGCTGCATATCTGCCATGTAACAGACGATTTTTACAAATTAATGAGTGAGTTGATAGATTTTTTTCATCAAGTTGCAGGTTGTGAGGCGGTCGGGATACGCATGCGCAAAGGAGAGGATTTCCCCTATTACGTAACACGAGGATTACCCAAATCCTTTGTCCAGGCGGAAAATTCGCTCTGCACCCTTGATCTTCGCGGCGATATGCTCCGCGACAGCACAAGCAACCCTGTACTCGAATGCATGTGCGGCAATGTCATCTGCGGACGTTTTGATCCGTCTAAGCCTTTTTTTACCAAAAACGGGAGCTTCTGGACAAACAGCACCTCGGAGCTTCTGGCTTCAACAAGTGAAGAGGATCGCCAGGCCAGAACGCGCAACCGCTGCAATGGCGAAGGCTATGAATCAGTGGCGCTGATACCGCTCCGGGCAAACAGAGATACTTACGGCCTTTTACAGTTAAACGACAAGCGCAGCGGATTATTTACGACCGACCGGATCGAAATGCTGGAACATTTGTCCAACCATGTAGCCCTTGCCATCGCAAAGCATATGGCGGACGAGGAATTGCGGAATTCAGAAGAAAAGTACCGCCTCCTGTTTGAAAATGCCCAGGAGGCTATTATCATAACCCAGGACAGACGCATGATTCTTGTCAATCCGGCGGCTGTTAAAATAATAGGTTATTCCGCTGAAAAGCTGACTGCCCAGCCGTTTACGGAATTCATCCACCCTGATGACAGGGAAATGGCGTTTGATTACCATCTGAAGCGGCTGCGTGGGGAAGCAGTCCCTTCCAATTACAGTTTAAGGGTTTTGTGTCAGAACGGAACCGTCAAGTGGATTGAGCAGAACGGTTCTCTGATCACATGGAACGGGAAACCCGCCTCTCTCAATTTTCTGACCGACATCACCGAGCGAATACTGGCTGAGAAGACTCTGAGGTTTCAGGCTATGGTTTTGGATCAGATTCAGGATATGATCACTGTTACCGATCTGCAGGGTGTCATTACCTATGTTAATCAGGCCGAAACACGAAAATTCGGAATTAACATGTCAGAACTGATCGGCAGGCATGTTGAAAGCTATGGCCATGACCCGGACCATGGCGCCACCCAGCAGGAAATCATAGAGACAACCCTCACCAGCGGTCAATGGAGAGGAGAAATTGTGAATTATGACGCCCTGGGCAGGCCGTTTTTAATCTATTGCCGTACTACACTGATCCGTGATGAAACAGGTCGGGCCATCTGCATGTGCGGCATCGGCACCGACATTACCGAAAAAAAGCTTACCGATAATGTTCTGCGTGAGAGTGAGAGTCGCTTTTCCAACGCATTCGAATATGCTGCGATCGGCATGGCGCTGGTGTCACCCGAAGGATGTTGGCTCAAAGTCAACCGTGCAATTTGCGAACTTGTAGGGTACACGGAAAGCGAACTTTTGGCGCGGACATTCCAGGAGATCACCCACCCGGAGGACCTGGAAACTGATCTGGAATATGTCCGTCAGATGTTGGCCGGAGAGATCCGTACATACCAGATGGAAAAGAGGTATTACCACAAGGCGGGTCACATTGTATGGGTGGTGCTCAGCGTCTCGCTGGTGTGGGATACACATGGGAAACCGCTCTATTTCATATCCCAGGTTGAGGACCTCTCTGAGCGCAAAAAAACGGAAGATGATCTGCGTAAAAGTAAAATGATTTTGAGATCATTCATCGATGCAATTCCGGAATCAGCTTTCATGATAGATCCTGACGGCACTGTTCTGCTTTTGAATAAAATCACCGCTGAAAGACTTGTAAAATCTATGGATGATATGCTGGGAAGAAATATTTACGATCTTATCCCTGAAGATATCAGCAGAAGCCGGAAATTGATAGTTGATAAGGTTTTACAGACTAAAACCTCCATTTCTTTTGAAGACAAAAGGTTAAACCGCCATATATACAACAGCATTAATCCCGTTCTGGACGAAAATGGCAATATTGCAGGGCTGGCCGTTGTGGGTGTTGATATTACTGATCGCAGGCAGGCCGAAGATGCTTTGCGAAAAAGTGAAGAAAAGTACCGGCTTTTCGTTGAAATGGCCAGCGAGGGGATCTGGGCGATAGACGGAAATTACCGGACGACATTCGTCAATCGGCAGATGGCGGAAATACTGGGATACACCATTGAAGAAATGCAGGGTAAATCAGTTGATTATTACATGTTCGAAGAAGATCTTAACGATCATAGGAAGAAGATGGAAGAACGAAAGCAGGGGGGTGGAGGCTCCTATGAGAGACGATTCCGTCACAAAGATGGCCGGGAAGTCTGGACCCACGTATCTGCAACCGCCACCAGGAATAACGAAGGCTTATTCATCGGTTCTCATGCCTTTTTCACCGACATCACAGAGCGAAAAAAGGCCGAGGAGGCTCTGCGCGAAGGCGAAGCAACATACCGGACCCTGGTTACAGGACTGCCTGACGTTGTAATGCGATTTGACAGGGATGGACGACATCTGTTCGTATCGGACAACGTCAACGATATGGTTGACCTTCAGGCCGGGCAGTTCATCGGAAAAACACACCGCGAGCTGGATTTTCCCGAAACTCAATGTAAGTTATGGGAGGATGCCCTCATCAAAGTGTTTGACAGCGGCGCTCCCTATGAGACAGAGTTTGCTTTCGAGGGTAAAAACGGACCTGCAATCCTCAACTGGCGGCTTGTTCCCGAGAGTGACAACAATGGAAAAGTGAGATCGGTACTCTCCATCAGCCGTGACATCACCTCCCACCGCCGGGCCGAACAGAACTACCGTATACTCTTCCGCGAAATGCTGGACGGTTTTGCCCTGCACGAGATCATCTGTGACGCCGAAGGAAACCCTGCAGACTATCGCTTTCTGGCCGTTAATCCTGCTTTTGAACGCATGACAAACATGAAGGAAGACGACATATTGGGACGGACCATTCTGGAGATCATGCCCGGCATCGAGCGCTACTGGATCGAGACATATGGTGGCGTGGCGCTCACCGGGGAACCGGTTTTTTTTGAAAACTATTCTGCTGATTTGAAAAAACATTTTGAGGTAACCGCCTTCAGGTCTGAACCAAATCAGTTCGCATGTATTTTTGCTGATATTACCGAGCGAAGGCTTGCTGAAGAGGCTCTGCTAAAAAAGACTGAAGATCTAAACCGGTATAATAAAATGATGGTAGGCAGGGAATTAAAAATGATCCAGCTGAAGAAGGAAATAAACGCCCTGCTGAAAAAACTCGGCGAGAAAGAAAAATATAATATTCACGAAATCAGTAAAAAATGAAAAGCAGAATATCGAATATCGAATGTCGAATATCGGAAAGCGAAGTACGAGATTAGATATTCGAGTAAGGGGTAATGGTGGAAAAGAGCAAGACTTTTAAAGAATTGAAAATGTGGCAAAGAGGAATTGAAATTGTCAAAGACATTTATGCTTTGACAAAAAAGTTCCCAAAAGAAGAGTTATATGGCTTAACTTCACAGATGAGACGTTCATCCATTTCTATACCTTCCAATATTGCAGAAGGGTTTAAAAGATCACATAATAAAGAATACAAGCAGTTTTTGCATATAACACAGGGATCGCTGGCAGAGCTGGAGACACAGTTAATTATTGCGAAAGAGATTGGATATATAAAAGATAGTGAGTTGAGTTATATTGCGGAAAAGATCGATCATGAAGCTAAAATGGTAGCTTCGTATGTTAACAAACTTAAGTAAAGCCGAATATCGAAAACAGAATATAGAATATCGGAAAGCAAAGTACGAAATTCGAAATTCGAAATTCGATGTCCGATATTTTATCCCTGACAACTGGAACAGCAGGTATTTATGATAAAAAAAATTTTAACCGCTGACAAAAATTCTGAAGAAAATATGCAGTCCAAGATGGAATTGATGGACGAAATCATCCGTGGGCGCACCATACGGCTTGAAAATGAGCTCAAGGAAAGGAAAAAGATTGAAGAGGATCTGCATAATTCTCTTGTTGAACTGGAAAACAGCAAAACAGCAGCCCTGAATCTGCTGGAAGATCTGAATAGAGAGACGGATGAGCGTATGAAGCTGGAAAAGCATCTCCACAGGGCTGAGAAAATGGAGGCCCTGGGGCTTCTTGCCGGAGGTGTGGCTCATGATCTGAATAATATCCTGGGAGCGCTTTCCATCTACACTGAATTGCTTCAAAATAAAATACCTGAAGGAAACCCTCTCAAGGCATATGTCAATAACATATTATCGTCCTGTAAAATGGGAGAGGAAATAATTCATGACCTGATGATATTTTCCGGAAGTGTCGTGCAGGAATACAGCATAGTCAACTTAAACAAAGTCATTTACGATTTCTTTGACACTCCTGTTTTTCAGAAACTGCGGGATTTGAATCCGGATATTACCTTCAAAAAAGAGCTTTCGCCGGAACTGATGAATATCAAAGGGTCGCTGGTGCACCTTGAAAAAACGGTCATGAACCTTATTTTAAACGCTGCTGAAGCTGTTTCCGGAAAGGGAGAGGTTGTAATCACGACTGAGAATCGTTTTCTTGAGACCCCGCTTCAGAGCTATGTCGAAATAATGGAAGGAGAATACGCGGTACTTACTGTTTCGGACACAGGTATAGGTATTCCGGTCAACGATATAAATAAAATATTTGAACCGTTCTATACTAAGAAAGTCATGGGAAGAAAGAGAGGAACCGGACTTGGATTGACTATCGTCTGGGGAACAGTGAAAGATCATAACGGTTATATTGACTTATGCAGCGAGACAGGAAAAGGGAGTTCATTTACACTCTATTTCCCGGTAACGGAAGACAAACCGGCTGAGAATAATACGAAAATTCCTGTTGAAAACTACCTGGGAGATGGAGAACTTATTCTTGTGGTTGATGATATGGCCGAACAGAGAGATGTAGCAGACAGGATGCTTAAAATGCTCGGATACATGGTTCATGCTGTTTCAAGCGGTGAAGAGGCTGTGGAATATCTTAAAACACATAAGCCTGACCTGATTCTACTCGACATGATAATGGAGCCCGGCATCGATGGCCTTGAAACTTATAGACGGATTCTGGAAATTAACCCGAAGCAGAAAGCGATTATTGTTAGCGGTTTTTCCGCAACGGATAATGTCAAAAAAGCCCAGGATCTTGGAGCAGGGAGTTATATCAAGAAGCCTTACCTGATCGAAAAAATCGGCATTGCAATCAGGGATGAATTGAAAAGAACATAGAGGAGATTTTCTAAAATGGCCAAGATTCTTATCATCGATGATGATGAGCTTTTTTGCAGCGGACTGGCAGAAGCAGTTTCGGAAGGCGGTAACGAGGTCATTTGTGCCTATACTATAGCAGAGGGGCTGAAAGTTGCAGCGGCGGGCTCTTTCGATATTGTTTTTCTCGACGTGGTAATGCCTGATGGGGATGGACTTGAAAAGATTTCGGAAATCCAGGCCGTTTCTTCACATCCGGAGATAATCATTCTTACCGGCCGAGGAACGAGTGATGGAGCTGAGCTGGCAATCAGAAGCGGCGCGTGGGACTACATTCAGAAACCGTTTTCCCTGAGCGTAATCAGGCTTCACCTCAAGCGTTCTCTCCAGTACCGGGAAGAGAGACGGTCTGAAAAACCTGCCAAAACTCTTAGAATAGATGGTATCATCGGGAAAAGCGCCCGAATGAAGAGCGCTTTTGACCTGCTTTCCGAGGCAGCATCTACTGATGTCAATGTTCTCATTACAGGCGAAACAGGCACCGGAAAAGAACTTTTCGCAAAGGCCATCCATAATAACAGCACCCGCTCCGGAGACAATTTTGTAGTTGTCGATTGCGCCGCCATCCAGGGGTCTCTTATCGAGAGCATACTTTTTGGATATGAGAAAGGCGCTTTTACCGGAGCAAGCCAGAGTCGCGGCGGGCTTATAACCCAGGCGGACAAGGGCACCCTTTTTCTTGACGAAATAGCCGAACTTCCAGTGTCCGTTCAAAAGGCCTTTCTGAGGGTGATTCAGGAGCGCCGATTCCGCCCGGTGGGATGCAAGAAGGAAATTGAAAGCAACTTCCGGCTGATTTCCGCGACAAACAGGAACCTCGAAAGCATGGTAAGCGCCGGTGAATTCAGAAAGGATCTTCTTTACAGGCTCCGCTCTCTTACAATCGATCTTCCTCCCTTAAGGGAGCATAGAGAGGATATTATCCCCATCGCCACTTATCACCTTGAAATGATTTGCAGGCGAAACGGGCTCGATATTAAAACTTTTTCTCCCGATCTCACAGAAGCCCTTCTCTCCTACGCCTGGCCAGGAAATGTCCGTGAACTTGTGAATGCCGTCGAAGGATCAGTCGCCTCGGCCTCATCCGCTTCCACGCTCTTTAGAAAACATCTTCCGGCCTCGATCCGTATCCTGCTAGCTCAGAATTCAGCCGGTATCAATCTGCCGGTCAATGAGGAAGCTAAGATTGAAACATCCGGCGATATTCCGACGCTTAAAGAATTAAGGGCATCACTTTACGCAAAAGCTGAAAAACAATATTTACAGGATCTTATCAAAATAACCGCAGGTGATATGGAAAAAGCATGCGGGATATCGGCTCTCAGCCAGCCGCGCATGTATGAACTGCTGAGAAAGCACGGAATATCGACGAAGGCATAGGTAAGGGAGCGTTGCCGGTTGTCGACTTCCAGCATCCTCTCAACATACCCGATATCTCTCTGAAGTTCTGACAGGCTTTCTTTATTTAGATAGCCCAGATCTCCGAATCCTTTAGGATCACAAACTAATTTGGAGATGATCCTAATCGAATAGCGTAGAAGCCATTTCAAAACCTCGGATCAGGTCTGAGAGCAAGGCGCAAGCCAATGAAAAAGCGCAGCATACACAGTAGTATGTGAGCATTTTGAAGAGGTTTGCAACACAGCTGTCAGGCCTCAGACGGGGTTTTTAAATGACTTCTAAGCGGAATATCAAACGATCATCCTGAAATATCTCATGATGTTATTCTGATTTCTTTTTTCTCCAGATTTTGCATGGGGTAATGTTTGACGTTACATGTAAGCAGTACAGCTTTTTTCCGTACGCAGGTCGCCGCTATTAAACAATCATCCAATTCCAGATGATGACTTTTGACTGTTCTCCTGTAAAAACCTGCTAACTCTGCAATATTTCTATCGACATCAAAAACAATAAGGCTGCCAAGAAGCAGCTCAGTTTTCTCACGTTCTTCATCCTTCATACCTGAATAAATTTCACCGATGGTTATTGCCGAACAGCATAGAAGTGAAGATTGTATCATTTCTTTAAGCATTTCTCTTATTTGTGTATTGCCTCGCAAATGGAGAATCAATACATCAGTGTCAATCACGACCTGAGACATCAGCACGATTCCCCCGCGTAGATTTTCTGTTACTTCGTATGAATCGGTCTATCCCCTTTGTAAGCTCAGGATGTTCACCATCGCCCCAGCAACCAAATGTTTCGTCAATGGCTTTAAGTTGACGCAACCGCCGGAGCTCTTTCCGCAAGGCGCCGGAAACGAATCTGCTCTGTTCGCGCTTGCCAACAGTTGCCCGCAACTCATTAAGCAGTTCTTCAGGAAGCTGAAAATTTGCCTGTTTCAAAGCTGTGCTCATAAATCAAGCCCTCCTTTTCTATGTATTTTCATAGAGAATATCATAGATAACAGTTCAAAAGTCAACCAAAAACAAAACCATAAAACATTATAGTTAGTGTCCATCCGGAAACCATTATCGGACACAAACATGTTTCCAATTCGGAAACAGGCAATTTTGGGCAAGCTCAAGAAAATCAAGGGATTGTGCGGAGACGTACGCATAGTACGTCGCACAAGAAATCCCGCAGATTGACAAAGAGATCGCCCAAAAGGGCCATTTCCGGATGGAAACTAGTTATGCCGTGGATTGTAAAGAAATCCAAATTTGGCCCCTGACAAATGACCACCGCCCCCTGTTCTCCGATATGCATTATTCAGCATTCTCCTTTATTGAAAAACCATATAATTTATGATTTATCCATAATAATTCCTGTTTTTAAATAAAAATAAAGAAAGCCTGTCAGAACTTCATAGAGATATCGGGGAGGTTGAGAGGATGCTTAAAGCTCTGATAAAATCATTAGAAAACAAACACTTGAATCCTTGAATCCTCGAACCCTGGACCCCTTTCTCCCAACTAATTGGGAGAAGAGCCAAATATCAATATAAAATCAGTAGTTGGACAAAGAAAACCGCACCCTTAAAAGCAGCCATTATATAATGGTTTTTTTAAGTTATTCCGGTAAATTGACACAAACCACCTGCCCTGCCCCCCTCATTTTTTGTCAGTTGCCAGGGTTTTGTTCAGGCAATGTCGGGCAGATATTTCAGATACCGGTTGCGTTGGCATCCCTATTGCTCTATCAATACTAAATTCAAGCATAAAATCAGCATCAAAGCCGGAAGGATTTGAGGAAAAATCGCTTTCTTTCAGAGACCTTTGAAGAACGCCCAATTTTGGCCAAGTACAAGGAAGGCGATGATAAAGACTTAGGTTTTTGGTTTATAGTTCCTGGTTACTGGTTAAAAGAGAAAAACCAGAAACAACAAACCCGAGACCGGAAACTTTCATTTTACTGACGATATTCGATGTCCGATATTCGATATTCGATACTGGGTGTTATGCAAAGGTCTCTTTCAATCTGCAATGGATTGATATTGTTATGTCAGGGTGGCTATTTTGAGGCGTAAGGAGTTAAGACCTTTGAAGAACATCCATTTTTGTCCAAGTTCCATGAAAGACCTCGCCGGGAGCCGCCGCCTGTTGCCGGTTCTGCTGACGGTCATCCTCTTTGCCGGGGCGCTCTTCACCTGGTGGATAGCCGACCGGGCTGACCATGATTTGCGCGAGGAGCTGCTCAGGCAGACGAAACTGGTGGCCGGGGCTGTAAACCTCGAACACATAAGGGCGCTCACCGGCACAGAGGCCGACCTCGAATCCCCCGATTACCTGCGGCTCAAGGAGCAGTTAGCTGCCATGCGCACCGCCAACCCGAAGTGCCGGTTCATTAATCTCATGGGGCGCAATGCTGATGGAAAAGTATTCTATTTTGCCGACAGCGAAATGGCGGGGTCGGAGGACGAATCGCCGCCTGGGCAAGTGTATGAGGAAGCTCCGGCGGAGTATCTGCGCGTCATCGATACAAATAAGTCACTGTCTGTGGGGCCTTACATCGACCGCTGGGGCACATGGGTTTCGGCCCTGGTCCCGCTGACCGATTCGCGAACCGGCAACTTCATTGCCATGCTGGGCATGGACATCGACGCCCGCGACTGGAAGTGGGGCGTGGCCTCCCGGTCAGCCCTGCCCGTGGGGCTGGTCCTGGTGTTGATGATCGGTCTGCTGACGGCGTTATTTGCCGCCGGGCGAGTTTCCGCCTCGCCCAAGCCGGTTTTGCGCCGAATGTTACCATTTCTGTCAGTCATGATTTTTGCACTATTTGCCGGCGCGGGCTTGCTCTTGTGGCAGCAGCATCACGCGCGACTGGTCGGAAGAACCGCCTTGGTGAGCAGCGGGGTTGCGCAGGGCTTTAAGAACTCGTTGGACCATCAGGCCCGTGGCCTGGTCATGGCTGCGCAGATTATCGCCTTGGATGCCCGTGTGCGCGAGGCCTTGAGCGCGAAAGATGCGGAGCGTCTCCTGACCGACTGGCAGGGCCTGTTCGAAACACTGCACAGGCAACTATCCCTTACCCACTTATATTTTTTTGACACAAACCGCGTTTGTTTGCTGCGTGTTCACAAACCGGAAATGCGCGGGGACAAGATCAGGCGTTTCACAGCCATGGAGGCCGAGCGCACCCGCAAGCCCGCCTGGGGCATCGAACTGGGGCCGCTTGGCACCTTCACCCTGCGGATGGTTCAGCCCGTCTTTGACGGCGAAAGGCTTGTCGGGTACATTGAGCTGGGTAAGGAGATCGAAGACATTCTGCAGGGCCTGCACACGCAAACCAGACTTCAAATCGCGGTCATCATAAAAAAGGAGGCAATCCAGCGTGAGACTTGGGAAGCTGGCATGCGCATGCTGGGCCGCGAGGCAGATTGGGAGCGTTTACACCATAGTGTGATTATCTATGCCTCCCAGGGCCACATGCCTGACGTCTTCGCGCAATTGGCGGACCACGGCCCGTCTGGTGGCCATGTCCACGTCGCGACGGACCAAGAGGTTGCAGACGTCGGCAGGGAATGGCGCTTGACGATATCGCCGCTTGCGGACGCCTCAGGCAAGGAGGTGGGCGACCTCATTGTTATGAACGACATCACCGCCATAAAGGCCGCGTTCAACCGCGAAATGACCCTGGGCGGCGCTGTGGGCGCGGTTCTTATGGCGGCGCTGTTTGGCCTTACCTTCGTGATGCTGCGCCGTACTGACGCTGGCATCCGCACCCAGCAGGCGAAATTTCTGGAGAGCGAGGCCAAATACCGCCAGTTGATCGAGAACACCCATGACATAATCTATTCGATTACCTCGGAAGGCGTCTTTACCTATGTATCACAAATGTGGACAACCATTCTGGGACATCAGGTTGCTGACGTAGAAGGTCATTCTTTCACGGAGTTCGTCCATCCCGATGACGTGCCGGACTGTTATGCATTTCTCCAGAAGGTTATAACATCCAGACAGCGGCAGCAAGGCGTGGCTTACCGGGTGCGGCACAAGAACAGCAAGTGGCGCTGGCACACCTCTAGCGCCACTCCCATAGTTAATAAAGAAGGTATCGTCACCAGTTTTAACGGCATAGCCCGCGACATCACTGATCTCAAACTGGCGGAAGACCGGTTGAAGGCGAGCGAGGCAAATTTCCGAACCTTCTTCGAGTCCATACAGGACATGATCATTGTGGGCACATCGGAGGGCCGGGTGCTCTACGCCAACGACACCCTCAAGACGAAACTCGGCTACAGCCTGGAAGAACTAGATACGCTCGGCATCCTTGGCATCCATCCTAAGGACCGGCGGGGCGAGGCCGGGGAGATCTTCGCCGCCATGTTCCGGAGCGAGCGCAACACCTGCCCGCTGCCGGTGCAGAGCAAGGACGGCGCGCTAATTCCGGTGGAAACCCGCGTTTTTTTCGGGAAATGGAATGGAATGGACTGCGTGTTCGGCATCAGCAAGGACCTGACCGCCGAGCAGGAATCGCAGCAGAGGTTCGAGCAGCTGTTCCGCAACAACCCGGCGCTGATGGTTCTCTCCAGCCTGCCGGACCGGAGATTTTCCGATGTCAACACCGCCTTCCTTGAGACGCTGGGATACGACCGGCAGGAGTTGATCGGAAAGACTGCCGCCGAAATCGGACTCTTTCCGAACCCTGGCCAGCAGAAAGAGGTGGCGGAGAGGCTCGAGGCCGTAGGACGCATCAAAGACTTCGAGCTGGATGTACGGGCCAGGGATGGGTCGATACGCACCGGTCTGTTCTCCGGGGAAGTGGTTCTCAGCCAGACCCGACGGTATTTCCTGACCGTGATGATCGACATCACCGAGCGAAAACGAATCGAAGATTTGCTGCTGCAATCCGAAGGGAAATGGCGGAACATCCTCGTCAACACCCCTCAGATCGGCATCAGCCTGGATCGTAACGCCAGGATCGTATTCGTCAACAAGCATTTCCTTGCGTTGACCGGCTGGACAGAGGATGAGTTGCTCGGGAGGAACTGGTTTGACATGTTCATTCCGGGAGAGATCTGCGAAGAAATCAGGGCAGTATTCGATACAATCATGCGGACGGGAAATGCCCAAAGCATTTCCTCCTATGAAAACGAAATCCTCATCAAGAACGTTGATCGGCGCAATGTGGCGTGGTCCAACGTCGCCACGAAGGACACGAACGGGGTCATCGTGGATATCACCTGCCTGGGCCTTGACTTGACAGAGCGCAAGCGGATGGAAAAGGAAAAGGACAAACTCCAGGAGCAGCTTTTGCAATCTCAGAAGATGGAGGCGATAGGCCAGCTTGCCGGGGGTGTTGCTCATGATTTCAACAACATGCTCAACATC
>Ga0105099_10000789_pt1 | contig 21039 bp, 21 predicted proteins | sample PPLLak3cmMay2015_2_FD_79138 | JGI IMG/M metagenome (GOLD analysis project Ga0105099, IMG submission 79138) | Freshwater sediment microbial communities from Prairie Pothole Lake near Jamestown, North Dakota, USA - PPLs Lake P8 Core (1) Depth... | ecosystem: Environmental > Aquatic > Freshwater >... | reverse complement strand
GACAACTTTTGGCGATCTTTGGAGTGCGGCGGCAAGACGCCGCTTTTTAAAGCGCGACATGTCGCGCTGAGTCAAAGCGCGGACATATCCGCGCAATCCAAATAAGCGACCCGTACGATGGTAATGGGTCAACTGTTTGCTTTTCACCTATCGACAACCCGGGATTTCTAAAAATACACTTTATCAGCAACGGCTCTTGAGAATCGAATCGTAAAATTTCAAAAGGCTTATTTTTAGAAATCCCCATGTAGATATTTTTGAATAAGAAGCCTATTCTCGAGGAGAGAAATATGAAAAAAATCAGGCGGTTTTTTTTGATTGCATTACTCTCTGCCCTGATGGTTCCGGAGATTGTGCAAGCGGATGAATGCGTCTTTTTGACAAGTCAAGACGGTCATGACTATTACTATCATACCATGAGCTTGCGTTATTCAGGGGATAGCGTCAAGTTCCTGCTGTTGGCGGACAATTGTTTATTGGAAATTATAGGAGAAGTTGAAATCGATTGCGCTAAAAAGACGATCCGTTATCAGGACCCTGTTAACCCAAATACCTTTACAGGTTGGGCGCCGGTTCATCCGGACACGTTTGATGATGCTTTGAGAAAGAAATTGTGTCCATAAGAGAGGGTGAGATTTTTTGCAATGAAATTCCCCCTCATCAACCGACCTCTTTGCGCCCATCCTCTTTTCAAAAATAGGATGGGCGCAAGAGTTTTAAGCTTGGTTACGGGTCACGACAAATTCGCCGTAGTCGTCGCCCATTTCAATGCCTTTGGTTTGTTGGCATTTGAAGGTATAAATCCCGGTCTTGCCCTTGGGGTCATAAGGACCGCCATAGGCCAGGTCCATAAACGCACCGCTGACGCCGGTGATCATGAAGGCGGCCGGCCGGTTTGTTTTGCCGTAACTAATGATATCGCTCTCATAATAATCATAGGCGCGCACCACCATTTTTTGATTGGGTATTAATTCGGTCACTTCCGACTTAGCCCAACCCCAGGCGGTGAAAACCGCGAAAGCGCCGTGCAGGACATCTTCCGGCATTTTTTCGAGCATAGGCCCGACTACTGTCTTAAATTCTTCAGAGGTGATAATCCCATGCCCGGTATGGTAGCCGCACTCATGGGCGGCATTGATCAGCAACTCCTCGGCGGCCGGGACCAGATGTTCCGGTACGGAGTTGATCATGCGGCGGGCAAAACCGTTCCAGATGGCGGCCGGTAATTGCTGCACATACACGCCGAACACCGGAATCATGCCTTCTTCATTCCCCAATATTTTTACTTTTGACATCTCTTCGATGATTTTTTTTCTGTCGATAGTCATAGTTTTCTCCTTTAGGCGGCCACGCCTTTGAATTCCGATTTTTCGTCACCGCATACGAGGCTCTTGGTTTCCGTGACCCTGAAGCTCCGGACCGGTTTTTCATTGACCAGGGCCGCAACGGCAGCCACAAAACCCACCGTGAACAGGTTGACCGGTTTTTTGCTGCCGCCCCATTTTTTCAACCAGCCTTCGTCCAGGTGGCTGTATTCCATTTCAGCCAAAATCTCAAATTTACCGACACCGGTAAATTGAATCAAGCCCATGCCTACAGCCTGCCAATATTGCCGGGCGATCTCCACTTTTTCTTCTGCCGTGGTTGCACCCTTGTTCAAATAATAACTGTTCAAGACTTCGTAAAAAGTGTCTTCACTGGCTTCCACCAAATGGTCGGCGCCATTGAAGTTCACCGCATCCAGCGCCAGTTGGGAATAAAGCGTGGCATAATGATGGCAATGGAGCACGGTACAGACTCCGTTCAGAAAATGCCGACTTTTAACCGGATCGAACCTTCTATCGACTTCAAACTCGATCTTTTTTTCCTGACTCATTGTTTTCCCCTTTCATTTCATAATTTTACATCTTTGCCCAAGACTTCTTTGAGGGCCTGTTCCGCTTTGGCGAGGTTTTCGGCCGTATCGGGCGCGGTTGGCGCCAGAAAAACGCTGATCCCCGTGATCATGGTCAAGCGCAGGGAAGCCTTGGCGCCGCCGTCTTTTTGGGCCATTTCAAAGGCCTTAACCAATTTTTCACCCATAGTTAAAATCTCCTGTTTATGTAGGTTGCATCACTTCATTCAACCCTATGCATAGGATTAAATTTTTCGTACAGATATAAAATCAGAGACATCGACTTTTCAAATAACGCAATATCTCTGCCATTTGGAAGCGGCAAATAAATCGATTTTTTAATAGGGATGAATTGAAGGTCGGTTAATTAAATTTTGCAATATCAATAAGTTGGAAAAGAAAAAGTCAGGGCAGAAAGAGGGTACGAATGCAAGCCATCGGTTTGCGGTTTATGTACGCCAAAGAAGCAACGGTCTTGCCGGTTAGAAGCGGAAACGTTGAATGAATGGGTGATCTTTGATCGGCATTTTTAAAAAATGTCCATACCCATCCAGTGATGCGCAAAATATTTTCCATTTAAGAACATTTCCTTGCTGATTGTGCCTTCTTTTTTAAAGCCTTTATGTTTATCCGATTCCATTGTTGCTTGATTTACTTCGTTTGTAGAAAAATCGAAATTTTTTCATGGCTATTTTATAGGAGGCTCAGCCGCTGAAACGATTTCACAAAATTCATCTTTTATTTCATTCCCATTCACACCTATGCCACCGGGAACCCCGGTGATGATGAAAATGTCGAGGCCGTCTTTTTTAGATGTCATGGAAACGTTTAAGGTCAGCGTTCTGCCCTTGCCCACAACCGTGGTCGCACTTATTATGCCGGATTCTTTGACAACCGATTGAATCGTCCAATTTTTAGACATGATAAATTTTGTGGCGTTTTCAACTGCCATTGGCAAAGATACTTTGCCTTTTATAAAATGATTTGTTTTAAATGTATCGGACTATACTTTCGATTTGATTTTTATCGATCATATCTTAAAAAGTAATGTTTTCAAGTTTTAAATTTGATTTATTTATTTTATTATTCCAATTAGTTATCTTCCATCGATCCCAGGGCATGATCCGGAATAAAATCGATTGAGAATTGAATGGTCCGGCAGGTGAGGGGTTCGCAGAGATGGGGCAGATTGTCCGGTCGAAAACCTTGCGGCCGTAATATGCGGCATTGCAGGCTTTTGAATTGGATTTCGAACTTGCCGGCGAAATTTCGGCAACGGCAAACATCCGCAATGGTTTGATCGGTGGTTCTTTTTCTGTCTAAAATCCTCAGAAATATCAAGGGACTTTCTGCCAATCCGCATTGGGATCTGTGTATGGCGGGACGGGAGATATGGCTTGATAGTGCAGAAAAGTCATAGTTTATCAAGTTTTAAATTATCTCCCTTATTTCATTGACAAATATGACCGTTTTCCATAGACTTTTACAAAAGAAGAAATCTTTATCGGTTTATCTGACCTCAACAGTGTCTGTTAATTTTAACCATACAAAAATCCGAAAATTCGTCGCTGAGATCATCGCGGAGAGAGAATCAACGGTTAAGAAGATTAAATAAACTAACGGGGACAACGCTGCTATGTATATCACTCGTTTGAAACTAAAGAATTGGCGTAACTTTCACGAGGCTGAGGTCCATCTTACTCAAACATCTTATCTAATCGGCCCGAACGCCTCCGGGAAATCAAACCTCCTCGACGTTTTTCGGTTCCTTCGCGACGTGTGTAAACCGGCCGGCGGTGGACTTCAGAAAGCCGTAAAAGATCGGGGTGGAATTTCTAAACTCCGTTGTCTTCATGCCCGGCACGATCCGGAAGTAAAGATCGAGGTGTTTTTTAATGAGCGTGTTGATGATCCATCAACTTCATGGCGGTATGTGTTGGGTTTCAAATCGGAAAGTAAAGGCACCCACCGCTTGCTTGTTTCCTGTGAGGAGGTATGGCATGCCAATGCGTGTATCCTGAAACGCCCGGATCCCGACGATAAGAAAGACGATCGTTTGCTCACGGAAACACACTTGGAACAGGCGAGAGCCAGCTCCGAATTCCGTGAGATTGTAGACTATTTCAGTATCATCACCTACCTTCATCTGGTCCCCCAATTACTCAAGTATGGAGACAAGATCGGCGGGAATCGTCTTGAGGACGATCCCTTTGGGCAGGGATTCTTGGAACGGGTAGCCGGCTGCCCAGTAAAGATACGTGACGCGCGTCTTAAGAAAATCAATAAGGTCTTGTCGGCCGCGGTCCCTCAATTTAAAGAATTGCGTTTTATAAAGGATGAAGTGAACGGAAAACCGCATCTAGAAGCCCTTTATGAACATCATCGCCCGCATGCAGGATGGCAGAGGGAAGACCAGTTCTCCGATGGGACACTACGTCTTCTGAGCATTCTCTGGTCGCTCCTCGACGGTAATTCTTTACTTCTTATCGAGGAGCCGGAACTTTCGCTTCATCAAGCTGTGGTGGAAGAGTTGCCGGTTCTCATAGATCGCATTCAACGAACCGGAAAACAGCGTCGGCAGATTATTATTAGTTCCCACAGTGAAGATCTGCTCAGTAACAAAGGGATTGACGCCCGCAGTGTCGTGGTATTAGAACCAAGTCATGAAGGTACGATTTCCCGCAGCGTGGATGATGCAGAAAGAACGGGTCTTAATGCCGGTCTTTCGGTTGCAGAGGTGGTGCTGCCCCAAACACGCCCAAAAAGAATCGAGCAATTGGGGCAGATGAGGCTTTTGTAATGACGGGAATTTTTGTTGCTACAGAGGATGTTTTAAGTGAAGCTATTGCCGATCGCCTTATCAAAGAGGAAAATCAGAGCATGTATGTGGCGGTGCGTCTAGGCCGGAAGGGTAATACCTATCTCAAGAAGGAACTCCGCTCATTTACAAAGATAGCCCGATCTGTTCCTGTTTTACTTTTTACGGATCTTGATCGTATCGAATGCCCATCTATTTTAATCAATGATTGGCGTGGAAGAGTCATTTTCCCCGAGATGATGCTTTTTCGGGTTGTGGTGCGTAAAATCGAAGCTTGGTTACTGGCGGATCGCCAAGGGTTTGCTCAGTTTTCCGGAGTGCCTTTTAATCGAATACCTCAGCACCCGGAATCGCTTAGCGATCCAAAAGAGTCTTTACTCAACCTTGTCCGGCATTATGGCAAGAAGGCCGTTAAAGTCGATATTCTTCCTGAACGAGGATCTACTGCTAAAATAGGGCTTGCCTATAATCAGGCATTATGCGGATTCGTTCAGGGGGCATGGTCACTCGATAGAGCAGCACAGGCAGCCAACAGCCTTGACCGCGCGCGGCGGCGTCTTCATGAATTGCGTCTTACCCTGGCCGATAAAAAATGAAAATAAAATCGATTGAGAATTGGATGGTCCGGTAGGTGAGGGGCTCGCAGAGATGGGGCGGATTATCCGGGTGAAAACCTTGCGGCCGTAATATGCGGCATTGCAGGCTTTTGAATTGGATTTCGAACTTGCCGGCGAACTCCCGGCAAATATCCACAATGGTTTGATCGGGAATGTGGTTCACTCTGCCGTAAATCCCCATAAACATCAAGGCGCCTTCCACCAAACCGCATTGGGTGCCGTATTTTCCGGCGCCGTGCATGGCGAGGGCGGCGTCAATGACCTGTTGCTGCAAAGGTATATTAAATTTTTCCGCCAAAACCTTGAGTGTCGTGGTGGCGCAGTTGAGATCGTCCTGCCGATAATATTTCGAGACGAGTGATTGGATCCATTCTGCGGTATTCGCAACCATGTTCCTATCCTTTCTCTAATCAATTTTTGGAATGAGTGATTCCATTTTGGGTCTATTTTTGGAGTTGGGAAGTCAAAAAAGCGGCTAAAGATGCCTTTCCAGATACAGGGATTCGTCAACCAGGCCGTGGGATTTGTAAAAACGGATGGCGGAAGCGTTGTCGGCCATGACTGAGACGGAAAGTTCGACACAGGTTTTTTTATCCAAGAGTCGGATCAGTTCCTCCATAAGCGCGCCGGCAATGCCTTGTTCGCGGGCGCTCTTTTCCACAATCAATTCCTCGATCAAGCAAGAGTCGGCGGCATGATAAAGATCGGGACGAATGGAATAACTGAGCAGGCCGAGAATGCGTTTATTCATCTCAGCCAGGAGAATACGGTTTTGAGGTGATTGCAGGTAGTTCGCGATATAGGCAGCACAGACGGGGCTGGTTTCCCCGGCTCCGGCGGCATGTTCGCGGACGAGATCTACAATGGCGTCAACATCGGTCGATGTCGACGCTCGAATCTGAATTTTTTTTTTGGTCATAGATATGTCCTTGTTTGGGAAAAGGAGCGGGTGATGGGCGCATGGTTCGCCCCCGAGTTAAGCCGGTCTTCTCGTTTTTGTTGGTAGGGGTTCAAAATTTTGAACCCCTACTATGGCGAAGTCGGCAGATCCCTATTGTTTAAAGAATTCCAAATCGCCGTAAAGATTAAAATCATTCCCGGTATCTGGATCAAATGAAAAAGGCCGTTGTGATCGAATGTCCAGATCAGGCGCCACTGAAAAGGTCCTAAGGCCTGGACAGCGGCCGCGCCTATGGTCACGATAATGCCCGCAATCATCCAAAGGGCTCTTTTTTCCCGGTCGCGGATAAAGAGATAGATGAAAATTCCCAAGGAAGCGAGCATCCCAAGACCTTCATAGATGATAAAGAGCAAAAACGAATCGGGTATGGCCGTAAAGAGATAAACCACAAAGGCCAACAACGCAAACCAGGGAAGTATTTTTTGCGACAGGTTTCGGCCGCCCAGTTCGTGAACGGCACCGATCAGGAAAAAAACGATCACACCGGCCAGACTAAAGTAAAGAGGGTACCAAAGTATATAATTCGAGGTTTTGTTCATCGCGAACCCATGGGCTATGGCTCCCAAAATGGAGGCTCCGGCCAAAAAGGCGTACATGCTCATCCAGTATTTTTGTTTTAAGCTATCAGCGATTTTTAATCGGTGCAAGGCCAGGAACATTCCTAAGGCAAGCAGGCCGAGCAGCAGGTCGGTAGCGGCGGTTGTTTGTTCGAAGACGATTGGATTGAATTTAAACATAACCTTGAGAATACAATAAATCGATCAGCATTGCAAATACTAATCCGCGTCATCTCGAAAGAATTTCAGCGTGCCCGTTGAGAAAGCCATCCGTTCGGCCAGGCGGCAAGCCGGGCCGGGATCGAGGTTGCGGTCGGGGGTCATGATTCCGGTCGATAAAAATTATTTATTTGCCTTGTCATTCGGTCTCATTTATAATTCGATCCGTTATTTTTTAATTTTATGCGTTCCGTCGCATTTAAGGGAGAATCATCGCATGAGATCTATCAAATTTATATTTATGACCGCACTATTCATTTATTCTGCCGCCCTTGTATCCGCCCAGGAGAATCCGATTAAAATCAAATTTGTGGGGGACATCGTCGCTTATTCCGATTTCCCGAAAGATGCTTTCCCGATCCCCTCGAAAATCGCGGATTTATTGGATCCGGTGACTGCTTTACTTCAGGACAAAGATTTATTGATAGGGAATTTGGAAGGACCGATAACCTCCAGCCGGAATCTGATGAAAATATTGGCTCCCGGACGCAATACTTTCGCTTTTCGATTTCCCCCGGACGGTACGCCATTTTTATTGAAGAAGAACGGTTTTGATATCATGCATATCGCAAACAACCATATGAGGGATTTTGGAGAGAGCGGTTTTCAAGATACCATCGCTTATCTCGCAAAGTACGGCATTGATCATACCGGTGTTAAAAATCAAATAACCTATAAAACAATCGGTCAAACCCGGATTGCCGTTATCGGTTTTTTTTATAGCGAAGGTATGTTTAACGATTTACACAATCAGACGGAGACGGAACAACTTCTTAAAAAGGCACGCGCTGAGGCGGATATTCTTGTTGTTACGGCGCATGCCGGCGCGGAAGGTCTCAATGCCAAATATGTTAAGAATCAAGAGGAAATATTTTATGGCGAGAGAAGAGGCAATCTCGTGCTGTTTGCGCATCATCTGATCGACCATGGAGCCGATGCCGTCGTCATGTCGGGGCCGCATGTTTTAAGGGGCATGGAGCTGTATCGGGACAAAACGATCGCCTATTCGTTGGGGAATTTTATGGGTTATGGGGGGGCTTTGTCGATTAAAAGCGAACTGAAATATTCGGTTATTCTTGAGCTCGTTTTTAACGCCAGCGGACAACAGATGGGCGGTAAGATCATACCCCTTATCATCGGCCCTAACGGCATTCCGACGCTTGATGCAGAGAAGAACAGCATTTCATTCATCCGGGATCTTTCCCGGCATGATTTCAAAAACACCGCGGTGGATATGGATGATGACGGAAATTTTGTTCTGAATGGAACGCTGCCGTGATCGTTCCGGGGAAGGGTGCGGGATATTCTGCGTTATGGAGAAACACTCAACCCGGATGAACCGGAACCCCTCCCTTCATCCCTCCCGCAAAGGGTTGATCTTTACCCATAAGTCAACCACTAGACACAGGGGGTAATTAAATCTTTTTTTACCGCAGACTTTAGACAGACCAAGAAGGATGAGATTTTATATCTATTCGTCCCGCGACTGCGGAACGAATAACAATCAGCTCCTTCGGCAGGCTCAGGACGGAGTCTGCGAGGCTTGTTCGGTTTTTTTGCACAGTCCGCTTATAATAATCAATGCCTCATAATTTTGTTTGTGGCTATCTGTCACGCGCTGCGCGGAATCGGAGGTTAAATAACCTGCTTTCTTTTATTCTCTCTGTGTTCCCCGTGTAACAACTTTTGCGATTCATAAAAGTTGTGAACCCTCTCATCAAGGGTTGAGAGACTAATTTATTAAATTTTCATGTAATTTTAAAAGGTCGATCTTTATGACCCCTGTGTCCGGCAAAAGTTATAGGGCATGTGCAGCGCAAGGGGAGGGAAAAGAACCGAGCATCAGGTCCCCTTTGATGGGTTCAAAAAAAAGAGGGGGACTTCTTCCGATTTTTTCAAGAAAAACAGCAAAGCCGTTGGGCATTCTTCGGCTAAACCAGCATTAAAACGAGTAGGACATCAAAACAAGGAGAACAGTATCCATGGGTTCTCTCCTTTGAAAAGGAGAGACAGAGAGGATTTAAAATGCTTGTAATATGACCTTAAGCTCAAAACCTATGTCACGTTTGTTATGAGCTATTAGGTCTAAATTTAATAAAATGACGTGAAAGGCGGCATCTCGTTTTCCGGGAGGTAACGAGTTTTGATTTTATTTTCGTTTTAAAACGTTTTTTAAATACTTGCCGGTATAACTTTCATCACATTTGACAATCTGCTCGGGTGAACCGACGGCGATGACGCGGCCGCCGGCATGACCGCCTTCGGGCCCCAGGTCAATGACCCAATCCGCGGTTTTAATCACATCCAGATTGTGCTCGATGATGACGACGGTATTGCCGGCGTCGGTCAGGCGTTGCAGGACATGCAGCAGTTTTTTGATGTCGTCGAAATGGAGCCCGGTGGTCGGTTCGTCCAGGATATAAAGGGTGCGGCCGGTGTCGCGTTTGGAGAGCTCGCGCGAGAGTTTGATGCGCTGGGCTTCGCCGCCCGAAAGGGTCGTGGCGGGCTGGCCGAGTTTGAGATAGGAGAGGCCGACCTGCATTAGGGTTTCCAGAATAGCTTTGATGTTACGGTGGTTTTCGAACAACGCATAGGCTTCGGCCACGGAAAGATTCAGAATATCGGCGATGGAGTGGCCTTTATACAGAATTTCAAGGGTGGCCGGGTTGAAGCGTTTCCCTTTGCATTGCTCGCAAGGCACATAAACATCGGCCAGGAAGTGCATTTCCACCCGGATATAGCCGTCGCCCTGGCAGGCTTCGCAGCGGCCGCCCTTGACGTTGAAGCTGAACCGCCCTTTTTTGTAACCGCGGCCGCGCGATTCGGGCAGGAGGGCGAACAGATCACGAATGGGATCGAAGAGCTTGGTATAGGTGGCCGGATTGCTGCGCGGCGTGCGGCCGATGGCGCGTTGATCGATATTGATGACTTTGTCGAGATGCTCCAGTCCCCGGATGGTTTCATGTTTGCCGACCGACAGGGAGGAGTCGTGCAACTTGCGGGCCAGGGCCGGGTAGAGGATCTGGTTGATCAGGGTGGATTTGCCGGCGCCGGAAACGCCGGTCACGGCCACCAGCAGTCCCAGCGGAATGGGAACATTGATTTCAGCCAGATTGTTTTCGGCGGCCTTGACGATCGTCACCCATTTGTCGCCCGCGCTTTTGGGCGAACGGCGTTGGGGCGGGATTTCGATCCGCTCTTTATTGTTCAGGTAACGGCCGGTAAGGGAGAACTTATTTTTCCGGATCTGAGCGGGTGTTCCGGCGGCCACGATTTGGCCGCCCAAGTGCCCGGCGCCCGGGCCCATGTCCACCACCCAGTCGGCGGTTTCAATAGTCTCCTGATCGTGTTCCACCACGATCAAAGTGTTGCCGATATCCCGCAGGTGACAGAGGCTTTGCAGAAGTTTGCGGTTGTCTTTTTGGTGCAGACCGATGGAGGGTTCGTCCAGAATATACAACACACCGGTCAGTTCCGAGCCGATCTGCGAAGCCAGGCGGATGCGTTGGGATTCGCCGCCGGAAAGACTCGGGCCTTTGCGGTCCAGGGAAAGATAATTCAAGCCGACATTGATCAGAAAACGCAGACGACTGATGATCTCCTTCAGGAGTTCGCCGGCGATCATTGCTTTGCTTCCGGTCCATTGCAGGGAGGTCAGGAAATCATGGGTTTCTCCGATGGTCATGGAAGTGATATCGATGATGGATTTGCCTTCCACGCGCACATGCAGAACTTCCGGCTTTAAACGCAAGCCGTCGCAGGCCGGGCAAAGGTTGGCGGATAAAAACTTGGCATAATAATTTTTGGCCGCTTCGGAGCGGGTCTGCAGGTAACGGCGCATCATGGCGTTCAAGAGGCCTTCATGCTCGGTGGTGACCGCTCCTTGAATGCTTTCCGAGTTCCAGTTGACCGTCAGCTTGCGGCCGTTGGAACCGTAGAGGATCAGGTCGCGTTGTTTTTTGGGTAGATTTTTCCAGGGGGTGTCGTAATCCAGACCCCACTGTTTTTCCATGGCCTTGAGTTTATTCAGGCCCCAGGAGTTTTCGCGCACCTCGGCGAACATAAAATAGTTGCGCCAGGGGGTAACGGCGCCCGCGCGGATCGTGAGGTCCCGGTCCGGTACGACTTTGCTTTCATCCATGGCGAGCACCGTGCCCAGGCCGTTGCATTCCGGGCACATGCCTTTGGGGGCGTTGAAAGAGAAAAGCGGCGGGTCGAGCTCCGGGTAGGCGATCCGGCAGCAGGAGCGCGCTTCGCTCATGCGCAAATCTTCACGGTCCAGGATATGCACCACCAATTGGCCTTTGCCCAATTTGAGGGCGGTTTCGACCGAGTCGGTCAGGCGCTTGCGGAAAGCGGGTGTCGGGCCGATGACCAAGCGGTCCACCACCACCTCAATATTGTGTTTCTTGTGTTTGGCCAGGGTCTGGATATCGGTCAGCTCACGCACCACGCCGTCGATACGTACGCGCACAAAACCTTCGCGTTTAAGTTCGTCGAAGAGCTCCTTGTGTTCGCCTTTGCGGTTCTCGATCAGGGGCGACAAGAGTAGAATTTTGGTCGTTACGGGCAGGGCCAGGATTTGCTCCACCATGCCGGCGGCGTCGCCCCGGCCGACTTTTTTTCCGCATTTATAGCAATATTGCACGCCCACGCGGGCGAACAACACGCGCAGGTAATCGTATATTTCAGTGATGGTGCCGACCGTTGAGCGCGGGTTTTTGGAGGCCGATTTTTGTTCGATCGAGATGGTGGGCGCCAAACCGCGGATGGTGTCGTATTTGGGTTTTTCCATCTGGCCCAGAAATTGGCGGGCATAGGCGGAAAGGGATTCGGTGTAACGGCGCTGGCCTTCAGCAAAGATGGTGTCAAACGCCAAACTGGACTTGCCGGAACCGGAAACGCCGGTGATGACGTTCAATTTTTTTTTGGGCAGCTCCACATCAATACGCTTGAGGTTGTGTTCGCGGGCGCCTTTGACGATCAGGCGGTCCAGTTCCTTGGCGCGTGTTGAGCTGTTTTTTAACGGAGATGACTTGGCTTTATTATTCATGTAGCTAATCCTGTAAGAGAAAGTATATTCAGGGTTTCATTTAAACGGGGATGACAAGATTTTTGCAACCTTGCCATCCCCTTCAGGCGAAAACACCGCCAAGGAGGTAATTTTTATTTAGCACTTCCGGATCAATCCGATCATTTTCCCGGCGATCCAGGTCGGTTGCCCCGGCGGGATAACGATATCGGCATAAGCCGGGTTTTCAGCCCGGAGAATGATTTTATCTTCCTCGATTATAAAACGTTTAAGGGTTGCTTCTTCTTCGATAATCGCCACTACCACATCACCGGGATGGGCTTGGGACTGGCGACGGACTACGACATAGTCGCCGTCTAAAACGCCTATGCCCTGCATGCTGTCGCCTTTGACCCGCAGGGTAAAAAGATCCGGCTCCTTAAAAAGAGAGGGGTCGAGTGCAAGATAATCAATGATATTTTCATCGGCCAAAATGGGCAAGCCGGCTGCCACGCTGCCGATCAGGGGAACCGAAAAAGGGATATTTTTACGAAGATCGGCGTCAACACAAATCGTGATGCCGCGGGCTTTACCGGGATGGAGGCGGAGATAACCTTTTTGGCAAATCAAACGCAAGTGTTGTTGCACGGTATGGAGACTTTTTAAGCCAAGATGGCGAGCCATTTCACGCAAAGAGGGCGGAGCGCCATGTTCCTTTTGAAACGCGCAGATAAAATCAAATACCTGCTTTTGTTTAGGGGTTAAGGTTCCCGGTTTCATGCTCCATGTGTATAGTACATTTGTGCCCTATGCAATAAAAAAATCGCCCTGGGATGGGCGATTTTTTTGAATTCATGTTTTTCGATCCAGGATCGAAAAACATCTAAACTTTCAATTCCAGATTCAGCAAAGCGCCTCTTTCAAAGCCGCTACCGGCGAAAAACTTTAATAATTCCAACTCACGCCAATTCACAAAGGTATTGATATGAGTAATCCCTCTGTTTTTTAAAAGGTTGATCAATTCGGTCATCAGCATTTTGGCGATCCCTTTTTCTTGAAATTCAGGGTGTATTCCGATCGTATCGATCCAACCGACATTGTCTGGAACCCGGTATTCCCAGGCGCTGGCATCCCCGATAATAAAGCCGACCACTTTTCCGTCCAATTCAGCCACCAGAAAATACATGGAAGGTCGCTTTTCAAGCTGGGCAAGCTTGGCTTCCCAGACTTCCGGCCTTTTGCGTTTCAGGAGTTTCGCATCGATCTCAATAATGCTGGGGAGATCTTTATGGGTCATGGATCTGATCACAGGTACTGAGGTTTTATCGTTCATTTTATTCCTCCTTATTTAGAGCATTAGGGGCAGAACCCCCCCGTTTTCATCGCTTATATATTTAAAAACTCATTTAAAAAATGGGGTGAAAAGTAATCGTGAGGTCATTCATACCATACCGGAAAAGGGCCTGTCAAAAGCAATATCTTGAAAAATGAAGCTTTTTTTAATGTAACTATCTGATTTTATTTATGATAGCAGGTTTACCATCTTATCAAGGCGCTGCCCCAGGTTAACCCGCCGCCAAATACAGGCAAACAAACCAGGTCGCCGCTTTTAATGCTCTGGTCCCGCACAGCCTCGTCAAAAGCAATAGCGCAGGAGGCCGAGGAGATATTGCCGTATTTATGCATGGTTAGGTAAAATTTTTCCAAAGAAACCTGGAGGGTTTTAGCCACGGATTGGAACATGCGCAGATTGGCTTGGTGCGGAATAAACCAATCGATTTCTTTTATCGCGACCTGGTTGAAATCAGCCGCTTCTTTTATGGAATCGATAAAATGGCGCACCGCAACCCGAAAACTGATATTGGCCTCGATCATATTTAAATAGTGCAAACCTTTATCCACGCTTTCATGAGAGATGGGCGTGGTTTTTGATCCGCCGCCCGGCATAAGCAGGTCTCGGCCGTTGATGCCGTCGGTATGGATATGCGTGGAGAGCAATTGATGTCCGCGGTTGCCGGTGCCGAGCACGGCGGCGCCGGCGCCGTCGCCCCAGAGGATACAGGTGGTACGGTCTTTCCAATTCAGCGTGCGGGTCATGACTTCCGCGCCCACCACCAGGGCATTTTTACTATAACCGATCTGAAGATATTGGGAGGCCACATTGAGCCCGAAAATGAAACCGGAACAGGCCGCGGTCACATCGAAAGTATAGGCCTGGGGTGCATCCAACTTGGCTTGCAGCCAGTTGGCGGCAGCCGGGCAGCAGGTGTCGGGCGTGATGGTTCCGATAATGATCAGATCCAAATCCTTGGCAGTTAAACCGGCCATTTCCAGGGCTTTTTTGGAAGCTTCCAGGGCCAGGTCGGACGTAGCGACATCCGGATCAGCCATACGGCGTTCGCGGATTCCGGTGCGTTGTACGATCCATTCATCAGTCGTATCAAGCCCCATATTTTGAATATCAAGATTTGTAATCCTTTTGGGAGGAAGGTAAGACCCGGTCCCCAAAATGCGGATGGATTTGGCCATGATCAATAACCTCGTTTAGGCGCGGCAGCCTGATTATCGGTTCAATCGAATGAAAAACTACAAGTCCTATAGTCAATATCAGCAGGTCTAACAGGTTCAATATAAAGGCGCCCGGATGAGCAACGCTTTAAGCATCATAGTAAAACTATTTGATCTTATTGGATCATTAGCATGGAAGCCAAATGAATGTCAATATACTCCGGGCTTGGTGAACGGAAAGCTTTTTGGGAATGGGCGCTGAAAAAAGTCGGGATCCTTTTCGATCTCAACCCGTATGAGACTCCCTTGGTTCATTCCTGATGATTTGCGAAGAAGGCTCCGAGACCGCGAGCCAGCTCAGGAGCGAACCGGCGATGATCAGGCCGCAACCGATCCAGAGGACCGCGGAAGGCCTGATGTTGAGATAAAAGCAACTGAACAGAGTGGAAAGAAAGGGTGTGAAGTAGGAGCAGGCAGCCACGAAAACCAGATCGCCCTTGCGCATGGCGCTATCCCATAGAATATAAGCAATCATGGTGGCTAAGCCCACGAATAGGGATTCGAGTGCGGCGCGCAAAGTCCAGACGCCCGGAGCCGGGCTCCAGAATGCAATCAGAAGCAGGACTATGCCGGTGGCCGGAATAAAAAGAAGGGCCCCGTTTTCGCCTTGGGGGGTCGACCAGCGCCGGGCCAGGTTGGAGTAGAGCCCCCAGGAAAGAGCGGCGATCAAGGCCAGTAGATAGGCCAACGGGTTACCCGGGATATTACGGGTAAACGAGGAAACGGAAACCTGGGTGCCCTGGGTCATGGCGAGCATCACGCCCAAGAGGGCCAAAAAAGTCCCGGGCCAGAGCAGCCATGATCCTTTTTTGCGGAGTAGAAAAAGCGAAAAAAGGATCGTGCAGCACGGCCAGAGGTAGTTGATCAGGCCGATTTCCAGGGCCTGGTAACGATCTCGGCTAAGACCGATGGCAATATAGAGCGCCAGCATATAAAGAATAAAAAGCCCGCCGCAACCGTATAGATAAGGGGCCGGAAATGAACGCAGCCGGGCCCGGATATGGTTTTGGCGGAAAAACCAGGTCAAGCAGAAGAAACCGCTGATGCTGAAAATGGCGGCCCCGCCGCGCAGGGCGCCGACTTGTTCGCTCAAACTGCGGGGAAAGGCAATGGTCGTGCTCCAGATCAGGATGGCGCAGAGGCCGTAGAGGGTTTCGCGGGTTAAACGGAATTTTCGCATTATCATTTCACCGCAAAGGCGCAGAGAGCGCAGAGGAATTTTTGACATCTCGTCGAAAATTTTTTTTTAAGTGCGTGCGTCGTCCGGGACGCTACCCAAAAGACGATGTCCAAAAAGGGCAATAAAATTTTGCACCAAGACGCCAAAGTTAAGATAAAAAATAATATTTTCTTGGGATTTTCTCGGCGTCTTGCGTTTTGGCGCAAAAAAATGTTTTGGGTTGATCGACAACAAATTGTTGATATCTTAAGGCTTAGCGCCTAAAAACCGTTATATTGAGAGACTGGAGAAAACAAGTAAGCTCTCTTTAAATATTGCGGCCGATCTCTTTTCTTCTTTAAGAAATAATAACTCTCCGCGCTCTCTGCGCCTTTGCGGTGAATTCCTTATCTTCCGCCCAGAATGGTGCCCAGGATGCCGCGGATCAATTGCCGGCCGATTTGCGAGCCGATGCTCGAGGCGGCGCTGCGCGCCATGGAGCCCACGATTTTTTCGGGCATGCTTTGCGGTTGGCGCGAATAAGAAGTGCGCCGCGTGCCGCCGTAGGAGTAATAGCGTTCCGGCGCAGGGGTCTCGTAAGGCGGCGGTACCGGCCGGTTATGGGTCGGCGCGGGGATGGACGGCGGAGCGGTTCTTTGCGGGACCTGGCGTTCGGCGGCCCGTTTGTTCAGGATTTCATAGGCCGATTCGCGGTTGATTTCTTTTTCATAATGTCCGTATAGGATCGATTTTTTAATGCTCTCGTCACGTTCAGCCGGGCTGAGTTGCTGGAACCGGCTTTGGGGCGGGTAAATCCAGACGCGTTCCACGGGCGTGGGCACGCCTTTTTCATCCAGCACCGACACCAGCGCTTCACCCACGCCCAGTTCGGTGATGGCGCTTTCCACTTGAAATTTGGGATTGGGTCTGAAGGTTTGGGCCGCGGTTTTAACCGCTTTCTGATCTTTGGGCGTAAAAGCCCGCAGAGCATGCTGCACGCGGTTGCCGAGCTGGCCCAGCACGGTTTCGGGCAGGTCCAGGGGGTTCTGGGTCACGAAATAGATGCCTACGCCCTTGGAACGGATCAGGCGCACGAGCTGTTCGATTTTATCAGTCAGAATTTTGGGTGCGTCATTGAAGAGCAAATGGGCTTCGTCAAAAAAGAAGACCATTTTTGGTTTTTCCAGGTCGCCGACTTCGGGCAGATTTTCGAACCATTCGGAAAGAAGCCAGAGCAGGAAGACGGCGTAGAGCTGGGGTGTTTGCATTAGTTTGTCGGCCGCCAGGATGTTGATCACGCCTTTGCCGTCCGCTCCGGTTTGCATGAAGTCTTCCAGATTCAGAGCCGGTTCGCCGAAAAAGATCTCGCCGCCCTGTTCTTCCAGAAGCAATAGATTGCGTTGAATGCTGCCGATGCTGGCGGTTGACATATTGCCGTATTCGGTTTTAAATTCAGACGCGTTGTCGCCGATGTGCTTGACCATGGCGCGCAGATCTTCAAGATCCAGGAGCAGGAGGCCGCTGTCGTCGGCGATTTTAAAAACCAGGTTGAGCACGCCGGACTGGGTCTCGTTGAGGTTCAAGACGCGGCTCAGGAGCAGGGGACCCATTTCGGAAATAGTGGAACGGGCCGGGTGGCCTTGTTGGCCGAACACATCCCAAAAAAAGACCGGGAAAGCATCGGGCGTGAATTGCGTCAATCCGAGCTGGTTGATGCGTTCGGTCAGTTTGGGGGCGAGCTCGCCCTTTTGAGCCAGACCGGAAAGGTCGCCTTTGATGTCGGCCATAAAGACCGGCACGCCCAAGTTGCTGAAACCTTCAGCTAAAACCCGCAGGGTGGTGGTTTTGCCGGTGCCGGTGGCGCCGGCGATCAAGCCGTGGCGGTTGGCCATTTGCGGTAAAATCGAAAGAGGGATGTCGCTTTTTCCAATGGGTATCATAATGTTATCCTTGAATTTATGGTGTTTTTTTATATCCGGTCTAATCGGAAGGCTTGTGATATCATAAATCAGGGGGAACGTCAACGCTCGGTTTGCGGTTGGGTTGACGGGTTAAGTCGAAAGACCAGCGAATATCTCAAAAGGTTATTTTAAGAAGGAGAATGAGTTCATTTGCGGCATTTTAATTAGAAGCCATCTCAAAAAAATCGAAAAATTAATTTGATCACATTGGAAACCCAGCGAAATCCTTTCTTTTATTGTTTGAATCGGATTGTTGAGATATCGTATCGTTGCATCATCTGTTTTGAGATATCCTGCAGTAATCGCAGAAAAAGGAATTGAAGCGGATCGGCTTAAGCATGGATTTTTGGGGAACAATAAAAAAAGGAGGTCATCAACCGCGAGTGCTTACGCAGTTCATAGCCTCCAGGCTTTTAAACGATAATTATTTGATGCTTCGTTACATTGTTGTTCGCCCTGTTTTAATATGCCTGATAGCGATCATCACAAAAAAGACTGCAAAGAGCAGAGGAACCACGGGGAAACCATTTATTGAGGCGTTGATAAAACAACCGCCACCGCCTCCGCCGCCTCTTCCACCCGATCCGGTAGCGGCGGGTTCCGGCAGCGTCGTTGTTGAAATAACGCCGTGTTGTTCCAGTCGGAACCATTATTGCTCCCGGTTGCGCCTTTTCGTAAACAATATTGTTCCGCGGCAGATATCTGCAAAACCGTAATGCTGACCATTATCATAACCATAATTACTTTTTCCATGCTTTCATCCTTGTCTTGGCATTATCTGTTCCTTCCCTAAATCAGCGAACAGCCACGGTCTTTCCCTTTGTGTTCTTGTTTGTGTTTCGATCTATTGTATAATGGATGTAACCCCCGCTGGTAACTTTGCGGCTTGGATTTGCAGGGCTGCCATCCAACCGATGCTCAACACGCTTAAGAAAAACAACCCAATTGATCTGAATCGTGACATAGCGTTGCTCCTTTATCGAAATAGGCGCTTAATTATTTTTTTAAAGCATGCACAAGTTTTAGACCCTGGTTCCGGGTTTTTGCGCAATCCGGGCCCTGACAATCAAACGGCGTCTGGTTTACTTCTTTTTAAGGTTATTCAGAAAATAGTCGACCCGATGACTTTGCTCCAATTCATCCCAGTCAATGGCCAGGGCCTGAAAAGAGGCGATTTTACGCGGATCAAGAATCGGTAAGGGCTCCGGGTCGAAAGGGCAGAATTCGGGCGTTAACGGTTTTATTGTAGGATTTTTGGGGGCCTGCTTTTTTGCTTGCATCGGCGATCTCTTTTTTATTATAGAGTTATTAATTTAAATCGTTCGGTAAGACATGCGAAATTTTTATTTAACCATATCAATAAGTTGTCGTTTTACCCGTGAGGAATCATTCCTGCGCCCGGGTTGTAATGGTAGATAGATACGATATTGATATCCAGTAAAATATGTGTTACGAATACCTTTTTTTCCAATTGGAAAGGCGATTGGAGATTTCATGGAATATTTGTCTTTAGAAGAAATTCAGGAGCGAAAAGAAGCGGTGACGCGCGGACTGGAGTATCTTTTGGGCCTCAAAGCCTTGACCGGCAAGCCCGGGGCCCGGCAATGGCAATTTTTTAGAGCCTGTCTAACTCGGCTTTTGGAGCCGGCGCGAAAAACGGATTATGACGATTGCGCCGCTGTCACGGCCGCGCAGTATAAATTTGAAGTGGAGGACAGTTTGCGCCGGTTTTACTTGCGGCCCGGAATGCCGGTGCCGTATGTGTTTGCGTTGATCCATAAGTCCAAGCTGCCGGAATACGGTTTTTTTGCCGGAGAAGATTATCCCGATGTGTGCGGCTATTGCCTCCTGATCCGCGATTTTTCGGAAAACGACCGATCGGAACATGCGCTCCGCGAGACCGACCCCCGCATCCTGAGACCCTATTTAGAGAAAGTGGTGGCCGCGGCCATGGAAGCGGAGTACCAGTCTTATACGGCCTTGCCGGACATCGCCATGGAGTCTTTGCAAAAATGGTTCTGTCCCGATGGGCCGGCCCTGAAAGAGGTTTTGCGCGTTTTATATCAATATCATAAGAAGAAGTGGGTGCTGACCAATCCGCTTAATCCGTCGACCAAGCGGCTTTTGAACGTCAAGGTCCGGAAAATAGAAGCGGAAGAGGCGGTGGTGGCGACCACCGAGTATTGGTATCTGCTGTGGTGGGACCCGAAGCAGAGAATTTATGCCTACCCGTACCGGGAGACCAACCATCAAATTTATATTTTGCACAAAACCGGGCCGGAGGAGTGGCAAGTTTTTGACAATCTCAAGCCGCCGCCGCGGGCCACCGCGCCGCATCGCCGGAAAAATAAGTAGGAAAAGGTTCTTTAACCGCCGACCATCGCGGATAAACCCGGATGCTGGGTTCGCCTCATTATGCGATCCGCCCGGCAGGATCCAAGAATATTCAGGTGTTTGCGGTTATTCCTTCTTTGCCAAGGACCGGAACCTCGACAGGATCAGTCCTGCCGGCAACAGCAGCAGACACATAACCCATGACCCGGAAGCCGATGCGATCACAAAACAACCGCCACCACCTCCGCCGCCATCGGCACTCGGGGTTGTGCTGTTGGCGCTAGCGGTAAAATTTTGATTTTGAAGATTGGCAATAACATTAACATGTGTTTGGCTTACCGGGCTGAAAGAATAGCCGCTTAGGCTGGGACGCACCGTCACGGTCGAACCTCGGGCGACAGTAGCCGTATAATCGCCGGAGGGATTGGTGGTCACGGTACCGGAAAAACCGTTCATGGTCACGCCCGGCAGGCCGGCGCCGTTGCGGGTCACACGACCGGAAATCTCATAGTTTGTGCTTGCTGTGGCCGTGTAATTTTGAGTTTGATTAGCGGTAACGTGGGAGTGAGTATAACTGGCCGGGATGAAGCTGTAATTGACCAATGAAGGCGTGACGATGTGGGATGAGTCATGATTAACCGTGGCTGAGTATTGACCGGAAGCATTGGTTCTGGGACTGCCGGGTAAACCGTTCATGGTCACGTTGGATACGCCTGAGACACCAGCCGTCACGGTACCGGAAATGGTGTACGTGTTGATCGCGAAATTGGCGGTAACGGTCATGTTCGCGGTTACATTGCTGATAGTCATAGGATTGGTCGTGCCGCTGAGGCTGCCGGTCCAGCCCGTGAAATGATAGCCGGTGTTGGGCGTGGCGGTGACGGTGAAGCTGCCGCCGAAATTCACCGAGTTGTTCCCGTTTTTATCCGTGCTGCCGCCG
>Ga0105099_10000788_pt1 | contig 21050 bp, 14 predicted proteins | sample PPLLak3cmMay2015_2_FD_79138 | JGI IMG/M metagenome (GOLD analysis project Ga0105099, IMG submission 79138) | Freshwater sediment microbial communities from Prairie Pothole Lake near Jamestown, North Dakota, USA - PPLs Lake P8 Core (1) Depth... | ecosystem: Environmental > Aquatic > Freshwater >... | reverse complement strand
CAAAGCCGGAAACTTTTGTAAGATGTTGTACGGCTTTGGGATAAGACTCTGTACGCTAAATTATCTACGCAAAAAACGTAGATAATTCAGCTACAGAGTCTAATTTCCGGTGCCTACAACCGTTAACTGAAATCTGTTACCCGCCCCTCTTTCCCATTCCATATCTCACCTCTTTATGGTATATTTATAATAGATAAACACCTTTAAAATATTGCCCTTTATGAACCACAAAAACAAAACTATCATTCCTTTTATTTTATCGCTTTGTACAATAATTTTTGCACAGAATTGGGAAACTATTGGGGGAAATTCTGCGAGAACGTGCCTGTCTGATGCTATAGGGCCTGTTAAGCCGGAAATACTATGGGAGGGGTCGGTTAATTCTATTGCAGGATTACCTATATTAATTTTTAACAACAAGCTAGTTATTACCAGAGTAATCGAGAGCACTAGTGAAGATGCACCAATAATATGCTATGATGTTTTTTCTGGTGAAATGCTTTGGAGTTTAGATTTTGGAGGAGGTCCACATAGCACATCAACACCGTTAGGATTCAGAAATAATATAGTATATGCTTCTAACTGGTTCGGAGATGCATCAAAAGGAGACACTTTATACGCTCTTAACGCTGAAAATGGAGAAATACTATGGAAATCCAAAACCCTAATATTAGGTCAATATTATACTGGAATAGCATTTACAGAAAACGGCGATATTGTCTTACCACTACCTGATTCTGTTGCGAGAATTAACCATGAAAACGGTGAATATATTTGGTGTATAAAAAGATATATACCCGTTCCAACCTGGTGTGGTTTGGCTATATTTGGTAAAACAGCTTATACCTGGGAAGGACCATTTGGCAAACCATTGGTAATTATTGCAATTGATGTAGAAACTGGGAATATTAAATACCAGAAGGAAATTCCTATCGCAGGTTCCGTAGGCCTAAATGCCCCAACCACTCCAGTAGTTGATAATAAGGGGACAATTTATTCTTTAAGACCAGAAAACAATTTAGTAGCACTACAAGACAATGGAGATAGTTTATCCATTTTATGGAATATACCTATTGAAGAAGGTGGTTACACAGAACTGGCAATCGGTCCCGATGGTTCGGTCTATTTTACCAACCATAAAAGAATAATGCGGGCAAACCCTCTAACAGGAAATATTATAGATTCATCAATAATATTAAAACCTACCACACCACAATATTTCAGCGGGCATTTTGCCATAGACGACAATGGTACTGTATTTTTTAATAATGGCGGTAATTTTTCAGAGGGAAAATTATATTCCCTCTCAAGTGCCTTGGAAGTAAATTGGGCAGATTCAATTTATCATATGCAATATGGCGGCCCATCAATAAGCTCGCATGGTATTCTTGCTGTTGCCGGGGCAAATAATATTTTAAGAGTATACAGGCCTGAAAATCTGGATATTAATAATCATTTTACCACTTTTAAACCTGAAGTGACACATTTTTGCTCTACTGAATACATCACTTTTAAATATTATATCCAAAACCATACTTCAGTTAAGCTGATATTATACAATTTACGCGGTCAACAGATTTACAGTTTAGAAAACATGCCTTCTTCGCCGGGTTTAAATACCCTCTCAAACAAGGAAATACCAGAAAAATTCGGAGTCGGGCAATATATATACCAATTAAACATCGGCAAAAAATCCATATCGAAATCTATAACTATTGTTGAATAATATAGAAAGATAAACACCTTAAAAATATCACCCTTTATGAACCACAAAACCAAAAATATCATTCCTCTTATTATATCGCTTTGTACAATAATTTTTGCACAGAATTGGGAAACTATTGGCGGGAATTCTGCGAGAACGTGCCTGTCGAATGCTATAGGACCTGTTAAACCGGAAATATTATGGGAAGGATCGGTTATTTCATCTACATTAGGATTTCCAATTCTGATTGAAAATAACAAACTTGTTACTATGCGTGCAATAGATTTAACAGGAGAATATGCTCCTATGGTTTGTTTTGATATTTTTTCCGGAGACACTTTATGGACGTTAGACTTTAATGGCGGCAAACATAGTATGTCTGTTCCAATAGGCTTTAAGAATAATGTTGTATATGCTTCAAATTGGTTTGGTGATGCTTCAAAAGGAGATACTCTTTATGCTATTAATGCAGACAATGGGAAAATAATATGGCGGTCCAATGTTTATATACTAGGTGACTACTCTGTTGGGATTGCATTTACTGAAAATGATGATATTCTTCTCCCCATGCCCAATTTTATCCTAAGGATTGACCATACAAATGGAGAGGGTAAGTGGAGTATTGAAAGGTACGTTCCAACAGCACCTGCGTGGTGCGGTTTAGCTGTTTTCGGTAAAACAGCGTACACCTGGGAAGGGCCTTTTGGAAAACCTTTGGTAATAATTGCAATTGATATAGATGGTGGTTTTATTAAATATAGTAAAGAGATACCCATAGCCGGTTCTGTTGGACTGAATGCTACAACTATTCCAGTGGTTGATAACAATGGTACAATATATGCATTAAGGCCTGAAAATAATTTAGTAGCGCTTAAAGACAATGGAGACAGTTTATCAATATTGTGGAACATACCCATTGTAGATGGCGGCTGCACAAACCAGGCTATAGGCCCTGATGGGTCGGTCTATTTTACAAACCACAAACGAATAATGCGTGCTGATCCGCAAAATGGAGTCATATTAGATTCATCGATAATTTTAAAACCTTCAACACCAATTGATTTTGGCGGCCATTTTGCAATAGATGGCTCAGGAACTGTGTTTTTTAATAATGGAGGTAATTATACAGAAGGTAGGATTTATTCTCTTTCAAAATCACTAAGTATTAATTGGACAGACTCAATATACCATATTCAATATGGAGGGCCATCTTTAAGCACCCATGGCAGCCTTGCTGTTGCTGGCGCATATAACATTTTAAGGGTATACAAGCCTGAAAATCTCGACATTAAAGATGATCACTTTTCAATTATTAAACCTGAAGTTTCATATATTTATTCAAGTGGAAACATTACTTTTAAATACTATGTTGAAAAAAATTCTTCAGTTAAATTAATTTTATATAATTTACGCGGGCAACAGATTTACACCTTGAAAAACATGCCTTCATTTCCCGGTTTAAATATTGTTACTGACAGGGAAATAATAAACAAATTAGGCACCGGTCACTATTTCTACCAATTAATTATTAATAACACAAGTATATTCAAACCACTTACCGTTATTAAATAATCAGGGATTCGGTAGAAAAACAGCTTTAATTGCTGCATCTCCCCCGGTTAATGTAACTGTAGTTACTGGCGCAGATGGATTCCCAAATGAAACGCCAGTACCCGAAACAACCTGCCATCCGCTGAAATGCCAATGATCAGCCGCATAAGCAATTATAGTGTTTGCAACCCCATGCATAACGCTTGTGGGAAAAGCGTATAGTACGCCTTGTCCTTCCTGTGTGACCTGTAGCGTATAAATATTTACTAAACTATAGGTGCTCTCAAACGCGCCCATATCAACAATACCACCGCTCTCTGAATTATAAATTCTGGGGTTCACGCCAGTAATGTCAGTGTTAATAAGCGATCTCACAACATCATTATTTCCTCTGTTTATGCAGGGTGAGCTTTGATGTAACATTAATTCACTAGAGCCACTGGGCAATTCCGGATAAGTAGAAAACACTGGATCTAAACCGATAATATTGTTGGACCCTTGATATGCATCATTATTTATCCAAGTATTAGAAACTATTACTACTGCATTACCATCTTTATAAATATTATAATCCTGATCTCTTTGAGCTGGCGTCAAAGCATACAGTATACTATTTCTTATTACTGTTGTTCCATCCGTCAGATAAATTATTGTACCTCCTGCTGAATTATCGCTAAAAAGCGTTGAATTCCTTACTTTTTAACAAACACCCTTGTTCCAAACGCCGAAGCCGATACAGGGTAATGCATGAAGTAGACCCCTGAGGCCAGCGGCATGCTGTTCATTTTTAAAACCGCGCTTTTTCCATCCGCATATAACGAACAGATTTTCTTTCCCTGCATGGAATAGACCGTGATATTCGCAGGTCTGGCAAGAAACGGAACATTGATATCAGGTGTTATACCGGACGTTCCATACAGCGGCGCCTCCCACAGACCGCGGCCATAGGTGGCCGCCCTTATTTTACCCAATCCCTGGTGGATATCCAATTCGTTCACAATAACATTTGGCAGGCCGCTAAAATAGGGAACGAAATCCGACATCGAAGCGCCCTTGTAATAAACGCCGACGTCCATACCCACATATAATCCGTCGTTTTTCTCATCCCACACTGCACTCGTTGCGGGCAGATTGGGGAGCGTGCCTGAAATGTTTGTCCAGGAGCTGCCGCCGTTTTCCGAGACAAAAACCTTTTTCCCGGCACTGTAATCGGACATGGCTACAGCCACTTTCTGCGGTTTTGAAGGATGGACGTTAATATAGGTGATACTCTGATCCGGCAGACCGGCAGACACATCCTTCCAGGTTGAGCCTCCGTCGGAGGTTGCGCGTATATGATTTGTCCATGTCTCGCTGGCATAGATGTAGTTGGCGTTCGAATAACCTACACCAAGGCCGGTTATACGATAATTCGTCCCGCTTCCGTTATTCCAGCCCCAGCCGAAACTCGATATTTTTGACCAGGACGACATGCCGTTCGTCGACCTATAGACCTCCCCCGTGCCGAGGATAATCGTATTATCGCCTGCGATGGTCATGGGCGTGACAAATGCTCCGCCATTGGGATCGGGGTTCGATACGTTCACGTTGCCGCCGGCATACCCGCCGTTTGTGGATTTGTAGACAGCCTGGGCCGATTGAGTACATCCGTAGATGGTTTTCTCATTGGTAACGTCTATGACCGGGTCGCTGCCGTCCGCGCCGAGCCATTCGTGCCATTCCCCATTGGTATACACCGTGGTTCCGTTGTCCTGCGATCCAAGCACAATTACGTTGCCGCTGGTTCTGGAAACCGCCAGTTTTCTGAACTGCCTGTTGCCGATACCCTCGGTCATGTTTATCCAGTTGTCACCGTTGTCTAACGTTTTACAGATCATGCCGTCGCTTCCCACATACAGGACGCTTCCGTAAAACACCAGCTCGTGAATGTCGCAATGCGTATAGCCGACCGTATTGGGCCACATCCAGTTGGTCATTTTCGTAAAAGTCTGCCCGCCATTCGCGGATTTATATATTTCCACTTCGCCGACATATACCTCTTCGGGGTTTGTGTGCGAAACAGCGAATGCCATATCATAGTATATCTGCCTGTTTTCCCCCGGATACGAGCCGCGACTTGAAAACGACCCTCCGCTGTTGGTCGAGCGATAAATCCCCGACAACGACGAAATGTATACATACTCGGGCGCAGCGTCGGTAACCGCTATCTGGAGACGCGAGCCGGAGGGCACCCCTCCCGATACCAGGGTAAAGCTTGCCCCGCCGTCTGTCGACTTATAAAAATTGGAGCTGCTTGCGTAACTTACCGCGTACACCGTATTCGGGTCTGTCGGTTTAAACTCGATGTCGTCCATCCGGTTAAACCATCCGGATTTCAGTACCTCGGTCCAGGTTGCTCCTCCGTCGGTCGTGCGGTAGATACCGTGAGAATACCCGACAAATATGATATCCGGATTCGTCGGATGCATGATCATCCGCCGTATTGTCGTACCGTCGGAAACTTTAAAAGTCAATCCGGTTTGCTTCCAGGTCGCTCCCCCGTCGGTTGATTTCAGGACTCCCGTGGAATTATTATCACCCGCATCCTTATCACCGGTTGCTATATATATAGTATTCGGATTGCTCCAGTTTATCGCAATCCCTGCAACCCCGACAACCGCGACATTGTCATTTAAACATCTCCACGTTTTGCCCTCATCGGTCGTTTGCCATAATCCTCCGGTCGGCGCCCCGGTCAATATCTCTTTGGTATTGTTCGGGTTCACATTGACCACGTCAAGCCTGCCGATCCCCGGCGCCCAGTGACCCGTTACATTTGCCGACGTTCTGGGTCCCATTTCGGTCCAGGCGGCAGCGCAACTCATTTTCTGCCGGTGTTTTGCCGTATATGCCTCCATCTCCTCTGAAATATCCGTCGGCCGATAATACCCCTGCGCATTCGCCCTCATGCGCATGAATTCGAACTTTCTCCGTATTATGCCCAGCCCCTCGGATTCGACATTTTCCACACTGTTTTCCCGCTCATATCGTATCAGATCCCTCTCAATTTCAAACAAAGAGGTCTGATTGTTCAGCAGCAGATTGAATATCCGCTCCCGCTCCTTTGCCTGTTGCACTGCCTCTTCAGCATAAGCATCTCCGGGAATTAATAAATACGTAAAAACAAGAATAGCAGCGAATATCTTCCCATATACCAGAAATCCATGGGTCTGCTGATCTGTTCTGCGTTGCGCTGAAGTGATTCTTATTGTCCGCATACCTTGCCCCCCAATCATTGCATTGACGTGAAAAAATTGTTTTTAGATAGTATTCGTCATATCCAATATGAAATATATCACAATATTTTTTCTTGTTACGCTATTTCCCCGGTACATTGTGCATTTTTTTGAGAACAAATTACGGCTACCTTACACAAGCCTCCCTCATTATACTGATTGGTGAGTGCCATATCCGCCCCTGTTTCCGAAGAACTATCGGCATGTGCATATACCCGCCGCCATTCATCGTTACTGAAAAAAGAGCCCCCAACGAAACCTCACGGCACGCTCTATCGCCATGATTTTAAAGAAGAAAGCTCCCCCCTGGGACGCGACGGTGCGGGAGCCTTTACAGCACTCAAAAAATGTTCTCAAAAAAAATACGACTATTTTTTGCTTTTTGCCTTTTTTTTTATTATACTATGGGTATATGGAAAAGAAAGTTCCCTGTATATACGATTACAACGATTTCCGGAAGTTCCTGAAAGAGTACCAGACTGCGAAACGTTCGCAGGACCGGCGTTTCACCAAGAGTACTATTTGTAAATTAATGGGCCTGCCCAACAGCAGAAGCTACTTTAACGATGTTCTCAATGGAAAGCACGTTTCCGAGACCTATATCGAGCGCTTCATCACACTGTTCGGTTTCGACGCGGACGAAGCCCGGTTCTTCCGCGTGCTGGTCAGGTTCAACCAGGCGGATATCCCCTCGGACCGGGAACTGCTGTTCGAGCAGCTCATCTCGCTGAATAAAACCCCAAAAAAAATATTAAGCAAAGACGTCTATGAATATTATACCGAATGGCATCACAGCGCTATACGCGCCACAATGGAAACCATTGATTTTAAAGCTGATTATGCAGGTCTGGCAAAGAGAATATTTCCGGCCATTACCGAGAAAAAGGCAAAGGAGTCCATAACCCTGCTTAAACGCCTTGGATTAATTACTCCGGACAAAGAGGGATATCTGAAAGTAACAGACAAGTCCATCTCTGCGGGATCCGATATAGAAAAAGAACTTTTAATTCAATATCACCTGAAATGTCTTGATGCGGCAAAGGCGACGCTTATCACCAACCGCACCATGCATCAGGCTTATTCGACCAATATGATAAGCATCTCAAAAGAGGGGTATGAGAGACTCAAAAAACGGCTTCAAAAATTCAAATCGGAGGTACGCTCATTAACCCATAAAGACGAACACCCGGCAGACCGGGTCTATCAATTGAATATTCAATTGTTTCCCAATACAAAACAGGAAAAGAAAAATGACCAGAAATAAATGGTTATACGCCCTTGTCATTCCGCTTCTGGGACTCCTGATAAACCGCTGCACGACTGACATAGCAGGGACGAGCGATGAAACGGATATCGAGATAACCGGGAAGCTGGTTGACGGAGTCAACGGAGGGCCGGCTGCCAATGCGGAGGTTCTTCTGTACCGGGCAAACAGCAGTGCAACCGACAAACCGGTCGGGATTACAGCAACCGACAATACCGGCTCGTTTGAATTTGACAGCATACCAAAGGGGGTTTACTCGATTATCGCAACATACGTCGTTTCCAACGATACCTTATACAGCGCTCGTCAGAACATCCAGGCGTTCGAAGAAATCCCGAAAAAACCCGACGTCGATATCGGCACAGACACACTACGGTCACCCGGCCGTATCTCCGGGACGGTGAGCGTTGAGGGCCAGGCAAGCAAAAGCGGCATTTTCTGTTACATCCCGGGCACCTCCTTTCTTGCCATAACAGATACCGGCGGTTCCTTTGTCGTATTCAGCGTTCCTCCGGGCACCTACCCATTCGGATACATGCATTATAAATATAAAGATACAACCATTCACGGAGTCGTGGTAATTTCCGACAAAGAGACAAAACTCCCGCACATGATCATGAAGGTTGCGGTTGATTCCCTGAAAAAAAGCATCTATGGCGTGTTTGAGAAGAACTATCGCGGCATCAAAGAACTGGAAGTTCTTGTTACGGGCGACAGTATCAACGCCGGCAAACCACTCAGTTTCCCGCTTGACTACAATCCCCTGTCACACGGGTACAGCGGCTATGTAACGGTTCCGGACAACGGTAAAAACTGGACAGCAACCATTATTGTATACGACACGCTGGCACGTAAAACAGGCTTAGGCACGGTCTCGTTTACCAATGTCTCTTCTAACATCCTTGTCCCGGCTTTCGACCCCTGCAATGCGGTACCGCATCTTGATGCAGGCGCCGACATGCTTGTCAGCAAGCACGATACCATCTCTTTTTATGGATCTGCCATCGACTCGTTCGGCGGTACGATTCTCCGGTACGCGTGGGATCTGAACGGGGACGGCGTGTTCGACGATTCTTCAAACACCCATGACACGGTTTACTGGGTTTACCCCGCCACGGGCCTCTATACCGTGCAATTATATGCGCTGGACAACGACAATAACAGCGCCTCTGATACCCGTATCGTGACCGTTCCGGACTTCAAACCGGTGGTCAATTTAATACACCCTTCGCAGGACACCGCTATCTGGGATACCATTATAAAGATGCGCCTCTATGCTCAGGCGTCCGACTCCTTCGGCGGCCGGATTATCGGATACAAGTGGGATTTCAACGGCGATGGAACCTGGGATACTGCCTATACCAAAAACGACACGGTCACCCACACCTATAAATCCGGAACGAATAAAGTTATTTTCGCCGGCATCGACGACGACAGCAATGTGACTGCCGATACCTCCCTGATTATCGTTGAATATTCCGCTGAAATAGCCGCCGGTGATAATTATTCGTTTATTATTAAAACCGACGGAAGCGTCTGGGGATTCGGTGAAACCTACTTGGGAAAACTGGGTAACGGCAAAGATTATCCGGATGTACTCTTACCGGTGAAGATTGTCGACAGTTGTAACGCAGTGGCTGCCCATTCGCTGCACTCCGGCTTCATCAAATACGACGGAACATTGTTGATGACCGGCGACAATCGCGAAGGCCAGCTTGGCAACGGACTATCCGGGTATAACGAAAAAGAGCTGAAACCAATCTACATCACCGGCAATGTCAAACAGATGTCTGTGGGCGATGATTTCACTATGGCCCTGAAAAATGACGGCAGCCTGTGGGCTATCGGGCGTAACGATACCTACGGCCAGCTCGGCATAGACTCGATGGGCGGCTCGACCGTGCCTGTTCGGGTCATAGACAATGTCCTGCATGTCACTACAGGCATGTATCATACGGTCGTCATTAAATCGGACAGCACCCTGTGGGCATGGGGAAGCAACCGCGACGGCCAGATTGGCAACGGGAAAGCAGGATACTACGAAGAGGAGCGCTCGCCGGTGCAGGTTATGAGTAATGTCAAAGCTGTCGACGCAGGCTGGCATTATACCATGGTTATCAAAAACGACGGCTCCCTGTGGGCATGGGGCTCGAATACCTTCGGCCAGCTTGGCAACGGCCTTTCCGGCAATAATGAGCTTGACAGCATTCCGGTATATATCATGGGCAATGTCGCGTTTGTCTCCGCCGGCAAAGAACACACCATGATCATCAAAAGAGACGGGAGCCTGTGGGCAAGCGGTAATAATGAGTACGGCCAGTTCGGCAACGGATCAAAAACCAGCAGTAATACCTTTGTGAAGATCATGAATAACGTCTCGTCGGTTTCTGCTGGCGCAACACATACCATAATCATAAAAGGCGACGGCTCCATCTGGGCCTGCGGGAATAACGAAAACGGCCAGCTCGGCGACGGTACCACCGAAGAGAAAACGACGCCGGTGCAGGTGCCTTTGAAGGGCAGGGGCGGGTTGCGGTTCGCAGCGAAATAGCTGTTCTGTAAACATCCTCCATTCCCGGTTTTTTCCGCTCTGTGCTTTGTTACTATTCCGGAAGCTTTTGCAGGATGTTGTATGGCTTTGGGGTTTCCCTGCACCTCTCATTTTTAACCTACAAATATACAATTCATTGCCTTGCGTACTTTCAAATTATAGTATATATTATTACATATATTACTATTATTATAGTATATTTTGTTACAAAAGTAATTACAATTATAGTATAATTTATTACAATTTTCTAAACTTTTCAACTGGGCATACATCATAAGGGGTTATTATGTATAATCGTAATATATTGGTATTAATGGAAGAATGGGCAAACAGGCCAAACAGAAAACCTCTTATTCTTAGGGGTGCGCGTCAGGTTGGTAAGACCACAGCTGTAACAATGTTTGCAAAAAAGTTCGACCAGTTTATTTCCTGCAATCTTGACCGGCCCGGCGAGATGAATCTTTTTAAAAAGAGATTACCTGTTAAGGATTTGTATCAGGCATTATTGCTGGAAAAAAATTTAAAGAAGAGCGATGGCAGGAGTTTGCTTTTTATCGACGAAATACAAAACAGTCCGGAAGCTGTTGAATCACTCCGGTATTTTTATGAAGAAATTCCGGAAATTCATGTTATTGCTGCCGGGTCGCTTCTGGAGGCCATGATCAGCAAAAACCAGCTTAATTTCCCTGTAGGAAGGGTTGAATTTGCCTGTATGCATCCCTTATGTTTCGAGGAGTTTCTTGACGCAACAGGTGAAGAACAGGCGCTGGAGGCCTTTAGAACCGTACCGTACCCGGCGTATGCGTATGATATACTTTTAAAGCATTTTCACCGGTTTACCCAGATTGGGGGAATGCCTGAAATCGTAGACCTGTATACAAAGTCCCATGATGTTTCAAGCCTTCAGAGCATATATCAGAGCCTCTTGACTTCGTTTATAGACGATGTATCTAAATATGCGAGAAATCATACACAGGCAGAGGTTATCCGTCATTGTATTGAGAATGCACCCCTTGAATCCGGCAAACGCATAGCATTTGCCGGATTCGGGAGATCACACTATAAATCACGGGAAGTGTCTGAAGCATTAAAAACCCTGCAAAGGGCCATGCTGCTCTACCTTCTCTATCCAGCAACATCTACCGAATTACCGATACTTCCCGACCAGCGGAAATATCCACGTTTGCAGTTTCTTGACACCGGACTGCTCAATTATTCCGTCGGCCTGATGAATGATTTTTTCACCCTGGAAAACCTCCACTCCCTCTACCGAGGTATTGTTGTTGAACATATTACCGGGCAGGAACTTATTGCGTTATGCACAGACATTCAAGCAAAACCGGGTTTCTGGGTCAGGGAAAATCCCCAGGCAAATGCAGAGGTTGATTATATCATCCGCTATAAAAACAGTGTTATCCCGATTGAGGTAAAATCCGGAGCTACCGGCTCACTACGATCTCTCCATCAATTCATGGACGCTTGTAACCACTCAATGGCGGTAAGATTATATGCCGGTGAATTGAAGATTACCCCGTGCGCTACGATAAAAGGCAAGAAATTCTCCCTCCTGAACCTCCCCTATTTTTTTGCGTCGAAAATTACGGAATATCTGGATTGGGCGTTTAAAGGGTAGAGGTATGAGCATAGCCCGGAAAAATCCATACAAGAAGAGGTAATTGTAAAACCCGGAAAAACGCCCCCTAAATCTCTCACTGTTCGTGGCTTTAGTCCCACGAAGCGAAAGCAAAGAGGGAGATTAAAACCCCTTTGGTGGACTTTTAAGGTATTGATATTATTACAATAACATTATTAGTACCCTTCGGGGGATACAGGTAGCGAACACTTTAACTCCAATAAAATTTGTTCTCATAAATATGCACACTTTTACCGTCTTTTTGCAGAATCCCTCTCCCTTTATGAATATATTGGTAGTAGCCCATCATTTATTTCCAGCTTTTTATTGACTATTTGCTGCTGTGACGCAAAGTCGACAGGCTTCTATTATATACGATAAAAGAGATCATAAGCGAAATATTGTTAGTGGTGAAATACTCTTTCAAACATCGGTAAAAGTGGAGGTTACAATGAAATCCTGTTCTGTTTTTTATTCCTGGATATTAAACTTTTTCCCTTTCAGTATAGTGCTCATATTTTTTTTACTTGCTGCACAAGCATACGCCGGGGAACATCATGCCCATGCAACACCAGCTCCCTATAGCCCCTACCCTCAAACGGTTCAACAGCCAAACGGCAAATCAATAACCTTTCAGGCTCAGGGGAACCTCTATTATGTGTGCTTCAAAACAGTGGACGGATATACTCTTCTGCAACAAAAAAACGGCAGCCGATTCTCCTATTACTACGCTGTGCTGGATAACAGGGGCGATCTGGTTACATCCGATATGCTCGCATCCGACCCCCAATTCAGGGATAAAAACGAGGCACGCTTTTTGGCCGGTATCAAAAAGAATCTCCTGTACAGCAAGAAACAGGAAGACGCATTTATAAACACCTATGCAAGGTTTCATCCTCCTGCACCGGAAAATAAAACAAGAGCTACGAAAGCCTGGCAATACCCTCATACAGGCTCGCCAAACCTTCTGGTAATTCTGGCTCAGTTCAGCGACTATTCACATAAGGTGTCACGGGTTTCTCTTGACTCCCTTTTTAATTGCATGAATTATACCTTAAATGGATTTATACATGGCGGTTTTCAGGACTACTTTGCCGCTGCATCGTACGGAACGTTTTCTCCCAAGGTAACGGTTCTTGATTGGGTTACCGTGAAATCACACGATACCTATGGAAGATACGGGTGGCCATTCCAGCTTGATGCAATAAATGCCGCTCTAACCGCCTACCCGTCACAGAACTGGTCTGTTTTCGACAATGACAACGATGGCTTTATCGAGGCTATAATGATTCTCCACGCCGGCCCATCGGATCAATCCGAATCCGGTAATCATATTGTATCAATCGCCTATAAACATGATATTTATAACACGAAATTGGGTAATAAGATACTCGCCTGTGCAGGAACTACGGGTGAAATAGAGTACCCTTCCAAATTCGGGCTGGATGCGAAAGCAATGTCCCTGGGTCTGATTGTTCACGAATTCGGTCACTGCATGGGATTGTCCGACCTATACCCGTATGACGGCTCCAGAACAGTCATCGGGTATCTGGATATAATGGACGCAGGATGCTGGAACGGCTGGGGCAAAGAGCCTTCGGTACATTGCGCTCTTCACAAGATTCAATTTGGATGGGCTACACCGACTATTCTTTCCACAAAGCAGTATGTGACCATGCCCAATTCCCTGGAAAACAAAAACGCCATTTATCGGATCAACAGCTCTGTAAAAGGCGAATACTTCCTGCTCGAAAATAAACAACCGATAGGTTTTGACAAAGCGTTATCCTCAAATAATGACGGTAAATTCCACGGAATGATTGCCTATCACATGGATTCGACAATGTATGCTGCACATGATATTTTTGCCTACACCAGCGGCGCCAGCAAAACAACGGTAAATGATGCAAATACCAATGGTCATGCTGCATACAGGGTTCTTGCAGCCAATAATGCTCAAATAGCAGCTTTTGATCCGGACAACGGAGTACCCTGGCCCGGAACCGGAAGCAAACCATCATTCACCGACGCTACGACACCCAATATGAAATCATGGTCCGGCGCAAACACCGAAAAGCCGATAACCAATATTATAGAAAAAAACCAGGTTATTGAATTCAGCTTTATGGGCGCACCGGTAGGAATCTCCGACAAAAACAGTCCGGATCGACTCAATGCTATTCGCCTGAGTTCTTCGGGTAAAAAAATAACAATAAAAAATAAAGCACCGGGATTCATTGGCGGTGAAATAAAAATCTATTCCTGTAATGGGGCAATTGCATACGAATGCACAATAGATAAATCAAACATACAATTAAGCACTGGCGGTTTTCCCAGCGGCATGTATATGATTTCAGTTTCAAATCGTGATAAATCGGAAACCAGATGCACCAGATTAAGTATCATGCGGTAAAAACTTTTTTTGTATAATAAATAAAACCTCTATGCTAACCCGATATATATTATTAACACCATCTATTCGAAACAACAAAATGACGTAACTTCTTTTATAACGGGGTGTTATCCTATGGCATACCGGCATCTCGCAGTTGCAATGCTTCTTATACCAGTGTTCCTGCTTGCAAAGGAGCCGCTTCGGAAAAACAGCCTGCCCGGAGACTACGAATATCTGATTGTATGCAGAAACGAATACAAAACCGCTTTTAACGAGTTTATCGCGTTCAATGCCCGCAGAGCCCTGCGTTCCAAGGTCGTCTGCATTGAAGAGGTAAAGGCCTTTACCGGCACCGACCTGCCGGAAAAACTGCGCAACTTCATAAAACAGGAGTATTCGCAGCATAACCTCCGCTATGTCCTTCTTGCCGGTAACGAACTCCCCGAAGACACCAATGGTATTCCTCATAGGAAGTTATATGCGAAATGTTATGACTCCCAGGTAATGCCGGAACGATTTGTCGAAGATACGATTCCTTCGGATATGTATTTTGCATGCCTGGATGGCGACTGGAAAACCGCAGGCGGTTCGATCAAGAAATATGGCGACTATGGCACCGAAGACATCGGCCATGAGATTTACATTGGGAGATTTTGCGCCAGCACTGCCTCCCAGTTGAATAATATGATACAGAAAACCATACAATACTGCGAGCACCCGGTTACGGATAATGCCATTAATAACCTTATGCTTGCAGGAGAATTCCTCTGGAGCTGCTCGTGCGGTCCTGAAACCGGAACAAAAACCATGAAAACGCTCCTTGGCACACCTGACTCAAACGGGTATACCACCTGCGGATTCGATACTAAAACCTGGTCTGTTACGGAAATCAGCTATGAACAACATAATGATTGGGTCCCTGATAAAAAAGAATTATTCTATAGCGGCATTCAAAATAACAAATGCGCATTCGTAGCCCATTGCGGACTTACGAATAGAGAGTGGGCTATCGGATACTATTCCGACAAACTCTCCGATACTCTTTTCACCCTGTGCAACGGTAAAGATGCGAACTATTTCTTTTTCTGTTCAATAACCTGTGATGTCGGAGCTTTCGACCCGCTTAAAACTCTTAACAAAGAGTGCTGGGCTGAAAAGATTACCGGGCTCTCAACCGGACCGGTTGCGATGATCACCAATACGCGCGATTTTAAGCTGAAAGATCACGGCACAGACGGCGCCTCAATCAGAGCTGTCCGCTGGTTTTTCGATGCCTTGTTCAATCCAAACAAAAAATTTCATTACGCCGGACAGATGCTTGCAAAAGCAAAAGAAGCAGACGCAAGCGGCATCACCCTTTCAGGAATACCAGATAACGATATTACAAAAGATACGAAATACCTTGGAACCCTGAAATTTGCTTATTACAACCTGAATCTTTTCGGCGACCCGGCCCTCTCGCTCTGGACCGCAAAACCAGAAAAATTAAACCTGCAACCCCAATTAATCGGCAACAAGCTTAGTTTGGACACCAAAGGCGCTTATTCATCGATTGCTCTGGTAGATGAAAACAACACCATTTTCATCACCCGGCAAACCGGTATTGATGGCCTATGCACCATAGAAGACAGCACCCTGGCTCAGTATATCACCGCTCACCCGAATGGCACCATTAAAATACGCGTCAAAGCGCACAACTTTCTTCCCGACAGCGCGACTGTTTCTATCTCTACAGGCATTCAATTTTCAACCGGTGCGCCAGACATAGTACCTCTTATCACCGTTAAGAATAACAAGCTCATGATCAGATTTACGATCAACAAGTGTTTGCCGGTAACTGTATGTTTTTTTAACTCCAGAGGCATACGTATAAAAACCCTGTTCAACAAAACCCTGGAAAAAGGGTCCTTTGAGAAGCAACTGGATACCGGAGGATTAAGCAGCGGGATTTATTATTGTCAATTGACTGTGGGAGCGTTGCAGAGGACGATCAGATTTCAAATAGTGCGCTAATCCCCCTGCCGCTCCTGTCTGCAGACTCTAAAATTGGCCTACAAAAAAAGCCTCCCGGGCGGGAGGCTTTTATGATGTGCTGTACCTGGTGCAGGCTATTTTTTAAGAATCTTCCTGACAACATTCACCCCTTCAATGCCGATACATACCGTATACATTCCCGAAGCAAAATCCGAAAAGTCGATAGAGCCGACCCGCTCTTTCGAATGAAAAACCCGTTTGCCGTCAATAGAGTATATAGAGATATCATCTATAGTGACCTGCCCGGGCAAGTCTATTGTTATCTGATTTCCGGCATGCACCGGCAGTATTCGAACGCGGCTGGTTAGTATCGTCTTGTTTGTTATTTCTGTGCCGCCGCCGACAATGGTGCCTTCAATACCGTAATAGCCCAGCGAACCATAGGTTGAAAATCCGGTCTGCGGTGTGCCTTCGGCGCCGCCTTTTATCAGCAGGGTATATTTGCCTTTTGGTAAGTCTGTTTTCAGTGTTGCAGACCGTATTGCCTTGGGATTGTTGGAGATGACAACTTTGCCTGTTTCATCGAGTATTGAAGCATCGACATCGAGCATCCCACCTCCCAGGTATTCAATTCTGCTGATCTTCAGATCCACCTGTCCCGTGGTGCTTGTTATTTCAAAGGTAAAACCGTCGGAATCCGTATTCGGCGTTATCTGGCCGTAATTATTGTCCATGGAAATCTGGGATGTTCCGGTAAATTTAAGCGGTACGGTTGCCGGGATATCGTCCGTTCGGTAGGGAAGGTTCTTATTTGCCACTGCCAGAAAATCGGCTTTGGTCGTGGCAGTGTTATACTCCCCCTTGCTCCATTGATACAGAGCCTCTTCCTTCCATCCGTCGCCATACCACATATTGCCCATCACCGGAACCCATTTGAATTCCGCGAAACCGACAAAATAGGTACCTCCCGGATTCCCGCCATAATCATACACTCCCATCAGATGGCCGGTCTCGTGCAGAGTCATTCTGCCGGTGCCGTATCCATTGGAATAGCGGTAACAGGTCGAAGACCTGGTTGTTCCAAAAGCGTTCACCGGCGAATTTGATCTGCCGGTCTGATTATAAAACTTAGCAATACCGGAATTGGTGACCCCCGCAGCCTGATACACATCCTTATCTGTTGTCACATTCACCTCATACATGGAATACCCGCTTGCAACACACTGCCATGACTGCCAGACATCCACTTTAGTTTGACTTTTCGGAGTCTCACCATTCATGATGTCCGTGATATCCAGATATAAAACCTTTTTAGCTCCCGGCAGGCTCTGAAGCTTGTTCAGATTTGTTCCCGGATAAGCACCTATATGAGGTACCGGCGGCGTTGTCGTATACAGAAAATCCGGAAAGTTTGGATTATACCCAGTGGCCTGCTCCCCGAAATCATCAACACAAAGGACTCTGGATACCGTCACCTGTTCAACAGTCACGTTCTTCTGGGCATCGGTGGTGTATTCATACGCAATGTTTCTGTCTTTCAACAGCACCCATCCATAAATCTCATCCACGTCGCCCTTTAAGATAAACATGGAATTTTCCGATTCGCAAGCTTTACCCGACATGGACAAGAGACCGTCCTGAAGGTAAAAATCTTCTACCAGCAAAGGTATTTTTTCGCCTGAACCGGATAGAAAAGTGCAGGTAGATGAAGCGCGTACATTTTTCTTCATCAAGTCATTGAGGATTGATTCGGTTGTGCCGACCGTAACTTGTGAGCCAGCGTGCGCAAAAGAAACAAACAAATACAATAGCGCAATAGAAACAGTAAATCGCATATCCCCTCCCCTTATATGTGAGTTACACTTGTAGTTCTATATGAGTTCTATAGAACCTGTTCAGATAATATATCAGATATATTATCTGATATATTAATATAAGCCAAAATTTGTTTTATTGCTGAAAAAATTCATTTTTTTATCGCTTCATTTGATTGAAATAATAAAAATATAATAACTGTGCGGTAAACGCTATTGTCATTCCTTGTAACTTATTGAAATAATAGGGTCAAACACCGCTTCAATTTCTGCGGAAATTGAAAATAGATTTTTTCTGCTTAAAAAGTTTTTTTAACGGATAACCTTATGTATTACCTGCATCTTTCCCATTTTAATACGACAATAATAGATCCCCTTCGCAAAAGCGGAATAATCCAGGGTAATCGAGTTTTCTCCCTTTATGAAATGCATATCGTTTGCACGATGCATTACTCTTCCCTGGGTATTAACCAATTCGATTGAACCCGTTTGAGCCATGGCCGGTGAAGCATTAAAGGAAAGCATCATCTTTTTATCAGGGGATAGCGTGAATCTGAATGCCGGCAGTGTGTGTGGCGTATGAGCATGATTTATTATGGGCGAGACAGAACCCGGCACCACCACCGACACGATTACCTGTGTTCCCCCGGTAACAGAAACATTCGTTTGAGTCGAAACGGTCTCTTTTCCCTGTGGATTTTCAATATAATCAAACACCGACATGGAAACGACCTTTCCCGTACCGCCGGATTTTGTGTTGATAACAAGGAAATATTTAATCGGTTTGAAGACATCGGCTGTTCCGGTAATATCGGTCGCATCGGTTGCCAATTCCATCGGTTCCGTGTGTATTTTCCCATCCGCCCACTTCCCAAGCATCGGCACCGCTCCTCTGCCGCTGTAATCGAAATGCTTGCATTTTTGAACCGTGCCCGAAGGTTGCGTTGCGTTTACGTCCACACTATAGCCAATATTTACCTGTAAATTCACCCGTTGTGAATACTCCATGACGACTTTCATCACCCTTTTGGGAACATAGTTTGTCCGCAGGTAATACAATTCCGCGTTGCCCGTGGTACCTGCGCCGCCCACAAAACGATACGGCACCCACACGGTTCCATTTTTGTTGCCGCCCCACGATGCTCCCCAGGAGTTTAAAAACAGCAGAGCGCCTCTTTCCCATTTTGTTATATCCGTGCCTTCATTGACTATTTTACCGTCGCCGTTAAAATCATATCCCACGCTGTCGTCATAACCTGCCCAGGTGACGCCATGATCGATGCCGCCCGACCATGAGGTCACGATCTGCGTTCCTGCCAGATACTGGCCGGCCGGGATTGCAGATAACTTAAATCCCCCGCTAGAGCACCCGAACGTTGCGATACCGCCTGCCGCAAAGGATGTATCACCATTATGGTTGTACATCCATCCCTTGAGTATCTCAAGATTTGCTGCTGATTTTAAACTTAAAAAGGGAGCTTTCGTTATGCGGTTGCACAAAGCCCTGTACCATTTGTCATATCCCTGCATCCATCCATAGTCGCTATCGGAAAATCCATTCTGGCCTGAACTGCCGTAAATTTTCGAATAGGTTTCTCCACCGTAATCAACCGCATTGGGAACACCAGTCCACTGTGCCAGGACCTCCTTCTCTCCGTTCTGGCTCGTCATCATCCAGGTAAAATGGGACGGACACATATTTTCCTGTTTGCTTCCGTCTCTTTTACGATAGCAGTTTACTTCCCAGGCATACTGGTAACAGATACGCGATGCTGAACCGCATGAACCGCCGACCTGATTAAACGGCGTCCGGGAATAGAGCTCGTGGGAATGGTCGACCTTGCTGGGTAATTGAATGCCACGCTGTTTTTCCAATATGCTTTTTATCTCATCGTCCGACATATAGGTTACATTTTCAGGCTGGGTATATCCATCAGGTATCCATGGCTCGCCATCCGGATCAGGGTTTAAGTTAATGTACCTATTACCATTTTCATCATAGTATGTTGATTCTGAAAAAATGGTGCCAGAAATACTGAAAACAAAAAAACTGAAAGCAAATAAGATGCGAAAAAGATTACTTTTATCCATACAGGTACCCCCCCTCCACAAGTTAAATTTGAAATAATACTTTAAATAGGGAAGGATAATAAAGAAGAATAGAAAAGATGAAGCTCATCCCTTCAAACATAGCAGGATCTCCCCTCCCTCTATAAAAACTATTTTATTCAGCCCCAGTTATTAATGTATCCCAAACTGAGTTTAACCGCGAAAAAAAGATATTCAATTTTATGTTTCAGACATGCATTATTATGCTTAAAACAGGCTTGTAAACATTCAGTATTAGAGTCTGTAGCTGAATAATCTACCCTTCTCATCGCAGGACTAAAGCGTTTTTTGCGTAGACATGGTGCAGAGCGAAGCGGAGCATAATTTAGCGTACAGATTTTAATCCTGCGATTAGCAGGACTCTTACCCCAAAGCCGTACAATATCATACAAAAGTTTCCCCCCATAAAGGGGACGTTGCGGCTTTGCCGGGTTAGACTGTCTTATGGCAAATAAAGGTATGTTGGCCAATGGCAAACTCTTCATATAATGCCACAATGTTGGAAAAAAACGGGAGAGAATTAGAAGATGAGCCGGTTGTGGTTATTTATTGTTTCTATCCTCATTATACCGATACTATTCAACATAACATCTGCCAACTATTATTTTATTTTACTAGCGTCAACCGACAAATATAATTGTATGATTTATATCAACTAGCCTGAATTTTCACCAAAGTAATTGCCCTAACATTGCCTACTTTTTTCAATCAATTATCGCGTAGTAACGATTATTTTATGAGTGGTTTCTATCCACGGAAGCGTAAACGGATTATAGAGT
>Ga0105099_10000787_pt1 | contig 21055 bp, 19 predicted proteins | sample PPLLak3cmMay2015_2_FD_79138 | JGI IMG/M metagenome (GOLD analysis project Ga0105099, IMG submission 79138) | Freshwater sediment microbial communities from Prairie Pothole Lake near Jamestown, North Dakota, USA - PPLs Lake P8 Core (1) Depth... | ecosystem: Environmental > Aquatic > Freshwater >... | reverse complement strand
TCATCCAGATCCGCATCCATCCATTTCTTAAAAAGATTCTCCCGTTTTTCAAGATGATGATTCGGATCATCTTTTAAACAAACACCTTCCCAGCTGCGGTCATTGCTATACGACTTGCAGGTCAATTTCTTCATCTTTCCTGACAATTACTCGTCACGCTCCTCATGTCCAGCAAAACTCATTGTCATTTCAATTTTTTTCAGAGCATTGATCAGTTCATCCGGGCGAACCGGGTCCATTGGGTGAAATTGATTGGAATCATCCAATTCAATAATACCAATACTCAGCAGTGATGTGATGGTTTGATAATCTCTGTGAGTGGATGGGATATCAGCCGGCGGCTTATAACCCATAACAGGCTGAAAATCAAGAATCCGCCCCTGCTCTTTGGCCAGTTTGATCAAACGATCAAGAATCAATGCACTCTGGCCCCTGCTGAGCAATCCGAAACGATCGAATCGATGATCAGGCCGAACGTCCATAATCCCACTGGCACAAACCCGGATGATATCCTTAAATGCAAATGACCCACTGATATCACTGATAATTAAGCGCTGCGGCTCTTTAAGGATTGATGGAAAATACAAACCAATCAAAGCGGCGGTATCCTCACGGTTCAGTTGCTCTTTGAAAAATATTCCTTTTAATTCTATCGGCCAGTTGCTCTCATCAAATGCTTTTTTTACCTGCGCTGCTTTCCTATGTATCTGTGGATCGTTGGGTTTAAGATCCAGTAAGCGGCGATACAGAATCAATGCATTGTCGTAGGCATTCAGTGTTTCATAAATCTGGGCCAATGTTTCCAGGTAGAATTCATTATGTGGGTCTTTCCTTAATAACTGACGATAAGCATTAATGGCTTTTTCAGGATGACCCGTTTCCTGATACCGGGCGGCTATCTTCTGAGCGATTTCAACCATCTCCGGTGAATAGTATTGAGCCTTTTCCAATTCATTCAGATATGCGTCCTTATTACCACTGTTTTTTTCAGCCTCCGCTTTATTCACATGCGCTTCAGTCATGAGAATCCGTAAACGGTCATAGCGAATTTCAATCCATGCGTTATCAGGATACTGCGTTTTTACCGCCTTAAAACAAGTAAAGGCTTTTTCATTTTCGCCGGTCATTTCATACAATAGGCCCAGACCTGATTGTGCCATCAGATCATCCTGCGCCAAAGAGAGTGCTTTTCTAAAATTTTTCTCAGATAAAGGGAAATTTTTTTTTACCAAATATACGTAACCAAACCCTGTATACACAACCCGCTCAGAAGATCGGCTTTGTTTTAGCTCAGCCAGAGCCATATCGGGCTTTCCACTAAGCAATAAACTCCAGGCTTGGCGATAATATGTATCCATACCCTCCATCTCCATTTCAGGAATTTCTGGCAGAGGGAGAGGTGAAAAAAGAGGCTTGGGGGTTTGTGAACAAGCTATACATAACAACAATACCACAGTAACCGATATCATCCTGAACCATCTCGAAATCATGCCATACTCCATATTTTCGATTGTATCATTTTTTATCAGACAACTCCTCATAAAAAACCCCGGTCTTTTGTAAAAATGGTTCAAGCAGCTCCCAGCTAACCACCAACTCAGCAAAAAAGAAATCGCCTTCATACCATCGTTTTAAAACCATAGACCATCTGTTGAGGGTGTCTGCGTATTTTTGTTGTAACTTATTGAATCTAAGTAGATATCTTTTTTTGTCCCTTATCCAATGATGGTAAAAGGCATCCAGAAGTCCGGAAACGCCTTGCCCTGTCAGTGCAGACAGCCAAAAGCCATCCTGGGGAATGACCATAAGGTCCTGGATTTTATCTGTTTTATTGTACACAATCCAAACCACCTGATCATCTAACTTGATTTCCGAGACAATAGCCTCAACAGCCTGTCGATGCTGTAAATGGTCAGGATGGCTGATATCCAAAACTATGACAATCACATCGGCTTCTGTTATTTCTTCCAGTGTGGCTGTAAAGGCCCGCATCACTTCTTTGGGCATCTCTCGTATAAAACCAACCGTATCTGAAACCAGAGCATGACATCCAGGTAAGAATTCTCCCAGATCAACACGTCTGATCAGTGGGTCCAAGGTAGAAAATAACTTGGGAGATGTTTCGGTATTTACCCCGCTCAGGCGTGTAAACAGTGTGGATTTCCCCGCTGAAGTGTAACCAACCAGGGCCATCATCGGATAAACAGACCGTTTTCTTCCTTGGCGATGAATCTGCCGAACATGACTGACGGCATCAAGTTTTTCTCGTAATTGAGAAATCTTTTTCTTGATTACCCGTCGATCTGTCTCCAGTTTCGTTTCTCCAGGGCCCCGGGTACCAATTCCTCCGCCCAAGCGTGACATAGATAAGCCCTTACCAGTCAATCTGGGTAGCAGATAAAGCATCTGGGCCAGTTCAACCTGCAATTTCCCTTCCTGTGATCGGGCTCTCAAAGCAAAAACGTCCAAAATTAAACGGGTTCTGTCAATAACCCGAACCCCCAGGACATTTTCAATATTCCGTTGCTGGCTTCCCGATAAAGTATTGTGAAAAATAACCAGGTCTGCAGATTGTTCAAGGGCATACAATCTTATTTCATCAAGCTTTCCTTCACCGACAATCCATTTGGGGTCAACACTGGGTCTGTGTTGGGTGAATTTGGCAATGGTTAAACCGCCAGCGCTATCAACCAGTCCTGCAAGTTCATCCATGACATTTTGTTCAGTAAGCGGATCAAAGCGTTCTGTTGAACTCCAAACCAGGATAACCTGTTCCTTCATCATAAATTTAACTCCCTGTTGATCAGTTCTTCAATTTTGTCGGTTTGTCCTGGTCCAAACCACTTGATATTTTTTTCCTGTCTCCACCAACTGAGTTGACGTTTGGCATAATTCCGACTGTGCTGTTTGATCAGATTGACTGCCTCTTCTAAAGAGAACATCCCATCCAGGTGGGCACATATTTCTTTGTAACCAAGTCCTTGAAAAGGCGGATAAGTATCAGGGAAAAGTGTTCTAAGCTGGCGAGTCTCTTCAAGCAAGCCCTGCAGCATCATTCTGTCCACACGAGAATTTATCCGCTGATAGAGTTCTTGTCTATCCAGATTGAGTCCGATTCGGATGAAGCGAAACCCTATAAACGGAGTTCTGTTCATAGAAAACGCCTTGCTTGGGCAAAATCCCGTATTATGAAATATCTCCAAGCCACGCAATATCCGTTTTCCATCTTTCATCCCAATTTTCCCGGCATATTCAGAATCTATTTGATTGAGTTCATGCCACAACGCACTCAAACCTTCATTTTTTTGTCTTTCCTTTAGTCGGTCTCGAAACCAATCATCCTTGCTTTCTTCAGGAAAGATCCCCTGTTCCAGCATTCTCAGATACAAGGCAGTGCCACCACATACTATTGGTAGATGACCTCTCTGCCTGATAACCTGGCACCATTGCCATGCATTATGAAGAAAGTGGTGAGCACTTGATTGTTCATGGGCATCATAAATATTGATTCCGTGGTGTATGATGCCATCCATCTCTCTTTTGGTTATTTTATCAGTTCCCACATCAAAGTGTTTGTAGACCTGCATTGAATCTGCTGATATGACTTCTCCGCCGTATATTTTGGCCAATTTGATTGCCAGTACACTTTTGCCAACACCAGTTGGACCGAGAATTTCAATAATTACCCCTTTTTCATGAACATCTTGGGATCCCATCAGAACTGATTAATTCCTGTCGCCACGTACCCAGCGTAAAACCTGTTGCTCATGGTCATTACCCAGATTTTTTTTAACAGCAAAAATTTGCGCATACAGAATTTCTTCCAAAGCATGAACAAATTCCCCCATTTTCTTGGTCATATCACCAAACCAGATGGTTTTTTGGAGCAATTGCTCACTATCCAGTTTACCCTCTGGAGTCATTTCAGTCTTCTTAAAAGGACCCGGTAATGTGTTGCGGATTTCATCCAATGAATTTTGACTGATGGACATGGCAATTGGTCCGATTTCTTTCTTTAAAAGCTTAAAGATCATTTCATAGAGAGCATTATAATGTTTTAATGCCTCATCAAAGGAAATGAACGGGATAGCACCCGAATTCCCTTTTTCTTCCTGCTGGTCACCAAGCGTTCCCCTGTCACCACTGATCAAGCACAAAATTTTAAGAACAGCCAGAATCCTTTTGGTATCAACAAGCAGTAATTCACTCTGGGCAAGAACTTTTCCCATCTCATGATGCCGCTCAATAAGAGTGATGACATGCCGTTCATAGAGAGTCATATTTATCAGATCAATTTTTGAACGATCAATGATATAGATTTTTTTCAAGCCCGTAAGGTAACGGTCGGGATCACTTGGAATGGACCCTTTTCGCATTATTTCCCAAACCAGGTTGCCTATATTCAGATCTATATGAATATTTTCTACTGGTAAACAATGTCCAGAAATGATTGCATATTCCCCTTCATCATACTGAAAACAAGAAAACACGATCCCTTTCAGGTGACTGCCAACAGCCGCCCATAATTCATCATACCCCAAAGCACCCATTTCAAGCAGAATTTTACCCAGGCGCTTGTCTGCCTGGCCAACTATTGCAGAAGCCTTTTCGAGTTGATCCCGGGATATTATCCCATTAACCAGGAGATAATGCCCCAATGAATCTTCAAACCGATTCGAATGAGCAAAAACTATTCTTCCATTATCCAGAAAAATTGACCGCTCGGCCTGATGGTTCTTGATTATTAAAACGCCAGTAATCTGCTCTCTGCTCAAATGACTGGCCAGTTCGATCAATTCCTCTCTGGAATGATAGTACTGGTTTTCAGCGTCATAACCCTTATTGCTCATGTCCATTCATTTCCCAGTCAAGAAAAGTTTGACTATTCTTCTTTTTGCGAATCCTTGCGTTCACAGGCAATTTTCTCCAGCATGTCTTTTGAAACATCTCCAGTTGGATAATCACCTGTAAAACATGCTTTACAAAAGCTTTTAATCTCTTTATGACCCTGTCGAACCGCATTCTCCATATCTTTGATATCCTGGTAGATGACTGCATCAGCACCAATTTTTTTGGCAATTTCGTGATTGTCTGCATCTACTGCAACAAATTCCCCCTTGGTTTGCATATCGATCCCATAAACACAAGGATTGGTCAAGGGGGCTGAGTAAGAAGCAAAATATACTTTTTTAGCGCCAGAGTCCCGAACCATCTGTATAATGGAGCGAGATGTGTTCCCTCGCACAATCGAATCATCAACCAGCAAAATATTCTGCCCCTTAAAAACATGCCGTATGGGATTTAGTTTATGTCGGATCGACTGCCTTCTGATCAAATTTCCAGGCATGATAAAAGTTCTGCCGATATACCGATTTTTTACCAATCCCTCTTCATAGCGCAATTTCAATACCCTGGCAATTTCTATGGCTGCCGAACGGGCTGAATCAGGTACAGGGACTACTATATCAATATCATCAATCCCCGATTCTTTAATTTTTTTTGCCAGTTTAGCCCCCAAACGAATTCGAGCCTCATACACATTGATTCCGTTCATCCATGAGTCGGGTCTGGCAAAATAAATATATTCAAAAATACATGGACGAAATGGTTTCTTGCTAATCTTCTTGCTATGAAACTTATACTCGGCATCGATAAAGATCGCTGAGCCAGATGCAACATCAGAATGTTCTGCAAAACCCATGGCGTCAAGCGCCACACTTTCCGATGCAAAAGCATATCCGATACCAGCGCCACTATTCCGTTTGCCAAAAACGAGTGGCCTTAAACCATAGGGATCCCGAAATGCGACCATTCCTTTTCCAGCAATATACAGCACCACAGAGTAACTGCCCTTGACAAAACGATAAACATATCTGACTGCATTAAAGATAATCTCTGGCGTCAACGCCTTACTTTTCCATTTTTCCAGATACTCAGCAAAGATATTAATAATTACCTCAACATCACAGTTAGAGTTGATCAGTTTGTGAGAATTCTCAAAAAGCCTCTCTTTAAGGTCTATGAAATTTGACACATTGCCATTATGTGCACCAGCAATACCGTAAGGATAATTTATCCAAAAGGGTTGGGCATCTTCGATGGAGCCTTCACCGACTGTCGGGTAACGTGTGTGACCGATGGCCACATGGCCCTGCAAGCGGGCAATGTTCTTCTCATCAAAAATATCTCTGATCAGTCCATTGCCCTTTTTGATATGGTATCTACCATCGTATGTCAGTATGCCTGCTGAATCCTGCCCACGATGTTGCAAGGTCAGCATGGCATTGTACACTTTACCAATAACCTGTTCTGAATCAATAATTCCTAATACGCCACACATGTCAGATTTATAGCCTGTTTCTCTGTACCTGTCAAGGTACTCCTCTGATGAGGGCCTTGAGATTTTCTTTGTCGATGGCTTTATCCATAGCTTCTTCAGAGCTCACTAAGCCCTCACTGACCAACCGGCTCATATGGGCATTCAACAGTTGCTGCCCCATCTTCTTGCCGGTCTGCATTATGGTACTGATCTGATACGTTTTTCCTTCCCGGATCAGGTTGGAAACAGCCACATTGGACAACAACACTTCATAAGCAGCAATCCTTCCCCCACCTATTTTTTTCAGCAGCATCTGAGAAATGACACCAATTAACGCATCAGCCAGCATAGATCTGATTTGAGCCTGCTGCCCTGATGGAAACTGGTCGATAATTCTGTCGACTGTCGACACTGCTGTAGAGGTATGCAAAGTTCCCATAACAAGATGACCTGTAACGGCCATTTCGATAGCAATGGCGATTGTTTCCAGATCTCTCATCTCTCCAACAAGGATAATGTCGGGATCCTCTCTTAAGGCAGCTCTTAACGCTTTTTTAAAAGATTCTGTATGGGTAAAAATCTCCCTCTGATTCACCAACGACAATTTATTCTGGTGAACAAACTCGACCGGGTCTTCTATGGTAATAATATGCTTACGCTGAGTTTTGTTGATATGATCAATGAGAGAAGCAAGTGTCGTTGATTTACCGCTTCCAGTCGGGCCAGTAACCAACAGGAGTCCTTTGGGCATCTTACATAACTCAAGTACTGCCTGAGGTATCTCAAGATCATCAACAGTGAGAATTTCATTTGGAATTAAGCGAAAGACAGCAGCAATTCCCTTTTGATCCTGAAAGATATTGCAACGAAAACGCCCATAATTCTCAATTTCATAGGCAAAATCAGTATCTTTTTTACCAATAAACTCTTCCTGATTACGTCTTGGCATGATTGGCAATAGTCTTTCCCAAAGTTCTTCAGAGCTAACTGCTTGAATTGCATCAATCAACTTCATCTCCCCATCAATACGCATAAATGGAGAACAGTTGCTGCTCAAATGCAGATCAGACGCCCCCAGTTGTACCATCAATGTCAAGAGTCCCTCGACTTTATCTGTTTCAAATTGGTTAATAAGCTCTTGAATGGTCTTTGCTTTGTTTTCTTTTGTTTGATATTCTTCTTTCCCTTCAGGTTCATTTATACTGTTTTCCTCAATTTCCTTAACGATTGAGTTGAGTTTCTCAGGAATGGGCGGTAGCAGTCTGACCTCAATTACCCCGGCACTCTCTTCAACTGATAATGTTCTGTCTGCTACAGCAAAACGTGGAATACCGCCTGAGAAAGCCAACAATTCTTGCTTTAGCAATAAAAACTCCCGTTCATTCAATTCTTTCTTTAACAAGGGAATTTTATCTTGATTTTTGGCTATATAAATGGGCTCAGTTGTGTTGATAACAACACATGTTCCGTTCCTGCTGATCAAGGCGTCTACAATCCGTTTGATATTATTCATGTTCGGTAACCTTTGAAATGAATTCACTGTTGAAATACATCAGGGCATCGCTTTTTAAAAAAACCAAATACTTCTGTTCCAGATTTAAATAATCCTGGAGTCTTGAATGTTCACTGGGTAATTCAGTAATCATAGATACCGCATGAGATTCTCCGTTATATAAATATACTATGGCCGGGGGACCAATCATCCGCTCACCTGTAACAATGGGTTCAAGAAGAAATAAAATAGCATTACGGTTCACTTGAAAGTAAATGCCCTTCTGGAGATCATAAAAAGGGAAAAAAGTCTCTTTTCTAAGATTAAGAAAATCTTCAACTGTTTCCGGCCCGCTATGAATTGGAGAGCATGACTCCAGGAAGATATTGCCCCATAAAAATGATGCTTTTTCATGACTGAATGTTATTGCCACTCTCAATTCAATTTTGGGTAAAAGTAACGACGTCATCCAGCCTCCATTTTTCATCCTGCGAGATTGTTCTGATATATATTTAGAATAATGTGTTTCTATGTCCAAAGCAAACAAACTTGTTCTATTTTCGTTCACCACCTTAAGTTTGACTTGCCTGAATCGATTAACTATAATCTTCCTGACCAAAATAATCATAAGAGCTAATAATGGATCATTTTGACATTCCAAGTGTCATTTCGTCAGACGATGTTACACTCCTGTTACAAAGATTGCCGGAAATTGAGTCTCAATTAAAACTACACATTGCCCACCGCGGTTCCAAAATTTTATATGACGGTAACTCCGAAGGGAAAAAATCATTCCGCCGTTTTCTGAATCAACATTTTCAAACTCAACCGGATGCCACAGACATCCTGACCAAAGAATCTATTGATCTGGCACTAAACACCCTCTACTACGATTCTAAAAGTTTTAATACCACTGATTCAGACAAGCCATTGGTTTTAAAAATCAACGGAAAAACAGTCTCCCCCAAAACATTGAACCAAAAAAAATATATTCAAGCGGTTATGGACCATGATTTGGTTTTTTCTTTGGGGCCCGCCGGGTGTGGCAAAACATACCTGGCTATCAGTTTGGCATTGATCCACCTTCTGAGCCGCAGCGTAGACAGAATCGTCCTGACCCGACCAGTTGTTGAAGCCGGTGAAAACCTGGGTTTCTTACCTGGAGATATACAGGAAAAAGTCAATCCTTATTTTCGCCCTTTGTATGATGCGCTTCACGACTTGATCGGGTTTGAAAAAACGGCAGAATTGATAGAAAAAGAGATTATAGAAATTGCCCCACTGGCCTACATGCGTGGCCGCACAATCAACCGATCGTTTATCATTCTGGATGAAGGCCAAAACACTCTTCGTTCACAAATGAAAATGTTTCTGACCCGTTTCGGACAATCCTCCAAAGTAGTCATTACAGCGGACACAACCCAAATCGATTTACCCGACCCTGAAATGTCTGGCATACATCATGTCATCAGAATACTAAAAGGAATTAAAGACATTTCATTTGTTGAACTTGGCCGGAATGATGTGGTGCGACACCCACTCGTGCAACAAATAATTGACGCTTATGACTCAGACAAACAGTAGGAAAATATGAAATTCCCCATATATTCTTCAAATCTTTCACACTCCAAAACCCAAAAAAATCTGATGGCCATTCTCAAATTGATTGCTCTGGCCACATTTCTTACTTATTTTTTTTATATCCCTAAAATCAGACTGCAGATAGAAGAAGCCTTTAAAACGGGCGATATCGCCAACGACAATATCATTATTAACGAAGATATCACTATTGAAGATCTCCGAGCTACTAATTCTGAAAGAGTAAAAGTTCAGGAAGCAGTATTACCTGTCTATGAATTCCATCAGGATCAGATTAAACGCAGTATCAGTTTGATCAGTGAATGGTTTGAGACGATAATCAATTGCCGCAAAGATAAAACCGCATCGGAATCCTCACGATTTGATACTTTGCAGCAGTTATTATTGAACCGCTTTTCTATAGCTTTAACGAAGCCTCAAGCACAGTTGATCATAAAGTCATCATCCTTCCTTAATACAGAGCTTAATGATCTATTGAAACAGTACAATGATTTGGCCCGAATGGGCATTCTGGCATCAAAAATCAGTTCAAAAACTGGTCCTCAGGGCCGGATACAAATTCAGTTTCCCAACAAAAAAAGGCTGAATGTTTCTCTTGAAGAAGTAAGGGACTTAAAAGAAACCAAAGATACGATAAACAAATTCTTAACAGACAGGTCATTTTCTTCAATTGAGAGTGCTCTTTTAACCAGTCAGATCATGGAATTTGTCGGATCAAACCTGACTTATTCTGAAAGTCTCACTCAGATCGAACAACAAAAAATTCTTTCACAGGTCAATCCGGTTTTGATAAAATTAAAAGCAGGTAAAGTGCTTGTTAGGAAAGGTGATGAATTTAAGGAGGAGGACCTCCGTCTTCTTTCTATGATCCACACCAATCAGTCAAAGACCATAGCACCGATTCCGCCCTACCTGATCATTTTTTTTGCTGTCTTTTTATTGTTGTATTTTTTGAAAGAAACATTCATTTTCTGGCATTCTCCAAGTAAGAACAACCATAAAGCATTCAACGTTTTTTCTGTTGTCCTGATTTTTAGTGCCATGACTTATCGACTTACAATTTTCCTGACACCCCTGATTCTGGAAAATATCCCATTGGACCCCACCTATACACAACACACCATCTTCTTTGCTCTGCCCTTTGCATTCGGTGCCCTGATTATTGCGTTCATTTTTTCTTTCCAACATGCGGTTTTTTACTCTATGATAAACGCTATTATGGGAGGTATAATCTCCAGCTGGGATCTTCGCTTAAGTCTTTATATCCTCTCAGGCAACTTGTTGGCGGCGATAGGTGTTGAATTTTTTCTACGGCTTAAGAGATCAACAGTATTTAAAAGCGCTCTGCTATGTGTTTTACCTGCACAAATCTTTTCAGCTACACTCATCTCTGTGGATAAACAGGAATTATCTATTCCTTTTTTTATTACCTCATCAACACTGGCTATAAGTTCTGTGTTGATCAGTACTATTCTGGCCAGCTTTTTCATCCCCATTCTGGAAACCGGATTCAAATTGGTAACCGAACTAAAACTGATTGAATTGACCAACCTGAATCTTCCTGTTTTTCGACAAATGCTTGAAAAAGCACCTGGTACATACCATCACTCCCAAATGGTGGCCTCTTTATCGGAATCAGCCGCTTTGGATCTCAATATTTCTCCCCTCATGCTTACGGCTATGGCCCTGTATCATGACATAGGTAAAACCGATTCACCCCAATTTTTCACAGAAAATCACAGTATTTACCCTTCACCGCATGACAAGATGACGCCTTTAGAAAGCGCCAGGGCGATCATTACACATGTAAATCGTGGATTGGAGATGGCCTCAAAATTAAAATTGCCTCCAGAAGTATCTTCTGCAATTAATCAACATCATGGCAGCAAAATTGTTAAATATTTCTATGATAAAGCAGTCGAATCCAGAACAAATGGAAACAAAGCAGACGTTGATCCGAGTGATTTTCAATACCCAGGCATAAAGCCCCAAACCATTGAAAGTGCCATTATTATGATCGCAGATCAGGTCGAAGCTGCATCAAAAAGTTTATCCAAACCCAGCGATTCAGAAATCAGAAAGGTAATAGAAAAAGTCATTGAAGCCAACATTGAAGAGAATCAGTTCAACGAATGTCAGGGATTGACTTTCCAAACACTATCCATAATATCTTCCAGTTTCTATAAAAAGTTATCGTCGATTTATCACATGAGAATTTCTTACCCCGGTTTCGACTTTACAGAAAAAGAGTCTTTTGAAAATGCCTGAGATGCTTTTTGATTGCCAGGATTACCCTGAAATCTGTGGTGAATTGGAGGGTTTTTTATCCGAAAAACTGAGTCTGGTTTTTAAAAATCTTAACTTACCTGGTGATGTCACCATCAAAATCGGATCTGAAGAAGAGTCAAAAAATCTAAATCAAACCTATCGAAACAAGGATTCTTCAACAGATGTTCTAAGCTTTATCCTAAACGACTTTTTACCCGATGGGTCCTGTTACTGTGGCGATATACACATTGCTTATCCAGTAGCTGCGAGGCAGGCCGCTGAAAGTGGTCATTCTATTTACAAAGAACTGTTGATACTAGCAGTACACGGTTTACTTCATCTTTCCGGTCTGGATCACGAAATTGATGAAGGCATGATGATGTCCAAACAAAATGAAATCATTCTAAAACTCATGGCGTCAGATTTCTAATCTCAATTCTTCAGAACAAATCATGGATTGATATCGAAATAAGTGCCGCATATTCGTGAAATATCAAATTCATATTCCGCAATCGCTGACCAATGGTTTTGGCCGTGAACACTTCCGATTCTGAACTGACTGCAATTAGAAAATGTGCAGATGTACCCTTTTCAAGCAGTTTCTGACTGCGTCGCTGATGATAAGGCGAGGTACATATGATAATCTCTTTCAGGCCCAAATTATCAACAATTTCAAAGGTTTTTCTGACATTATCAGAAGTGGTCTGACTTTCTCCATCAATAATAATGTATTCACGCTCAATACCCTTCCCTGCCAGATACTCAACGACCAATGGTATTGCAGGACTTTTCCGATACAAACTGCCATCAGATACCAATATGGGTCTTTTTCTGATGCGATACAATGCAATCGCCTGATTTAATCGCTCAACGGTACTGAATCCAAGTTGAACTCCGGAATCTTTCCTCATACCTCCACCAAAAACGACAATAATATCACCAAAACCTTCAGGTATAGGTACACCAGTCATGAGTGGTTTTAATAAAATATTTTCACCATGGAACATGAAAAAAACAACCATAATGACGAATATGACGGTAAGAATTTTCCCCGCCATAAGCAGAAGCCGCTTCTTTCTCATACTAATCCCTTCATGTGCCTGATATAAAGCAAAACCTTTTTCCTTTCAACTTTTCTTGTTTATTCAGAGAAAACCTTTACCCCTTTTTTCTCAAAATCAACAGATAAGTTACAACAATTCCGATACCAATCAAGTCAACAACAATCAAGACCAGAACTCCCATCACTGGAATGAATTTGATCATTCCAAATATGAGTGCTCCAAGACAAATTGACAAAATCGGATTGGATTGTTTAAGCATTTTTACCAAAGCTGAACCGAGGATATACATCAGCAAGGTCCTTCCAACAAGTAAAAGAGCCGTTCCAGCTATAAAAAGCACCAACAGCAAGGGAATTCCGATAAAAACCAGACTCAAGAAAATAAAAATAAGCAGCAATACCGCTATTGTCGCAACTGTTAGTAAGCCGGTCAGGCCATGTTTTAACACCCCCCCCTTTTCAAAAAGCAAGCTCATTGCGTGAAGTCTGACAGGTAGGATAGCATAAACCATCAATCCCAATAACATCCACAGTATGACTTTGATAAATTTAAGCAGTGTGATCGTTTGGGTTCCCCACAAGAGTGGAAAAACAGTCGAATGTATTTCCTTTGATCCCAATTTCACAAAGAAATACTCACCTTTAATCTGTGCTGATTCTGACCTTTCCAGATGACCGCCTATCAATAGACAATCCCCTTCAATCACAGCGTTATCCCGTAGAGATACATCGGTCCCCAAAGCAATCACGTCTTCTTTAACGTGTCCCGAAATGATCAGAGTCCCACCTATTTGTAAAACAGATCCGTTTAATCTGCCATCAATCTGAATATAACCACGCAAAGCGATCAGGCTCGCACTGTGTACCGCCTCTTTTTCTAACCGTTTTTCACTAACAACTTGAAATTCTTCAGACCACGAAGGTGAAGTTGTAAGGAATAAAAATACAACAATCACCAAGCATTTAGCAGCTTTTGTAAGGGCCACTGTTTTGTTCATATCAATACTATTCAGCATGCCATGCATCTCTTCTGCGTAAAATCAGTCGGACACCAATCAAACCGGGTATACTCAAGATTAGCAGTAGCATTTCTATGGACATCAATCCGAATGTCAGCACTCTGGTAAACGCATCAAAAATCTTGTAAAAAGCGTAGATGACTTTAAATGATCCTGTCATCATCCGAATCAATGTTCCAAGGAAACTAGTCGTTTGGAACCCACTGAATTGTAATGCGTTCAGCACACCATTGTTGGAAATATCAAAGAAAACGAATAATAAAGCAATAAACAGGGCAAAAGAAAGTGACAATAATACAATCAGCGATATGCGTGACGGGGTCTGGGGAAACAGTAACTTCATTACATTTTTTTCTATATTAACTGACGGCTCAAGTATAATCGGATCTCGAAGCGCATTTTCAATCAGTTTTAACTCGTTTATTTTAGAACGACACTCTTGACAACGAACCAAATGCTCACGGACCATCATCCGTTCAACCGGGTTCAGTTCATCGCCAGTATAATCATTAAGTAATTTATGATTCGGGCAATCCATGTATTTTTATCTCCTCACGCAGCAATTCTTTGGCTTTAAAAATTCTATTTTTTATCGTCCCTACTGGTAAATCCGTAATGTCTGCAATTTCTTCGTATTTTAGGCCATCAAGATACCTGAGTAGTATCAATTCTCTGAATTTCAAAGGGATTTTATCAACAGAAGACCAGATCAGCTCGCGCATTTCAGATTTTTCGAGAGTCTCAAATCCTTTATCATCCACAAAATGATTAGATTCCAACAAAGTCTTATGAGTAATATGATCATCATCCAACGAATCAATATGAACCTGATTTTTCCGTACATAATCAATCACCAGATTATAACAAATGCGATAAGCCCAAGTTGAAAATTTATAGGTGAAGTTGTATTTATGCAAAACGGTATATATCTTCACAAAAAAATCCTGGACCAGCTCAGAAGCAACTTCCTCATCCCTGACCATCCGATACACAAAACTATAAATTTTGCGGCTATACACCTTCATCAGCCTCTCAAATGACTTTGAATCTCCTGCCAACACAGCTTTAATTAACTTTTGTTCGTCATCCAACATCATATTACGAAGCCGATGTGATAAAGGTTATTCCAGTTCAATAATATCTACCCCTTCAGGTAAGATCAATTTAAAATCGCTTTGCTTGACATGGCATTGTAAACGATACCCGGAAAACCAATACCGATATTCATACCCCAACGAATCTAACTGAACAACACGTTCGGGTAGGCCGTTAAGGCCCAGAAAAACAGTAAATACCATCTCATCATCCTTCTGCCTGTATGTGAGGGATCTGAGTTCACTATTCTCCACAACTTCAATAGCCGCCTGATTATCCAACAAAATCTGCCAGAGCCACTGATTTTTCTGCCTCTTTACATCACCTATTCTAAGCTGCTTCTCCTGGGGGTTGTAAAACTTGACTTGATGATCATCCAGGATAAATATTTTGACTTCAGGGTCACGATATTCCCATTTCATCCGCTTGGGTGAATCATAAAGGAAAAAACCACTTTCGACCAGGTCAATCTGTCCATTTTCAACCATTTCCTGCTTAAATTCCGCAATAAATGGGGCAGAATTGACCATTGCTTTTCGTAAATCGGATAATACGGATGCACTGAGACCACCAGTAAAAAGAAGAAGCAATAAAAACCTAGTGAATGTAAAGATTATACTCTCCCCCTACTATTACATGCCCTGAGACATCATTTTGATAAAATCTTTATTGGTTTTCGTTTTATTGAGTTTTTCAATAAGCAACTCCATCGCTTCGACTTCAGACATTTGGGATAGAACCTTGCGAAGAACCCAAATCTTATTGAGATCTTCTTTTTCGATAAGTAATTCTTCTTTTCTTGTTCCAGAACGAAACAGATCAATAGCGGGAAATATGCGCTTATCCACCAAACGGCGGTCCAGATTAATTTCCATATTACCAGTTCCTTTAAACTCTTCAAATATGACTTCATCCATACGACTGCCAGTATCGACCAAAGCCGTTGCCAGAATTGTCAGGCTCCCCCCCTCTTCAATATTGCGCGCAGCACCAAAAAACTTCTTGGGTTTATTGAGCGCATTGGCATCAATACCTCCTGAAAGTACTTTTCCTGAGGCGGGGGTTATGGCGTTGTGTGCTCTGGCCAAACGGGTAATTGAATCGAGCAAGATCACCACATCTTTGCCCATCTCAACCAGTCGCTTTGCCTTTTCAAGAACAATATCTGCGACCTTGGTGTGACGCATGGGTACTTCGTCAAAAGTTGAGGCAATCACCTCACCATTGACATTTCGACTCATATCTGTCACTTCTTCCGGGCGTTCATCAATAAGCAGAACAATTAAATGTACTTCTGGATGATTGACCTCTATCGATTTGGCAATACTTTGCAATATCATTGTCTTTCCGGTCCGTGGGGCGGCAACAATCAAGCCGCGCTGACCTTTTCCAATCGGAGTTAACAGATCCATAACCCTACCTGTCATGTTTTCTGGAAAAGTCTCTTGGCTCAAAGCCTGATCCGGATAGAGAGGGGTCAATTTCTCGAATCGTCTGTTTCGTCTGTTTTTGGCTACAACTTCAGGGTCCTCTGAATTGACAGCCTCAACAGTCAACAAGGCAAAATACTTTTCGCCACCTTTTGGCGGACGTACAGAACCTGATACGGTATCACCGGTTCGAAGATCAAATTTATTCACCTGGGAAGGGGAAACATAGATGTCTTCAGGACTTGAAAGATAAGAAAATTCTTCAAATCTCAGGAACCCATACCCTTCAGTATGGGTCTCGATAACACCTTCGGCAAACAGTTTACCGTTAGATTTTGCCTGGGCATCCAATATAGCGAAAAAGAGGGCGTTTTGATCTTTTAATTTTTTGGGGTCAAGATCTTCAAGATTCAAATCCTTGACAATTTTTTTTAGTTCAACCGGCTTCATTGCTTTAAGGTCTTTTAACGAATACATGATCCACCTCTGTAAGTTTGAAAATAACATCCAACAACTTATCCCTATGTGCTTGTCGTTTTACCGAAAATGGAATCAGGGATAAATCAAAGTCTTTCTGATGTTTGAACAGTAGATTTTTTTGTTCTGAGTGACTAATTTTATCAACCTTTGTCGCAATTGTCAATATGCGTATCGGAAATATCATTATTTTTTCAATCATTTCCAAATCGATATCCAAAAAACCACGTCGACTGTCAATAAGAAGACATAAGAGTTTGACAGAAAGATTCTCTGTAAAGAACGCATCCAGCAACTCGTTGGATCTCTTCTTTTCACTTTGGCAAACTTTGGCATAGCCATATCCCGGCAAGTCGACAAAACAAATTTTATTTTCTACTGCAAAATAATTGATGCTGAGTGTCTTCCCAGGCTTACTGCTGGTACGGGCTAAATTTTTTTTGCCTAGTAAAGTATTAATCAGTGAGGATTTCCCCACATTTGAACGACCGATAAAAGCAACCTGAGGAATGGATTGAGTGAGTAGCTGTGCGGGTGTATACGCAGTTCGGATCAATTCTACCTGATTAAATGTCACTGATGTCATAATTGGGTTTGTCGCTTATTATTGAACTTTATCGCCGGTTGCAGGCTTCAGAATCGGGCTATTACAATTGGCTACGGTTATCGGAGCCTCTAATACTTTTTCCAGAACTTCATCCATCGTTTCCACGAAATGGACGGTCATTTTCTTCTGTATATCAGCAGGAATATCATGATTATATTCTTTTTTGTTTTCCAAAGGCAAAACAACTTCCTGTATTCCGTATCGGAAGGCAGCCAATATTTTTTCTTTTATGCCTCCAACAGCCAAAACCCGTCCTCTCAAAGTAATTTCACCACTCATGGCCAAATGTGAGCGAATTGGAATTCCAGTTATCATCGAAATCATAGCCGAAGCCAAAGTAATTCCAGCAGAAGGACCATCCTTCGGCGTTGCCCCCTCAGGAATGTGCAGATGCACGTCGTATCGATCCATATCATCAGTCAAATATGCCAGTTCATAGAGTTTTATCTTAGAAAAACTCCAGGCCGTTTTTGATGATTCCTGCATCACTTCTCCAAGGCGACCGGTCAGAATAACTTTTCCTTTCCCCCTTAATAATTTGCTTTCAATAACCAAAACATCTCCACCGGAAGGTGTCCAAGCCAATCCTACAGCCACTCCGGGTTCAGACTGAATATGTATACGTGGTATTTGAAATTTCGGAATGCCAAGATATTGTTCTAAATCGATCTCTTTCACTTTGATTGGAAAAAAAGAATCTCCGTTACCTTCTTCCAAAAAACGTCTGGCTATTTTGCGAGTCAGTTTTCCAATTTCCCGTTCCAGATTCCGCACACCCGCTTCACGTGTGTACTCCTCAATAAGACTTTGCAAAACACGGTCATCTAAAATAACAGAATCATTTTTTAAACCGTTTTTTTCCTGCTGTTTGGGTAACAAAAAGGAGGAGGCAATATGGTTTTTTTCATAATTGGTGTAACTGGACAATTCGATTATTTCCATCCGATCCCTCAGTGCAGGAGGAATTGGAGAAACTGAATTGGCTGTTGTAATAAAAAAGACACCTGAAAGATCAACCTCCAGGTCCAAATAGTGATCTATAAATTCAACATTTTGCTCAGGATCCAAAGCCTCAAGCAAAGCCGATGAAGGATCTCCTCTGTGATCGTTTGCCAATTTGTCAATTTCATCCAACAGAAATACCGGATTCATCGCCCCGGCTTTTTTTAGGCCTTTGACCAATTGACCCGGATATGAACCAATATAGGTGCGACGGTGCCCGCGAATTTCGGCCTCGTCTTTTACACCACCGAGAGATACACGTACAAAAGGTCGATTTAATGCCCTGGCAATGGACTTACCCAAAGAGCTCTTACCAACTCCCGGTGGGCCAACGAAACATAGTATTTCACCATTGGCTTTTTTACTGAGCTGGCGAACTGCCAGATAATCCAAGATGCGATCCTTTACTTCATTCAAACCATAATGGTCCTGATCAAGTATCTGCTTGGCTTTTTTGATATCCCTGTTTTCTTTCTTATTTTTTCTCCAGGGTACTGCCAGTAACCAGTCAATATAATATCGGGAAACAGTGCTTTCAGCTGAAAATGGTGGCATGATTTCCAGTCGTTCAATTTCTTCCATGGCGCGTTCTAAGACATATTGAGGAAGATCTGCATCAGATATTTTTTTTCGAAGATTTTCAATATCTGCGGCATGAGGGTCCTCTTTCCGCATAGAGACATCTCTCTCCTTTCTTTTCTCTAATTTAAATATTTCCTTTTTTAACAAATTCTGAATTTTAATGCCTCTGCTGGACGGATTTAAATCTTCCAGAAGAGACTGCTTTATTTTTACCGGAACCGAAAGCACAGATATGATAATATCGGTCACACCAGAAAGCTGATTGGCTTCAAGTTTGCTGACCATACCCTGTAATTTGACATTTTTTGACTCAATGTACTGCTCAAATGCATGAATCAGCAGACGGGACATTTCGCTGTGTTCGGCATCTCTTTCTTTTTCGTCCTCTTCCTCAAGAATTTCTATTCGGACAAGATAAAACAAACCATCTTGCAGATACTCCATTATCTTGCCCCGTTGTAATCCTTGGATGACCACCCTGTGGCTACCATTATGCTGCTCAATGGTTTTTTCTATCCTGGATATTGTACCCACTGGGTAAATTTCATCTTTTTGAGGATTTTCACTTAATTGATTCTTCTGTACCGAAAGGAAAATATACTGATCATAATCCTTCATTGCAGCTTTTAAAGAATCGATTGATTTGGGCCGCCCGACCAGAATCGGAACTATGGTGGCAGGAAATGTTACCAGCTCCCTTAAGGGAATCAATGGTAATATCACTTCGCGCCGGTTTAAGCGATCCATTTTTTCTCTTTCAAATAATTAAAATCGACCAAAACATCTGATGCTTTATTCTTTTTTGATGGCAATTCAAACATCATATCCAACATAATATCTTCAAAAATAGCTCTCAGCCCCCGGGCTCCGACTTTTCTGGCCACTGCTTCACGGGTGATTTGCCTTAATGCATCTTCTTTAAACTCCAAGTTGATTCCATCAATTTTAAATAGTGCTTGGTATTGCTTGGTAATTGCATTTTTGGGCTCAGTAAGGATTTGAAATAGATGCCCCTCATCTAAATCGTCAAGAATACCAACCACCGGAAAGCGGCCAATCAGTTCTGGGATCAGGCCAAATTTGATTAAATCATCGGTTTGAGTGTGATGCAGAACCTGTTCATTGTTTTGTACCATCGCTTCTTTATTGGCACTGAATCCGATCAGATTCTTCTTCAATCTGCTTTTAATAATGCGATCAATACCGACAAAGGCTCCGCCTGCGATGAACAGGATGTTGGATGTATCGATTTTTAGAAACTCCTGATACGGATGCTTCCGGCCACCCATTGGTGGCACATTGGCCACAGTGCCTTCCACTATTTTCAATAACGCCTGCTGTACACCCTCTCCCGAAACGTCTCTGGTAATGGAAGGATTTTCACTCTTTCTTGAGATTTTATCGATTTCATCAATGTAAATGATTCCCCTTTCTGCCAGCTCTTTATTTTCCCCAGCAGCTTGATATAGCTTAAGCAGAATGTTTTCTACATCTTCACCAACATATCCAGCTTCAGTCAGGGTTGTGGCATCAGCGATTGCAAAAGGAACATCAAGAATTTTGGCCAGGGTTTCAGCTAGCAGGGTCTTACCTGTCCCAGTTGGCCCAATCAACATGACATTGCTTTTTTTAATTTCAATACTGTTGATCTGCCCTAGATTGTTAATGCGCTTATAATGGTTATAAACAGCGACTGCCAGTTTCTTTTTGGATAAATCCTGGGAAATGATATATTGATCAAGTTCAGCTTTAATTTCTTTTGGTGTTAAAACCTTTTTTTGCCGTCTTTGACTTTTTATGGTTTCATCGGGTGAAAAAATTAAATTGTACGCCGTTTTTGTGCACTCATCACATATGAAAACCTCTGGTCCGGCGATCAACTTCTTTGCCTGGGCCTGGTGAATTCCACAAAAGCTGCAGCGACTTTCCTTTTTATTTTTTTGACTCATTGTTTTTTCCCAAACTTGTATGATCTCTTATTATTGTATCCACAATACCATACTTCATGGCTTCTTCTGCATTCATAAAATAATCTCTTTCGATGTCTTTGGCTACTTTTTTTTCTGATTGTCCTGTGCATTCACTCAGAATTGTGATGGTAT
>Ga0105099_10000786_pt1 | contig 21055 bp, 17 predicted proteins | sample PPLLak3cmMay2015_2_FD_79138 | JGI IMG/M metagenome (GOLD analysis project Ga0105099, IMG submission 79138) | Freshwater sediment microbial communities from Prairie Pothole Lake near Jamestown, North Dakota, USA - PPLs Lake P8 Core (1) Depth... | ecosystem: Environmental > Aquatic > Freshwater >... | reverse complement strand
CCGGAGCATCTCCGATGATTCAGTTAACAATAAAAAGCCCTAATGACATTTTTGAAGGAAAAATCGCTGTTATTAAAACGGATACTACCGTGATTCATATTCGAAAAGATATTGGTACTGTTAATCCCCAATGCAGTGCAAAATTACCAAAATTTGAAGCAGGATTCAAATACTTTATCGAAAAAGGAAAATTTTCTACCTATGGCAATTTTGCCGGCGGATTTCAGACGTATGATGTTGTACGATTTGAAGGCGAGGCACTATTAACCAAAGATTCCCTTTATCTTAAAATACCGAGCTTTGTCATTGGTACGGATCTGGGGGTTAAAGTAGGCGCTGTCTCCTTGAGCGCGGATGTTTTTTATGGACAGAATATCGGGACCTATGGCGCCTTTATCGGCGATAAATATAGTTGGTGGCGAGTCAAATACGAGGATCCCTTTACTGCAGAAGAAAAATACGTAAATAAATATATGGCGGATTTCTACCCGATGCACGATTCAGTATGGCTTGATGCAACAGGTGAAAAAGTAGAATGGAAGCTCTTTAATTCTACCGCACTAGGATTTGCCGGTATTCTTAAAATAAAACCATTGAATTTCCTCGGGTTTGAAGGCGGCTTCGGTATGATGATTGTTGATCATGAGAGTGAAAAGATGAAACGCGGTCTTGATTACAAAAGGCGCGCATGGTACTTTCAGACGGAATTGACTGCTTTTAATGTTTTAAAAATTACACCTGAAGTCGGACAAACTGATAATGGTCCTCTCTCTGGCTATGGGAGATATTTTTATTGGGGATTAAATACAGGTATTGAATTTTAAACGTTTATATATTGCCACAAATAAAAAATCCGAAACCATACCCGGTTTCGGATTTTTTATTTGTGGCAATATCATTCAAACCACAAACTTAATTTTAACAATGCAAATCTGAAATACAAGGTACCTGCTAAAAATTATATTATATAAGCATGGTAGCAATTAATGAATCAGGTAACTCATCGCATAAAACGCGCTTATAAAGGAGTACAACGTGAAAGCCGCAGTAATCGAAGAATTTGGAAAGCCGTTAATTCTTAAAGAAGTTACAGATCCGATAGCGGATGAAAACGGAGTAGTTATCCGCGTTAAGGCAAACGGTATCTGTTTAAGCGACTGGCACGGCTGGATGGGAAATGATTCCGACGTCAAACTTCCCCATGTTCCGGGTCATGAAATGGCGGGGATAATCGAAGAGACCGGAAAAAACATCCGGCGCTGGAAAAAAGGCGACCGGGTAACCCTGCCTTTTGTTAATGGTTGCGGCGCCTGCCCGCAGTGCAGAAGCGGTAATCATCAGATATGCGACTTTCAGTTTCAGCCCGGATTCACGCACTGGGGATCGTTCGCCCCGTTTGTCGCGATACAATATGCCGATACCAACCTGGTGCGCCTGCCCGAAGAGATAGACTTCGTTTCCGCCGCAAGTCTCGGATGCAGGTTCATAACCTCGTTTCGCGCGGTTGTTGCGCAGGGAAGGGTGTGTGCGGGCGACTGGGTGGCTGTTCACGGATGCGGCGGCGTAGGCCTCTCCGCGGTAATGATTGCAAATGCCATCGGCGCAACGGTCATTGCCGTCGATATCAATCACGAAACGTTGAAACTGGCTAAAACCATCGGTGCTGCATACACTATAAACGGAAAAGAGATACAGAACGTTTCGGAAGCAATCAGGGATATTTCCGGGGGCGGCGCTCATGTATCGGTAGATGCGCTTGGCAGCACAGTTACCTGCATCAACTCAATCAAATGCCTTCGTAAACGCGGCAGGCACATACAGGTCGGTCTCATGGTTGACGAGCATGCCACGCCTCCGGTGCCCATGGGCATGGTTATCGGCCGGGAGCTTGAGATACTGGGAAGCCACGGCATGCAGGCGCATAAATACGACGGCATGCTGCAGATGATACTTTCCGGGAAATTATTTCCGAAAAAGCTTATCGGCAGAACGGTAACACTTGCAGAATCCATGAAAATACTGGAGAATATGGGTAAATTCGGGAACACCGGCGTAGCAGTTATCGACAGTTTTGAAGTCTAAGCCGGCAAAGCCGGAAATTAAGGAATTGGATTTGTATGCTTTGCGGCATAAGATACTGTACGTCAAATTATCTACGCTAACCGCGTAAATAATTTTCCTACAGTATCTAATCTGCGATCTGTTGCTGAAAGCTGCACTATATCTTTTTCAGTCTGGCATCAAGCCTGTTTATGCCGGTTTGAAACAGGTGCTGCTCCGGCAGGAGGCTGATAACGATATGATCGTTGCCTGCAAAATTATAGAAATATCCCGGATGAACATACACATCATCAAATTCTAATAATTGATTGGTAAGCTGTTCATCCTGAATCTCTTTTTTTATCCGGGCGACCGCATACCACCCGCCTTCCCTGTACAATAAATCAAGATGATGCCCGTCGTCAAACAGAGCATCGAGCATTTTCCCGTTCTCTTCCACCCTGCCGATTATCTGGCTCTGAATGGATTCCTGAAGTCCAAACAGGCTGTCTGCCGCTGTCTGTATTGTAGATGAGACAGAAAGGTAGGTGTCGGCAATAAACTCAAGCCTTGCCTTTGCTTCATCGCAGAGTCGCTGCGGGCCGCTTATCACTATCCATGACATTTTAAGCTGGGGCAGCGCAAGAATCTTCGAAAAACCGCTGAGCGTAAATGTTAATGCGTCGTTATTCACGCATGACGACAACACCTTTTGATGATGCGAGCGGTTCCGGTAATCCAGAAAAACTTCATCGACGATCAATGCACAATTGTGGTCGGTGCAGATCCGGTTCAGCGCCTTTAATTCCGCTGATTTCAGATATGAACCTGTGGGATTATTGGGGCTGACAACAACAATGGCCTTTGTTCTGTTACTGATGCTGTTATTCAGGGTTTCCGCATCGATGTACCATGTATTTTCATATTTCAGGGGATACTCAACCGTATGGACCGACTCCAGCCCGGCCAGAAGCTCAAAAAGCGGGTAACCGGGCCGTGGTATCAAGACCTCGTCACCGGGATCTGCGAGGAGTTTAAAGAGATATGCGTACGCCTCGCTCGTGCTTGCGCAAAGAAAAACGTCCGAAGGATCGATTTCGTGGCCATGGTTCCGGTAATACCCTGCCACTGCCTGCCGGGCATCCAGCACACCCTGAGGCGAGGGATTATATGCCATAACCCCGGGCTGGGATAGAGACGTTAACACCAGCTTTTCATCATATCTGAACCCGGCTCTGGTCGGATTTGACTCGGTGAGATCAATGACCTTTATTCCGTTCTCTTGCTTTTCTGCCAACACTTTCGTTAAAGAATTTGCAGTGTCTCGGTAGGGAAAGCGGGACGCGAACATACGACTTCTTTCTGTAATGTTACACCTGAAATCAGCCGTTAAATCGTGCTCCTGCTCGTAATCGATTGTTTTGAAAAGTAGTTTATAAAATTATAACTTTACAGATTAGGCACCCTTTAAGTGAAAGACTTTTGTTGCTGTAATTATCGATTACGAGTACGATTACGCGCACGAGCACGACTCCAACCGCGGAATACAGGTTAAATATACCGGAACTTTTACCAGAAATGACTTGTATAAAATACGTTAAAAAAAAGACGGCCACCCGGTTTTTGTGCACCCGTCCAACACAATCCGGTTATTCTGCCCGTATGGCTATGGAAAAATAAAGGTACCAAAACAGTATCTCATTGTTGTATTTTTATTCAATAGTTATGCAATCAGCTACCTTTTATAAGGAGATAACACATTGAATAAAAGCAAGTTACATATTGAGCGCATCTTCTGCATCGGCAGGAATTATGTCGAGCACGCCAAAGAGCTTGGCCATGAAATACCGAAAGCGCCGGTGGTTTTCATAAAACCGTCCGTGTGCGCTGTGGCTCCCGGTACCAAAATACGGTATCCCGGCAATGGAAAAGACCTTCAGCATGAGGTGGAACTTGTTGTGCAGATTAGGAAAGAGGGAATCGTAAAACATGAAAGCGAAGCTTTGTCGTTTATAAGCGCTTTTACCATCGGCCTTGACCTTACGCTTCGCGACGTTCAGGATGAGCTGAAAAAAAAGGGGTTGCCCTGGGAAAAATCAAAATGCTTCGAACAGAGCGCGCCGCTTGGCGAACTGGTCACGTTTGATCACACGATAAATCTTCACGACATAGCCTTTGATTGCAAGGTGAACAACATTATAAAACAGGCGGGAAACTCAAAGGACATGTTGTTCCCCATAGAAAAACTGTTGCTTGAAATCAGCAAAATCTGGATACTCCGGCCGGGCGACCTGATTTATACCGGCACACCGCATGGAGTCGGCACGCTGAATATCGGCGATATCGTGGAAATTTCAAGCAGCCATACCGGCAGCTTTTCCTGGACTATAGCGGAATAAACAAAAATAAGATGTGACCTCCTGAAAGGAGAACGGATCCTGATAAAAGCTGTAAAAATCATAGCACTCATTGTCATCTCGTTTTTATCGGGATTCCTGCTCTGGAAAATACATGTTCCGGCCGCGTGGTTTATCGGTCCGATGCTGGTCTCCCTTGTACTTGCCGTGACAGGAACGGTGGAGTTTCGCGTACCCTCCTCTGCGACGACCCTGGCCCTTGCGGTATTAGGTGTCGCACTGAGCAGATCGTTTGATACTGCGTCGCTTCCGCTTTTCCGGCAAAACTGGGCTCTGATTATCGTGGTAGGATTGGTGATCCTGGTGCTGAGCATGCTTGGCGCCTGGATACTGATCAGATTTTTTAAATTCGACCCCGCCACCGCCTATTTCGGGGCTCTGCCGGGCGGAGCGACAAGCATGACCGCTATGTCGGAGGAGTTTGGCGGCGATATGCGGATTGTCGCCATTATGCAATACAGCAGGCTGATAATCGTTATTCTCCTTGCTACGTTCGTGGCCTACCTGTCCCAGATTATCAACCGGCCGGCAATACCGGCGATACCAATGGCGTTTGACCGGGTCTATTCAATGCGTGACTACCTGCTTTCGGCTGCAACGATAATCGCGGGAGGGTATCTGGGTAAATACAGCAGATTTCCCGCGGGAACGATGCTCTTTCCCCTGATGGCAGGATTGATAATGAAAGCAGCCGGTCTCTTCAACCCGGCTCTGTTGTGCGGAATATATGAAGCGACCTATATCGTGCTGGGCATCAATGTAGGAATGAAGTATACAAAACAATTTATTTTATCGGTGCTGAAGGTAATTCCGCTGATGGTTGTATTCACGCTCCTGCTTATTATCATCTGCGCCGGAATGGGCTGGGCGCTCACGGCACTGCTCGGCATCGATTTGCTTACCACCTATCTTGCCACGACGCCGGGCGGGATCAATTCGGTAATTATCGCAGCCTATGAATCAGGCTCAAACTTCAGTTTAGTCGTGACGGTGCAGATATTCCGCCTGCTTATTATCGTGATGGCAGGCCCCCTCGTCATCCGCCACATTCTGCGGAAAAACCGGAGCGTCACCGCTTCTCGTCAAAAAAGGGCATAAGCATTGCAAGGCCTTTGGATACCTGGAGACAGAGCTTCAGGAACACCTCTCTATCGTGTTCTGTAAAGCTGCGGGAACCGTACAAGTCGAGTGATTTTTTTCCGTACAGCGAGAGAATGGCCGCGGTATGGCCTCCCCTGCCGAACGTTTTACTCAGTAACGAATGAGGATAGTCGGCATCAGCAGGCGCGACCTCTTTGCTGATGTCCTCGATCAGCAGAACATCGTCGCCCGGAACAGTTTTATCGTATATCAGCGCATCCAGATCCTCTATTTTTTTCAGGCGGCTGTGGGACCCTTCGATGGAAAACGATTTGAAAATCTCCAGCCGGTCCTTTACCGTATTTAAAAACCAGAAGATCCCCGCTTCAGCTTCCATAACCAGGCAGGCATACGGCAGCAGAAAATTGACCAGTTCCGTTATGTCCTTCGCCGCAGCAATATTGAACGACGCCTCGGAAACCGCGGAAAACTTTGCGGACTGCATCTTGAGAAACCGCATCTGGGCGTTCTTATTGAATTCATGGGCGATCATCTCGCCTATCCGCCCCACGATCTTCTTCTCCCCGGACATATCATCCTTGATCGACACCAGGTGCAGAAACAGCAGGCCGACAATGCGCTTATGCATTTTGATCGGGTGGGCAAGATACCATCGTTTCTTGTATGAATCCTTTTCAGCCACGCTCAGGCCTGTGGTGGTGCGGTTTTTGAGCACTTCCTGGGTAATATAATCATTCAGTTTGATCTTTTTCCCGTGCAGCAGGTTTATATTGAATGAGTTTGACGCCTTCACCAGAAACCGTTTGTTTTCTTCGTCATATTCATAATAGTTGCAGATCACCGCGCCGGATGAGTTGGCTATCTTCATGAGCAGCAGATTCAACCGCTCTTCGAAGGGCAGGTCCATGTCGAGTATCGCCTGAACGCTCCCCAATGTGGAGAGGGAAAATGCCGAGCTTGTCGTTATCTCGAACTCCTTGGACGCCTGTATCACGTCAGCGGCAAAATGAGAAAGATCCTCGACATATTTCAAATCCGCAGTATTGAATATTCTCCCTTTGTTTTTACTGTTTATATTCAGCACGCCGATAACCTCGGCGCCGATAAGCAGCGGGCACGAAATGGATGATACCAGGTCTTTCCGCTCGTTCCATTCCGGATCCTCTTCGTTGTCGATATTTCCTTTGATAAGAACCGGCTTTCCTGTTTTTGCAACCTTTCCCGCAATCCCTTTGCCGAATTTCTGCTCTGTCGATCTGACAATATCCACATTCAATCCGTCGGCGATCTCAATCTTGAGGAGTCTTCTCTTCGGCTCAACCAGCATAATGGAGCCGGAGTCAGCGCCGCAGGAGCTGATGGCGACTTCCAGAAAAAGCTTCAGCAGCTCCTCCTTGTTTTTTGACAGAAGTACCGCCTGCTTGATCTCGTGAAGACTGTTCAGTATTCTGGTCCGTTCTTTTCCGAAAATCGTCTGGCCGGTACCGGACAGAAACAATATTCGCGCGCTTAATCCGCTTATGACATCGACGTTCCTGATTCTGAGCTTCTTCAGACGGTCGTAGATATTCCGATCATCGGTGGCGTTTATGATAATATCAAGATACTGAAACCGCTCCAGATAGGCGAGGTCCTCAATTTCAGGGTTGATAATTTTTATCACCCGGATGCCATCAGTGTCCTGCAAAAGAGTCAGGATAGAGGTCGTTTCACGGTTTATACCAACTATCGCGACGTTTTTATATTTTGATCTGATGAGCATATTGTTCAATAACCAGCTGTCTTTTAAATAATTACGGATTTAATAGTAATAAAACGTTTTACTATCAACAGAGCTGCCTCGTAAAAACAGTGCATTATAATTAAAACATGATTTTTTGTTGGAGTCAACTGCCATCATATAAATCAGCGGGCGGGAGCGGTTAATGATGCGTACAGGTGGTTCGAAACGGGCTGCGCCGGTATCATTTCCGCTTCGACTCCAGCCCTTTGACCAATGCCCGCATTGAGGAATTATAGGGTGTCGCGACCGATGCCTGATTGCCGAATTCAATAAATTTTCCGTTGATGAAATCAATCTCGGTTTTCCTGTTACTCTCGATATCCAGAAGCATGGATGGTTTATGATCGCCCGCGGTTTTCAGATAGGCAACAGCGTTGGCGTAAAAATCCCATCCCAGCGGAATTTCATTCGCGCGAGCGACCTGTATGCACTCTTTCAGCAGCGCGCTCACCATCTGGAAAATAATCGGATCATTCATCGCCTGCGCCATGGTCATGCCGGTGATGGCGCAAACGGCGTTCATCGCAGCGTTGAGAATCGACTTTCTCCACACGATGGGAACAATCTGATTTGTATGTTCCGTGATCAACCCGGATCCGGTAAGAACGGCAACTATTCCGGCTGCAGCTTCTCTGGAGTGCGAATCGAGCTCCTGAAGAAAATGGGGAGAATGGTGAAACGCCATGAATACGTAGCATGGCTGTATCAGCTGGCAGCCGTAATTAACAACCGCACGCATAACCACCGCTCTGCCGAGGCCTCGCGCCAGTTCATCTTCAGTGCCGATACCATTCTGCCAGCTCACGACATACATTCCGTCGCGGTAAAAATCGTGTACAGCCGAGGCTATCAGGGGAAGTGCGTTCGCTTTTACGGTAATGACAACAACGTCCGGGTTGATCTCTTTCAGCGCATCAATATGGGTGCATATACGGGAAACCCGCTGTTGAAAATGCTCCGCCCCTTCAACCGTAATTCCCTTATCAACAGCATCAGCCACAAGCTCCGGCACCATATCGCAGAGCGTTACATCACACCCTCCCCGCGCCAGAAATGCCGCTATAGTGCAACCTACCGGGCCTGCGCCGACAACCGCCCATCTGGCATGATCAAATTTCATAGGTACGATGGTTTCTTCAATGAAGGACTCTCCAGGGGTACCGTCCAAGGCCGATGGTTCAGTTTTCACTTCTGCTTCGATTCCAGCCCCTTCACCAAAGCCCGCATCGTCGTATTAAACGGCGCCTCGATATTCGCCTGGTTCCCGAATTCGATAAACTTCCCGTTCATAAACTCGATTTCGGTTTTTCTGTTCTTCTCGATATCGATAAGCATGGACGGTTTATGGTGCCCGCTGCTTTTCATATAGGATATGGCATTGGGGTAAAAATCCCAGCCGAGGGGTATCTCATTGTCTCTGGCGATTTTTATGCACTCCTTAACCAGATTGCTTACTATCTGGAATATGATAGGGTCGTTCATTGCCTCGGCCATGGTCAGGCCGGTTACCGCGCACACCGGGTTCATGCAGGCGTTGAGTATCGTTTTGCGCCACACCATTTTGATGATCTGATCCGTATGCTCGGTATGAAGCCCCGTTGCGCTGAATAGATTGCAGATAGCCACGGCGATCTCTCTGGATTTCGGGTCAAGCTCCTGAAGAAAATGGGGATGATGGTGAAACGCCATGGATACGGTACAGGGTTTAAGCAGGTTACAGCCGAAATTAACCACCGCGCGCATGACCGCTTTTGCGCCGAGCACATTCGCTATTTCGCGCTCCGTATCAATGCCGTTCTGCCAGCTTATGACGTACATGCCGTCATGGTAAAAGCTTTCAATAGCGGAGGCTATCAGCGGAACCGCATTAGCCTTCGAAGCCACGACAATAATATCCGGTTTACTATCAGCAAGCTCGTCCACCTGTGTGCATGTTCGTGTAACGCCTGCCTGGAAATTCTCGGCGCCCTGTATTTTTATACCGGGTTGTATCGCCGGTTGAACCAATTCCGGAATTATATCACACAACGTGACATCGAGCCCGCCTTTTGACAGAAATGCGGCTACGATACAGCCAACCGGCCCGGCGCCGATGACGGCAATTTTTTTCGGATTAAAATCGGATTTGCTTTCCATGGAGCGACCTCCCGCTTTTTACTGCAATATTCAGGTATTATTGATTATCAACAGAGATTATTTAACGATCCCAAAGTGCTTTGCATCCAGAATTTTAATATCGTTCTTGTGTATGACTTCGACCGCCTTGTCATTGTCACTAAAACCGAAGATCATGACTGCAGTACCCGGGGAAAACTCGGTTAATGCATACGCATACCGCACTTTGATATCCGCGTCATATAAATGTTTTAGCAACTTTGCCAGGCTGCCCGGTTTATCTTTAATCTCGACTGCAATAACATCATCGATACGGGCAGGCATCTGCATCTCCATCATAACGCGCCGCGCAGCGGGAACGTCGGAAACCAGAAGCCGCAGCAGGCCGAAATCGCCGGTGTCGACAAGATTCATTGCCCGCAGATTGATTCCTGCCTTGCCGAGAGCGCTGGTAATCTCGTATAACCGTTTATGAGAGTTCTCTATTGAAACGGAAATCTGTTTTAACTTCATACAACCCTCCTGTATAATGTAATATATTCATCTATCAAAAAATAGTGCCTGACACACCCCGTATGCATCAGCAATTCAGATATCTTTCCCGAAGCACCCGGTGCAGAATCTTGCCGGTTGCCGTGCGGGGCATATCTTCCTGTTTTATAAGAATCACCTTTTTCGGGCGTTTATATCCCGCCATCCGCTCTTTGCAGTATTCCAGAATCGTTTTTTCCTGAAGCGTTGTTTTCGGTATAACGACCGCCGCGACCTTCTCGCCCCATTTTTCGTCCGGCAGGCCTATAACCGCAACATCAAAAACGTCGGGGTGGCTTCCGATAACCGCCTCCACCTCGCTGGGATACACATGCTCTCCGCCGGTAATGATCATGTTGTCTTTTCTATCGACAATATGAAAGAAGCCGTCTTCGTCCCTCTGCGCCATATCCCCTGCGCTGAACCAGCCGTTTTTGAACGAGCAGGCTGTTTTGTCGGGCATTTTATAATACTCGTCAAACAGCATAGGCCCGCGCGAATAGAGCTCCCCTATTTCTCCGGGGGCCAGCTCATTGCCGTCAGCGTCCAGGATTTTTACACAATCGGTGCCGCACGACTCGTAACCGATGGAACCCATCTTTTTGATTTGATGTTCGGGTTTGAGCACGGTGACAATCCCCGCCTCCGTTGACCCATACGCTTCGTAAAGCTGTACTCCGGGGAAAAAATCCATAATTGCTTTTTTCATGTCCATGCGTACCGGAGCGGAGGAACAGAGCAGTTTTCTGATGGAGCGCAAATCCCGTTTTTTCGACTGCGCTGGTGCGTTCAATATAAGGTTATAGTGGGTTGGAATCAATGAAATGAAGGTTATTTTCTCCCGCTCGATGATCTCCAGTATTGTATCCGCGATAAAATGACGGGCCGGGTGAATGTAGAGGGTTCCCCCGATATAGGTGAAACAAAACGAAAAAAAAGTGGAATTAACATGACACAGGGGCATGGCCGTCATGCAGATGTCCTGCTCGCTGAAGCCGAAATCAGAGACATTGATCAGATAAAAAGCAATATACGACTCGTGCGACCGCACAACCCCCTTGGGCCTGCCCGTAGTGCCGGAGGTATACAAAAGCACCCACGTGTCCCTGGGCTCAACAACGCACGCCGGTTCTGAATCGGGTGCATCTTTTATTAAGCTTTCATATTCGCGATACCCCTCTTTTTCACCGCCAACGACAACAAATCTTTCCGGCTCTATTTTACCAAGATTCTTTTTGATCGGGTCAACCACACCAACGAACTCATCATGAACGACAAACGCCTTTGCATCAGAATTATCCGCGATATATTCAATATCCTTGTCAATCAATCGGAAATTAATCGGCACGATAACCAGGCCTGTTTTTGCCGTGGCAAGATACACCTCGACAATCTCTATGCAGTTCTCGAGCAGAACCGCAACCTTGTCTCCTTTTTGTAATCCCAGAGAGAGAAGGCTGTGCGCAAGCTTGTTGACGCGTTTGTTCGTCTGCGGGTAGGTATAACTCCGGGTGCTGTCCTTCAGTGCAACAGTATTTGGAAATTTACGCGCGTTTACCTTGAGAATCTGTCCGAGATTCAGCCAGCAGGCCATAATGCGAAGCTCCTTTTTAAAAAACCGTACATTAATAATCAATGTCGATTATAAAAACAGATGCGGGCATGATCGATATGATGTAAAATAATATACTAAATTATTAATGCAGTATCTATAAAAATGGGCACTTTCCCACGTATTATAAAACAGAATCCGGCAAAGCCGGCATCATTAAACCATAAAAAAACCCCACCACAATCGGGCGGGGTATTATTTTCCGAGTAACACATGGAACTGTATCCCTGCATCAGCAACCAGAATACTCTATTTCCACCTTCGCCTTTTCAGGGTTCTCTTTTGACCACTTATCCCAGTCTTCCAATTCTTCCTTCACCTCTTCTGCCGACAAATCTTCCTGTTCCTTGTTCGGATTACTGCGTGAATACTTGAGGCTCTTTTGTTCCTGCTCCAGCTTTGCGGTTGCCTCTTCGCAGGGAACCGGCGTCAGAGATGTGCTTGTGCCTATCATGGGAACAGGGAAAACCGCCTGCATCAGGTAATAAACTTTTCCTGCCTGAAAATTAAATTTTACTTTTGTTTTAATGCTTATTTTTGTGATAACAAGATGTTCGCCGGGCTCTACGGTAAAAGAGGTGACGGTATTTCCCGTTGTTCCGGAAACCAGTTTGCTGTCCAGCCACAGAGGTGAATAGGCTCCGCCAGCAAAGCCGGTTGGGCGTATCACCACACACAATGCCTTGTCTGGAACCGCTTTAAATTCCGGCCATGCGTCTTCATAGAGAAGATACGGTTCGCATCCTGTAAGAAACAGCACAACCAAAGAAAACGAAACTGCAAAAAACAGCCTGGACTTCATAGCGTCTCCTTTTAACTTGAAGAATGGATTTCTGACAGAAAAACTTCTGTCAATTTAATTACAGATAAAATAATACGATGTCTTCATTATTCCCAGAAAAAAAATGCCTTTATACCGGAAAAATGAAGCCGTAACTTTTTTCCACCAGGCGTCGAAACAATTAAATATTCCGTACAGACCATTATTATAATTCTTTATTTAATAACAAGTTATATCACAAACAAACATTCTGCAGTAATTATTCATAGACTCACCCCCCTGATTCCTTGATAAAAAATTTAACCTGTTATTAAATGAACACCACAGCTTATCCGTAATATTACGTGTACCATACAAAAAAAAAGGATCGGATTGTATGAGAATAACCAAACAAGATGCATTCTTTTCTCTGTTCTTTCTATTTACACTTGTATCGCTTTCGGGTATATACGCACTTGAAAATGGTAATACTGCCAAAGAAATTAACGGAATTACCACTTCATCGGCGACAACGCAGCAGACCCCCATAAAAAAACTTCTTAAACGCGAGAGCTACTCTATCCCGTTGGAAAACCGGTTTAAAATCACCGGTAATAAGCTCATTCTTGGAAACACCGTAAAAACTGGCGACAAGATTCTGATCACCGATATGAAAGGTAAAACCCTGTTTCATTATATACATGAGGTTGAAATGTCAAAAGTCACCCTGCCGAGAATGACACCAGGAACGTATATGGTGACCCAGATAAGGAAAGGATTTGTTGTCAGCACTAATCGCGTGACTGTTGTGATGAAGAGCGACTGATCGCCTCTCTTCTTGCTAACCAGCCCCTTTCTCCCTTGCCCGAAATCAGGATTTGGGGTCTTGTTATAATAAATAAAGTAGATCAAAGTGCTTTTCCGCAAAATTCCAGTAGCAATTACGGTATAAAAAACCTATTTTCCTTTAACTAACATCTTTTCTACGGTTATCACATAAATTTTATTTAACTAACATATTAATTTAGCCACAAATAGAAAACTATGGAAACATTCAAATCAGCAATATGCCAGCTAAAACCGGTATATGACAAAGAGCAAAATATTGTTACGGCGATTTCAATGATTGAGGAGGCAACCCGAAACGGAGCGCAATTAATAACGCTGCCGGAGATTTTCTACTACCCGTATGAGCTGCTTGCTTTGCGCCGGATCGCGGACAAAGACAATGCTACGCTCCAGAGGCTCCAGGCTGAAGCGTTGAAATCAAACATCTATCTGTGCACCGGCTCTTTGGCGGTAAAAACCGAAGACGGTATACGGAATACCGCCTACCTTATCGCACCATCCGGAGAAATTCTGCTTCAGTACAGCAAAATCCATCTTTTCGACGTTGCATTCGACGGGCTGCGGGTCCGGGAATCGGTTATATTTACTCCGGGGAATCAGGTGGCTGTGGCGAAAACGCCCCTGGGAACGATGGGCATCATCATTTGCTACGACGTGCGTTTCCCGGAGCTGGCACGAAAATGCGCCCTGCTGGGCGCCGAGATACTGATTGTGCCTGCGGCGTTTAATACGATAACCGGGCCCGCGCACTGGCATACGCTGTTTCGTGCGCGCGCAATCGAGAATCAGGTGTTTGTGCTTGCCGCTTCGCAGGCGCGGGTCGCGGAATCGATCTATCAGGCGTACGGACACTCTCTCATTGTCGACCCCTGGGGCACTGTTATTTCAGAAGCCGGTGAAGAGGAGCGGATTATCTATGCGGAGCTTGATGCCCGTGTACTGATAGATACCAGAAAACGAATGCCTCTTATGGAACAGAGAAAACCGGAGATATATATTTAAATGCAACAACACATGCATACCCAATCAATAGGCCGCCGATTGGAAATGACATTTTTATTAAAAACAGAGCGAAGGACACGGATATAATGACCAGTAACTGCTGTCAGATTTTTACCGAGGGAGGAGCGCCTGTTTTCAACTCCCGCCTGAAGCCGGTCCGTAATGACCTGTATCAATACATACGGAAGGAAGAGGCTGCATACGGCTGCGCAGGTATCATACCGGACACACTGGCAAGCCATGTAGAACGTGTTGCCGCCCATGCAATACGCCTGGCGCAGAGCGAAGGGGTTGATCCTCTCTGCGCGGAGATCGCCGGATTGTTTCATGACGCAGGCAAATTCCACGATGGAAAATACCACGACGATAACAGGCCGGAAGAAGAGCGTTCCATAGAAGTGCTCCTGACTCTGGGAGAAAAAAACGGCCTGGACCGGCCGGTCATTGACCACGTGTCCGATGCGATCCGCCGCCTCTATCGTGACGACCTGCAGCCCACGCCGTTGAGCATGGTTCTGTTCGACGCCGACAACCTTGACAAACTCGGTTATCCCGGCATTGCCAACTATTTCATTAAATACGGTTTGCGGGGCAGGGGTTTGACGGAGGACGTCGTGTTCCGCCTTACGGTGGAATTGACATACGCGCGACACGCGCCGCGCTGCATGTTTACAAAAACCGCCCGCGCTATCGCCGAACGCAGAGCTTCGGACACGCTGGGGTTTATACACGGTTTTCTTGACTCCCTCCGGGAAGACGGCCTCTTCGATACGGGTATCCGGCGCATCACGGTTGACGGCCTGGAACTGGATGTTGTTACTCCATCGTCCTGCAGGTGTGGCGCCCCTATGCATGAAAAACAGTGGACGGAAAAAGGGGTTAAATGCACAGAGATCCATCTTGAACGTGCCTGTAACGCTTGCGATAACCGGTATAAAATACGCTTCTGCCGCCCCAAGCTGGTCGTTTAGAGTCGTATCCGTGTATTCCTTTCGCTCTGCCTGCGGTTGATATCATTTTTCATAAAAGAAAATACTGCAACCTGATCATGCATCAGTACAATGGTATTACCGCAATTACTTCCACGAACACTGCTGCGCGCGCATACCAACATTTTTGGCACTGTGTTGACTCCTCCAATCCATTCCCTACCCAATAAATAAATTATTTAATGGTTATATTTTATAATTTACTAATTTTGTTCGTTTTCTTAATATTTTTTTAGAAGATATTTAGTTTATATTTTTTCATTACCATAGTGGTTGTGGTCGCAATATATATTAAAATTCCATTTCTTTTTTTAATACTCAAAGCATCAAAACCGTATGATAATGATACTATTAGCAGCATGCAAATCCCGTGTTAGCCGGTCATGCGGTAAAGATGCTGTTCTATCCTGTCTATTGCATGGGATCTCGATAAAAAAGAAGTTGCCGGTATGAGAAAAACGACGGAACATGTCAAACAATTGAAAAGGATGTATTCCATCAAAAACGGACGATTGCCGGGCGTTTCGGGCTGGGAAAACTATCCTCTCTTCTGGTTTCTCCTGTTCCTCTCATACCAGTGTACGAGAAGGTGCGGTTATTGTTATTCCTTCAATCAGGTCGGCGATAGCACCGTCATGGAGATGGACGAGAATACGTTTTCCCGATTAGTGGAATGGATTCCGGAGGTCTGGAGAGTTAATAACGTGAAAGTGAATGCCGTCGGCTTTCTTGGCGGTGAGCCATTACTGAGAACGGACAGGATTAAAAAAATCATGGATTCCGTATATACCACTACGGACGGCATGCAGGGTTTTCTTTATACGAACGCCGATGTGATAGATTCGGTTGACTGGGACGACCTCGAAGATATCCAGTGGATATCAACCAACATCACCGATATCGGCATCGAAGAGCTGTCCCGGAGAATGAACATCATCGGCGAGCGCTCGAATGTCATTGGCCAGACAATAGTCGCGACCCTGGATGATTACAATATCGGGCGAGTACTTGCTATTTCACGATTCGGCCTTGAACATGGCTATCGTTTACGGTTCTATGGAGATTGTTTCCGGGGTTTGGATAATGATTACAGGAAACAATTGTTGAAAAAATACCATGAAATATGTGATTTGCTTGAACAGTACGTCATAAAGGGATATGACGTTCATACGACGTTTTTGCTGGACATTCTGATTCCTCTATGGGATCTTGATTCTTCTCCCTATCCTTGCGGGAAAAGAATTGCAACGGTTTTTCCGGATGGCACTATCGGTCCGTGTGTCAGAAACCATTCATTCAAAACAGGAACCATATTTGATGCAGACCCGATAAGCAAAATCACGTGTGAGGAGTATCATCATGATATCGGGAACCCAAATCTCCCGGATGAATGCAGGGTGTGCGAATCCCGGACATGCTGTCAGGGAGGGTGCCCGAACGAAAAACTGGTGTTGACCGGTGTAACGTCTTGTAAATCAATCGAATGCGCTATTCACAAAGAAATCATTCCGCGGTTACGATATCTCGAAAAATTAAAAAACGGCCCGCTGACCGCGGTTAATCAGGGGCCGCAGAGGAGCTACTGATGAGATACGCAGAAACAGGATATAATCTCGAAATCGACTTGGCAACAGGGAATATCGAACGGGTGGAAACCGACCCGAAATTGCTTGAAACGCATCTGGGAGGGCTGGGCACCAGCGTCAAAATCCACTGGGACAGGGTTCCTCCGGAAACCAAACCGTTTGATCCCGGCAATCTCCTGATATTCAGCAGCGGACTGCTCTGCGGCACGCCTGCGTTCAGCGCCAACCGCACGCTGGTCAGTTTCATTTCCCCTCAAACGGAGCTTTTGGCATATCCGATGATGGGAGGATTCTGGTCCGCGGAATTGAAGTACGCCGGTTATGATAAAGTAATCTTCCGCAACAAGTCACCGAAACTGGTGTATATATGGATACACAATGACAAAGTGGAAATACGCGACGCGGCTCACCTGAAAGGCAAAGGCGCGCTGGAAACACAGGAGCTTATCCGCCAGGAATTGAACCAGCCCAACGCCCAGGTCGCTGCCATTGGCATTGCCGGTGAAAACCGCGCATTTATCGCCTCCATCGAGCAGTCCCGGTCGAGTTCCAGCCGGGGAGGCGGAGGCGCCATCATGGGCGACAAGGGAATAAAAGCAATCGCCGTTCGGGGAACAAAAGACGTGTATCTCGCCCGCGGCGGCGAATTCATGGAACACATGAAAGATGTCAAAAAGTATATCGACTTCCGGAACGAAAACCCCATAAAGGAAGTGATGCCCATTTTATCCGGTATCGGGTCGCCCCAGATGATGAAACACACGGATGAAAAGTGGCATACGGAAAGTTTTGCGTGGGGAAACGCCCGCTTGCGGAGAAAAGACTTCTGGACCGATGAAATAGCGACAAGCTGGGAAAAAAGCCAGAAAAGCGCGATCGGGCGCTTTATCAGCTGTTTCAACTGTCCGCAGCAATGCGGCGCCTTGATTACCTACAAGGATGTCCCGGCATATATGATGAAATGCTTCTCGAAACTGACCTATGCAATGGGCGCGTACGTCGACGACCTGGATTTTAATTGGAGAATCGCCCGGCGCGCTTTTGAGTACGGCGTGGACTCATTCTCGACCCCGCAGATTCTGGCCTTCGCCGTCGAGCTCAAAGAGGCGGGCATTCTTACTGATAAGGACTTTGAAGGCTGCCCGCCCGATAAAGAGGGAAGGTTCTTCTGGCTGCTCGACAAGGTTGCAAAACGTGAAGGTATCGGCGATCTTCTGGCGGACGGCACCTATTGGGCGGCCAGAAGGATCGGTAAGGGCGCGGAGGAGTTCGACCATAACACCACCAAAAAGCACGAACAGATGAATATCAAGCTGGGAATGCTCGACCCCCTCTATTTCCTTATGTTCGCCACCAACGAGAAAGTAAGCATTACGCAAATCGAAGGGAACTGGCCGCAGGCGCCTTTCCAGAAGAGGGAGGACAGAGAAGCATTCGTAAAGGATTGGCCGCAGCTTCCCGATGAAAAATTCAAGAAGTATTTCGTCGACTGGGAACCGCGCGGAGAATTCTCGAATCCGAACTACCCGACCATTCAGATGTCCAGCGAAATCGTCGACTGGATGGAGATGCTGCATAATATCGACGACGCGCTGGGTATTTGCGCCGGCATGGGATCGTTCTGCCTGAAGCCGCCGTACCACATTCACAATTATCCGAAACTGATCTCCGCCGCCACCGGCATGGACGTTGACGAAGCCGGGCTCAAGAAGATAGTAAACAGAAGCCGCAACCTGCACCGCGCAGTGAATAACCGGAGAGGAATGACACGAGCGGACGAGAAACCGCCCCTTGATCATTGGAAAAAACGATTCCCGGAACTCGAAGAACAACTGCTGACCGGATATTACAAATTCAAGGGATGGAATTATAACGGAGTTCCCACCAAAGAGAGACTGCAGGAACTGGATCTGGGTTACGTAGCCGAAGACCTTCAAAAGAGAGGGATACTCAAAGATGGCCAGGATTAAGAAAAAAATTAAAACAATCACGGTTGACGCCGATAAGTGCAACGGTTGCCGGTCGTGCGAAATAATCTGCTCGGCGTTTCATGCAACACCGAAATACAGCAGCAATAACCCGGCGCGATCCCGTATTCAGGTAATTCGCCACCCCCTGAGGGATATATGGGTACCGGTATTCGCCGGCGAGTATACCGCAGCCGAGTGCATGGGCAGAGATAAATACATTATACACGGAAAAGAGTACGACGAATGCGGCTTCTGCCGCGCATCATGCCCGTCCCGCGACATTTTCAAGGAACCCGATTCCGGCCTGCCGCTCAAGTGCGACCTGTGCGACGACGACCCGCCGCAGGAGAAACCGCTCTGCGTGCAATGGTGCCTGAATGACGTCCTGAAGTACGAGGAGCGGGAAGTAGAAGTCGAGGAAGAGACGAAACCGGAGGATCTGGAGATCGGCCTGGACGCGCTGGCAAACAAATACGGTTTGGATAAGATCGTGGATGCCGTTACCCGTAAATCCCTGGGCAAAAAAGGTTAAACCATTAACAGAGAAAGCAAAGGACCGGTACAACAGTGGAGAGTGTCGCCCCTTTTAAAGATATTATCGATGCGATAAAAGCCAGCGGCGGAGAAGCCTTTAAACGATGCTTTCAGTGCGGTTTGTGCGACGTCGTGTGCCCCTGGAACAAGGTGATACCGTTCAGTATGCGCAAAATCGTCCGCGAGGCGACCTTCGGCCTTACCGAAATCGAAAGCGAAGAGATATGGCGCTGCACAACCTGCGGACGCTGCCCGCAGCAGTGCCCCCGCGACGTTAAACAGATCGATTCAGGGGTCTCTTTACGCAGGATTGCCACGGAATACGGTGTTTTCCCGAAGTCCGTTACTCCCATCCGCACGGTGTGCCAGAGTCTGAGCGGCGAAGGCAACCCCCTGAATGGAGAACGGGCAAAGCGGGCTGACTGGGCACAGGGACTCGGCGTACAAGCCTTTACCGAAGGCATGGAAATTCTCTATTTCCCCGGCTGCTACCTGTGCTATGACCCGCGCATGAAAAAAGCAGCGGCCGCAACGGTAAAAATCCTCACGAAAGCAGGCGTTACCTTCGGCATTCTGGGTGAAAAGGAGAACTGCTGCGGCGAAAGCGTGCGTAAAACAGGCGACGAGGAGCTGTTCAAACGGCTTGCGCGCGAAAACATCAAGACATGTATCGATCATGGCGTGAAAAAAATACTTGTTTCATCCCCGCACTGCTTTCATACGTTTAAAAACGAGTATCCGGAATTCAAAGTCAATTTCGAGGTAGTGCATATATCGCAATTTCTGTTCCGGCTTATGCAGGAGGGCAGGCTTGCCCTTTCCAGAGAACTGGTAAAAACAGTAACCTATCACGATCCCTGTTACCTTGGACGGCACAACGGCATCTTTGACGAACCACGCGAGGTTTTACGGAAAATACCAGGCCTGAACCTGAATGAGATGGCCGAATCCCGCATGGAAAGCCTCTGCTGCGGCGGCGGCGGCGGCAGAATCTGGATGGAGACGCCAAAGAATGAACGTTTCTCCGACATCAGGCTGGAGCAGGCGGTACATACCGGCGCGCAAGCCCTGGTCACCTGTTGCCCCTATTGCATCTCCAACTTTGAGGACAGCAGACTGACCATGAATCTTGCTGAAAAAATAGAGATTAAGGATATCACCGAGATTATCGCAGAGGCGATTTGAATAACGGAATTAACTCGATGAGGACTGGTTGACGTGAAAAAAGAACAGGTGGAAGTACAGCGGATAAGCGTCCCGGCAGGCAGGGAGTTCGCCGACGTCATGATCGTGGGCGGAGGAATCAGCGGAATTCAGGCAGCGCTCGACCTTGCCACCGCCGGTTTTCGGGTATATCTGGTCGAGAAAGCCCCGACCATCGGCGGCAAGATGGCCCAACTGGACAAGACGTTCCCTACCAACGACTGCTCCATGTGCATCGAGTCTCCCAAGTTCATCGAATGCAACCGGCACCCCAACATCGACATTTTAACGCTCACCGAAGTCGACAGGGTCGAGGGCGAAGCGGGCGACTTCACGGTAACCCTGATAAAAAAACCCCGGTATATCATCGAAGGAAAATGCACCGGCTGCTCCACCTGCGTCGAGTACTGCCCCGTAAAGGTTGACAACCCGTTTAATCAGGGCCTGTCAAAATCGAAAGCCGTGCATATTTACTTCGCACAGGCGATCCCGCTCGTAACGTATATCGATGAAAATTGCCTCTACCTGAAAGAGGGAAAATGCAGTATCTGCCAAAGCGTGTG
>Ga0105099_10000785_pt1 | contig 21060 bp, 16 predicted proteins | sample PPLLak3cmMay2015_2_FD_79138 | JGI IMG/M metagenome (GOLD analysis project Ga0105099, IMG submission 79138) | Freshwater sediment microbial communities from Prairie Pothole Lake near Jamestown, North Dakota, USA - PPLs Lake P8 Core (1) Depth... | ecosystem: Environmental > Aquatic > Freshwater >... | reverse complement strand
GACGGAAGTTATGGCGAAGGCTGCTCTCGAAGCAATGAAGAATGGTTGTAACGTTATTCACTTCACCGCTCAGGGTGCAGTTCGTGACGTGATGTCCAGTGGTTGGGGTATTGGTTTCAACACTACTCAGGCTCAGATTTCTGATGGTCAACGTTTCTCCAACGTCACCAGTGGCGGCACCGGGTACTCCAGTGCAAAAGCTGGTACGCGGGACCTTCCTTGGCTTCAGGGTTTTGGTCTGATTGATCGTGACCTGGTTTACCCTGCTCTGGCAATGGCTCCTGTTGTTGCTCCTGTTGCTGATGACGCTGCCGCTCCGACTGCTGTTGATGCAGATGGTGCCGAACAGTCAATCGTTGGTGCAACCGAATAATTAGTAAGATGTAATCTTTAAAGATTATTTAGAAAGCATGAGGGTGGAGGTCGCAGATTATTAGCGGCCTCCATCCTCATTTTTAAAGAAGAGATAAATTTTTTTGTTGAGAGGATAAATAGAATAATGAAAGACCCCAAAGAAATAAGAATTTTAGTTGTTGGTGATATTATGTTGGATCGATATACTGAAGGAACAGTTGAAAGAATATCTCCTGAAGCTCCGGTCCCGATTGTTAAAGTAAAAGATGAATATCACACATTGGGTGGATGCGGTAATGTTGTTAGAAACATCAGATCAATTGGAGGAAATGCGGATTGTCTTTCATCAGTTGGTATAGATATTGAAGGGGATATAATCACAGACGAATTAAATAAGATTGGAGCAAGATCGTGCTTGTTTTATGGGTCTAAAAGAACAATTGTAAAAGAAAGAATCATTGCTGATCAAAGAAAAGTTCAAATGTTAAGAATAGATAGAGAGATAATCTCTGATGTTAGTCCAAAGCAATCAATTGAAACATTTAAAGAATTTTGTCGTGACATATATGATATGGTTATTATATCTGATTATGCAAAAGGAATGATTAATTCTGAATTGATGGAATTTTTGAAAACAAACCAAAATGCTGATATTATTGTTGACCCAAAACCACAAAATATCAATATGTATAATGATGTGTTCATGATAACACCAAATGAAAAAGAATGGAGACAAATGGAGTTATCATCCCCATATACATTAAACAGAGTTCCTTTTATTTTACAAACTCTTGGTAATAAAGGAATGAATTTAATTAATAATCAAATAAATAAATCTTTTTATATTCCAGCTGAACCAGTAGAAATCTTCAATGTATCAGGTGCAGGGGATACAGTTATTTCAGTTATGGCTGTTTGTTTATCAATGGGGATTGACGTTTTAGATTGTGCAAAGATTGCAAATAAATGTGCAGGATATGTTGTTACAAAACCAGGAACAACTGTTGTTTCTGAAAGTGTATTTAAACAAGCATTAAATTGCATAAATGGAGGATAAGAAATGGGTTGCAATTGTTCTAGTAGATCAAAAGAAAGGTTGAAGAATAACATAAAAAATAGACTTTTCGAAGTAGAACAGTTAAAAGCAACTAGACTCATGAAATCCCAAAATCCTACCTTATTAACAGATACCCAACTCCTTGATTATCATGAGAAAACACATGCATTATATGAAGGAAACATTAATAGAAAAAAAATAAATAAAAAACTCACAGATTTTATATTTGATTTACATAATACATCTGTCCAGGAAATGTTGAAAAGACAGATTGATCATCAAACACCTCTAAACAAAATTTAATAATACTTATATATATTAATATTTGAAAGGGGGTTTTACGCTTTATTATTTTTATTTGTTATGTGAAATTAAAAACATAGGAGGGTCTTAATTTGTTAAGAATTGAACAAACGGGGCCAAAAGAATGGGCAGTCATAGATGGAAAGTGTGAACCAATCAAATTAAATCTCTTATCTTCCACCGTCACAAATAAATATTATATTGTGACAAAATTTATCGAGAGTGTTGCTGAATATTATGGGGAAGAATTCAGCGACTGGTTCGTATCTTTTTTGAATGATTGTAAAGATGAAGACAGACGTTCAGCGATTGTTGTTGATAACATTCATCAATTTAAAAAGTTTGCGGATGGGTATTTAGCATATAAGAATTTTGATTTTTCTAAATTTGTTGATGAGAGTAAAGCTAAAAAGAATTCAATCCTTTTTATGCCTGAAGAAATACTTCAAATTATAAAATTATCTTCTTATTTAAAATTGTATTCAGTTATATCAAATAATGAAGATTTTAAATTGGGGCAAACAGTTGATAGAGAAATATATAATAGGTTAGCAAGTGAAATAGTTGAAACTGAAGTAATTAGAAAGATATATGATGTTATCAAAACAAAAACATTTAGATATAACCTTACAGATAAATTCATGTGGGAATATATCAAAAATGTTCAAGGGAAAGACATCGGTATACATGTAATTGAGATATTTAATTTTATTATGAATCACATATTAATTCTATGTGAAGATGAAAAGAATCCAATTACATATTTCGTTGGTGTTATTGATGAATCTGTAAAGTGGTTTTTAAGATCAGTTTATAAAGGATCGATTGTTTATGATGATAGTATTTCAACTGAAGATATACAGGGAATCAATACTGATAACTTAAAGACGTATAGTTACAATGATACATTGGGGAGATTGAAGGGGATTGCATATGAGAAAATATATGAGCTTCTTCAAAGACAAGCAATGTCGATAGATGGAAAAGAAATGAATGATGAGAATATTATTACATTCCATCAAAGAGCTTCAGAAATCGAATTTATATCTCCTTTGTGCGAAACGTTGGTATTTCCAGTTTTATCAAAAATGACAAAGATTCCTTATTATCATTTCAAAACAATATCACCAGAACACGCAGCTGTAATATCAGTTTATATGCAGAATCTATTTAGAAAAGTATTTAATGCAGACTATAAAGAGTTGTTTTCATTATTGAATTTTTATCCGCTAAAAAGTCCTTCTGTAGCAACAACATATAAAATAAAATCAATTCATGAATTTGTAGATATTCAAGATGAAACACAAGATTTCTTTGGGTTTAAAACAAAAATATTACCTCATACATTGTTGTGTCATTATGTTGGAAGAATATCAAGAGTTGATTTTTGTGATCTATTAACAGGAAGAAGGTTGGGAGGGATTCCTCTTTCGAAAATAGAGCATAATATGATTCAATTTTATACTCTATATTTTGCAGACAAATTAAAGAATGAAATAGAAGAAATGAGAAGATATATGAATTTGGATTTTTAGAATTATTGGGGGAGGTGATATATTAATATCTCCCCCAATAATTTTTTTGTTATTATTTTTTTAGAACAAACATATAACAGAGATGTAAGTGTGATGCACCATAAAGAAGTGGAGGCTACTCCAATGAAGAAACTGTTAGTATATCTCGTCGCTTTAATATTCGTGTTCAGTAGTGGAATTTTGTATGCTGGGGAAAATGATCATAGAAAAGGAAATAATTACAAGAAAAATGAAGTATCACAGAAATATGATCATAGAAATAATTACAGTCAACATAGAACTGATACTCGTAATGATTCTCATAAATATAGAGGAGAGGATTATAATAATCGTAAATATCATCCCCAAAATTATCGTGGGTATCGTAGTCAGTACAGTGGCAATCGTAATCATCATCCCCAAAATTATCGTGGGCATTGGAACTCATGGAATGAATGGGACACATATTATAGAAATAATAGAAACCAATATCGTAATGGAAGATACTATAAAGATTCACAGGGAAGTTTATATTTTGCATTTGATACAGGTGAAGGAAGTTTTGCATTTTCAATTGGAAGATAAAAACTGATTATAAAGAGTGTATTTTTTAAGGAGAGAAAATTATGGGAAAATTAAATAAACAACATTTAAACAAAGAAAATAAAATAAACCTACAGAGTAAGAAACAAGCATCAATAAATGAGGATATTCAAAAACTTTCTGAGTTAATTAGAAAAGTAAATGATTTAATAAATCCTGAAGAGACATTGGATTATTTACAAAACAAAGAGTTAGTAGACAAATTATATGGTAAACATCCAAAGTGTTTTATCAAACTAACACCAATTGGAAGAGATACCTCTCCTTATTTAATACCTCTATGTAATAGAAGTGGATACGAAGATCCGAAAGTTATTGCTGTTGCACTAAAAATGGTTCAGAGATTAATGGCACAACATGCGGATGAATTTGATTCGAATGATATGCAAAGAGTTTTAAATCAATTGAATCATAGAAATAATGTTCTTTCTAAAGCTATTCCAAAACCAGCAATGATGGCTGCACAAAAAGCCAAACTAACAAGGATGTTTCATAATATAAAACAACATTTGAACACAATAAACGGAAGAGAAAATATATAAAAGATAAGGTGGAAAATATAGTATGATACAGTTTCTAGATCTAAACAACTTTAGAAAAGGGCTAAAACCTATAACAACAACTGAACTATTTTCAAAACCTGATGAATGGCATCCGAATGGATTATTTTCAGAAATCATATTTGGTCCTGAAGGGTCCTCAGATAGAAAGAAAATATTTTCTTATATTAATTTAAATGCAAGGGTTATCCATCCATCAGCATATATGCTCTTAATTCAATTGGATAGAAAAATTAAAAATTTCTTATCTACTGAAGAAACATTTAGCCTTGACAAAAATGGTGCTCTTATTAGTGATCCATCCGGTGTAACAGGAATGACAGAATTTTTTAAAATGGCACCTTATATAAAATTTAGAGGTGACACCCCAACAAGAGACAAATATATCAAAAAAATAGAAGAAGCAATTAAAGAGGAAACTATTTTTATTGATATAATTCCTGTTGTTCCTCCTGAACAAAGAAATGCATATAAAGATGAAAAAGGATTGTGGATAATTGATGAAATAAATACAAATTATTATATTCCATTACTAAGAAAATCATTCCAGATTAAAAGCGTTGGTGGGTCTGGTGTATTATATGATCTTTTAAACTATGGATTACAAACAGCTGTTATTTCACATGATAAGTTTATAAGAGGGGTAATTCAGAAGAAAAAAGGTTTGATTAGATCACAACTACTTGGTAAAAGAACAGACTTCTCAGGAAGAGCTGTAATAACACCAGGACCAACTTTAAAGATTAATGAAATTGGTTTACCATTGAAGATGGCAGTTAGTTTATTTGAGCCATTCATTATTCATAGATTATTCCATTCAGGAAAAGTTGATCAAACTAAACTTTCAATTGAAGTAAAAAAATCAACTGGATTAGAACTATCAATTGATAGTATTAGAAATGTTTTTAAAGCTATAAAAAGCGGTGATAAAATTTCAAAGGAATTATATGATATAATTTTTCGAGAGACGGAAGTTGCTATGATGGGGCGTGTTGTATTGGCAAAACGTGATCCAGTATTACATGCTGAATCTGTACGTGGATTCACACCAATCTTGATTGAAGGTAATACGCTACAATTATGTACATTACAAGTTGGTGGTTTCAATGCGGATTTTGATGGTGATGCTATGGGGGTATTTCATCCAATAACAAATGAATCACAAGAAGAAGTTAAACAAAAAATGATGAAAGCGGAAGCTGGAGATTCTGATAGTGCTGTTACATTCGAACTATCAAAAGAAATGGCTCTTGGATTATATTTTATAACAAAAGATGTTTCAAAACCACAATCTCCAATTGAAGTTTTTGAGGATGATTTAAAGAAAGCAACAGACCCATATATACCAGTCAAGTTTCGTGGGCATGTAACAACAATGGGCAAAGCTATATTTAACAATGCATTCCCAACTTCTTTTGATTTTATTGAAAAACCAGTAACAAAAGGTTTTGTTAATAGTTTAATTCCTATTATTGTAGCTAAATACGGAACAGAGCAAGCAATAAAAACATTCTCGGAATTAAAGAATATTGCATTTAAATTTGCAACGATTAGTGCATCAAGTATAACATTAGATGATATTCAACTTCCAACATCAATTTTGCAAATTAAAGAAAGATTAAAAACAGCAACAACAGAAGAAGCTGCCGCACTATTGAAACAAGCAGAGGGATTACTTATAGAACATTTAAAAGGGTCTGGTTTATACGATTTAATATATTCTGGTTCTGGTAAAGGGTGGGGGCAACCAATGCAAATTCTGGTTGCAAAAGGTCTTGTTGCAGACCCAACTGGTAAAGTATTGCCTGCAATTCCTGGATCATTCTCAGATGGTTTAACAAATTCAGAATATTTTACTTCTGCTTCTGGTGCTAGAAAAGGTATTATCGATAGAGTTGTAAACACAGCTGATACTGGATATATGTCTAGAAAACTGGCATATGTTTTGAATACAGTTGAGATTGATAGACAATTAAAAGACTGTAAAACAAAAAGACACCTTACTTTCCGATTAACAAAAGAAATGTTAGGAAGATTTGAAGGAAGATATGTTATATCTGGAAACTCTGTTGATAGATTTGATTCTAAAACTATGAAGGTTGGGGATGTTGTTAAATTAAGAACCCCAATACTATGTGAATCACCAAAATTATGTCATACCTGTTATGGGGATTTATTAAAAAGACATAGAAGCCCATTTGCTGGAATTCTTGCAGCACAGCTTGTTGGTGAAGCTGGGACACAAACAATTATGAGATCATTCCATACAGGTGGTGCTGTAAAGATTATTCAAAAAGATTTAATGTATGATATTCTACAGAATGATCCTTTAACAACAAAAGAACTCGTAACTAAAAAATTGGGTCAAAATGAGAATGAATTATACACAAAAGATGATATGGTAATGACAATAAATTTAGATGATTACACATCTTCAAATGATTTTCAATATAATGAAGATGATAGTGAATTGTCATTAAAAGCTTTAGTATCACAAGTTGAATATAATGATGTAATTTTCAATATAGTATTAGACTATCCTGTAATTCTAAAGGTCTATCGGGAAGAAAAGATTGGTAAAGAAACTTTAAAGTTATATTATGAGAAAGATAGTACAATAATGGAAGTTCCATTTCAGACTGATGATACGAAAGCGCAAATCCAATACATAGAACGATTATTGGGTGGGCGTGAAATCTATAAAGACGCAGATCATTTATATTTAAAATTGTTTGCTATCTATGGTAAATTGAGAGCAATGGATTCAGTACATTTAGAGTTAGTATTATCACAAGCATTAAGAGATAGAAAGAATCATGGTATTCCTGCAAGACTTGGAGCTAAATGGGATCCAATTATGATAAACATAAAGAAGATTGTATTTGAGACAGGTTTTATGCAAGGATTAGCATTTGAAAACATCAATGAAGCTATAAAAACAGGTCTTATTACAGAAGAAGGTGGAGAGCCTGGTATTTTGGAAAGAGTATTAACTGGTACATTAGTTGAAACAAAAAAGAAAAGATAGACGGGGGTGTAAGAGGATAAAAAATGTTTAAACCAAAAGTTACAGAAAAAGGAAATCTTGTTTATATATCATCATTCCCTGTTAATAAATTTAAAATAGATATACAAAGACTTTATCGTACTGTTAGAGTTGCACATCTATTTACATCTGGAATATTATTTTTTGGTAAAGGTACATTGATTATTCATAGGGCTTTACTTCCTGAATTGGTTTATATTCTTCAAAATTTCAATTCAACAAGATATAATAATGTAATAAATATAATATTAGAAAACACCTGGATGAAATCAATTTCAGAAAGTCATCCGAATAGAGTTAATTCCTCTAAATTTTCTGACTTTCATTATGCTTTAAAACCATATCAAAAAGAATTTATAGAACTATATGATGATAAAAAACAAAAATATAATCTAAATGGATATGTATTAGCGTTCGAACAAGGGTTGGGTAAAACATTTACATCTATTGTTCTGATGCATAGTTTACAAAAGAATGCTGTTATAATAATAGCCCCGAAAAGCACATTGAAAACTGTTTGGAAAAATGAGATACAAACAGTATTCAAAGAAAAAAAGAAGGTATGGGTTGTTGGTGATATTCCATCACAAGCAGATTTTTATGTAGTTAATTATGAATCGATAGATAAACTAAAATCAATCACAAGATATTTAACATCTAAAAATGTTGGTATCATTGTTGATGAATCACACAACTTTACAAACACTGAAGCAAAAAGAGTCATTTTATTAAAAGCAATTGCAAAAGTAACAAACTGTCAAGATATTTTATTAATGAGCGGAACACCAATTAGAGCATTGGGGAAAGAAATGATTCCAACATTAGAATTACTGGATCCATATTTTGACTCATTGGCTAAAGAATCATTCTTATCTGCTTTGGGTGTTAGTGTTCCTGTTGCATTAGATATTCTAAAAAATCGTTTGGGAATGATGATGCATAGAAAAATGAAAACTGAAGTAATAAAGCTTCCTGAAAAAATAAGAAAGGATATAAGAATAAAAATTTCAAATGGAAATGATTATACTTTAAAAACTGTAAAAACAAAAATTTCAAATTATATAGAAGATAAACAAAAGTATTATTCAAAGAACAAAGAAATGTATGAAAGAGATTTTGCAGAAGTAATTGCTTATTTAAAAACAAAACTAAAAAATGATCCAGATTTTCTGGAGTATTTACGAGTTATTGAAATACTAAAGAAATCTGGTTATGATCCAAGAAATCCAGAATTAGTAAAAAGAGTTGCAGCTGCAAATAAATATGAAAAAACTACTTTAAGACCCCTATTACCATCAGAATATAAAAAGAAATTTGATCAATCAAAAGCTGTTGTGAAATATGTCAACTTGAAAATTATGGGGGAAGTGCTTGGGGGATTATTAAACCAATTAAGATCAGATATGTTTGCTGCAATGGTAAATGCAAGCCCTCTATGTAGCATAATATCTAATTCAAAAAAGAAAACTGTATGTTTCACAACATTTGTTGATGTTGTGAAAATGACAAACGACTTTTTAGTATCTAAATGTAAATCCAAACCACTATTGGTTTTTGGGGAAACATCAGGCGCTATATTACCAATGCTAAAAAATTTTAAAGAAGATACAACATTAAATCCACTGGTAGCAACTGTTCAGACATTATCAACAGGTGTAACATTAACTGAAGCTAACACTGTTGTTTTCTTGAATAAACCTTGGAGACACACAGATGCATCACAAGCAGAAGACAGAGTTCATAGAATAGGTCAGGATACAGAAGTTATTATATATACATTTATTTTAGATACTGGAAAAGAAGCAAATCTTTCAACTAGAATGGAAGATATTGTCTCATGGTCTAAAGAAATGTTTGAGGGAATAGTTGGAGTTGAAGGGAATCCAGAATTGAAAATGAAATTTAAAAGATTTTTTGACGTATCACTTCTTAAAATGTTTAAATAAGATGGGAGAAAAGAATGATTCAATTTAAAAGTTTAAGACAATATACACATTTTGTTGATGGGATTCGATACCCAATCAATTCAAAAGAACCATTTCTTCTTATTTATTTACCAGAGAATACAAATTTGATAGAAGAATATGGTAAAATGAATATTAGATTAATTGATTATCGTATTGTTTCAGTTCCAATAACAACAATTCCTAGAACTAGAATGACACCAGATCTTATTAAATTATATAAAAGTTTAGGACTGCTTCCTTATTCTATAAAACAAAAAGTTCCTTTAGGTAAGAATGTAATATTAGATCTATCTAATTTTACAACTGCATTGGATGATATATTACACCCAACAAACTATAGACAAAGAGCTGGGTTTCTCTTAAAGAACACATTGTTGCAAAGTGCAGAAAGTTTTCCTAATAATTATCAGAAGATTCTTATGTATTCTGTTAATCTAAATAATGATGTGAAACAATTCATTGATAGAAAAATATTTCCTTTGATAAAAGATATGAAGGAAGGGGGGGAATTTCCTTTTGATCATTTTATTTTAAATGTTTTATCAGATAATCAACCAGGATATAGGCTACTTGTTAAAGATAAAGAGTATAATTTTCAAAGAGTTATTAATTATCTGAAAAGAATGAAAGGTGTTCCTACAGAGGAAGAAGAAGATGAAGAATTAGAAAAAGCAACTGATATTGTTGTAAAATCAGTTGCTTCTTTAATTGAACCATCTAATAAAGGAAAAATTCAAGGTGCTGTCCATTCGTTTTTAAAACAACAGAAAGATAATGTCCCAAAAATTTTATCAGGTGATATTACAGCAGACGAGGTTAAGGCTATTACGACAGCATCAATTTTATATAAAAGTAGTGGAGAATTAGAGAGATCAAAACTTCTTGCAAAGAATATCCCAAATAGTAAGAAGAGTGTTGCATTAAAAGCAATTGATAAAAGTATTGCAAAAGATTTATTACAACCAGAAAAAGCAGTCAGTCTATCAACAGACCTATCAATATCATCTTACTCTCCAGAAAAGATGGTTGGTGGGAAATCACCAAATCATGTATATAAAAAGAGACAATTAGATTTTGCAATAAATCTAAGAAACGATTTAATCAATTCTTTTAAAGTATTGGAATCAAAAGACATTCCTTTGAAGATTGAGGGAATATCTGTATCCCCAAAAGCAGGAAGACCAGGAGAAATAGAAGGGTCAGATATTAGTATTGCCAAAATAAAATTGACAGATAAATTTGGGCACACACATATAGTAAATATAGAGATACCAAATATTAATCCAAATACAGGTGTCTTCAGATTGAACGGAAGACAGAAATGTTTGATTAATCAAATTGTTCAAAACCCAATAACATTCCCAAAACCTGGTGCATCAAGATTTGAAAGTTCATACTCCGTATTCAGAATATATGTAAAGGTGTTGAGAAATGTAAAATATCTTGAATCATTTATGTCATATAAAATGCCATTGTTTTATTTATTAGCTTTTAGTTTTGGGTTTGAAGAAACATGCAAACAATATAAAATAGATTATGAAATAGTAGACAAAAAACCTAAAACTGAAAAATACTTTGCAAAAATAAAAGATAATCAATACGTTATATTTAAAAATGTAAATAATGATTTACAAAAACAATTATGTGTTGGTCTTATGCATGATACACCAGATCACTATGAAGTTGATGGGGTGTTTCCATCTAAAGATTACTTTGAAAAGCTAATTATAAAAATGACAGGTAGAATAAACTCAACATTCTTAATTTCATCAAACCTTCAAAATATTGTTGATCCAGTTTGTAAACAAATATTAATGCAGAAACAGTTACCAACAGATTTAAATTTTATAATGCAATACATGGCTGAAAAAGTAGTTAGTGGATTTTCTATTGCAAGAAATGATTTATCAAATCAAAGAATAAGAAACTCAGAAGTATTAGTGCATTTAGCACAAAAACAAATTTTGGCTGCATATACAGTTTATAAAGAGCAAGTGTTATCTGGAAATACAGAAGCTAAATTTGAAATCCCACAAACAAAGGTTTTGAGTGATTTCTTAAATACTGAATTGGTTGTTGATATGGAATATGCAAACCCGATTGAAGAAATGTCAACAATGACAAGAGTATCTCCCGTTGGAAAGAAAGTTGGAGGTATTCCAGATAAAAGAGCCATACACACATCAGCTCGTAATTTACATCCATCTTATTTTGGTAATCTTGATCCATTAGATACTCCTGAAGGTGGGAACATTGGTATTGTTCAACAATTAACAGTTGATGCTTTAATATCATCATCTAGAGGTTTATTCTCAGCTAAGAACATAACAAATACAGAAAATAGTGGTATGTTATCAACAACAACATGTATGATTCCATTTTTAGAGAACACAGACGGTGCAAGAGTTATCATGTTATCAAACCAAGCGAAACAGACGCTTCCATTGAAGAATCCCCAACCACCAGTTGTGCAATCGGGATATGAATCAATTTTAACAGGTGTACTTTCTGATAATTTTATTAAACGTGCTCCTTGTAATGGAAAGATAATTGGTGTTACAACAGACGCTATTAAAATAAAATGTAGTGGAAACAAAGAACACATTATTGATCTAGCTCCTGTACATCTAAGATCTGGGTCAGGTAAAGATACACTAAGTGTATTTAAACCTCTCGTAAAACCCGCACAATCGGTTAGGGAAGGAGAAGTTATAGCGGATGGTGCGTGTATGTCACAAGGGTCTATATCGCTCGGAAGACCGCTTCTGACCGCGCTGATGCCATATAAAGGATATAACTTCGAAGACGGTGCAGTTATAAGTGAATCAGTTGCAAATCAAGATAAATTAACATCATTACATGGAATAATATTAGAAGTTTTAATTGCAGAGAATGATCGTTTATTATATATTGCAAAAATATCAGAGGATGTTCAGAAGGGGCAACCATTATTAAGAAAAACAATAGGTGATATTGAAGATTTAATTGGGTTTGACGATGATGAGACAACAGACTTATTAGCTGGGCAATTTATTAAAAAGAGTCCTGGTGGTAGAATTGTTGATATAGAAGTATTCTCAAATGTTGCAGAAGATAAATTTCCTGAGTTGAAACAATTAATACAGAGAACAAATAAAAAATACCCGAAACCTCCAAGTCAGAAGTTTGTTATAAAAGGCGAAACAATAAAAGGTGTCTATATCCGATTTAAATTAGAACAAGAATTAAGAGTTGACTTGGGTGACAAATTATGTAATAGATATGGAAACAAAGGTATTATTTCATTGGTTGAAAAAGATGAATTGATGCCAAGATTACCAAATGGCGAAAGACTTGAAGTTCTTTTCAATCCAATTGGTTTAATCGCTAGAATGAACATTGGACAATTATATGAAATGTATTGTGGTCTGATGGCAAGGGAATTAGGGAGAAGAATCCCTACCATGAATAATAAAACAAAAGTTATTAATTTAATACAAAGTGTGTATAGTCAATTAGATACATCAAAAAATAAAAAGACAACTGCAACATTAGTTGCTAATTTAAATAGATTGTCAACATCAAGTTTTGCTAATCTTATTAATCAAGTAAAAACATCAGGATTTTACCCAATAATTGTTCCTCCATTTATGGCACCAAAACATACTGATGTTGCTAAAGGATTGAAAATATTAGGATTAGAACCTTCTTATCATTTACTATTACCTGAATTTGGTATTAAAACTGTTCAACGGGTTCCAGTTGGATACATGTATATTTGTAAATTAGAGCATATGGCTGATGCAAAAATATATGCAAGAGGAACTGGTCCAACAACAAACAAAACAGCACAACCAACTTCTGGTAAGAAACGTGATGGTGGGCAAGCGTTGGGTGAGCTTGATACATATTCATTTATTTCTTATAACTGTACTGCAACACTTGCTGAATTCATGGGGCCACTTTCAGATGATTATGCAACAAAGGAAGAGATAATATCTGAAATTATTCAAAGTGGAGGGGCAGGGTATCGTGAACCAAAAATGTCTCCTGCCAGAGATTTACTAAATTCGTACTTTACAGCGTTGATGTTAATAAAAGAATAAAGAAAGGAAACCAATATGGAAAACGATGAGTCTTTAAAAATACTGCTTGGAAATTCAATTGAATTACCTGAAGTAGATTATGATGATGAAAAGGTATCAAGTGAAACAGGACACCCTGTTGAAGAAGAAGCGTTAAAAGAATATTATTTCTCTGTTGTTACAAGTAATATGGGATTACCTACTTTTAAAGAAAATTATTTAGCAGTGTTATCCGACATAAAAAAATATACAATAGAGGAACAATTATTATTAGCAAATTCAATATTGCAGAAGATGCCCGAAAAATATAATTTTGAATTCTCTATAAACTTTGAGCTCTTAAATCAAGATGATATTAATGAACTATATGACTTTATTGAGTTTGTTGAATATGATCATGAAAAAATTATAACAAATGTATGGAGTTACCTAATTTTAGGTTACAATGAAAGTGCTCAACTTCCAATTGAAAGTTTATGTAATAAACATTTAGAAAAAATAATTCATGAGATGAACGAGTATGCAGAAAGATCAAATTATTCTGAGATGATTTTAGATTTTTTGAGAACATACAATAAAGAAGATTTTGCAGAATGGTTCTGTGAGAAATCAAAAGTAATAAAAAATTCAATACTAATAAAGCTAAGAAAGGAATAAAAGAATGGCAGAAGAAAATATCATTATAATAAAAAAAGGATTGTTGAAACTTACAGTCCCAAGAAGTGAATTAGTTGATGTATCAGAGACACATGACGGAGTAGTATTTAACTTCAAAGGTGGTATTCAAATATATTATACTAATAATTTTATGCAACAAGCCACTAAGAATATTATCAAAAATACAGCTGATAGTTTCCCCGGAAAGAAACTAATCTTTGATCTTGATAATCAAAGACAACCCGCTTTGGTCGATGCAACGTAATCATTTAAACAAACGACGTCTATATATATTACTATCTGAATAAATGATTGTGAGTCGGCGTGATATTATTAAAATACAATTATTAATTTTTAGTTTTCTTTTTTATGTTTAATACAATATAAAACAAAGGACTATAACATTTAAAAAACATCAAAACAAAAAAAAGTGTATATGGAAATTTTACGCCGATTTAAAATAACAAACCATCTAACGAAAAAAGGAAAGGAGGAATAAAACAAAACATTAAAATGGAGAATCAATCTCTCACAGACACACAATTGAAAAAATTGAGGAGAAGAATTGAAGAACATTTGAGAAGCAATGCCCCACCACAAGTACTAATCAAAATTGCAGATCAGTTTAACATCACTGTTCCGAAAACATTAAGAGAACTTTATAAAGAATAAAAAGTATCGTCCTGTCACTTGTGACTGCTGACAAAGCTTTATTCTACTGATTTGAATAAACTTTTCGGCAGTCACAAGTAAAAAGTTAAATAATGGTTTTTTGTTCTAAAACTAATAGAAAGGGAATTAAGTATGAAACAAATTTCGGTTGAGAAATTTATTGAAAAGTTGGGGGCTGATGTTTACCCCATCACGATTGTTAAGTTTTTATTGAATAAGAGAAGAATACTATCATATTTTTCAAAAGCAGCGGATGAATCATTTGAGCTAAGGGTAAAATATAAAGTTGATCCTTCAGATTGTGAATTGTGTAATGAGAAGAAAGCTGATGGGATTCTTTGTAGACAACACACTTCAATTGATCGAGTCTTGAAAGCTCAAAATGTTGCATATGACCTAGATACAAATACCTATTTGTATCGTAACGAAATCTTTAGAATGGTAGGAAAACGATTGGTTATTGTATATTGTCCTCACCCAAAACTAATAACTGGTGAAATTACAGATTCAAAAGTAAGAAAGATCAACCCTATAACAATTGAAGACCCAGCATTGGGAGAACTTCCAGTTTATCCAAAACTTTGCGAATTCATTTCAAGTGATCTATTGGATAAATACATTAGATGTTGGTTCAATGATGAGTTTTCTCTTGTAACAATTCCAGAAGATAGGAATGGTCAAAATTGGTGTTTGGTTCCAAATAAGTAAAAATAAATTTGTTAGGAGGAAGGTTAATTATGGTAGAAAAGTTTGAAGAGTATCAAGATCTCGATGGAGTTGGGTTTCAAGGAGCTGGGGGAAATACAGCTCCAACCCCACCAGAAAATGAATTCTTTCACAGTCTCTATATTTCTGGAAAGACGAGAACGAATCATATAAATATTGAAGAGAAAGCAGGGAAACTTCAAATCCGTGGAGTACAATATAATTTAGATGCAGTATATATGATTATCACTCACGTTAAAGACATCTTGGCTAAAATAAAGACTGAAAAAGGAAAGGGTGAAACCGTTGAGTGTTTCTCATATAAAGAAGGTAGTAGTCCTTGGTATGGTACAACAACTCTTCCTAATGGGAATCCAAGACCATGCCCTGTAACATCACCAGAACGAGCTGCTAATTCATTTTGCAATACATGTAAAAGTCAGATACTTGTTTCTGGTATATTCTGTAATGAAGATGGAAGCCCAATATTAACAGATGAAAAGAAACCTGTTTTTATATTTATTCGTGGTAAGGGTATGAGGTATTCAAATGTTTCAGAATATTTAAATGATAGATATAATGATGAATTGGATCCTATATTCACACCTGTCACTGAACAAACAAAGAAGTTTGAGAAACAAGTTGTAAACAACAAACGTTTTGTTGTAAAGTTGACAAAGGGATCAGCAACATCTTCCTATGGAAATGATGTAAATGTTTTCATTCTGGAAAAGGGAGAAGAACTTCCCAAAGATGTAGTCTTGAAAATTATGAAATTAGCGAAAGACACGATGCCACAATTTGTTGAAAAGTTTGATTGGTCAAAAACCAAAAAAGACAAAACAACAACTGGATATGGTAGTAAACCAGCAGGAGTTTTAGAAATTGGGACTCCGGTTGAAAGTAGTGAAGTTGTAGAATCTAAACAAGATAAGGTAGAAGAACCACCAAAAACAGAAACAAGTAAAAAGTTTAGTTTTGACGACATCGAATTTTAAAAAAACAATTAAAAGAAAGGGTACAAAAAATGGCTGATGATAAAAGAGAAAACGAATTAAAGTATTTTGAGAGACTTAATATTTCCGTGCTATCAATTGCTAAAGTTAAAGAATTAATCAAAAATGACATTATGGACACGATCATTGCATGGGCAAAAGGAAGAAATGTTGATAAACAATGTTATCATATCATCGGACCTGCCGGTGTTGGTAAAACCCAAATCTGTTATCAGATTGCACAAGAACTAACGAAAGAAATATTCTCCGCTCATAACGAAAAGAATCCAAAATCCCCAAAAGAGTTTGGATGTATTATGGTCAAAGCCCCTGTTCTTTCAAGGGATGATTTTATCATCCCATTTCCTGTAAAGGATAAAGGTGGTGAGGGGTTCTCATTTAAGATGTTGTATTCTGATTTTGTCCCGAAAACTGAAGACACCTATGGAATCTTTGTCATTGATGAATTTTCGCGGGGTGATCATCAACTTCAACAGTTGTTGTGGCAAATTCAAAATGAGTATTCTGTTCATCGGCATAACTTTCCGAAAGGTTGGTTTGTTATCTCAATTGATAACCCCGACGATTCTGAATACTCTATGGATAATCTTGAAGACGCAGCTGGTCTTCGTAGACAGTTGCATGTTTATACAGAAGTTAGTGCTATTGACTTTTTGGGATATGCAATCGAGAAGAACTTTCACCCGTTCGTTGTTGAATTTATTCAGACCCATCCTGAATATCTATATGACTTCAAAGCTCAGAAGATTGGGTCAGTATATGCAAACCCTGCGAGTTATGAAAAACTATCAGATCATCTGTGGAAAATGGAATTAAGAAGAGAGAATGTTGATTTCGAAGAGATCGAAATTAAAGCTTCTGGACTTCTTAACACCAACATGACTCGTATGTTTATAGAGTTTGCGAGAGACAAGAAAGACATTAGCCCGAAAGATATATTTGAAAATTTGAAGAAAGTAAAACCCAAAATTGATGCTCTGTTGAAAGATCATGATAATGCAAAATTGACAGAGCTTATGGTAAGTTTCTGTACCTATATGACAACATCAATGCCGGAATATGATAAAGCCAAACTGGATAATGTTCTTCAATTTCTTTTGATGATGCCAGTTGATGTTGCTGTAAATTTTATCTCCCAAATTGATTCCTTTAGAAGATCATCTGATGCATTTAAGTATATGACCAAGATTCATCTTTCATTGTTGAAATCTTCTAAGAAATACAAAGAAGATTTCTATGATAAAATGATTAAAGCTGGTGAAGGTAAAATTTAAGGAGCAATAAAATGGCAGAAGAAGATTATGGTTCAAGTGAGAGGTTAAAAAATTTAATTGCAAGGTTTGTTTTAAAATATAACTATTGGGGATATTTGTTTTCAAGAATCCGACGAAAACCAGAAAAGGGATTTGGTTCCATCATGGCAGTAAAACCAGAAAATGATGGGACCATTTCCATGATTTATGATGACGAACTTGTATCAAAAACACAAGATTCGGAAATCTTGAAAATTATTGAACATGAAGGTATGCATCTATTGAACAAACATATCCCCAGGCTATTAAGAATCCTATCCAATGAAGTTATTGATTCGAGAAAGGCTTTGAAAATTAAAGTCTTTAATATTGCAGCTGATTGTTCAGTAAATGTACAAGCTAACATTAGGGACCCCATTATTATTGATTCGAAACCTTGGCCCCCAATGCTACCAGCTATGTTTGATTTAGAAGAAGGAAAAATAACAGAAGATTATTATCTTGAGTTATTGCAGAGAGCAGAGAAAGCAAAAAAAGAAATTGAAAAGATGATGGAGCAATTTGAAAAGAGTGACGCATTTAGCAGTCATAAAGATTGGACTGATGGAATAAACGGTGTTGCAGATTTAAACTCTCTTTCCAGAAAAGTAGACCAACATTTGCAAACCATTATAAGAGAATCTGTAAAGGGGTTCAACAAAGATAGATCATCCTTACCAGCACATATATCTCAGTTAATTCAAGATGCATTAGAACCCCCAAAAGCTCCATATTATCAAATTATTAGAAAACTTATAAGAGGAAGCAGATTCACAAAATTCAAACGCTCTCCAACTAGAATCAATAGAAAAAGAACATATACGTTTACTTTGAATGAAACGGATACTTGTATTCCTGAGATTTCTCCATTCCCAGGTAAGGCAAGAGACAACACGTTTGATATTGTTGTATTAATTGATACATCAGGAAGCATGTCTGACAAAGATGTGTTGGAAGGGCTTTCTGGTATTAAGAACATAATCGAAAACGACAGACATTGTTATACAACAGTATTGGAAGTTGATGCAGCAGTAGAAAGAGAATATCGAGTTAAGAAAGTTAGAGATATAAAATTCGATATTAAAGGTAGAGGTGGGACAACATTACAGCCTGGGCTTGAAAGAGCGAGAGAATTGGGGTGTGATGTATGCCTTGCATTTACAGATGGTTATACAGAAAATATAAATAATATACATAGAAAATTATTACCAAAGAAACTTATATGGGTAATCACACAAGGTGGTACATCCGAAAGTTTAAACCAAACAGGATATATTGTAAAGATATGAATAAATCACTTCTATTCAGAACAGCTGCATTCTATTTTATGTTTAATTTATCAGCTAGTGGGGGAAAGACAGGAAATATACTTCTACTAGGTATAGGTATTTTTGTAGCATATATTTATGTAATGTTTATTGACCCAATGTTTGTTTATGATCAAGTAGATGATAGTAATACGGAGGATTCGGATGACGAGTAAATACAGTGCTAAAGATGTACGAGTGTTGCAAGAGATAGAGCATATTCAATTAAACGCAGGAATGTATATCGGTGAAACAAACAATCCTGTTCATTTAATTGAAGAAGCTTTAGACAACGCACTTGATGAAGCACTGGCAGGTCATGCGAAGATAATTGCAGTCATAATAGATACCAAACTTAATAAAATATCAGTGTTAGACGATGGTAGGGGTATTCCTATTGACGGGGATACTCCTATCATCGTCGCAACAAAACTTTTTTCTGGAGCGAAATTTCAAGATAAAAAATCAGCATATGAGATTAGCTCCGGATTACATGGAGTTGGTCTTGTTGCAATTAATGCATTGAGTTCATCATATATAATGGAAATTTATAGAGATAACAAACATGCATTATACGAATTCAAAAATGCAAAATTAATAAACAGTGTTATAGAAGAATATAATGATGCAAGACCGTTTGCTACAAAACTTGAATTTACTCCTGATAAAAAGTTTTTTGAATCATTATTACCAGATGTAGATAGAATAAGAAGACGACTGACAACAGCTTCAGCAGAAATGCCAGATGATATAAGTTTTGTTTTAATGATTGATGGTAAAAAAGAAATATTTCAATTGGATATACATAGACATTTCGCTCAAAATTGTTTGAGTGAAGGAGCAACAATAACAACAACATTATTGACATCCGAGAAAAAACCAGAGAAGTTTCATGTATTATTTGGTTATGAATCAAGTAGTTCAGTAATGCCAAAGATTATTTCATCGGTAAATCTATTACCTGTAGATTCTGGTGGAACACATGTTATAGCGTTTTATGATTTATTGAAAGATTTCTTTAAAAGTAAAGCTAAGAAGTATGATTATAAATTTCAACCGAATGATTGTTTGTATGGTTTAAGAGCTTATTTGATGTTGAATTTAATTGAACCAAAATTTTCAGGACAAACAAAAGATAAATTAACAAATAGAAAAACAGATTTTGATAGATTCTTAAAAGAGTTCAGGGTACAATTGGAAGAGCTTTCTCAAAAACAAGAACAATTACTAATTGAATATCTGGAAAAGTTTTCAGATTACAGAAAAAAGTTAGATGCAAAGAAATTAAAAGTTAACGGAACGGGCGGTAGACGCGCATCCACACAATTTACAAAATTACGAGACTGCACGAACAGACACGGCGAATTATTCATCGTTGAAGGTGATTCCGCTGGTGGTTCAATCATTCAATCAAGAGACCCAAAGATACATGCCATACTCCCATTGAGAGGCAAATCAATCCCAAATATTACAACCAAGAAAAATATCTTGGAAAATAAAGAAGTTGGAGAATTGATAAAAGCTCTCGGTACAGGAGTAGGACCAGAATTTGACATTGAGAAATTACGTTATGATAAGATCATCTGTTCAACAGATGCAGATCATGACGGAAATCACATTGCCTGTCTGGTAAGCATGGTCATGGGTGTCTTGGTTCCTGAAATAGTAAAAGCTGGGAAATATTTTATTGCCCAAACACCCTTATTTGCAATAAATGAAGGGAAATTATTTATACCATTATGGACAGAAGATGAGTTAATACAAGCAAGAGAAAAGGGAAGAAAGATAACACGCTTCAAGGGACTTGGAGAATTGTCTCCATTTCAATTGAAGATTTGTTTATTAGACGAACCAACGAGAAATTTAATATCAATTCAGTATAGTCAGAATATAGATGAGTTGATAAAGTTGTTTTCAAGTGCAGAAGAGAAAAGGAATTTGGT
>Ga0105099_10000784_pt1 | contig 21075 bp, 31 predicted proteins | sample PPLLak3cmMay2015_2_FD_79138 | JGI IMG/M metagenome (GOLD analysis project Ga0105099, IMG submission 79138) | Freshwater sediment microbial communities from Prairie Pothole Lake near Jamestown, North Dakota, USA - PPLs Lake P8 Core (1) Depth... | ecosystem: Environmental > Aquatic > Freshwater >... | reverse complement strand
TCCAGATGGAAGAGAAGACTTTTCTTCCAGCCGGATCAGACTGGTTAGTCTGGATCGGACCCTGGACGACAGTAAACCCCAGTTCAATTCCGGGAGTACCCTTCTGCTGGCTTACCGTCTCCTTGGCCTTCTCAATGCGGCAATGGTACTTGCCGGGTTCGAGTACGGTTCTTACAGGAGCATCATTCAAAGACTTTGCATCAAAAAGAGACATCTATGTCCCTCCTTCAAAACTCGCCGAAGTAGCAGACACAAGCCCGCTAACCTGCTTCGGTCGAAATCCTACTATAGCGCAGGTCTCGCTATCTTGTCAAGAAACTTTGGGGGGCATTTTGAGCGACCGGAATGACGCACGAATCTTGTCGTAGTTGGCATCCTCGAAGCGAACCTGATCCAAGAGTCTGGTCTTTGCTTCATACCACTTGTACTTTGTTGCGTAGAGATTGTACTTTACGGCCCCAGCCACTTCCGAGCGCTCCATAAAGTATTCCTCGTCGAAGACGGCACCAATAATATCGCGGTACTTCCCGGTCATCATGGGCTTACCTTCGAGCGCCCCCGTGAGCTCATCCTTTTCCTCATCCACAAGGGCAGTGACGACGACATTCTTTGTGTCTGAAATGTCTTTGATGACGTTTCCGACCTGAATAAGAGCGATTTTGAGACGACCGTAGTCGTCCCGTTGTGCATTCTCCATGATCGGGTCTCGCTTGTTCCCAATCATGATTTCCTGCATGAGGTACTCGTCAGCAAGAGAGGAGATACTATCAATAACAATAGTCTCCCGGTCAGCCAACGGTCCCCCTGGAACGAAGTCTCCCGCCTTGTTCCGGATATCAGTGAGGATGTTGAGGAGCATGGTGTAGGTCCCGACTTTAGGAAGACGAATCATTTTGATATCCCCCGTCGGGATGCTCCGCATACCTTTGTCCGTGTCTATGAATAAAGGCTTGGGGAAAGTAGACGCAAACCGTGTCTTCCCCGAACCAGCATTTCCGTAGACTAGAACCCGAAACGTACCCGAGGCTTCCCTCGCGTCATACGTTTTTATCAAGGACGAATAACTTGCCATTCTACCTCCAAGAAAGAATTAGGACGATTAAGATGGTTAGGATAGCCAGAACGACTACCCCACCATTCCTAGCTACGATCTCCCCCCGATTCACAAGACTCCTCCGCCTGAGCAAACAGGGTTTCACGTCCAGCCCACGGGTCTACAAAATAGTTTGACCCGAGTACCATACCAGGAGTTATCCTGGTCCGACAGATGTCAGCATACTCACACCCGAATGTAGAGCAAGCAGAGCCATTCCGTGGAAATAGAAGTGCATCCGGTACACCCTTATCATAGGCTTTTATCCGCCTGGCTAGGTCCTGGAATAGACCTAACATCTCTATCTCAAACTGAGCAATTGAGAACTTAGATCGAATCATTTGTACTTGCTGGACTTCTGCATTCGGGTCTCTACTTTTTGCCGATGCGCGGGAAAACACGATGTCGAGAAGGACTCCACCGAAATTAAGTCGCAACTCCGGATGAGTTTCAAGCAACCCCCAACCATACGCGGTTGCTTGGTCTTGTTGCTCCACTGTCTCAAGCATTCCTTGGATAGAGTACCCCGTAGTCTTGTGTTCTGGTATGAGGATTTCCCCAGTAGATCGCTTCTTCACTACAGCATCCGGTCGGATAGTCATGGTGAATTGGTTCCCCACTTTTGGCTCAAACTGCTCCTCAATAAAAAGAATGTCATACTCTTCGTGGAGCTTCACTCCAATCTCGTCATACCACTTGCGGAAAAGTATCGGCAACTTGAACACAACCTCGTCGAAGTCCTCCAGCTTTCTGAATTGGAGGCGGTTCTCCGTTATCTCGGCAAGCATTACGAGATAGGCTGTCTCGGCAAGGGCCTTGGAATCCTCTGTCTTACTCCCTCGATAGAAGACTTCCATCCCCGAATGCCATGCCTTTCCCAATATAAGGGCCTTACCAAGACGGCTCGGCAAAATGCCCCCCAAATACTTGATGTACCACTTCCTTGGGCAATTTTGAAAGGTGTTTATGAAGTGGAACCCAAGTGAACTTTCTCGGACAATCTCTTTGATTGTAGGTTCACTCATTTAGTACCACCTTCGTAAAAACCACTCTGTACGTTGTAAGCTACGTCATCGACTATTCCATAGAAGTGGCGGGAGATGACTCCCTTTACCTCGATTTTGACGTACATCTCGTCAGCGAATGAGCTGAATCCAACCACCTTTCGTCCATTCCAAGTCAACATGTGTTCGGAGAGATACTTACGTAACTCAGATAATCCGTGGATAGGAACTTTCGCGTTAGGAAGCTGTTGAAAGATTCGAGTGACTACTTCTGTTCCACTCACTTGTCCTCCTGTAGTAATGATTTTTTGCACAACGAACAACTGTCGTTGGGGAGTAACTCAGTGAAGAACAAAGGGAATGTGTGAAAGTCTGCCCGAAGTTCGAGGGCTTTTTCTCCATAACATTTGTCACACAGGAGAAGTTTTTCTCCAGGTCTCTTCCAACTGCTGGCTTCATACCCAGCAATTAGTAGCTTCTGCTTTCCGCTTTCGGGCATTCGACCTCCTTCGGGGGAATCGGCTTGCGTGAAAAGAATGAGTCGAATAAGGGATTGAACCCATACACAGGTGGGCGGTCATCGAAGTTTGGAGTATAACGTAACTCCAATGCAAGAAGCATCAAGGCATTGCAGGCCATGTGTGCTAGATGTGGGAGTCCCGATTCACTATCTTTGTCCTGGTGCATCTTCCATTGGGTTAGATGCCGCAAGAGACCGGCTTCCAGGCGACTGGCTGGGATACCTTCCTCCCAATTACGGTCCCCATATTTTGCCGCTCCCATAGTGAGCACTTGGGCCACAGCAAGTAGCGCATCGTTCGGAAGTAAATCCATCCGAACCTTTCCTTGGTCATGTTTTACTCCTGCCATAGAACCTCCTAGCGTAAAGATAAAGATTGAAGTTGAGAAACTTTGTCTTCAAGAGCATTCACTTTCTCTCGAAGAGTAAGAACTTCGTTGTAGAGATGCATCAACGCATCAATGGCCTGGTCTGCAAGTAGGGTAGTGGGTCCGGAGATAGCGGTATAAAAGTCTAAATCACGCATAGAGTACTCCTTAGAACGCATTCTTCCTTAGTCCTTCTCTATAGGCATAGGGTGTGTGGTTTAGGGTAGCAAACATTTCACCTTGAGACGGAAGTTTAATCGGATAGCCGATTTGCTTCCAAAGTAGAGGGAGACTATGTACAGGATCAAATGATACGTAGATGTCTCTAGCCTGTCCGAAAAACTCTTCACACACCCTCTTCCTTGTTTTGTAATACCTCGGTGCACCGAACAGAGTAAGGGCAATAGGAAGACTTGTTTTCTTTGCTAGGTCCCATGCGAAGTTGGTCACGTGAGTTGCACCAGCAGAGTACCCAACTAATTCGATTCTTGAGGGCCTAAACCTCTCTAGGGCCGGGAGTATATATTTTAACAATTTCCCTCTTGCCGACCAGTACTGAAGGTATAACCCAAGATGCCTCTTTCGAAAGAGGGTTGGAAGGGCAAGAGCATCGAATGCCCAGTCATCCATTGTCTTGGTGCTTTGAAAAGAAATAATCAAGGCTTGACTTCCTTCATGGAAGTCAAGTCGGTACTGGAGATTACAACCAACAGTGATCCACGGTCCATGTGTTACCTTTTCAAAAAGGTATGATGGAGTTAAAAAAGATTGAGCAAGAGTATTCATTTTCCCTCCTTTCTATTCTTATAACCTGTTATCCTACCGTTATTTCGCCTAACCTGCTTACCGGCTTCTATCGCCAAGATAACATCACATTCACAAACTGCTATCCGAAAGCCTTGCCGGTACACCTTCACCTGATGATTTGCTATGTACCGTTTGATTGTGGCAGAGCTTACACTATTCCTTTTAATAACGTCAATCATGGAATAGTACCCGCCAGGGGGAGAGAAAGGGTCCTTTTGCTTTGTCGGCTTCGGAACTTTCGGTAATACCTTTTTCGCTTCTGGCTCTACTCGTCTTATTTCTTCTTCTTCTTTCCTATCGCGGTTTATCTTTTGATGCTTTCCCACAAGATTGAACTTTTCGCGCGGGGTCATGCTTGCCCATTCCGGAAGTTTTGAGAGTGTTGATACTATTCCATCCATGATTAGTTATCCTTTCCTCCTTGCTTCGTGGGCGGCATGAATAGCCCTAACTTCCCGCTCGGAAACCCACCCGTCTACCCCGTGGTTTTTTAGCTCGGTAATAAATCCGAGGCATTCTTCTATCGCCTTATCCAGCCTATCCCCGTGCGCCTTCTCTTCGGCAAGCTCGGTACGGATGCTTTTCGTATCGTTTGTTAACTGCGTCATGCATTTATAAGCAAGCTCTATCTCAGCACGGAGTCGGCGAACTTCGGCTTCAAACTCTGATGCGCGAGCGGCTTGGTATCCAAGTTCGTCTTCGTAAAGCCGGTCTATCTCGGTTGGTTCGGTGGGCGGTTGAATCTTTCCTGTCCCATTGCACTTCTCGCATTGCACTTGAACGGGACAAGCTCCAAGGCAGTTCCCTTCCCCGTCGTGATCGTTTACTCCGGGCGAGTGTTCTGCTGTGTATCCTTTCCCTCCGCACGTCTCGCAGGTTCGTTCGCTCATTTTCCCGTCTCCTTGCATGATGGCTTTCCATTCACCGCACCTGCATTTACACTCAGGTGCGTTTTGCTCGCACGCGAAAGCGCATAATCTTTCCGCGCATCGCTCCCTTTCCGCTTTGACAGCCGCTTCACGGTGGGAGGCGATGAGGGCGGCAGGAACTCCATGAGCCATCAACTCAAGCCTAATTACCTCTTCATCGTCTCCATCGTCATCCCTATCACTCGGCAACGGATCTGAGGGGGTGGAGAGGAGTTTAAGTGCTTCATTTATCGGTATTGCCACTGTATCAGGACATGCATCGGCGGTATGTTTCCCACAAAACTTAGCCGCGATTTCTAAAGCCTCCCGCGCTTTTTCCAGCTTCTCAGCGGGGGTCATAGATACCTTCCCCATTTACCCGCATGCGCCATAAATCCGCCAATGATTGCACCAAGAGCAATCACAAATCTGGCAAGCGCTCCATCTGGTCCTGGTGCGGTTATATAACCGAATCCACCGTATACAAATGTGCTTACTAATAGACCAATAATAAGCCCGAAAAATGTAAGAACAATACTCTTAATAGTTCTTGTCTTCTCAGCGTCGGTCATGGTTTGCCCCTCTTTACCATAAAACGGCCTCCGTCAAATCCTTTTCGGTTTTGAGCCTTTGCGGTTTCAATCTGTAAAGCCATAAACTTTGATTCTTTTTCCATTTGTTCGATTTTGCTCTCAATATATTTGAGTTGTTTTTTATATTCCGTAAGAGACACATTGAAATTGATTAAGCATTCTTCATGCCATTCTGTCGACCTTATAGCCATTCTGTACGCTCCTTCAACTCCTCAACCGTACAGTCAAGGTCAACCATTGTACCGTCATCGTTCTTGATACGTGCGATGTGGTCGAAATTACCGAAGCACGATAAGACAAAACGCTCCTTTATCGATCCAGAATAATAGCCTATAAATATATGTTCATCGCCATCATCCCAAAAAACATACCGCTGACCGACTACCGGCTCCCATTCTTCGATGGGTTCGGCATGGAGCCAACTATTATTATAACAATCCACGAAATAAGCCCCGTCATGACCCACTATTTGAATATTTTCTATTGCAAGTGATCTGTCGTAATCCCACACCCTGCAAACCACTGCTCTCGGCAACCAGTCCGGTCCATCCTGCTTTACTGTTTTATACGGCATATATCTTTCCTCCCTTAGAGGGTTACAAAACTATAGGTTCTTCTTCTTCTTCTGAGGCCAGATTAAGGTAGGCTCTGGCTTTTTCGAATGCAGAGGAGGAGTAACAGGCACCGTCAGCTCTTCGGAAAGGACAACCAACACACTTAATATCAAAGCAACTTCCATGATTCCTTACAAGGACTCTAGCTCGATTTCTATAAACTGCTTCAACATCCATAGGTTTACCCTTGTAAAAGATGGGGGCAGGTGAGCAACGCTTCCTTACCCCCAAATCATACGCCGGGGAGCAGGCTTCTTTCCTCTCCCCTTAAAAAAACTTACCTCCCCATACGAGGAGGGAGAAACCTAGTTTGAGAGCAATTTTACATACACCGCAGTATCATTTAAGAAAGACACCTTCCCAAGTGTGTGAAGATATTTGACAAAAATCTTGACCTCTTTTTCAGAATGAAACGAGATACCATTGACTTGGCCGTTGAAGGTATACGAAAGGAATGCAACGTCCCCTTGATCCATAGTTGTATATTCGCAATAGTCGAGGATGTAGATGCTCGACTGGACGTGTATTTCTTTGGGGGGCATTTTTGCATTTTCTTTTTCCGATGTTGCCCCGCAACGAACTATCGAAGTTATCAACATGGCAAGTATGATGGCAAAACAAATGCCCCCCAAAGTACCGCTAACTACTTCCCAAACATCCCTGGTTTTAATCATTTTCTAACTCCCCTTAGAGGTTTATAACCTCTTTAGTAACTGTCTCGACCTCTTCATCTAACGGGTCGGTTACCGTTCCGCCGGGTCCCGTAAGAAGAAGAAGCGTGTTTTGCCCCGGTTCTTCTAGTATTGCATCAGAGACGTACCAGATTAAGCCGGAAACGACATCCATCTCATAGAGCCACACTTTTCCTGAAGTCCCGATACGATACACGAGAACCCCATCTCGATCAGGGAAATATCGTACCCCCTGCTTTGAGCGATTCATGAAAATCTTTGAGCCTTTTTTGGCAGGAAAAAGATTCTGAGGGTCGCCGGGGGAGAAGCTGAATGCGGTTTTTGAAGCTCTGAACTTCGAATGCGGGAACTTGGTTGAAGTACGATTCGACGGGCTAATTGTTTCCTGCGCCCGGTTTTCGTTTACCTTCCCCTTATACCCCCAATCTCTCCAATAGTCGTCATCATAATCACGATCATAATATTTATCTTTATAGGTCGTGATCGGAACACGTTTGTAGTAGTTCTTGTTGCTGTAGAATATGTTGATGTCTTTGTCCGGCTGTTCCCAACCCCCGAAGTACAAAAGAGAACCGTCGCCTTTCATGATAACAAGTTTCGAGTACCCGATAGAAAAGTTGACCAGCCTGTGAGCCATCTTTGAATTGAACCAATCAGGAATCTTTGACATCGGGTAGAGGATGTCGTGGACATAATCCATCGTATCTGAGGGATGAATGTAGATTTCTTCTCCCTTTTCGTCTTTCTCTCCGGTTGGGTATTTCCACTTTCCTACCATAGGAGACGAGATTATCCCATTATGAGCAATGACATAAGGGAAGGACCCTTCCAGCTTCACCATCTCATTCATATCTTCCGTAAGAGGGAACGGATGAGTGTGTGTCGGAGCTTTCTTATCCCCGTGAGTTCCTATCCGAAAGTGCATGACGATCGGAGTTTTAAGGATTTCTTCCTCCGTCTGAAACTGAGACAGAAGTTCTGTGTGGAAGGTGTTGAAGTCCATTAACCCCTTTTGGTAGTAGACTTTCCCGCCTTTTGGAAACATAAACCCGGCTCCGTCGGAGTTGTTTTCAAAACAACCTTCCAACCGTTCCTTATCGGGCATAGGAAACCCGGATTCTTTTGACACGATTATGCACATTGTTACTACCTCCAAAGAATAATTTGATTAGACGCCTAGAATGGCTCGTCCTCTTCGTCCTCTTCGTCCTCTTCGTCCTCTTCGTCCTCTTCGTCCTCTTCGTAACGGTCAGAATCTTCCTCTTCTTCTTCCTGAGTCGGAACAATGGGATCAGGTTCGCTACTGCCGGTTTCCGTCTCGACTCCGAGGTTGGAGGAATTGATTCCAAGTGGAACAACTCTTGAAACATAGGCCGAAAGAACGGGACTGTTGATCTCTGCGATTAACGCATCGAAAGAGATATCTCGGCACGTCTCGAACGTATTATCCATGACAAACTTACATATTCCATACACGAACTCCAACGTTGCATAGAACGTATCAATATTAAGTGTCGAGCGGAATGTTCGGAACTCATAGGTGTTCGAGTTAGAAATGTTTAACTCACTGTGATGCCCGGAACGTGCAATCTGGGAGTCCCGTAGTGCTTGGAACTTTCTCAGATCAGTGACGGTTTCCGCTATCTGCTGTGCAGTTAGAACTGGCGCGGCCCAGGAACTCTTGCTGTCTGCTGTTCTCCGACTGAAGTAGAGTATCTCTTTTTCAAACCTTCCCAGAAGTAGGCTTAACCTGCCAGGGATGACTTTTTCCCAACGGGTCGGGTCAGAACAGTTGATGGCATATCCGAGTTCTCCGAAAGCACTCTTGTTCACATGAACATGAAGTCCGGCTTTGATGGAATCGTGCCCCCGCAAACCAGCTTTCAATATTCCCTTAAAGAAGCGTTCCCATTTGGGGCGGGACTCTCTCCAAGCTCCGATGGTTTTTGGCTGAGAGATTATCTCAACTCCGTAACTGGAGAGAGAACCGTCTCGCGTAGCTTCAACTTTTTCTTCAGCCATGAACGAGTCGATTAACCGAAGAACCATCGTTGGATAAGCCAGGACTGCCCCACCGGACGCTCGATCCACCTCAAGCTCTACTCCGAGGAAAAGGGGGAACTCTCCCAGTTCATGTTTCCCTATGAATCTCGGATTAGAGTGCGACTCGTTGCTGTGGTATTCGCGGGAACACCCGTGAGAGGCACAAGGCTTACAGAGGGAGATTCCTTCGATGGTTAATGCTTCTTTGAGAGGAACCTGTCTTCGACACTGCCTACACGTTACCTTAGATGCCTCACAGGTGGGGCAAGAAAATGGGTCGGAGTCGGTTGAGCGTTGGACTATTTTACCGCAAGAGCAGATGATGTTTCCTATTGCGTGGGTAGAACAAACATACCGCTCGATACCATCATCGAAAACTCGCTTGTATTTTTCCTCTCCTAGAAGCAATTCCCCGCACGTGAAACAAGTACTGAAGAGGTCCACGACCTCCTGACATTCTGGACATCGTCCCTGAGTTTCCTTATGCCACTTCCCACACATAGGGCATTGCTGCATCCCTTCTGCTTGAAGGAGTTTAAGTTGCCAAGCTAGAACTCTGTCTCCTTTGGAAGCAGTCACCCGTTTGTAAAGTTCGCGTAGATTCCCGACCCGTTCCCTTGCGGTAAGCATGTTGAAAATGGTGTGATTTCGTTCTGTGATTGTGTCCGGGGAGGACGACGTTCGCATCCATCGAAGGGCTGAATCGTCTACAGAGCTTTTATTGTGCATCCTAGCAGATTCAACAACCTCTGTCACAAGTGGGAGAACCGTGGCCGAATCATAACCAATCCGTCTATTTCCCGTGGAATCTCTTCCGTAAATACAAGAGGCTGTGACTCGTTCAATCTTGACAAATTCACCGGAATATATGTACTTCCCGATAAACGGAACCAAGTCTTCCTGTGTAACTTCCGAAACTTCCACATAGTTACATAGGAAGCTCGATATTGCGCCCTTAACTATGCTTCTAACTACATTCATATTAACCTCCTGTGGAGAGGCAGGAGTGACCCTGCTTATGAGTAACTTAACGTTCTCACACTTGCGCCTAAGCAACTCTCCACTGCGGTGATTAGATCACCGCGACATACCGCCAGGAGCGGTATTTCGTACCGGAACGGCCTTCAGCGGTAACGAAGGGATGATCCGTGTCGTAACCGGAGGCACTGTGGATTTTGTCCGAAGTCAGCTTCTTGAAGGTCTTAACGTACTTCTCGTCCTTGGCCTTGATCGCCGCTTCGAGCTTGTCGAGATAGTCGGAACGGAAGATTTTCTTCCCGTCCAGAGCACCGATGAGAGCATCGCAGTAGTCCGTCGGACCGTAGATTTTCGCCTCGGAAGTGGATACGACGATGTTTTTGGTGAGAGCCATGTATGGCCTCCTATAGAGAAAATATCCCACACATACGTGTAGGGGAGAGACACGAGGAGTGAAAAGGGGCTATGCCCATCTACAGGACAATATCGACTATCCCATATTTCGGATTTTCCGACGCCCAGCACTCAAAGTCAGCGATGAAAGATGAAGGAAACGAGTAGCCAGACACTGCCCGGATTATCTCTTCATCCGTCGGAAGTCGGTAGGTCCGGGAGTTTGTATCAAGACAGTTCCCGGAAGTACAACTGCTTAAGCGGAAACCACGCGCCCCATCAATTACAATGGATATTTGGTTCAATGGGTAGTTATGCCCATTTTCGCAACTGGTTGGAACAACTGCTTGATACCGAAGATAAGATAGGTGCATGAGGTCGTATTTTGAATAGAGATACGCTCTGGATTGCGCAGGAATCCTCCTCTCTTCGACATCCAGATTGATAAAGGCTAGTAACATCTCCTGACCCATACCAGTCTTTAGCATACGATAAACTTCAGCACGAGCAGGACTAAGCTCAAATGGTATTTGTTCTGCCTGAAAGAGCGAATACTTTTCCCTTGCGCTGGCAGTTTGTCCGAGAACTGCCGCAAGAAACAAATCACTAAACTTCAATTTCCTCCCTCCTTAAAGTACTATTAGTTCTTCCTCGAAAGGACTGCTGACAATTTTTTGGAAAAAAGCCAATTTAGCCTTGAGGTATTTCGGGTTGCCGGTATCCGACGGCACCCCCGGAACACCTAGCGTGTTTGAATGAGGAAGCCCGTCAAGAGGACACTGTCTACAGTCCAAATGTGTGCAGTTCCCGTCAAAGGCTAACATCCTTCTGGCGAAGTCTTGATACTTCGCATACTTTTGTTCCATAGTTCCTCCTTAAAAAACAAGGGCTTTCAGCAGCATTGCCTACTCGCCCACTACCTACTTATTTTCGATAGTCACTGACCCATAGAATGGTTGGGAATATTTCATGTCCCAAGCATACGAGGGATACTCAAGGCAGTTGAGGGAATCAGCTCCCTCTTTCACCACGACTCCGACTGATGCCTTTTTGGAATAAAACAATGCTCCCCGCCGTAGACTTCATCAAGCAAGGGTATTTCCCTTCTACTGTAGATGGCTTAACTTCAATCGATAACATAAGTTTCTCTCCTTATAGGTCAGGCAGGAATTGAACCTGCCTTTGCGGCCTAGAGAGACTACACCCGTTTCCGGTTCACCTCTCATACCCTTGACCTAACCTTAACTCCACGATTTTTGGCGTCGCTTGCGGGAACATGAAAACGAAGAGCAGTGTAGCTGTTATTTGGGGGGCATTTCTGGCTGAAATGCTGGCTAGGGAACGTGGTCCGAGCCGAGGCCGTTAGAGGGGAAAGAACGTCCTGTCCGTTTCCCACGGCCCCCTATAGGCTACGTGCGTCTTTTGCTGGTTTTCAGTAAGATAGGTATTTACTTCCTATCCCCGTGTTACCGCCTATCGCGGTATCCAAGGCCCGGCTAGAACAACGGCTTCTAATGATTAGGATTTACTCCCGCCCATTGAAGTGCCCGTACTCCCCGGCTTTCATGCCTTGGACTGGTGAGAGCTACGCCAAAGTGTTCACTTCTTTGGCTTTAATGTAGGTGTCTACGTCCTACGCGCTCATGTTAAAGAACCTTTAGTTGTCCGAGGATTGCTAGACGCGAACGTTCAATAGCTCTCCCTTTTCTAACGCGCCATTACGCGCGGGGGCCTCTGGTTCGCCCAACACCTATAGTAAGGTAAAGGATTTTCCACGGTCCCGCGAAAAGTTTATCACTCTTGCGCTCCCGTTCTCCTTTACTCTTGAATCCATTGTCTCATGGATTGAAAGGATTGTCAATCCCCATTCGATCGATTTTTCGCTCTTTCTCGTGTTGACGTTTGTCTAGCGGATAGGGAAAAGCGGTTAAACCGCGTCCTTTTGGTTCCCGTATCGGCGCATAGGGTTTCGTCTGGCTTCCTGATATAGTTGACGGATAGTCTTTCAATCCCTATATCATTCTGCCCACGATCAAGAGCGTTCTACGATCGAACGTTGTCTTGACGTTACTTCCGACGCGGATATCTCCGCGTTTCGTCGCAATTTTCAGCGACTCATTCAGGGAAGTTTTTGAGAAAAAGGACCGTCCGATTATGCGAAAATTGCTTTCTTCCTTCTATTTGTAAGGACTCGCCCCGCGTCCGGTCGTGGCCTTGACGCATTGAATACTACTTTCTCGATTAAACGGGAAAGCGCAACGTTTGCGCGGATCAATTCATCTTGAGAGTACAAGATAAAGGATTCCATTTCTTTCGTGGTCAATCCGCCGTGTTCCGCCTTATGGTAAAGACGGCGAACGGTTTTTTCAAGTTTTGTCGCCTTGAGTCCGGCCCATACCTCAACACTATGGTGCTGAAAGACAACGCGCTTTCCCGTCACTAGGTCAATAGCGTATTCTCGGCCCCATGAGTCGAGCGCGGTTCCCGTTTTGTGGGCGCTCCCGCCGGGCTTCCAGGCGCTTTTACCTACGGAAGCACCACGGCGTCCCGCGCAAGAGTATTGAAGGAGACTCTTGCGGGTTGGTACGGGGTCGGTCTTGCGCACTAGCTTTCCCGTGGTCGGATTAAGCACATGCGATTTAATCGTCTTAGGCATCGGGCTTTACTCCTTTTTCGTTAAGATGCTTCATTGTCTCATGGGTAGAAATAAATGTCAATCGGGAAAAGGATATTTTTTCGTATGTATTGAAATGTATCTAGTTGTATCTAGTTGTATCTAGTATGTATCATAATGGAGAAGGGGGAAGGTAAAAAGATAAGTGTATGAAGGATAAAGAGATAGATTCGGGTTGAGTCAATAATTGGACTAAATGTATCGATGTATCTAGTGCATCGGGGGAATTATTTATTTAATTAAGTTAAATTGTTACACGGTAAAGAGTTAAATTTAATTTAATTCTTTTGAGCGGATGATACATAGATTTATAAGGTTTTCTATATATATAGTAATATATATGTATAATAAATTATATAAAATAAATAATGTAAAATAAGAAAATAGGTTTTGGAGTAGATGCAACGGGGGAGAAAATGGGGGGAAAATGGAGAAAAAGCGTGGGAAGGACGGGGGAGCATAAAAGACACCATGAAAGCGCCGTAATGGGCCGAAAAAGGCGTCATAACGGGGAATACAAACGACTCAAGGCCGCGGAAATGCCCCCCAAATACTCAAGGGGCCATTTCCACGCGGGGGAGTGTCAATCTATGTATCTATCCGCACCGATACATGCTAGATACATGCTAGATACAGATAGATAACCGACGGTTAATTCATGCCCAAAGCGACAAGAAGATGCTTTTCCATTTCTGGAGTAAGCGCCGAATTGTGCGGGACGCCTTCCGATGATACGGAAAAGAGGAAACGGGATGATACGCCGAAACGAGTTTCAAGCGAGTAGATTATGTGCGTACTTGAATAGGTATGAAAAACTTTTTCTATTCGAGCGTTCGGGTAGAAAAACGTAAGGGCTTTCGAAGCGGGGATGGCACGTTCAATAGCTTGTGTCATGATTAAGTCTCCTTAATAAAGATTCTCTCACGGGGGAGAAGGAAAAGCAATAGCCCAAAAGAGGATTGACAAGAAAAAGGAAGCGAGTATACCTATACAAGTGTTAAGGGGTTACCCACATGGGGGACCGGGGCGCGTCGCTGGGGGAATGCACCACATACAACTTCTAACCATTTTTGTCAAAGTCAATCAGAATTAGCCCACAAACTCCTACTTGACAAATCCCACCACCTACGGTACCCTCTCCTCATGAACACTCGTGAGATCATTGAATCTGGGAAGTTCCACCCGGTTGCCGGAAAGCTCCTTGCCCGCATCGACAAAGTTCAAAGCAAGGGACTCATAATCCTTCCTACATCCGCACAGTGGGAAACCTCCACGGCGACCGTGATCGAAGTGGGCGCAGACCTCCCCGACTACCTAAAGCCGGGTGTCCGGGTACTGCCCCACGAAGCCTCCGGTCTTGCCGTGTGTGAGGAAGACAACGTGCGCTACGTAGTCTATGAACTCAAAGACCTGCAAGCTGTCTTTGATAACCCGAGTGAGGAAGAGTTGAAAGAGTTCTTCGAAGGAAGGGAAAAGTAATGATCGCCCCGGAAACCGAGGACTTAGGGACAGAGCCGAGCAATACCGAAGTTACCCTATCTGGCCGCACCACGTTCGCTCCAGAGGGGAAAGTAGCTTCCTTGCCAGCCTACCCGAACGGGTGGGTCTGTCCTAAGTGTGGTTCCGTCTACAGCCCCTACGTTACCGAGTGCTTCAGGTGTAACCCCCCTATAGGGTATTATTACCAAGTATCCCCTGAAGGGGATAGCACCTACACCGCAGGGTCCGTAGCTTCTTCTTGACTTTTTCTTACTTCTCTGTTATTCTTTTCTTAGAGTTTCGCAACCCTAGGGGACAAGCAGATTACATAGGCCAGCGCGGTAATAGGATTTGGGGGGCATTTACCTCTACCTTGCTGGTTATCCTGCTTGTCCCCGCCTTTTTACCTATTTCTACCTATTGACAATTTGGAGATATTGGGCCATTATTGAAGAATGGAAATAACCGAGATTGAGTTGCGGACCCCAGAAGGGGAGCAGGGCTTCCTCGAAGTCAACAAGCAGGTACTTGAGCAACTCGCGGTTAGGTCGTTGATAGACCTGATGCGCTCCTCCACTGCTACTCCTCAAGATAAACTCAACGCGGCAAAGACGGCTCTTGAAGCTGTAGGAAAAGCGAAGCCAAATACCGTACCCGCGCAGACTACCAACAATTTTCAATTCAACACGGCTATCACGCCGCATATCACGGAGGCTCTTGGTGGCCTCGGGAAGACACTCGCACTCATGGGAAAGGTTACCGAAGCAACTATAGTCCCGATTGGAAATGCCCCCCAAATGGAAGGAGACGAGTGATATGGGATTCAATACAACGGGTGAGCCGAGGCTTAGTATGAACGAGATACGAAAAGTTATTGTTGATCTACAGGTAATGGAACCTCAGATTAAGCGTCTAGCTGTTGTGGTAGAGTATGCGGATAAGAGTGTCTCCTATATTCGGGCTGCTGCTGAAGGGGTGGATGAGTCGATACTACCGTTTATCGGGATGCTGGACTTCGCAAAGATGGGATACTTTGACGGGCTTACTTCGGTCGCGGAGGGAAATCCGGTAGATGAACATGGCCTAATCGGGGATGTCTCCTGGGTAGAGGATGGGATGGATGCCTGAGAGCTCGGGAAATGCCCCCCAAATATGGCCAGGGCTGGAGTTCAGTCCTCACCCGATGGCACCTACATTTGCGAAGGAGAAAGACCCCGGACTGCTGTTAAGACAGATTATTACAGAAGCGTCTTCACAGAATATGGCGACCAGTGAAAAGGTCATGAGCCTACTTCGGGAAGCAGGGTTCGTTAGTCTGTGGTTTTATTTGAAATATATTGCTGGTTCGGATGGTCCGTATAATCTGCTCAACACCGATCTTCATGTCGATATGTGTAACTTTCGTCAACGAGTGGCCACGACACCTGGGATAAAGGCGGCGGGGATAGTACCACGTGCTTGCTTCAAGTCTACTATTTGGTCTCATGGCTCGAACGGTTGGGAGTTATTGAGGGACCCTAACTTACGTGTTGGGTGTACGTCGCAACTGTATGATCGCGCATTATCTTTTGTTCAGTCAACTATAAATACGTTTACCTTAAACGAGTTTCATAAAGCTCTGTACCCGGAATGGAGCAAACAGAATAAGTCGAATGTCGAGTTAATCCTAAACAATCGAACTCGACGCTTCCCGGAACCGAATCTTCAGGCTATCACCGCAGGTGGTTCGACTCAGGGTATTCACGTAGACCTCTTTGACTGTGACGATATCGTCGGTGAAGACATGCTTAATGCAGACCATGTGGCTGGAGCAGAAATGGCTCGTATGGGAAATTGGCTATATAGTAACTTGAAGAACCTGGTAGTGAGTTGGAAGTATTCTCGGGTTATGGTAGTTGGAACTAGGTACGCGATCGACGACCCGTATGAGAGACTGATGCACGAGACTAAGGAGCAACTTGGATATTGGGACCCGTTAGTATCTGAATACCCTGTAAACCCGAATGGTGAATGGGTTACCTACTATCGTCCCGCGAAACAGCAGAACGCAGACGGGAGTGAGTATTCTATAAATCCAGATTCGTTTACCGTTGCGGCTTTGGACACCCTTCTGGAATCTGATCCGTGGGTCTATCAGAGCCAGTACGCGAATAATCCGATTGCCGCAGGTGCGTCAGACTTTGGTGGGTACAAGGTCCATGATTGTGAGGTAGAGTGGAACGACATTCAGGAGACGTATGAGATAGTCAAATACTCCGATGCAAATGGTTACGAGAGAATCGATTTTAGAGACTGTGATCTTGTAATTGCGGGGGACCCTAGTGGAGGGTCAACCAAAGCGTCGTTGTCCAACTCTAGAGCCTCGGTTGCAGTAGTGTTGACTGACTATTTAGGAAACCGTTACCTGGTGGACGTTGAATCGGGATTTGTTCTTCCAACGAAGTTTTTTGATTGGTTGTTCCAGTATAAGGAAAAGTACGGAACTAAGGTTCGGGCCACGTTTGTTGAAGCTCAGGGAGGATTCAAGAGCTTCGTCAGTATTATCCGAAAAGAAGAACAGATGCGTGGGAAGTACCTAAACTTTCTAGGTATCCCGGCTCTTGGAGAGAAAGAAACAACTATTCGAAACATCCTTCAACCTGTTTTGGACAAAGGTCAGTTGTATGTAAAGAAGTCGATTCGAAGTAAGCTGATGGAAGAGCTTCGAGTGTTTCCGTCGCGTAGGATGGACTTGTTGGATGCTTTGAAAATTGCTATATATAGAGGAATACGTCCGAAGTCTCCGGAGCACCAGGATGATGAGGATGAATATGAAAGGAAGAAAGTTCGTAAGCGAATAGTTTCAAGAATTACTGGATACTAAGGAGGAATCATGTCAGATGAACTGAATCTGGATACAAGCGGAATGGAAACGACAGAGGCTGAGGATACGGTTTCGCAGGAAACTCCGTATGTGCCATCAGACATTTTTAAGGATGCGGCAACGAAAACTGCCATCCTGGAATACGTCTGCTCCGAGATTCTTGATGTACGGGATGGCGCGGATAGAAAGACTCTTGAGGAGAGATGGGAGAGATATCGTCGTCTTCGACGAGCGAAACCTGAATCTGAAACCCGTTCGTCTCCTTGGAAAAAGTCGGCAAACGTCATGCCGCCTCTTACGGCGCAGAAAGTTAATACAATTTTTGCAAAAGAGATTGCGGCATTCGCAACGAAGAAACCTCCGGTAACGGTGCAGGCTATGAATCTTGCGGATGCAGACAAAGCAGAAAGTCTTGGTAGGTTCTTCAAGGGATTGGCTGAGTCCCGAAACGGTCTCAATATGCCGAAGAACATGCAGACGATATTTTACGAGCAAGTCTCAATGGGAGTTCATTTTGTCAAGGTTCCGTTCCTCATTGACAAGTGGGCGTTTAAGAGAACTGGAGACGCTGGTTCTGAACAGGTAACATATACTCGGCATCAAGGTCCGGCAATTGTCTCGATTCGACTTGAGGACCTCTTTACCCGTCCGTACTGGAAGGACCTGCAACGCGCACCTTGGGTAGCGGTCAGATATCGATACTTTAAGCATGAACTGGAACAGCAGGCTGCGATGGGTGCTTTTGATTTGGAAAAAGTAACTGGAGTCTTTTCAGTCCCGCTGACAGAATACGATGAAAACACTCTCAGTACTCTTAACTCTGCTGGGGTTGAGGTAGGTTCTCTTGGAGCGCAGGAACCAAATAGGGAGTACGAGATTTATGAATGCAATGTTTTCTGGGATGTAGATGGTGATGGGATTCCAGAGGATATTAAACTTTGGGTGGAACCGGAGACCAAGACTCTGCTCCGTTCCGAGTATAACCCGCTCTCAATCCGAGATATTGAGCCGGTGATCTACTTCGACGACCCGGATGTGCTTTACGGTGTCGGTGTCTGTGAGATGACTGATGCGATGCAGGAGGAAGTTAGTACGCTTCACAATATGCGTTTGGATGGAACGCACCTGGCGATGCTGAAGCTGTGGTTTGCTAGACGAGGTTCTGGGCTTACTGACGAAGAGTTCACTCCGTTTAAGGTTATGGAGCTGGACGACCCGTTGGCAGACCTGCGTCCTGTAGACTTCCCAGATGTTGCACCTAGTTGTTTGTCTGGTGAGATGATAGCTCGTGAATACGCGGACAAGGTTACTGGAGCTTCCGATTACATGGCAGGGTTTAATGATAAAACTGTTGGGTCCGGGGCAACTTTGGGCGGGACTATGTACCTTGCCCAGCAATCAAATAGTATCTTGAACAGCATTTTGCAAAATGCGGAGTTATCCATCTCGAATATTTATCAGATCGCATTCTACCAGTGTGTGGCGAATAAGGAAAAGATGGACCTGTCCTTCCTTGATCCGGATGATGCGGCAAACGTCATGGAGATTCTTTCGATGGAAGTTGAGGAGATTCCGACGAAGTTCCGGTTTATGGTGAAGGCAACGGATATCTCCAAGACGGATGATGCGAGGAAGCAGAACTTTTTGGCTATGTCGCAAATGTACTCTATCTACGGGGAAAAGGCTTTGCAGGTAATTTCTTTGATGCAGCAGGCCCAGGACCCGATGCAGAAAGAACTTCTGATGAAGTTACTCTGCGGCTCTACTGATTTTATGGCGAAGATGATTGAGTTCTTCGATGTAGGAGACCCGAAAGATTATCTACCGTACTTAGATTTCTTGAAACTCCAGCTCAAGGCGTACGATGATCTGCGGATCGAACAGACTCAGGCACAAAAGGAGGCTATGCGAAGTGGACCAGTTGGTGGTGGAACCCAAATTGCTCAAGGTGGCGGGGCGGTTCCGAGTCAGCCCGGCGTTATGCCGGGGGTTGGTGGTGTTGGACTCGGAGGAACGAGCAGCCTTGCTCCGGTTCCTTCAGGACCGGCGGCGCCAGGTAGCGGAATCCAGCCTGGAGCGTTCGGAAGGTAACGAGGTGTATCGAGCTCAAGGGCAGGTTCGTGCGTTGAAAGACGCCGAGAATGTCCTTGGAGATATTATAAAGGCTTTGGCCGAGGAGAAACTTGATGTTGATGAGTAAGAAGATGCAGATGTTTATGACTGCGGACAGTGGGGCTGGGGGAGGATCGCTTCCTCCCCTGACGAATGCGGACAATGTTCTGCTTCCGGAGATAGCAGGACAGGGGGTAGAACAGGATATCTCCTTAGAAGATGAGTATGAGTATGTGGTAGAGGGGTCGGCTGAGGCCATGGCCGCAAGGCAGTCCGCCTCTGACGAACCGGAAGAGCTTCGTGGGAAGAGCCGTGAGGAGATATTGGCGGCCTTGGTTGCGGAAAGGGCAAAGCTGTCAGCAGAGGCGGCGAATAATAACCCTGTCTCGGCTCTACAGCAGACGATGAATCAGCTCGTCACCCAGATGCAACCTCAAAAAGCTCCAGTAACTCCAGGATATCTAATTCCTAACAAGGCTCCTCAGATGTCTGACAAGGAGTTTGAGAAGTACATCAACGATTTGACATTGGAAAATCCGTATCGAGCGCAGATGGAAATACAGGCTCGCACGATGGGACCTGTGATTCAGACGTTTGCTTCTTCTCAGGCGCAGTTGTCGCGTGAACTTCTATTTGCAAACCCGAGTACCAAGAAGGTTTATGACAAGTACGCACAAGAAGTAGAGCAGGCTGTGGCGAGTATCCCTGTGGCAGATAGAATCCAGAACCCCCGTGTGTACCAGACGGCGTTGGAAGTAGTGAAGGCTCGTCACATGGAGGATTTCGTAACCGAAGGGCAGGAAGAGAGACTTGCGGCGATGTTGGATGCGAAGCTGAAGGAGCTCGGAATTGATCCGACCAAACCTGCGGCAAAGCAACCGCAATCAACCTATACTGCACCGATGTCGGCTCAACGTCCGGCAGCAAACTCGACCCCGAAGAAGGTTGTAGCTATTCCTTCTTGGGTTAAAACTGAAGCAGAGCGGAAGGGACTCGACCACGGGTTCTATTATGAGCATCTCAAAGCCCAAGGGCGAGTGAAATAAGGAGGATTAGATGCCGAGAAAACTGAAAGAAGTGATAGCGGAGGTGGATGTGAACGTAGATGCGGGTGAAAATGCCCCCCAAACTGAGGAGAATGAGGCAAAAACTCAAATAACTCCAAAATCTCTTATGATAGACTCTTCATACTCTGAGGCAACTGTGGTAAAATTGGACTCAGAAGGTGTTGATCTGTTGTTCGCGCAGAACGAAGATTTTCTTCCGTTGTCTGAAGGGATTGTTCGGCAGTTGTCGAGGGGAAACAGGTCGAGGTATTCGATTGCTCGGCAGTTTCATGATACTTGGCGCGGAAAGCAGGATGAACAGTTCACTGAAATGTTCAGCGTGGATAAGGAGTTTGTTGGAAAGGCGTCTGATAAGATCAACGATCTGACTATACGCTCGGGTATCCACCACAGATGGGCAAGACCTGATCGGGTCAACTACTATCTGGAGAAAGGTTATCGCGTTTTGTCGGCTGATGATGCGAAAACATATCTTGGGGCGAAAGGAACCCACCACGAGATTTCCAAAAATGGAAAAACGGAGTTGGTGTTGGTCGGAATACCTCAGGCGATGTTCGAGAAGAACCAGAAGGCAAAAGTTGAGGACAATAAGAGACGAGCTCTGGCTTGGAAATCAAGTGGAGTTCAGAGGATCGAGGAGCAGGGAGTTAAAGGTTTTGTCGCTACCGATGACGATAAGAGTCGTCCTTGGGCAGAGATAGAATCTCCCGAGTCCGAGAGTTAATTCGTGTAGTAGGAGGATCAGGAGGGCTTGCGTCCTCCTCCTCCACTGAAGTATTGGAGGTCTTATATGGCTTTTCAGCTCTATAAGGGTCCGGGTGATGTCCAGGTAATTCCTGCTGAGAGGTATATTGCCTCCGGTGCGGT
>Ga0105099_10000783_pt1 | contig 21095 bp, 17 predicted proteins | sample PPLLak3cmMay2015_2_FD_79138 | JGI IMG/M metagenome (GOLD analysis project Ga0105099, IMG submission 79138) | Freshwater sediment microbial communities from Prairie Pothole Lake near Jamestown, North Dakota, USA - PPLs Lake P8 Core (1) Depth... | ecosystem: Environmental > Aquatic > Freshwater >... | reverse complement strand
TTTCCCGTTTTCTTCGTTGAAGAAGAAAGGCTTTATGACCTCTATTGTGTAGTTCATCTGGGTCTGGGGTATGACTAGTTTTGTCGATGCGTTCCTCATCATGGCGGTTGGATAGTTGATCCCTTCGACGATGTCTCCGTTGAATATTGCTATCCTCCCCACTTTTTTCACGTCGTTGTTCTTCTGTAGCCGTTGTGACTGGCTCTTGACATAGTCAAGATATTTGATGAGGTAGTCATACCTGTATGCGATAGAACCTATCTGCGCATCTGCAAGATTGAAGATGAGGTATTCTTGGTGCGGTTCATCTTTGTATTTTTCTATCATGTCGAGTATCTTCTCGTTTATTATAGTGAGCATGATCCTTCCGTCCTTCGTGACTTCTACTTTGCAGGACGATAAGAATGGTATCTTGCCTCTTACTGAAAATGCCTTGTGCATGACGTCCTGGACAGCGTTCCTGAGCTGCAATGGTATTGATTCGTAGTGTGTCGGTGATTCCAAAGATGGGACTTTTATGTTTATCACCCGTTCTGTCTCCATGTTCGCCTGTAGGACGTTATCATGTGAGCTCACTTTGACGTGGATTCCTTCTTCCTCCTGGAAGTCGTGCATGGCGAGGAACTGGTTTGCTATCTGCTGTTCTTTTACGCCAGGTGATCTTGACAGGCTTCTCCTGAAGTACTGACCCAAGCTCATGTGTGTTATGTTGACGTCGGCCGTGCCGAATGATAGGTTAAGCGAGTCTCCTATCCTCTCAGATAGCCGTATCTGTCTTTCTATGTAGTCATAGTATTCTTTTGCTGCTTCGAACATCGCCTCTACTCTCAGGCTCTTTCGGACATTGTCTGGTATATGTGCGGTGTTCTTCTCTATCTTATACTGGAACTCTTTTTGGTTTATGAGTTCCCTCTGCTTCTCCTCTATTATGTCCCAGTCTCCATCCGATGCGACTGAATATACGTTCCCTTTGAAACCGGACACGAATTGGGCCGCCATCTTGCACTGCTGCTCTATCGATGGTTGTGGCGTGTCTGATAGGTATTGCAGCAGGGCCAGTTTCCTCTTCTCTCTTGTGTGTTCTCCGTCGATTATGTCGCCGCATAATGCTACATGTTGTACGTGGTATTTATTTGCGTAGTCTTGTATCTTCCTTAGGAAAGATTGCGACCTTTCATCCAGGTATAATCTTCCGAAAGGGATGTCTCCTAGGAGAAGGATGTTGCACATTTCGTCTGATTTCTTGTTCACTGCTGTCCTTTTCTTGTATTCTTCGGTGAGTATCATGAGCTGTTTTGATGATAGTTCCCCCTGGTGCTGGAATTGTGGTGTCGAGAAGAAGCGTTCAGGGTCGGCTATCCTCCATACTCTGTACTTGTCTGATTTGTTTTGCGGTGGGAGCGTATCGATACATGTGCCAAACACCTGTACTAATTCATTGCTCCCGCCAAATTTCTTTTGACCCTTGGGCAGATATATCAGGAACGGTTCGATTTCGGTCTCTTTTATTATATCGAGCAGCTGTTTCTTCCCATCCCTGTTGAGGTCTGCCCGGAAAACTTTTATGTGCTCATTCTCACAGGCTCTCTTTATCGCAGCATATAGCTTATCGTCGGATAGCCAGTGTGTCGAGGGGTTGAGTTCTATGCTGTTTTTTATCTTCCTCGCCAGATGCCTGTAGTTGGATGTACCATCTCTCACTATCCCGAATAGTTCTGTGCATTTCTTTATGGATGATTTCAGCTCATCTGCATATTCTGGCAGCTTCTCTTTGTATTGTTGTATCAGGTGGTCCGCGTGGAGCTCTTTTGAGATGCTGTTTCGTGTTGATTTGTCGAGTATCGTGTTTATTTCGCTCCCCGCATCCCCTTTTAGGTAGAAGAACAGGTTTCGCAGGTACTCTTCCCTGTTGTTCGATATCTGTGTGAGGAATAGCCTGAATGTGAAATAGTCTATCTTGTGCTGGTTTATGTCGAAGAATATTGAGAATGCGTGTTCATCTGAAGAATACATGTTGGCGAATGCGCTGAGGACATCATCGACACCGTCGACCGGACCGGAAAACAGGGAATCTTTTCGGACTTCTTTGCCTTTCGTCAATATTTCCAAAACTTCAATTATGCACTCTTCAAAGCGGTCAGAAGAGGTCATCTTCACCTTCTGGTAACGGTTTTTCTCAGACGATCTTTCATTTGTGCTGTATTTCTTTAAGAAATCGAAGTATCCGGCATTGAGGATACTACCTTTGACTCTTGCCAAAGGCACCTTATAGCGAGGTGGAGCCTTTTTTTCGTCTTCTGTACTCGGATATCTCTTTGGTGACCCCATGATCGGGAGCGGTCAAATCACTGTTGTTTCTCACTCCCCTACTGTTAAATCGAAGTATTCACGTCGTCCCTCTTTTTCGGAAAATATTTTGTGTGTGCTGTGATATATAGATTTTCGAGGATATAAATTTTTCTTACGCTGTGCGTCAGGAATTCGGGATAGTCCTTTCGAGAGAAGATGGATTCTTTGTGATCAGACCCGTGATATCGACGGACCAGATTTACGTGTTAACAAGTAAAAAAGAGATTTGATGCGGGCAGAGTCACAGCACTCTTTACCGCCATTTTATTTTAGGTAAAATATTATTGATATCTGTGCTGTTGTTTGATGATTTTATTTGAAAAGAATAATTTGGTCTTTTGAAAGTGAAAAAGAAAAAAATGACAAGATTGAAGAAAGATTTTATTCGGACAATGAACAAAAAGAAATGCGTCCTGATTTCATGTTACATTTTGTGTTATTTTCGTATTTTATCATGAGTATTACCAGTATGGAAAGTATTACCTGATAGACAGGATAATCTTTATTGTATTAATAATTGAATATTATTTCTCGATCTGATAAAAAAATGCCTGTTGTGGGTTTATATTATTACTTGTATATACTGGTAATACCTGACTTTAGAGGTGCACGTTTATGGCTAAGATGTCTATCCATATTCCCGACGAGATTCTATCAAAGATCCAGCCTCATAAGGACCGTATGAATATATCTAAGGTCTGCTCTAACGCGCTCATGAGGGAGGTTGAGGTCCTCTCTAGCGTGCCTCCCATGGTCGAGGAGACGAGGAAGCTTATCGATAAGCTGAGGTCAGACATGAATCGGCAGCAGGTAGATAGTTTCAACATGGGTGTGAGCCTGGGAAGGGCATATCTCTCTAAAGTGTCTATAGAACAGCTTCGTTTCTGGTCAGAGATCAGTGTCTCTGAGAACCGGAAAGTCACACTCCCTGAAGGGGTTGAGGAATATATAGAACGTGGCCTTCTTGAGCATAAATTCAAGCATCCATTCCACAGGGTTTCGTTCAACAAAGGATGGCTTAGTGTGATGAAGAGGAGTTGGGAGACTGTCAAAGATAAAGTCTGAAGTTGAATATTGAAGATAGCTCCCTTTGTTTATTGTTGTGATTCTTTCGTGCAGCTTCTGTGATGTTGATTTTGCTTACAACTATGTTGTGTTCTATCCTTTCGAAGATGCCTCTTTTTATCGTTCCGTGTTTCAGGTCCTGATAATTCGTGTCCATCGGTAAGTTATCAAGTATGCAGGTTTTAGTCTCTTCGACAATTCTGGCGTGTTCCTCTTTCAATCTCGTATCGCCTGTGCTTTGTGGTATGTAGAGCATCATATTCTGTCCTCTCTTGACAAGTTCAGGAAGGTACGTGTTTATTTCGTGATAATCCGTTATCTTTGTGGGGTCGAACAGCACAAAGTCTCTGGGACATGCAGTTTCTATGTATTCCTTGATGTGTGCTGTCCAATCCTCTCGTATGATGAGATCATTCAAGAATAAGACTGCATTTTCCAGGCTTTTCCTTGTCTCAGGGTTCTTTTCGTGCAGTATTGCAACTGAATGTCTGCATTTCTTTAGAACTCTTATGGATGATCCTTCGTATTTTTTTCCGTTTTCTGTTGTATATAACCCGCCGCCGCTGTGCATCTCTATGTATCTGAATCCTGAATCGAGATTATCCACGATGCATTCTAGGTTGGAATGCTTTATGATATCGGATAGGTTTCCAGAATTATAGCCGTCCACCATCTTCTATCCTCATGTTTTCTAGCGAATTCTGCTTTTCGTCTATCAATACCTCTTTTATGGCTCCAGACTTGTTGAGAAGCTGCTCTACCATGTACTTGTCAGAAGGTATTATCTTGAATGGCAGGTTCTTTACGCTGAACCAGTCGAGTTTTCCTTCTTCTGTCTCTATCGTCTTTGTGTCGTTGGTTGTCAGTTTGCATAAGAATATGACGAATGCATGCTTTATCGTTCCATTGTCATTGACTCTTTCGTGCAATACCGCAGATACTTTCTCGAATCTGCATTTGAGGCCTGTCTCTTCTTCTGCTTCCCTTAGAGCGGTGTGTTTTATTGATTCGTCGAGCTTCACCTTACCGCCGATGAGGCCCCAATATCCCTGGTATGGCCGTTTTTCTCTTTTTAGTAGGCATATCTTCCCTTTGTTTATTATCGCCGCGACAATTATCGTTAATGGTCCCTGCTCTTTTCCGGTTATGTGCGCGAAGACGGGTATGAGTTTCTCTGATTCCTTGGTGAGTCTATATACGTCGTCTTCTTTCTCTAGAAAATTGCTTTTTGTCATCTCTTTTAGATGATAGCTTAGGTGGTTTGAGCGTATCCCTGTCGATTTCTCTATCTCAGAGAAACGTAGCTCCCTCTTCTTTATGAAAAGCTCAAATATCCTCTCCCTTTCATCCTTGCCTATCTTTGTGTGTTTCATCAGAATGATATGACTCCAGCTTACATATAAAGTTTCGCTCAAGGAAGTTTGAGTGGGCTTGCGGATGATTATTTTATTAAGAATGCGAATAATGAACTGATGGTGCACAGTGTTGTGCCCCACAGAAGGTCGACAAGAGTCATTAGTGGAGTATATTGTTTTAGTATAGCATAGTTTGTGAAATCATATACGCCATAAAGTATGAATCCGAATGCTGCTCCATATAGTGCAGCTGTCTTGAGTGTCGTAGATAATGGAAGGACAAAAAGCATTATTCCGGAAGCGATCAGAATCCAGGCAGCTAGTGCTGACCAGACTCGCACTGTCCTTGAAAATGCCTTCAGCTGTTCATTATAGAAACCTTTCATTATGACTGTCAAGAATACGAAATCTATGCACAATATAAAAATCAAAATTAAAAAGAATAGAAGAAATCTATTCATTTTTAGTCGTTCTCTACCCTTGGAGCCAGTATGAAACTTAAGAACAGCTTGTCTACTGACTTGTACTCTAGCTTCAGAGGATAGTCCTTGTTGAACTGTATCGTGACGTCTTCTGCTATCTTTGAGGCAGCCATCATCTTCTTGAGGTATTCGATAGAGTACTTGGCTTTTATCTTGTCTGGCGTGTCTGACACTATTATTGTGTCGCCCTTGGACGGGATCTCTATCTTAGCCTTGCTCAGGTCGCCTTCTGCGACTATTGTGAGTGTCTTTGGCTCTACGACAAAGCTTACTGACTCTGCGACGACATCAACGTCTTCTATCGCATCGTTGAGTATCGAAGTCTTTGTCTTTATCGTGACAGGGAAGTGTAGGTCTGGTATCCTGTGCTCTTTCTCTTCGATGTCGATTATAGGGAGGAAGAATGTCCTTTTTGTGGACCCATCGAGTGTCAGTTTTAGCTTCTCTTCTTCTATTTCGATTGTGAGAGCATCTGATGACTTGGCTCTTTTCAGTATCTGTTTGAGGTTTGTCAGGTTTATTGCAAGCTCAGTCTCTTTCTCTACCTTGTATTCTGTGAATGCGCTTGAGAGCAGCTTGAATATGACCATCGCCACGTTGGCTGGATCCATGGCTACAAGCTCTAGAGAATTGGTCTTTATCTTGAAAGATGCCTCGTTTACGAGCTCTGAGATTATAGATACGCTGTCTTTTAAGTAGTCCGGTTCTGAAAGAGTTAGCCTCATTTTGAAATCCCCCTGTTTTATATGGTATTTTCTAACAACTACTTGTATTTATTTCTTATGGTGGGGTTTAAGGGCTTTGGGGAGGCTCTTTTAAAGGGTTGGGTAAAATTTGAAGAAATTGTGTTTAAACGTGTTTATCCGAACATCCTCATGAAGTCTTCTCCTTCAAGTTTCTCTACTCTTTTGACTTTTTCTATGGCTTCCTTGAAGTCTTTATCGAATACCTTGAACCTGTTGGCCCTTATCGCGAAGTATCCTGCTTCTGTGCATGATGCTTTTATCTCTGCTCCAGAGAATCCTGTCATGAGTTCGCAGAGCTTATCGATGTTTATCTTCTTGTCAAGGGTCATGTCTTTGGTGTGTATCTTGAATATCTGTTTTATCCCATCAGCATCAGGATTCGGTATCTGTATCAGCCTATCGAACCTTCCTGGTCTTATTATTGCCGGGTCAAGTATGTCTTTTCTGTTTGTGCATCCGATTATCTTGACATTTCCGAGTGGCTTGAAGCCATCGACTTCTGATAGTAGCTGCATGAATGTCCTTTGGACCTCTCTTTCGCCGGATGTCCCTATGTCTATCCTTTTTGCTGCTAGGGCATCCAGTTCATCTATGAATATTATTGCAGGAGCTTTTTCGCGTGCCAGCTGGAATATCTCTTTTATGAGTTTTGCTCCTTCACCTATGAATTTCTGGACTAGTTCAGAACCTACTACTTCTATGAAATTGCTATCTGTCTCTGCTGCTACAGCTTTTGCAAGGAGTGTCTTGCCTGTTCCTGGCGGTCCATAGAGAAGTATGCCTTTAGGTGGCTGTATGCCTACCTTCCTGAATAGCTCTGGTTTCTTCAGAGGCAGTTCAACTACTTCTCTTATCTCTTCTATCTGTTTGGATAGTCCGCCTATTTCAGCGAAGCTGACTTTAGGCTTTTCCATTATGACATATTTTTCGACATTGAATGATTTTGATAATGGTATCTTCTTTAGGACAGTTAGGTTCTTCTGCTCTACAAGTACGGAATCTCCGGGAGCGAGTTCTTTTATGCAGTCTGTCGCCCCGACATAGAATTCGTTTCCATTGTTGAGTTTCAGCAGTACATTTCCTTCTACAAGGTCTTTTATCTCTGCTACGAGGAGTGGTGGCTGCTGGAATCTTTCGAGTTCCCGTTTTAGCTGATCGACCGATGCCTTGAGCAGCTTGTTCTCATCTTCAAGAGTCTGGATGTCTGTTGTGTATCCGGCTATTATTCCACCCAGTATCTCTTTTTCTCTTCCTTCTATCTGTCCAGAATCATTGCCTTGTTTGGGTGCCATCTCGAGTCTGATAACTTTTGGAGGTATTTAAACATTATGATTTGTTGTGTTATATTTGGAGTGAAAAAAACAAACTTTATAATATACAGGAATCACTGCAAGATGTGAAGAGGTGTTAAAATGGTTGATGAACGTGTCGTAAAGCTTGCTAAGATTCTTGTTGAACATTCTACACAGGTGAAGAAGGGGGACCGTGTCGTCATAAGTGGCGATACTTCTGCAGAGCCGCTGCTAAAAGAGGTCTATACGCTTTGCCTGAAGAAAGGCGCATTCCCGTCTATGCATGTCAGCCTGCCTGGCATGAGTTATATATTCTTCAAGAATGCTAATGATGTCCAGCTCAAGAGATTTCCTGATGTGAGCATGTACGAGGCCAAAAAGGCAGATGTGTTCATGGGCATACATGGCGATACGAACACAAGAGAGCTTAGCAATGTCGATCCGAAGAAGATTGCGACGCGTTCTATTGTTGTGAATCCTATCTCTAAAGTGAGGCTAACAAAGAGATGGGTAGGTTGTGATTACCCGACAGATGCATTGGCGATGGAAGCAGGCATGTCTTTGGAAGAATACACCGATTTCTTCTTCAACGCGTGCAATGTCGATTATGCTGCTTTGCAGGGTAAATACGAGAAGCTCAAGAAGATAATGGACAATGCTAGTGAAGTCAGGATCCTTGGCAAGAATACTGACCTCAAGATGAGCATAAAGAATATGATAACCATAAATCATGCTGGTGACAAGAACGTGCCTGACGGAGAGGTCTTCACGGCTCCAGAGAAATATTCCGTTGAGGGACATATAGAGTTCACTTACCCGGCCATACGTGCGGGTCAGGAGGTCGAGTGCATCTATCTTGAGTTCAAGAAAGGAAAGGTCGTGAAAGCTACTGCGAAGAAGAATGAGAAGCTTCTTCACGCTCTACTGAATACAGATGCTGGCTCTTGCTATCTTGGTGAGCTTGGGATAGGTGTCAACTATAACATAAACAAGTACACGAAGAACCTGTTGTTCGATGAGAAGATCGGCGGCACTGTCCACCTTGCCCTAGGCATGGCTTATCCTGAGTGCACAGCAAAAAATAAGAAGAACGGGAATGACTCTGCATTGCATTGGGACATAGTAAAAGACCTTAGGGACGGCGGAAAACTTATTATAGACGGTAAAGTCATATCAGAAAACGGCAAGTTCAGATTCTAAGACAGAATCGATAATTATTTTATTTTTTCTATCTCTTTATTATCAGGAGATTCTTCCCTGTCTTAGTGAGCACTTCGGGCCCATCTCTTGTTATCAATACATCATCCTCGATGCGTATCCCTCTTTTGCCGGGAAAATAGACTCCTGGTTCTATTGTGACTATTGAATTTTCAAGTAGTTTTGTGATTGGCCGTCTTGGTGTCATCTTAGGGTTCGGGTTCTCATGTATCTCTGTTCCCACTCCATGGCCTATGAGGTGTGTGAAGTATTGTGAGTGTTCTCCGAGGAGCTTGTGCGCCTCTTCCTGTATCTCTATGAAGCTTTTGTTCGGACGGCATCTCCCTATGAGAGTGGTCTGAACATCGAGTACCTTGTGGTATAGCTCGATCTCTTCTGTAGTTGGAGTTCCGATGTATACTGTCCTCGAGATGTCGCTGCAGTATCCTTTGTATCTTATCCCGAAGTCTATTATGCAGAATCCTTTCTGAAGTTTCGTGTTCTGTGGTTCGTGGTGCGCTTCGCATGCGTTCTTCCCTGATGCGACTATCGGCTTAAAAGAGGTGGTTAGTCCCCTTTTTATCGTCTCATTGATTAAGAAAGCAGACACATCTGATTCTGTATTGAATCTCTTGAAGTTCCATAGTGTATTGTGGATTATATCATCAGTTATCTTGCAGGCAGTTCTTATTATCTCAATCTCTTCTTTTGTCTTTGTCGCCCTTAGCCTCAGGCATATGTTTGAGATGTCGGTGAATCTTGCTTTGACATCTTTTCTTATCTTTTTGTATAGGTTTACGCTTACTCTGTTCTTGTCTATACCGACAATCCCAGGTCTTGATCTTATCGCTTGTCTTAATGATGCTAGAAGCTTGTCTTTAGCTATTGTTATCCTGATCCTGCTGGTCTTTTTTGCTCGTTCTGCCTCTGCTTTAGGGACTATGAGTACTGCAGTTTTGGTTGTTATCGCGAGCACTCCAAAACCCGTGTATTGAGTGAAGTAGAGGAAGTTCGGGTCGATATTATCGCCATCTATGTTGAAGAACAATGAGAGTCCTACGCCTCTTTTTTTCATCTCTTTTTGGAACTCTTTGAGTTTCATCTTGCTCTATCGTAATACGCAAAGTTTTAATACTATTTATAGTTATGGTCGAACATGGATGTCTTTAGGCTTTCTAATGGATTGAAGGTCATCTATGATCGCCGCAGATCAGAGACTGTCGCTATAGAAGTGCATGTTGGTACTGGTTCTGATAATGAGCATAAGGATATTGCAGGCATTTCCCATTTCCTTGAGCACATGCTCTTTGAGGGTACAAAGACCAGGACCGCTAAAGAGATAAGCGAATCCATAGAGAATCTTGGCGGGGAGATAAATGCTGCTACATCGAATGATAGGACATTCTTCTATGCCAAGGTCCCAAGGAGCAAGGTTAAGACTGGTTTAGACATAATCTCTGATATCATAAAGAATCCTCTGTTTGACGCGAAGATAATGGAGAAGGAGAGGAACGTTGTGCTTGAGGAGATAAAGATGGTCAATGACCAGCCTTTACTATACCAGTGGGTCCTTTTTGAGAAGAACCTTTTCAAGAAGCATCCTGCTAAGAACCCGGTGTACGGTCGTGTTGATTCTGTGAAGTCGATAACAAAGGGACAGATGGAATCTTATTACAAGAAGTGGTACGTGCCAGAGAATATGATCTTGAGCATCGTCGGTGATATCAAGGATTTGAGAAAGCTGGTAAAAGAGAAGTTCGGAGATATGGAATCTGTCAAAGCTGCTGATGTCAAGAAGGTTGATGAACCTAAAGATGTCAGGCCCACTGTTTTACATGAGAAGAAGGACATCAATCAGGCTTACCTCCTGGTAGGCTATAAGACAGTATCTAGGACGCACAGGGATAGTTTCGCTCTTGATGTATTGTCTGCGATCTTCTACAAGGGGATATCTGGAAGGATAACTGAAGAGATACGTGTCAAGCGGGGTCTTGCGTATTCTGTCGGAAGTCTCCACGAATCTAAAAAGGATTATGGCTTCTTCGTGTTCCATCTGAATTGTGACCGTAAGAACCTGGAGCTTTGCAAGAAGATAATATTTGAAGAGCTCGAGAAGATAGGTAACATGGAGAAAAAAGAGCTTGATGAGGCGAAAGAGCACATAATCGGCAGGCTTATCCTGGATTATGAGGATTCGCATAAGCGTGCTGATGATCTCGCGTTCTGGGAATTTATCAAAGACGCAAAGCTTGGAGATGAGTACCTCTCGAAGATAAGGAAAGTCTCTGTTGCTGATGTTATCAGTGTCAGGAAGAGGTATCTCAAGAAAGACAATTACACGATGATAACGATAAGCAAATAAATTGTCAGCTGCGCCACCACAGAACTGCGAGCCTTCAAGAATATATTCTAATCACACTAAACTCGATGAACTGTGCGCGACTAAACTGATTGTTACGAGCGTCGTAGCGGTGGTGCGTTTAAAGAAGAGTTTTATCTCGTTATCTGGAAACTCTGCACTTTCTCGAATAGTTCTTTTGCCTTATTGTCTTTCTCGAAGTGCTCTCTTACTGGTTTTATGAGTTCATTTATGTAGAACGTTACAGCCTGCTTGAGGTCCATAGGGTGCAGGTCTCCTTTGGCGTATATCCTGACAAGTTCGTCATAGCTGTGTATCTCTAGGTTCCCGCCATATTTCTCTGGTCTCTTTATCTCAATCATAGGGAATTTCTCAAATATTATGTGCTTGCAGTATTCCATTATCGGGTTTTCGTGGGTGACTTTCTCTGGACAGTATGCTTTCTGTATCTTCCTCTTTATGTCGTCTTCAGTGTCAGTCATGAATATGGCAGAATCAGGCACTGACTTTGACATCTTCATCGCTATCGCACGTTCTATAGCGTCAGCCTCTCCTGCCGGCGGCTGTCCTAGTCCCATGAGCATATGGTGGCTGACGACGACAGGCTTCCAGAATCCGAGTTTAGGCCCTATTTCGCGGGCGAGCATGTTGACCTTTCTCTGGTCCATGCCTAGCTGGCAGATGTCTGCTTTTAGGTAGAATATGTCTGCGCACTGCATGCAGGGGTATAGTATCTGTGCTGCGCTGAGTGAGTCTGATTCGCTCCTTCCCATTATCTGTGAGCATCTTGTTATCCTCTGCACAGTGTTCGATCTTGCTACGTTAAGGACTATCTCCCAGTATTTGGGGTCTTTTACCAGGTCTGATGCCCATATGAATTCTATGTTCTTTTCATCTAGTCCGCATGCTTTCCACACTTCTATGAAATACTTGCCTACGACTTTTATCTTTTCCAGATCTCCGCCGAACTTGTTGTTCGCTGCGGCGTGCCAGTCTGCGACAAACATCTTGAACTTGACTCCTGCTTTCGTCATCTTGTTTATGTTTATCGCGCGGAGCAGCCCTTGTGCTATGTGTATCCTTCCGCTGGGTTCAAATCCGTCATATGCTATGAGCTGTTTTCCAGAATCGAGCATCTGTTTTAGGTCTTCTTCGGTGATTATCTCTTCGCCCACTTGCCTTACTAGCTCTAGCCTGTCTTCGGTGTTCATTTTCTAGAAAGATGTTTTGAACATTCTATTTAAAGCTTTTCATGGTTTAATGTTGTTAGAATCAGGTCCGATATATTCTAGTTTTATATGCCTGCCATTTCTGCCATACTGCAGCACCTTTTCTGACACTTTCTTCATTTTTGATACTTTTTCTGCTCCATATCTATCTAAAAGGTCCAGTGTTATGTTGATGCGTGCCATTTCTGTCAATCTGGCTCTATCGTAATTGGTGAATTTGATGTATTCTGCGGATACGAGTCTTTTTATGACCTGATCATACATTGATCCTTCTTCCCTGCCCCCGCCATTCAGTTGGAATAGTTGCTTTAGATTAGGATATTGTTCTGATGCTTTGTCTAGCCCGAAGACTATCTCTTCCTCTTTGAACTCTGCGTTTTCGGGGGTCGAAATCAGCATACCGAGCAGTATATCTGATGGTTCCATGGTTTCGAGTATGCTCTCTATGTCTTTCATCATGAATTATTTTTTGGCGCTTTTTTAAATAGGTTTCGGTAAGGGACTAAACAAAAAGGTTTATATATCCAAAGATGATGGTATTCTTACTGCATAGTAAAGCATTTGCCTTATCATGCTTAAAAATGACGTAAATAAGAGGTGCGAACATGCCAGAGGAAGACAAACGATTTTCAAGGGAACTGGTTGGTAAGACTGTTGTTTCTAAGACCGGAAAGAAATTCGGTGAAGTAGGAGATATCATATTTGAAGTGAAATCAGGAGAGCTGATCCACATGGTTCTTGTGAACCCCACTCCTTACAGCGAGAAGTTGGAGCTTGAGAAGGACAAGTCAGGAAGCATCTTGATACCTTTTAGTGCTCTCATGGCTATTGGAGATTTCATGGTCATCGCTGAAGAGGACATAGTTTAATTATTTTTTAAATATCTTTTTTTTCGGTTTCTTGTTTATCATTATTTAAGCCTATTTTAAAAGAGAAACATTTATATCTTATCTGGCTATTTTATTCCGTCTATGGAACACGCGATTTGGACAGAAAAGTACAGGCCTAAAGAGTTCTCTGATGTGCTTGGCCAAGAGGATATAGTGAAGAGGGTCTCTGCTTTTGTTAAAGAGAAAAATATGCCGCATCTTCTTTTCTCTGGACCAGCTGGCGTGGGAAAGACATCACTTTCATTAGTTATCGCAAGAAAGCTTTTTGGTGAATCCTGGCACAACAATTTCCTGGAACTCAACGCTTCTGATGAGAGGGGTATTGATGTCATAAGGAACAAGGTGAAGGACTTTGCGAGGACACGTGCCATTGGTGACGTCCCTTTCAAGATAATCTATCTTGATGAGTGTGACGCTCTCACAAGAGAGGCCCAGCAGGCATTGAGAAGGACTATGGAGAACTACACGCAGACGTGCAGGTTCGTACTTTCCGCGAATTACAGCAGCAAGATAATAGATCCTATCCAATCAAGGTGCGCGATATTCAGGTTCAAGCCGCTTCCAAAGCAGGATATCCAGAAGCTCATAAAGAACATCGCGAAAAGTGAAGGGATAAATATCGACAGCAAAGCAGAAGATGCTCTATATATGATATCTGAAGGTGACTGCAGGAGGGTTGAGAACATACTGCAGAGCGCAGCGGCGATAAGCAAGAAGATAGATGAAGAGACCATATACTCGCTCGCTTCAGTTGCAAGGCCAAAGGAAGTAAAAGACGTCCTCACACTTGCTTTAGAGAACAAGTTCATAGAGTCTAGGGAAAGGCTCCTTGATGTCATGCTGAATTATGGGCTATCTGGCCTTGATGTCATAAGGCAGATCCAGAAGGAGATATATGAGCTTGATATCGACGGCAGGAAGAAGATGGTGCTCGTCGATAAGTGCGGAGATACTGAATTCAGGATGACTGAAGGCAGCGACGAATTCGTGCAGCTCGAGGCTTTCCTTGCGAATGTCGCATTGGTCGGATTGAAATAATTTTCATCGTTTTCACCAGTATAAAATTCGAGTAAAAAAAGAGGAAAATGGCTAAAGATATCTTAGATGAGCTAGAGAAAAAGAGTGAAGATATACTGCGTTCTAACGAAGAGCTGGCTGAAAAGCTTAAGAGAAACCAGGAAGCGATAAACGGGTTTTTCTCACAGATAGAGAAGATGAAGTCTGGAGACAGCTACGACCCTCTCCTTAAGAAAGAGCTTGAGAAGATAAAGTCAGAGCTCGAGAACAAGAAAGGGATAATAACCGCTCTTATCGATGACCTTAAACCTTTAGAGATAGATCTTACGCGTCGTGAGGATGTGATAAATGCGCTTAAGGCGCGTGTCGATGACCAGTCTAGGAAGATAGAGTCTCTGTCAAAAGACCTTCTTAACAATAGTAAACAGGTCCAGATGCTTTTTGATTCCAACACAGCATTGAAAAAACAGGCTGTTGAGAAGGATAGCATGATCAGCGTCCTTAAGGATAAATTGAATGAAAAGACATCTGCGCTAAAAGCATCCGAAGAACGGGCTTCGCAGGCAGGGCTCGAGCTGACTGCCGCGAAGAAAGATGTTTTCGCTATGCAGAACAGGTTAGGGACTATCGAGAAACGCGTCTTCACTACAGATGAGCAGAATCAGAAGCTTCTTTATGAGCTCATGTCGCAGAAAGAGCGTTTTAAGCAGTTGGAAGCAGAAATCAAAGAGACAGATTCGTCAAAAGAGATTCTTAATGCGCAATATGCCAGGAGCATTGAGATGATTCGTAAAGAAGAGGAAGAGAAAAAAGAGATTATCCTCAAGAAATATGCCCAGAAGATGGCGGTCATGAATGCTACTATATCTTCTTTGAAGTCTCAGTTAGAGCAGAATAAGAGGCTTATCGAAGAGAAATCTAGGAAAGAGGGCGCTTTGATAACAGACTTCAACCAGAGGATGCGCGATCTCATGAAATCTGATATAGATGTTGGTCGCGCATTGCCTGTAACGGAAAGCAATGCTGATCCGATGTTCGACTTCCGGCTCGATGATGATACTAAAGACACGAAAAGTGCGTTTGCTGCAGAGATTGCAGGACCTGAACCCATAGACAAGGTAGAAGAGATAATACCTATCGTAGAGCTCGCATATGAGCATGGTGATGAGCCTGACAAGATAAAGCATTCTTTGGTGAGTTCTGGCTATTCCGAGAGGGACATAGAGCACGCTTTCTCCAGGTTGAACCTGGTTGTCCAGAAATAGTTAAGCATCTTCTCATCAGCGCCACTACCACTGACATGCGAGCTTTCAAGAATATATTCTAATCACACTAAACTCGGTAAAATATGCGAATAAACTAATCGGTGCGAGCGTCGTGGTAGTGGCGCGGTTATAGAATTAAAGAAATAATAAAAATAAATTAAAAGATTAAATTAATTTCCGACGTGCTGTACTTCTAGTTTCTGTTCTATGTACTTGTCGTAGTCATAAGTCAAGTCTATTGTGACAAGCTTCTCAAGGTCTGATGGGCTGTTGATGTTCTGTGTGCATCTTATCTCCCGTTCTCCATTGAGTAGCTGTGTATCACCTTCAAAGACTGAACCCGATGCTGCGCCGTTCTGTAGGCCAGAGCAGGTGAGTCCGTCGGATATTCCTGTGTCGATCTTGACATGGACCTTGTCCTTCTTCTGGAAGTCCTTGTTGCATTCGCTTGATGCTTCATGCACTGTTCCGGTTCCTGAATGCGTTATCTTCATGACAAATGATACCTTGTTTGCTGAGGATACGGACTCTGTAAAGGATGCTACCTGGACTGGTCCACCTGAATTATCCAGTGTTTTCGCTTCATTTACGTTGCATAGCTTGCCTTGTCCGCCTTTAGTGCCGAGAAGGTCTTCTAGGACGCAGATTTTTGTGTTTGCGACTGTGCCGTATTTGAAGCAGACATCTGCCCGGACATTATACGTGACTGAACCGGCGATATCTTTTTGGTGTGTGAAGCTCGAGCCGCCTTTAGGGAAGTCGAGGCTTATCGTCTCTCCTTGTATTATGTTCCCTTGCAGGTCTTTCTGAGCAGCCCTCAGCGGATTTGGGCTGTCCTGTGTCATGTCTGCTGCGCTTACGCCGAAGTCCACAGGGTCTATTCCTGTTATCTTGACTGTAGCGTCAGCTCCATTGTCTATCGCTTTGTCTCCGACATTTGCGAGTATGACGGTTATACCGAATGGCTGTCCTTTGTCTAGTACTTTAGGCGGTAGGGAACCTTGTGCGAATGCCAGTGTGAGTCCGTCTTTGTTTCCTACGAATTTAGAGCCGGCTGCCCCTTGATTCGCGTCTCCGCCCTGGTTGCATCCTACTACGAAGACCAGCATGAATGCGAGGCATATTATCAGGATTGTTTTTCTCATTTTATTTCCTCCTTTGTCATGACCTTTATCTATCTTTATTATTGATTATCTTCCGAAGTTCAGATTTTCTATCTCGACCTGTCTGCTTATTGAGTTCTTGTATGCATAAGATAGTGTGACTTTGAGTGGTGTCTGGTATGCGGGGATCTGTTGTAGGTTGTTATACTTACAGAACAGGACTCCTGCATTGTTTACAAGCCTTAGCTCATTCTTTGGTTCGCATGATAACGGCTGACCAGATAATTCAACTGCGTATTGCAAAATATTGAGGTCTTTATAGCCTAATCCAGCAGGACAGCTTCCAAGTGCATTCTGAGAGAATAGCGTTCCGCTTGCTCCGCCTGTATTTCCGACATGTATCCTAAAATACATACCTCCTGGCCTTGCTTCTGACTCTATGCTCTTTACAGCGACTGGTGCTCCCTGGCTTCCGGTAGAGTATACCTTCTGCACTTGGCAGGCCTTGTCTGCAGTCTGCACCATAGGATTAGGATCTATGCATACTAGTGGAGTTGCAACTGTCTGGTATCTATAACATGCAGTAAGAAGGAAAGTTGGTTTGTAGTTTGGCATGTCTCTTGGTAAAGTCACTGTCTGGGCACTGAATTCTGCTGTTGTGTATCCTCCTTCTGGATTGATCTGAGACTTACCTTCTAGAGGCAAGGTTATCGGTGTTGACGGCTGGAAACCACTGCTCATCCGTATTATGTTAGGATCAAATCCTGTCAAGTATAATCCTACGTCCTGTACTGTGTATGTTCCTTTATTTCGTACTTCGACGAGAAATGTGAGTGGTGATTCTGTGTACACTTTTGCGGGTGGCTGGTCAGCCAGGAACTGCATGACTATTCCTTCTGTTCCCGTTGCTACGAATTGCGCGGATACAGGGGGTTTATCTTTTCCGCCAGTAAATCCACTGCAGCCGCTGGCTAACACAAACATGAGAAACAGTGTTGCAAAAAGTATGCTCTTTTTGGTTTCCATCTTTTTAGGCCTCTTTTATAGGGGTGAATCTTCGGTTTTTAGATATATATATCTTTCGGTGAATATTGTCGGTTTGTGTGTTTATCCTGGACAGCATATGTTTGTCTGTCCGCCAGGGCATAGCCCTCTTATGCAACCAAACCTTTCTGCGCAGGAATCGATATCTTCGCCTGCTGCACAGCTGACTGTCTGGCAACTATAGTCAGGATAGTTCTGACTACACTGGTCTGAAGTTGTTGAACCTTTGCCGCTCAGGGCTCCGCAATCAGTCCCTCCTGGCACCGGTTCTACTGTTATCTGCTGGAGTAAGCTTTGTTGCACATAGTACTTCATGTTTATGACCGCAGGTGACAGGAAAATGCCTGACTGAGCATCTATCTCTTTGGTGCATATTGATGAGACAGATTCCTTCTCCTTGAGCTTTATCTTTTGTGGTTTGCAGATCATCTGTGTGCCTCCTATCTGCACTTCTATTGACACCTCATTCTGGGAATTGATGTCACATTTGTTGCCGGGACCGAATATAAGGTAATCTTGACCTTTCAGCTTGTTTACAGATATTGCCAACTGAAGCGTCATCTTGTCTTTGGACTTGGGGATTATAGTGGGGGATAATCTTGTTATACCGACTGGACCTCCCTGACCTCCTGAAAATACAATTTCTTTCATCTGGCATACCGGTTTGTCTATCTGCTGACCTAAGAATTTTGTTGAGTCTATGCATACATCCACATTTGCGTTTGTCTCATAGTAATAGCACGATGTGGCTTTTATTTTCCTGGTGTAGTTCGTAACTATCGATTTTTTTGTTCCGTCGTAACCTGGGAAGCACAGGGATTTCATGGGAAACATTATCACATCTTCATCTCCTTCTTTCAGGTATAGTGACCTTCCTTTCAGCTTGAATTCTTTCGTGTTCTGGTTATTCCCTTCGGTGAATCTGAATGCGGACTGGTCAGGCACAATTATCTTTATCTCTGCATTTTGTGTTACGTCATATGCTCCGTTATTCTTCACTTTTATCCCTGTCGAAAAATCTGTACCTATGAACATCTGTTTCGGCGGCAGGCCTTCGATGAACTGCATCACGACTCCATCACTGCCTGTCTGGAAGTTGTAGGTGTCAATGCTCTGTTTTCCTTTTGAGAAACTGCTGAATCCTCCTGCGCAACCCGTTATCATCAACAGGGCGAAGATTGATGCAAAAAATGTTGTTTGTTTGAGTATCATTTTCTTACCTTCTTTTTATTATACCATTGAACGTGCTGTCTTTGCTGAAGATGTCCTTGGGACACAGCACACCCAATCTCCTGACAACCAGGGTGAATTACAGCTCTCTGACCGGGGAGTTCCTATTGCACATGCCCCTGAAGGGGTGACGCAATCATGGCTTGAGGTCAGTCCCGCATCTGATTTGGTTGAATGGTAGATGCAGGACGGCGCACATATTAACTTACCGTTTATCGGTGTACAATAGCTGCTTACGCCACACCCTTCCCCTTCAGCCTTCCCATTGCACTCAGTTATGGCAGCAGTTATCGGAGACTCTAATGGCTGCTGTGTTTGTGTTGATTGTGTTATGGATGGTGTGGTGCTTGTTGTTCTTTGTTTACAAACCGTGCCTCCCGTAGCGTTCAATACCTCTATGTTGTATTGGTTCTGGACAAGGTAATTGTAATCTATAGCCACCAAGAATGTCGCCAGTGTGGGCTCGCCGATGTCGGATTCGCTGGAAGGTATGAGATGACAGGATTCAAATATCTTCTGTTCACCTTTGATTATGACCTTCTTGTTTATATCTGCAAGATAGTTAGGATTAAGTGTGAGTGTTGTTCCTTTCTGTTGCCATCCTGTGCAGAATCCTTCAAGCGGTTTGAAGTATGCTGGTATTGTCACTATGACGCTGTTTATGCCCGTCACCCAGCCGTCCATCATGTTCTCTATTCCGACTCTCAGTGTGAGGTCTGTGCTTGATGCTGGGTCATTGGCATTATACTCGATACCTATCAATGGGGCTCTCGCTGTTGACATCATTGTCTTTATCGCGCCTTTGTCAGATATTGAGTTATAGCTCATTATCTCTGGGAACATCTCTTGTATTGCTGCATTGACCTGGGCCTCTGATTTGAGTGGTTGGGATTTTGATTCTGCATAGTTCTGCAGCCTTTTTGTCAGCACTGCCTTGCTTATTATGTAGTTGTGGAGCTGTGCATCTGTCCTTAATTTACCCGCATATGCAGATAATGTAATGATGTTTGTCCCGCATTCTTTTGGCCTTGGTTTGCATAGGACTTCTCTGTCGAAGTTGCTTCCGGTCAGCAGTTTGGGGATTACGCTCTGGCTTTCGCCCATGTTGGTGTTTAGCATGCCCTCTTTCAGGTTCCATTGCCTCTTGATGTTTTCCCATTCATTTTTAGTTTGCACTGTGCAGTTTATCTGGACCTTCATATCTGTCTTTGGGTCAAACCCCTTAATCCTTGCTCCAATCTCTAGTCTTTCTATCTCTTTCTGTGTCACTTTTGTAGGGTTCGGGAGATATGGCGGGAGTATTGTTATCCCCACCTCTTCCTTGAGTGTCTTGTCTACATCTCCTTGCATGGTCTGTCCCGTCGCTCCTGCCATGCCTTGCTGGTATGATTTCTGCCAGGATGTCAATGCATCCTTTGTTATGGCGCTAAATCCTTTTACGCCTACATCTAATCCCTCGCCCACTACTTTCTCTGCAGTCCCTGCTTCAATTCCTGCACGCACAGGCCCGACAGTCCTTGTTGCGCAGCCATAGAAAGATGCTGCGAACAGTAGCACCATAAGAATATACATCATACGTCCTTTCTGGTACTCCTTTGTTGCAAGCATAAGTATTGCGGCCACAAATATTGCTACAGGTATCAGGGCATAGATTGTTGTCTGATTTAAGCCACCGCCCACTTTGTAGACAAATCCTCCGAAGAGTACGCTGCCAAGTATTGTGAATATTGCAGAGAGCGGCATCTGATGTGCATTTCCGCCAGAACCTATGATTGAAGATGCTTTGCCCATGAGGCCGCTGCCGCGTGATGCTGGAGTTGGTGCTGATGCTACCTGCTGCGCATTTGCATTTGCTGCCTGTATTTTTGATTCTGAATTTTGTGATTTTGACTGAGCTTGCTTGTCTATCTCTCCTGCTTTTGATTGCAATGCTGCCCCGCCGACAAGACCGATTGCGGTTCCATACCCGGGTACGAAACTTGCGATATTGGCTATTTTACTGAGCCGGTTGACGGAACCGAGTTTGCTTATGGTGTCTTCCTCTGCAGAAATCTCTTTTTTTATCTCACTTATTGCATCATCATATGACCCTATTGATTCTTTCATCTGTTCTATCTGCTGCCGTATCCCTGTCGTGTCCACTCCTGCGCTTCTCTCGCTGCTTTCTTCTGATTCTAACTGCGATATCTGCTGTTTTGCCCTTTCTTTTTTTTGCTCGAACTGCTCAATCTGCCCTTTTAGCTGTTCTATCTTCTGTTTGTGCTGTTCTAGAAGTTGAGACGGATCTCCTCCACCGCCGCCACCCGCACTAGGTGTCCCGCCGGCAATGCTACCCATCGCAGCCATCCCACCGCCAGCTCCGCCCGCAGCCCCAGCAGCTTTTGCTGCTCCGCCTCCTGCCCCTCCAGCTGCTTTCATAGCTCCCGCAGGTATTGCTGGCGACATCGCTTTCTTGCATCTAAACAAAGCTTT
>Ga0105099_10000781_pt1 | contig 21140 bp, 19 predicted proteins | sample PPLLak3cmMay2015_2_FD_79138 | JGI IMG/M metagenome (GOLD analysis project Ga0105099, IMG submission 79138) | Freshwater sediment microbial communities from Prairie Pothole Lake near Jamestown, North Dakota, USA - PPLs Lake P8 Core (1) Depth... | ecosystem: Environmental > Aquatic > Freshwater >... | reverse complement strand
TCATGCCCGCTTGCCATAGCAGTTGATTCCCGTATAGGCTTTGCGGAAAGAAGCGAGCATGCGGGCAGTTTTCGTTCCGGGACCTTCACGGCGGAGAGTCGGTCGCGGATCTGCGCCGGTGAAAGCCGGACATCCAGTTTACGGGCCGTAACGTCGATATCGATGATATCACCGTCGCGGATGGCGGCAATGGCCCCGCCGTTGTAAGCCTCCATTTCAACGTGGCCAACGCTCAGTCCGCTGGTGGCACCTGAAAAGCGGCCGTCTGTGATCAGCGCCACACGGGTAAAACCCGCTCCCTTGATGGCATCGGTGGGGGTGAGCATTTCGGGCATGCCGGGTCCGCCGGCCGGGCCCTGGAAAGGAAGCACAACAACGTCGCCTTCGGCTATTTTGCCAGCTGTAATCGCATCCAAAAGTGCCTGCTCCGTATAATAAACCTTGGCCGGACCGCTGCAAGCGAGCATATCCGGGGCAATGGCCGTCTGCTTGACTATGGCACTGGAAGCGATATTGCCCCTGAGCACGGCGATGCCTCCTTCGGCGTGATAGGGCTGCTCCGGGCTGCGGATGGTTTCCGGACCCTTGATTGTCGCCTCGGCCGCCACCTGAATGATGGATTTCCCGGTAACCGTCGGGTTGTCATTGAGCAGGGGCTGCAAGCGCTGCAACACAGCGGGAATGCCGCCGGCCGCATCGATATCGGCCATCTCGTAAGGTCCGGCCGGAATGATCGAACAAAGGTTGGGGGTTTGACGGGAAATGCGGTCAAACTCTTCCACCCCGATATCGATGCCGGCCTCCTGCGCGATGGCCGGTATGTGCAGGACGGTGTTGGTTGAGCCGCCCATGGCCATGTCCACGCGGATCGCATTCTCAAAAGCGGCCGGTGTCATTATGCTCCGGGGCCGGACATCGGCTTTGACCAGTTCGACTATACGTAGGCCTGATTCGTAGGCCTGTTGCTTTTTCTTTGGATCAAGGGCGATTGTGGTGGCGCAACCTGTCAGCGACATTCCCAGAGATTCAGTTACAACCGCCATTGTGTTGGCCGTGTAAAGCCCCACGCAGGCGCCGGCTCCGCATACCATGTCGGGCAGAGTTTGTTCGGCCTGCTCCGCCGTCATTTTACCGGCCTTGACGCGTCCGACCATCCCGAAGCCTTGAATCGGATGGCACTTCTGGCCGGCCACGATATTGGCCTTCATGGGCCCGCCGGTGAGGATCAGCGCGGGCAGGTCCAGGCGGGCTGCAGCCATCAACATGCCGGGAGTGATCTTGTCGCAGTTTGTCACTCCGGCCCATCCATCAAGAGAATGGGAAAGAACCATGATCTCGATGTTGTCGGCGATGTGCTCCCGGCTGGGAAGGCTCAAACGCATCTCAACGAACATGGCGACTCCATCGCAAACTCCGGGCACTCCCCATTGGAATGGCACGCCGCCGGCATCGCGGATTCCCCTGCAGACCTCTGCTGTCAATTCGTCAAGGTGGATGTGGCCGGGGATCAGGGTGTTGAAGCTGTTGGCAACCCCGATGAAGGGCTTACCTGGCTCAAGGTCCTGCCGGCGCACGCCGGCCGACATAAGAAGTGCCCGGTGAGGGAGAGTCTCGATGTTTTTTTTCAAAATATCCGAACGCATGATTTCATCCTTTTATGAATTTGATAATTGTGAATATGTTGAATAATAATTTGATGCTCTCGTAAAAAGTCATATGCGAACGGATTTGAGATTTTTGGGAAATAGATTTTTAAAGAACTGAGCGTTAAAAATCATCCGCCATAATTCTGGCGGATGATTTAGCAAAGTGATTTAAAAATCCCCAAAAAGCTCATTAAGTGAGCATATTTAGACTTTTTACGAAGACATCATAATTTAATTAAATGAAATTTGTTGCATATTGATAAACTTATTTATTGATGTCAAGATATATTTTTAGTATGCTCCGTCCTAAAAAAACATCTGTTTCAGTTTAAAAGGGGAGCCATAGATGATTGAAAGACAAATTGCTGAAAGAATTCGGCAGATCCGTAAAACAAAGGGAATGACGCTCGAACAACTGGGGGGAAAAATCGGAATTTCCAGAGGAATGCTGTCCCGTCTGGAAACGAACCGTTCCTCTCCTCCCATTGCCACCCTGGCAAAAATTGCTCAGGGCCTGGAAGTTCCCATCAGCCTTTTTTTTGAGGAAAGCGGATCAACAACAGAACAAAAATATACCGTAACCAGAAGCAATAAGCGCAAGCAGGTGGTTCGCCGTGGATCTGATATCGGCTTTACCTATTATGCGTTTAAAAAGCCTCAGTTCCTTTATATTATTGAAGCGTTTATTATGAAACATCCTCCGTCTAATAAAAAACTAAAGGTTCTGTTTGATCATCCGGGGGAAGAATTCATTCTGGTTTTAAAAGGAGCCATTGAACTGGTCTATGGGGAAGAAATTATCCTTATAGAGACCGGGGATGCCATCCACTTTGATCCATCCATACCACATAGAGCGCAAAACGCCGGCGATATAGAGGCCGAATGCATTGTGGTGGTCGCCGGAGAAAAAAGCTATTCGAAGTCAAAATAAAACCTCTGAACCGGAATAAAAGATCGATTGCGATTGAATCTCTCTGCTGCAATTCCCTTCAGATGTAATCTTGCGGCGGGGATGCGCCTGCTGTCTCGGTTCATCTTGTGATTGCGCCGGGAGCTTAATATTACCGTGTAAGAGTGTAATCCGCCAGAAGGCTTCCTTTCCAGTAAGAATTGGACGGGTTTGAAAAATACGCCTTAAAAACAGCGAGGCTTTCTTTTCGCAATATTCCCGGAATGATTTCTACAGAGCAGTGTCTGTATAATGGAGAAAGGTGTTCAATTTCACATCCGGTTCCTCCTCCCATCACATCTTCATATGCATATACTATCTTTCCGATACCGGAGAGCAATATAGCTCCGAAGCACATGAGGCATGGCTCCATGGTGCAATAAAGCGTCATCTCCTGCCGGTTGATTTCATTAAATTCTTTCCTTCCGGCAAGATTCCTTAATGCTGTGATCTCGGCATGGTCAACTTCGTTTGCAAAGTCTCCGGCGGTTCCTTTTCTCGAACCGGTTGCAACTATTTCATTTTTAAAAACAAGAATGGCGCCGACCGGGAATTCCCCCTCTTTGAGGGTTGTTTCCGCCAGCCTAAGCGCTTCTTTCATGTAATATTCGTGATTCATCACAAAGTCCTTATTGAAGCTTCCCGCAGCAAGCTATGAGGAATGCCCTTGCTATTGCGGTTCAGGCTCTATTCTGCATATTGTGTCATCGCAGGGACAACTCCCGTCTACATCATAGGTATACAGGATCCTTGATTCGGCTTCAGCCCTGTTTTCCGGAATTTCGCCGAAAATGAATTTTTCCGATAGATTCAATAAATCCTTTTTTGAAGGTATGGAATCGAGTCCGTTTGAAATTACTTTGCCGGTTAATCCGTCAAGTATGTCCGCATCCACTCCGTTTGTTACAACTACAACCGGAACCTGGTAAGGGGCAACGAGTCTTGAAGCGGATAAGGCCGGACGATGACGTGTAATTATTGAGCCGGGTCCGTATTTAATTATCATCAGGATAAGGTTTTTCATTGTAATAAGAAAATCGATCCTGATTATTGCTTTTTTTTCTCCGGCCCTGACCAAAAGCTCATGGCGCGGTTTTATTTCAGATTTGTCGTATGATTTATTATTCACAAGCAGCCGGGCAATATTTTGCCTGTACCTCTCATCATGAGTGTCCTGTATCGGATTACCTGTAATGAAGTCGGTTGTTTCGCCCAAAATCAAATGATGACCGTCAATGCTCATTTTCACCTGATTGCAAATAGTTCTTTACAATTGGTTGTTCATATGAATAAATTTATACGGCTTCGTAAAAAGTCCCTCTGCTGCGTTGTGCTTCATTCTTCGTCATTGAGGCGTACCAATATGTATGCCTCATTCCTCAGGAATTCACACGCCTTGCATATGGAGCTTTTTGCTTTGCCGGATTAAATATGATTATTTACGAGCCCATAAGTCCATAAATTAGGATGTTTTCGTAAAAAAAGCCATCTTGAGAAATCAATTAATACAGGTAATGATTTATGTCAATTCGTGAAAATTTTGAGAAGCGTGAAGAAGGATTCATGTCCCCTTTCGGATGCCTCAGTTCAAAATCAAAAGGCAGGATGAGAAAGGAAGATCCATGTCCGATAAGAACAGCCTTTCAAAGGGACAGGGACAGGATCGTATATTCGAATGCGTTCAGGAGACTGAAACACAAGACCCAGGTTTTTTTATCTCCTCTCGGGGATCATTACAGGACCCGCCTGACGCATACACTTGAAGTTTCTGAAATAGCAAGAACCATCGCACGGGCAATGAGACTCAACGAGGATTTGACGGAGGCGATTGCCCTCGGTCATGACTTGGGGCATACACCTTTCGGGCATGGCGGTGAGACGGCTTTAAAAGAGATATATTCTCCGGATTTTTCCCACAATGAGCAAAGTCTCCGGGTTGTCGATCTTCTTGAGAACAGGGGGAAGGGGCTGAATTTAACATATGAAGTCAGGGACGGAATATTGAAACATTCAAAGGGTTATGGGAAAATCATACCCGATAACCCGGAAGAATTGGCCTGCACTGTTGAAGGGCAGGTTGTCAGAATCGCGGACATAATGGCATATCTTAACCATGACCTCGACGATGCAATCAGAAGCGGTGTCATAAAATCAGGCCAGATTCCTCAATCATGTTCGCTGCTTCTGGGGCAAACCCATTGCGATCGCGCTACAACGATGATAAAGGATCTTGTTTTTTCAACCAAGGTAACCGGAGGCAAGCTATGCCTTGAAATGAGTGATGATATATATAGCGCCATGACAAAACTGCGTGAGTTCCTGTATGATAATGTTTACCGTTCAGATGAGGTTCACAATGAATTTATGAAAGCGAAGAGGATCCTTTCCGAGCTCTATGCATATTTTGTAAAAGATGAAAAGATGTTTCACAGGGAGCTTGCCAATATGGAGATGGCAGCCATTTACCGTAAAAAAAATCTTGGCGAGGAGACCTATGAAAGAATTGTCTGCGATTTTATTGCAAGCATCACAGACCGGTATGCCCTTGATCTTTATTCAAAAATATTTTTTCCCTCGCCGCTTGTTTGATGAGGCCCGCGATAGCTCCTATGAATCCGCTGATAGAAAAAATAACATCCTGTAAAGAGAAATTCATTCCTCTGATGCGCAGGGTGGACGATATTTATAGAAAAATGGATCAGGAATATAATGAAACGGCAAATTATTACGGTTTTTTCTGCGGGGGATGTGAAGAGAACTGCTGTTTCACCAGATTTTACCACCATACATTCGCAGAGTATCTATATTTACAAAAAGGCTTTGAAATGCTTGATCCGGGAAACCGCGCGGAAATCCGGGAAAGGGCTTTTTCGGTTTGCAGGAAGACGGCCGAACTGGACATGTCGGGCCTTCCGGTTCGCCTTTTGTGTCCGCTTAATTACGAAGGCATGTGTGTTTTGTATGAATACCGGCCCATGATATGCAGGCTGCACGGCCTTCCGCACGAGATAATCATGCCGGGGAGCGGGAGAAAAACTGGTCCCGGGTGCGGTGAATTCAATGCCCGCTGCAGCGGCAAAGCGTATTTGAAGTTCGACCGGACTCTTTTTTATACGGATATGGCTGGCCTTGAAAAGGATTTTAAAGAAGCTTTCGGCATTTCAGAAAGAATTAAGATGACGGTTGCACAGATGATAGCCGCTTTATAACGGGTGTTACATTCCGAGATAGGCTTTTTTTACAGCCTCATTTGAAAGGAGATTTTCAGCTGAATCTTCGAGTGTTATCTGTCCGTTTTCCATGACATAACCACGGTGGGCCACTTTAAGAGCAAGGTTTGCGTTTTGTTCCACGAGGAAAATGGTTGTCTTATTTTCTGTATTTATTTTTTTTATTATATCAAATATTTGTCTCACAATAAGAGGCGCAAGGCCAAGAGACGGCTCGTCAAGAAGCAGAAGCCTGGGTCTTGCCATGAGAGCCCTTGAAATTGCAAGCATCTGTTGCTCTCCGCCGCTTAATGTGCCGCCCGGCTGATTGCGCCTTTCGGAAAGAATGGGAAAAAGTCCGAAAATATATTCCATATCTTTTTTTATTTCTTCCTTGTCAGTCCGTAAAAAGGCTCCCATATCAAGATTTTCAGCTACTGTAAGATACGGGAATATCCTGCGCCCTTCTGGCACCTGAGAGATGCCGAGAGAGACTATCCTGTCTGCGCTCATATTATTTATCGGCCTGTTCATGAAAAGGATTTCGCCTGACCTTGGGGGAACAATTCCGCATACCGACATTAGTGTGGTTGTTTTTCCCGCCCCGTTTGCGCCTATCAGAGTTATGATTTCTCCCTCGGAAACACGGATATTTATCTCTTTCAGTACCTGTATGTTTCCGTAGAATGTTTTTATATTACGAAGTTCAAGCATCCGTCTCTTCTCCAAGATATGCCTTTATCACGACAGGATTGCTTTTTATCTCTGCAGGTGTTCCCTGGGCGATTTTCCTTCCGTAATCCATAACGAATATCCTGTCCGATATGCTCATGACAAGCTTCATGTCATGTTCGATAAGCAGGATTGAAATTTTTTCCTCATCCCTGATGCTTTTTATAAGCTCATCAAGTTCTGCCGTTTCCTGTGGATTCATGCCGGCTGCAGGCTCATCCAGAAGAAGCAGGAAAGGTTCTGTCGCCATTGCACGGGCGATTTCAAGGCGCCTTTGTGCGCCGTATGGAAGATTCTTGGCGAACTCATTAACAAAAGATGCAAGTCCGATTTTTTCAAGAATTTTGTAGCTTTTTGAAACAACCTCCCTTTCTTCGTTAACTGTCGCGCGGTTTCTGAAAACAGCTCCTGCTACACCGGAACCGGAACGGCAGTGGCGGCCAATCATGACATTTTCAAGCACCGTCATATTGGGGAAAAGCCTTATGTTCTGAAAAGTCCTTGCCAGACCTTTTTCCGTGACGATATTAGGTTTCAGCCCGTTAATCTTTTCTTTCTTTTTCCCCGGCGGAGCTATCAGCATCTCCCCTCTTGTAGGCGTGTAAATTCCGGTTATGCAGTTAAAAAATGTGGTTTTGCCTGCGCCGTTAGGGCCTATGAGGGCTACTATCTCTCCATCGAAAACCTCAAGTCCTATCTCGTCAAGGGCTCTCAGCCCCCCGAAATCCATCGTCAGATCAGTGACTTCAAGAATAGGTTCCATATTTTCATTAATCATTTTGCATTTTTAGATGGTGTGCCGTGATATTCATATGTCCTGCGGACATTGGCGACTATCCCCTGCGGACGGAAAACCATCATTATTACCATGATAGCGCCGAAAAGTATCATCCTGTATTCAGAGAACGCCCTTAAATACTCGGGAAGAAGAATCAGGATGAGAGCGGCTATCATAACTCCAACAATAGACCCCATACCACCAAGAACAACGATCGATAAAATCATCGCAGACTCAAGGAATGTAAAGCTTGCCGGATTGACAAAAGTCGTTTTAGCAGCGAATATGACGCCGACCATGCCTGCCCAGGTTGCGCCAAGCGCAAAAGCAGTCAGCTTTGTTTTTGTTTTGTCTATTCCCATTGCCTGGCAGGCTATTTCATCCTCTCTCAATGCAATCCAGGCCCTTCCGATTCTGGAATCCTGAAGCCTGTTTACAACGAATATGGTAAAAAGAGTTATGGCTATCATGAGAAAATACAGATAGATGATTGAATTCTCAAGAGACATTGCAATGCCAAAGAGTCCAGGCCTGGGAATATGGGCTATTCCGCTCGGTCCGAAGGAAAATTCATTCCAGTTTTCAAGGATTAGTCTTATCATTTCACCGAAACCGAGAGTGACTATGGCAAGATAATCTCCCCTTAAACGAAGTACCGGAAAACCGAGCAGTATGCCGAAAAGAGCCCCCATGATTGCGCCGACGGGAAGGACGGTCCAGAAACCAAGGCTGAAATGATAATTGATAAGAGCATAGCTGTAAGCGCCAACCGCATAAAAGGCTACATACCCGAGATCAAGCAGCCCGGCAAGCCCTACCACGATGTTGAGACCGAGTCCCAGTATGACGTACATCAGTGCTGTGGTCATTATGTTTATTTGGTAGGAAGAGAATATGAACGGGAAAACAAGCGCAAAAAGACCTGTCAATACGGTTGCCGGTATAAAGAGTTTTCTCTCTTCTAAAATACGCCGGAATAAAGGAACCTTCTGCTCTTTGCCCGATTCAGCCTGTTTTACCCCGGATTCCTTTCTCTTTATAAAATACCGCCAGACAAAGGATAGAAGAAAACTTCCGGCTCCAATCATGATAAGGTTTTTCCATCTCCACTCGATGGTTTTATAAATGGTGTTGACACGGATAACCATGATCGGAAATGTTAAAAACATGAACCAGAGAGAGACCAGAAACGATTTTGCTATTTCTTTAATGTTAAACATTATATTTCTAATCGTTTTGTAAACATGATGTTGTTGCCGTAATCAGACCTTTTGAGCTGTTGACCGTCCAAGAAGTCCTGCGGGTCTGAATATAAGGATGAGCACAAGAAGCGTAAATGCGAAAACATCCTCGTAATCGCTTGAAACATAACCGGTTGCGAAACTTTCAGTCCATCCGAGCACAAAGCTGCCTAAAACGGCTCCCGGAATACTCCCGATCCCGCCAAGGACCGCTGCAGTAAAAGCTTTTATACCTGCGATGAAGCCTATGTAAAAATTTATCTGCCCGATATGGGATGCTATTAAAACTCCGCCCAGGGCCGCGGTTGCCGAACCTATAATAAAGGTAATTGAAATGACCCTGTTGACGTCAACTCCGACAAGCATGGCCATATTCTTGTCCTGGGCCGTCGCCCGCATGGCTTTCCCGATTTTTGTGTATTTAATCAGGACCGTTAATAATATCATGACGACAGTTGTTGTTAAAAGAATGACCAGTTCAGGAGTTCTGATTATGTGCTCATAGGGTTTTAAAAATTCAAATTCGGGGATCAGGTTAGGAAAAGGGAGAAAATCGGAGGTCTGGGCAAGAAGCACATAATTCTGAAGAAATATCGACATGCCTATTGCGGAAATAAGCGGCGAAAGACGCGGCGCCTCTCTTAAAGGCTTATAGGCAATTTTTTCAACCGTAATGCCGTAAGCTGAGGAATATATAACTGCAACAATTGATGCAAGAAGAAGAATGGCAATCTGGTTTAATCCGAGCAGTGTGAGAACGCTTGCAACAATAAGCGCTGTAAAAGCACCGATCATATATATCTCACCGTGGGCAAAATTGATAAGCTCAATAATGCCATAGACCATTGTATAGCCAAGAGCAATCATTGCGTAGATGCTCCCTCTTGTCATACCTCCGAGGAGAAGCTCAAGAAAATATTCCATAAGTAGTGTGCCCGCTTATAGTGATTGTCAGAATAATGTTCCGATTGGAACTGCCAATTTGTTTGGGTATGAGTGCGTATGCGAACCGCAGAAAATTTGTCTTAAGTCTTCGAGAACGCCCCCAATTGACTATAAATATTGTGCAGGCTTAAGACTATGAACGGCTTCGTGGGTGTCTATCAAATGGGGCTGCCCGGTTTTCATGAATGTGGATATGCCGCCATTGACAAAGAGCATATAATTGTTTCTGCGGATCACACACATACCCATACCCAAACGGAATAGATTTATGACATTTACTATAAATCATAAAATGCATCTAAAAAATCAGGGGGCAGGCTTATCTTTCCTGTCCCCCGATTTATTGGATTTCAACTCAAGAACCTATTGAACTTCAACATAAGCACCATTTTTCACCTGGTACATCGAGAAGCCTACGCCTATTGCGTCGCCTCTTTCATCAAAGCTGATCTGCCCGATCGGTGTATCTACCTTTTCTGTTGTAAGGGCTTTTTTGATCGCATCATAATCGGTAGATCCGGCTTTCTGAATAGCATTCAGAAGCGCCTGGGTGGCAGCATATGCATTCAAATAGAATGCGCCCGGATCTTCATTATTATATGCCTTTTTGTGGGCATCGTTTGCAGCAATTGCCAGGGCATTCTTGGACGTGTCTTTTGGCCCTGTTGCATAGACGCCTTCAGCATATTCTTTGGCTACTTTGATGAAAGTGTCATCCTTTACGCCGTCATCGGAAATAAATTCGGTTTTCATGTTCTTTTTGCGCATCTGAGATACAATCTTTGATGCTTCAGGATGATATCCGCCATATATAACTGCCTCTGCGCCTGATTTCTTTATTTTCTGAACAACAGCCGAATAGTCGACCGCACCCGGGGTAATTCCTTCAAAAAGGACAACCTCGCCTTTTCCTGATTTTTCCGCGAATCCTTTTGCAAATTCCGCAAGACCTTTACCGTAATCGCCTTTGTCATGAAGAATAGCGATCTTCTTTAATTTTAAAACATCAAATGCGAAATCAACTTCAACTTTTGCCTGTGTATCGTCTGATGCGATTGTCCTGAAAAAGTTTGGGTATTCACCACTCTGGGTTAATGGAGGATTTGTTGCCGCAGGCGACATGGCTATAATCTTAGCATCTTTGTAAATGCCGAGAGCCGGTTTTGTGGCTCCGCTGCATATATGCCCAAGAACAACATTTACTTTTTCGGTGACAAGCTTTGTAGCAGTATTTGTTGCCACTTCAGGTTTGCAGACATCATCTTCTTTCAGAATCTGTATCTGCCTGCCGAGAACTCCACCTTTTTCGTTTATATCTTTAACGACAAGTTCAGCCGCTCTTAAACTGGGAATTCCATAGGAGGCCAGATCACCGCTGTGAGGACCGGCTACGCCCAGTTTAATCGGTTCGGTTGGCGCCGGTTTTGCGGCTTCTTCTTTAGGCTTTTCAGCCGGTTTTTCACCGCAGGCGTAAAAGAAAACAGCGGCAAGACAGATCATGACAGCTACAACAAATAGTTTTGAAAAACGTTTTTTCTCCATAATCTTCTCCTTTTAAATAAAATTAATCGTTATTTTCACTTTAAGGATATGACATTCCTTAATAAAGCCACACCTCCTGAATAGCCGGATTATCCCATCAATCCTGATTGGATAATCCGGCTGATAACACATAATACCGCTACCAAGTATGATTATAATAGATGATTAGAGACCTTTGCATAAAACCCCAACCAATACCATAGGCGAACTTGGGTGATTTAAAGCTATCGGAAAGTCCATTCTTGTGTATTAACAAGATGCAAAAAAAACAAATTCAACGTGATCTTTAATCACAGATTTGAAAACTTGTTTTTAATTTGATTTATAAGATGCTATGATAATAATATGAAATATTTAAGTCAAGATAAAATCTTTTTATATATTATCTTGTCATCCATGATCTTTTTAATTATTAAGTCAAATAGCTTTATCAAAAATCATTCTGCTTAAGGACGGGCTCCATAAATGTTACGGATAGCCTGACGAACCACACGCTCCTTGCATATTTTGATTTTTTACGAGTTAATCGATATTATTTAAAGGCAATAAACAGGAGTTATGTAATTTTGAACAAAAATCCTTTAAAAAAAGTTATAATAGGACTGGTTGTCAAGGAAGACCCCAAGGCTATAAGCAAGGCCGATGAACTTGAAAAATGGCTGCGCTTGAAAAAAGTCGATGTTATCAGGAAAGAATACCTTCCGCCGACAGGGGTGGTTTGCGGAAAAAGCGGAAAGGCTCCGGCCGGTCTTTTTTGTGTTTTCGTTCTTGGAGGAGACGGGACTTTTTTAAGCGCTGTCCGCTGGATAGGTGACCGCAGGATTCCGGTCCTGGGGATAAAATTCGGAGACGTCGGCTTTCTTGCTGAGACATCCGAGGAGTGTCTTTTTTCTGCTGCAGAAGCTGTTTTGAAAAGAAAGTTTTCATGCAGTCCAAGAATGCGCCTTCTTGTCAAGGTGTTACGAAATGGAAAGGAGATTGCCTGCGAACATGTCCTGAACGATGTTGTAATTAATAAAGGGGCTCTTGCAAGGCTTGCGCATATTGAAACGTATATAAATGATCACTATTTGACCACCTACAGGGCCGATGGACTTATTGTTTCAACGCCTACCGGGTCAACCGCATATTCTCTTGCTGCCGGAGGGCCTGTCATTCATCCGTCTGTTCCGGCGATAATAATGACTCCGATATGCCCTTTTACGCTGACAAACCGGCCGTTGATAGTTCCTGATTCATCAATAATTAAAATCAAACTTGAAAATAAGTCATCTCATATATTGCTCACGTTTGATGGACAGCAGGGCATGGAGATCAGCAGGAAGGATCTCCTGGTAATTCAAAAAGGGGCTCAGCCGGTCAATATGATATCAGTTCCGAAGCAGGATTATTTCGATGTTTTAAAAACCAAGTTGAGATGGAGCGGCGGAAGGGTTTGATACCCTTTTAAAATACTCCCTGTAACATGCGTTTTCTATTTCAAGCAGGTTGGTAAAGGGCAAATTAAAATCATCAGCGCCGGTTGTAAAAATGCCGTGTCCATAGACAATAACTCCCGGTTTATCAATTATTGCTGCAGGAACCGTATTGCAGAGCCCGCCTGATCCTGAGCCGACCTCGCCGGAGACAACCGGAATCCCGCAGACATCCCTTTCAAAGGGACATTTTATGTTGCAAACTCCTTTACTGGAACAATCCCTGATTCCGCAATCCATTGAGAGAATCACGGAAAATTTCGGATGTCCGTGGAGTATAGCCTTGTGCCCTGTTCTTTTTATGATCTCAAGATGTGCCGGGAGTTCGCTTGAAGCAGTTATGCATGCGCACGATGAACCGTCAAAAGGACATAAATCTATACACCCGTCAAGCTCGTCAAGGGAGCTTCCTGTCTGGCTTATAAACAGTGTATCATCATGACGAAAGGAGATGTTGCCGAAAAAGGAATCTACCAGCTTCAAGCCGACCAGAAGGCTTCCGGCTTCACATATTGCGCTAAAAACCTCTTTATCCGTATAAAAAGGGCTCTTGAGGAGAGAATTGTTTAAGTGTGGAGGCGGTGCAGTGAAATTGGAGACTTTTTCGAAGATATTTATGAAATCATTATTCGGCCTGCCGGATTTTAGCGCGGAAAGATAATCTGAAAAGAATTTTACGAAGCAGGAAAAGCATACGGAAGAAAAAGTGATAAAGGCCTGCTCTATGCTCACTGTCCCATAAGAGATAATTCCGTGACCTTGGATAATCACACATTTTCTTTTTTTAAGCATTGATATGATTGAATCTGCGCTGAATTCAAGAGATACAGGAAGGTCATGAAAAAAAGTCCTTGTTTCGCAATCAGAAGGGCGGATAGCCTTTCCTGATATTTTTGCGAGATAATTGATTATGGAATAATATGGCTCTTTAGGCTTTGAAAATATAAGAGAATTGATATTAAGATTTTCAAAAACTTTTTCAAATATTTTTTGCGAGCCGTCGCGCCTGTTCCATTCGATTTCAGCATCAAGGATTCCAAGAAGAGGGTCGCCGCTTATGGCAAGGCCGCTTTCGACAAGTTTCTTTTCATATTTGAAAAACAAGTTTTCCATTATTCTATATTCCAAGCTTGTTGGCAGTTTCGGTAAGGGGCATGCCGTTCTCATCGAGCCCTCTTGCCTTGTAATAATTTATCCTAGCTTTTAAAAAATCCTCCCGGTTAATGGGGCCGATTGTCATATCTTTTCCTTCATAACCGAAGGAATTGAAAAAACGCGCCGGAAGATCGTCATCCTCCGCCGAAAATCCGTTTGAGGCATTCATCATGCGTTCGTTGTAGTAAATGCGTTCTCCTGTTTTAATGAGATCCTGACCCGAATAATTAATGCCTGTGACTGCGTGAAAAACTCTTGAGTATTCTTCCAGGGAGGCGGCAAAAAAGATGAACTTGCATGCGGTAAGTGAATCAACAACAGCGTTCAGATCTTCACACGTTTTTATTATCCGCGCCTTTCCCTCAAATGTGAACCTGTCGGTTGCAACAGGTTTTCTTAATATTTCATGACTTACAGGGTATGCCCTTAAATGACAACCGCCTCTTGTTGAGGTTGCGTAAGAAAGTGCCATGCCATAAGCCCCGCGCGGGTCATATGCTGGGAGCTCCTGTCCCTTTACGGTCATTGCGCTTTCCGGATGCCCTGTCGTCCTGGCATATCTTGCCGCCCCTTTTCCAAGCTTTTCCCCTTCATTTTTTTTATAAGCCATATCATTCAGCAGATCCAGAATATAAGCAGGAGTAAACCTTTTTCCCGAAATTTCGGAAAAACATGAAAGGGTTGCAGCAGCCGATATCGAGTCCATTCCGGTTTCATTGCAGATTGTGTTTGCCGAAACCACAGTTTCAATGTCGGTATTGCCGATTAGCGCTGAAAAATGGGAGAGAGTCTCAAATTCAGGCATTATTGTTCCGTTCCCGGATATTTTTTTACACAGGATATTACATCCTCTGCACCCCCTGTCTTTCGGGCGGTATTTTTTTTTCAGTGAAGACGCATTCATCAAACGGGCGCTGCTGAAAAAGGATTTTCTGAAATTATCCGAAGGCATCATGCGTCTTGCATCCATAAGATCATAGAGGGCGGCAGTTCCGTATTTTGATATTCCATAATTACCCGAGAGTACAGGAGACGCGGAAACAAGCCGGAAGATATCCTGACGGGCTTTATCAAGCTCTTCAGGATCTGATATTTTTGTTTTTTTGGTTCCTCTTACGGTTATGTATTTAATCATTTTTGAGGCAAGAATAAGGCCGAGGCCGTTTCTTCCCGCTGCAAAATGACCGTCGATAATTATGTTTGAAAAAAGAACGCCATTTTCGGCGGCAGGGCCTATGACAGCATGAGAACCTTTCCCTTTTAACATGGATCCGGCAAGGCCTATCTGCATTCCGGCCATATGCGACGCCGGTACTATTATTATTTCGCCGTCATCAATCTCGATGCCGCAAAGCCGGTCTGATTTTCCTTTTATGATGATTCCGTCAAAGCCGGCTTTTTTGAGTTCCGTTCCGAAAGATCCTCCTGCTGACGAATCTCCGACTGTTCCGGTTAAAGGAGAGCGGGACATTACGGTCATGCGCCCTGATGTAGGGGAACGAGTATTTACAAGCGGGCCGGTGAAAAAAATAAGCGGCATACCGGGATCATCCCAGTCAAGAGTGACATGATTTTTAAGATAATATCCTGCAAGGCCTTTTCCTCCGATAAATTTCAATAAAATTTCCGGATCGGGCAAAAATGTTTTATGTTCTCCTTCGGAGAGATTTATTTCTGCAATTTTACCGCACCATCCAAACATGATATTTCCAGATAAATTTATTTGTTATTAAGATATATCAAACCATAAAAATCCGGAAAAAGCCAGGTGAATTGAAGATATCCTGCTTAGTGCTGCGGGAATTTTAAATTTACTCAGGTTAAAAAAAACTGGATTTCTGCATCGGTTTATTCTATTTAAACAGGCTATGCATGGAAATTATATGAGAAAATATATTATTACTTGTTTAAATCGCTTGATTTGAGGATGCTGTATATGTCTCAGGACGGGGAAAAAAATGAAACAGGAAGGCAGCAGCAGATAATTGCCGAGGTTCGGCGCAATAAAGAGCTTCGTGAAAAGACTTACCGGGAGCGGGCGCTTAAACTCTTTCCGCATGTATGCGCAAAATGCGGACGTGAATTTTCAGGTAAAAAACTTAAAGAACTGACGGTTCACCACAGGGATCATGACCACGACAATAACCCCCCCGACGGGAGTAACTGGGAACTGTTGTGTATATACTGCCATGACAACGAGCATTCGCGGTATCTTGACGCAGAATGGTACGGCGCTGAAGCCCAGGGCGGGGAGCAGGAGCCGGTCTCCTCTCACAAGCCGTTTTCAGACCTTGCGGCTCTGTTGAAGAATAAAGAATAGCTCAAGGAGAAAAAACAGCCATGATTTATGATTCACTCTGTAATTTCAGCGATTATTTGTGCTTTCATCCTCATTTCGAAAGCGTTCATGCATTTATGAAAAATAATAATCCGGCAACTATGGCTGTTGGAAAATATGAAGTTAATAACCAGGGCACCTTTGCCTTAGTCATGGAATATATTACAAAGGAAATTTCAGAATGTTTCATAGAGTGCCATAGAAAATACATTGACATACAGCTTCTATCGGAAGGCAGAGAGAAAATAGGTATATGTAATATTATGGAATGTAAAGAAGATCCTTATGATCCGGATAAGGATTTACAGAAGCTTGTTGGAGAAGTAAGCTTCATAAATATGATTCCGGACCGGTTTGCAATATTTTTCCCCCGCGATGGACACATGCCCCAGATTAAATACGGCGATTTTCCTGAAAAAGTCAAAAAAGTGGTTTTCAAAGTTACGACTTTGTGCTGTTAAGTGATTCTTCGTGACAAATAGAACGCTTATTCCATTACAGACAATCTGATTTTCTCATGGGAGAGAAGCATGTCTGCTCCTGCCTCCGTTTATCGTTCGCGAAATCCGCAGCCTTCTTTGGATTATCAAGAAGGCTGCGTTGAAGGCTATTTTGAAATATTTGTCGGGCACTATGATGAGCATTTCTCAAGACAAGAAGGAAACGCAGCAACGTCTCCCAGGGAAATGGCAGAATTAAGTCAATGATGATTTCATTCCCTGTTTCATAGAACCGCAGGTGGATGGAAAGACATTCCGGCGGAACTGGGTGAGGCTGATTTGAGGTGCGCAGGACAAGGTCTGCATGAATGCCGCTAAAAATGGCCTTTATGACGGGTAAATCAACAAACGGGTGAGCCGATTTATCAAATATGCTACATCCATCGCACAATGACCGGAAACGTAACCTATATTTTACAGCCAAAATACTCTTGACACACAATATCCGTACCCATATACTCCCGTCATGAAAGAGCAATGTCTTATCAGTCAATTGAGGAAGCGTGGACGTATAAATTTCCCATTTAAACAATTATTGTATTTTAAAGGAGGGAACCAAAAATGCGAAAAAGAAAGTTTTATGCGTTGAAAAAGATATGTTCCCGTTGGCTGACAATGAGCATTCTTCTGATCACTATAGCCATCATTGCATTGGGATGTTCCGGCGGATCATCCTCCTCTGCACCAACCCCCGCACCATCTACAGTAACAACTACACGTGATGCTAAAGGTGTGTGGTTCATTGCCGGTTCGGCGCAGGACAGACTATATGATGTATTTGAAGCAATGGGCTATGCCGTTGCCACTGATAGGCTCTGGCAGGCAGAAACGTTCAGACGGTCTGCCCGTGGAAGGCTGTCTGAGATATTCGGCTCCACTCAGTTAGCACAGGATACACTCGTACGCACAACCGGTTATTCCGACCAGGAACTGATAGACGGGTTCGCTTCCTTGGATGCGGAGGCTCAGGAAGTGATCAACGGGTATGTGGCTGGCTTTAACAGACGCATAGCCGAGATTCGCGCAACTCCTACCCTTCTTCCTTTTGAATTTTCCGCAGTTGGAATTACGAGCAATACGCTTGAGGACTGGACGTACAAGGATGTACTGGCCTGGGCCTCGTTGCTGTCGAGAAACTTCGATCCCGAAGCGCAGAAACAGGGACAGATCGAGAATGCGGCATTGTACCAGGGGCTCGTGGCTGTATATGGAGCCGAACAAGGGACGCGTATGTTTGATGATTTACGATGGCTCAACGATCCCGATGCGCTGACCTATATTCCCAAGCCTCTCAGAGCTTCCAGTGCTCATAAATCAACAGAAGAAAAACGGTCCCCGCTGATGGAAAATCCTCCGTCATTTCCTGATATGCGTGAGGTTGCCGAAAGCATGGCAGAGATGCGGTCGGAGATCGATGAAAATCTGAAGAAGATAAACGCCCATGTAAAGATGGGAAGTTATGCCTGGGCGATAAAAGGGAGCAAAACATCCTCAGGCAATCCCATAATCTACTCCGGCCCTCAGATGGGGTTTACCGTACCCTCCATCATCGGTGAGGGTTCAATAAGGGCTGGCGGCTTGAATATCTCCGGTATGCACATCGCGGGACTTCCCGGCATAGTGATCGGTCGCACACCGCACCATGCATGGTCCATGCAGGTGGGTCATGCCCATACCGTTGATTATTACATGGAATCTGCAGCTGCGATGACCCTTCACAGGACGGAGACCATCAAGGTGAAAGGCGCGGCCGATGTTGTTCTGCCCATCTACAGGACTGCCCATGGACCTGTTGTTAATGCAAACCCGGTGATTTCATGGAAGTATTCCCACTGGGGGCATGAATTCAAGACTTTTAGGGCATATCTTGACCTTGCCCGGGCGAACAGCATGGACCAGTTCGGGGCAGCCATAGAACTCGTGCCGGTATCTCAGCATTTCACATATGCCGATAGAGATGGAAATATAGCATACTGGATGTCGGGAAGGGATCCCGTCCGTCCTTATGGTGAATGGCGGCTGCCGCAGGGCGCTGCAGGGACATCACTTGAATGGAATTCAGGAAACCTTATCCCTCGTTCAACCGATCGCAATACCAGCCGGGGTTATTACTGCGGCTGGAACAACAAGTCGCATGCAGGCTATGCTAATAATTCATGGAATAATCTCGGATACTCATTCGGCACGTTCCACAGGGCGCATGTAGTCGATGACTACCTTTCCGCAAATAACAGTCTGACATTCACTCAAGTCAGGGACCTTGCACTCAACATTGCAACTACCGACTCCTTCGGTAGCGGGGGGAATCCCTGGAAGACTGTGTCTGAATATTTCACCGCTGCTGTAAACTCCGATCCTACTCCTGCTCGTTCGGCGGCCCTTGCTCTTCTTGCTGCGTGGGACGGACATTTCGTGGACGGAGGATCCGGGTCCTGGGCCGCAGGAACAAACCGCGCCGATGCATGGATGCTAATGGATGCGTGGATCAAAGAGGTTCTGAGGCTCACTTTCGAGGAGATTGCAGTTCCTATTCCAACACAAAACAACCAGGTGCTTTTCAATGTACTCATCCACGGCCTTAGGCCGGGAGGTGTAGATAACTACTACAACTGGTTCCAGAACGCGGATCTTACAGCGCCCCAGACCGCTAACACTATCATCGTAAGGGCACTGGACAATACGCTTGCCACACTGGGAGCCACACCTTGGGGTATCAATGCGCGGGGCATTATTCCGTATAACCACGCTATGCTGGGAAACGTATGGAATATGCCATTCTCATCACGTTCTACCTACGCGCACACCATTGAATACGCCAGCTCGGGTCCTCTCAATATCCAAAGCATGTTCCCCTTGGGGGAATCGGGAAATATATTGGGCACATCACCCGTTTTCGATGCCAATTTCTTTACCATGACCGATGTGTACGACGGGTTTGTATACAGAGACTTCCCGCTGTTTACTCAGTAATTGGCAAGACTTACAAAATGTCCGATAACGCCTCACCAGGTATGGTGAGGCGTTATTTTTATGAAACTCACATGATGATGACGTCACAAAGGATGATGAAATTTTGTAAGAGCTTGACTCTTTGAGATGAGGATGATTGTCAAATATTGCGCCTGCACAGTACGGATTGCAATCTACCGCAAACATGAAGCGGCCTCTTTTATTGACTACAATATATAATCGGTTATCTCTTGGTGAAATCATATACAAGAACTGGTGGAGTTATTATATCCAGGTGGATTCGGCTCGCGTCCAACAAAATATGCCTCTGATTAAATACGGTGATCTGACGGAAAAAGTCAGAATATTAGTTTTTAAAGTCCCGATTTTGAGCTTAACGTCATAGCTTCCGTATGGTCAAATCAAAAATATGGATCGTTCATCTCTTACACACTATGCATGGATTTCAATAGCAGCGGCAGTTGCCACGATAATATTGAAAAGTATTGCATACCTGCTTACAGGGTCGGTCGGGCTTCTCTCGGATGCGGCCGAATCACTGGTTAACCTTCTGGGATCCTGCATAGTATTGGCCATGCTGACAATAGCTGCCCGGCCGCCCGATGAGGATCACCTTTTCGGGCATGACAAGGCTGAATATTTTGCGTGCGGCGCGGAAGGCATACTTATTCTAATCGCTGCCATCTGCATCGGGTATACGGCGGCAAATCGGATCATCAATCCAAGGCCGATTGAACAGGCTTGCACCGGTCTGGTTGTATCCGCCGTGGCAGCCATGATAAATTATATGGTTGCCCGAACACTGCTTTCTGCCGGAAAGAAAAACAACTCAGTTACTCTTGAAGCAGACGCGCATCACCTGATGACCGATGTCTTGACTTCGATAGGCGTGATAGGCGGGGTGGCGGCAGTAGCCCTTACGGGTCTGCAAATACTTGACCCGGTCATAGCGCTTTGCGTTGCATGCTATATTGTGTGGACGGGATTCACGCTGGTAAGGAATTCGGTGCTTGGTCTCATGGATTCCGCTATGCCGGATCACAAATGCAAAGAAGTAACAACGGTCCTGGATAAATATAAAAGCAGGGGGATTCGGTTTCATGCGCTCAGGACAAGGCAATCCGGGGCCCGATGTTTTGTATCGGTACATGTGCTTGTCCCAGGGGCATGGACAGTGCAGCAGGGGCATGAACTGCTTGAGGAACTGGAAGCCGACATCCGAGGCGCGGTGCCGCATGTTACCATATTTACCCACCTTGAGCCCATTGAAGATCCTGTTTCAGAGCAAGACATTGAACTCGACCGGTGCCGGAAATAGCAGGAATATGTTTTTGGTTCCAATCCGCCAAGAGGTGAAAACGGACCGAAATCAAACCGTCTAACCCGACTTCTGCAGTAACGGCTCGAATTTCATCAAAAAGGCAACTAACGGATTGGCGAAACCACGTCAATCCGTGATCGGGAAATGCAATATTGCTGAAAAGCAAATGTAGTGAAGAAAAGCCTCTTGCAGATGACGCGTAAACAGCTCATAATTTCTGTTATGTACCTGCGGCGTTATAGCAAGAAAGTTGATGGAGAGGAATACGGATACTGGTCACTGGTAGAATCCGTCCGGACTGCCAGAGGACCCCGCCAGAGGGTTGTTGCAACCATCGGC
>Ga0105099_10000779_pt1 | contig 21157 bp, 12 predicted proteins | sample PPLLak3cmMay2015_2_FD_79138 | JGI IMG/M metagenome (GOLD analysis project Ga0105099, IMG submission 79138) | Freshwater sediment microbial communities from Prairie Pothole Lake near Jamestown, North Dakota, USA - PPLs Lake P8 Core (1) Depth... | ecosystem: Environmental > Aquatic > Freshwater >... | reverse complement strand
TGAAGACGAGCAGAAGGCCATCTCTGATAATATTATAAAAGGCCTGGAGAAGATCAACGGCTTTCTGGCATCATCCGGGGGCTTCTCTTATTGGCCGGGGAGTGATCAGGTTCATTCCTGGACCAGTTCGTATGCCGGGCATTTTTTGTTGGAAGCGAAGGATATGGGGTATTCTGTCCCTCAGAGTCTGATTGACCCTATGATCAGTTACCAACGTTTGGCAGCCAATCGCTGGCGTTTGGGGGCAGAATCGGTACTGGAACAGGGTTATCGCCTGTTCGTGTTGGCTCTGGCCCGCCAGCCTGATCTGGGTGCCATGAATCGTCTGAGGGATTTCAAACAACTGGATCCACAGATAGCGAGCCTGCTGGCCGCATCCTTTTATCTGTCCGGCCAGATGGATGCCGCTCGGGACTTGCTGGCCAATACAGCCTCCGATATTAAAACTGTGGAAGAGGGGCAGCAGACCTTTTCTTCGGTGCAAAGGGATGAGGCATTACTTTTGTGGGCACAGCTTCGTAGCGGTACAGGTAAAGATTTATCCTTACTGGCTAAAAAACTTTCCGAAAGTCTCTGTGAAAAACGACTCTACAGTACTCAGGAAACAGCCTTTACCCTCATGGCTTTGGCTGAATTTTATGGATCAAGACCCAATCGTGGTCCGGTTAAGGGAGAATTGTTGATCAATGGTAAAAAGCAAAGCTTCAGTTTCGATACACCACTGTTGAGATATGACCTGAGTAAATATTTTGCTGATACTGCTTTGGATCTGAAAGTGAATAATCCCGGTACAGATCGCTTGTTTATCAGTTGGTCACATGAAGGGATACCCTTTGCCGGACAAGAACAGGCGTCGGCAAATTCTTTGAAAGTGGAGACTCGTTACACCGAACTGGAAGGCGCAGAACTGGAGGTGAGTCATATTAAACAGGGGAAGGATTTGTTGATTACAGTTTCCGTAAAGAATATGACCCGACGTCATCTTGAAAATATGGCACTGAGTCATCTTCTGCCTTCCGGGTTCCAAATCCATAACGCCCGCTTCACTTTACCTGGCCAAACGGCTGGACTGCTGGATTATCAGGATGTTCGTGATGATCGGGTGTATACCTATTTTGGACTTAAACCAGAAGAAACAAAGATTTTTTCTATCCATGTCAACGCCTCTTTCGCAGGTCGGTTTTATCTGCCAGGTATCAGGGTGGAGGCGATGTATAATGTCGATGTGTATGCCAGTTCTGTCGGTCAGTGGTTGAACATCGTGCATTGAAGCGACTGAGAAGAAGGGTCTGGGCTGGGTTTAAGCGCAGGAAGATCAGTCTGACCCTTCTTTTGGTCTTTGTCGTCTGGTTCACTTTTTCTTTGCCCAGGTCTGTTTTTGACGCCCCATGCTCTCCGGTTCTTTTGGACCGTCACGGTCTCTTGCTGGATGCCAGAGTTGCTGAAGATGAACAATGGCGTTTCCCGGCTGAGAAACAGGAGTTACCGGAAAAATACCTGAAATCCCTCATTCTGTTCGAGGATCAGCATTTTTATTGGCATCCTGGAGTTGATCCGCTGGCTATTGTCAGGGCCTTTGGGCAAAACATCAGAGGCAAAAGCCGGGTGAGTGGGGCCAGCACGTTGACAATGCAGCTGATCAGACTCTGGCGCAAAACCCCCAGAACCTGGCTGAATAAACTGTATGAAGCGATTTTGGCAGTGCGGCTGGAATTACGTCATTCTAAAGCGGAGATCCTTGAACTCTATTCAATTCATGCCCCAATGGGCAGAAATATCGTTGGTGCCTGGTCTGCTTCCTGGCTTTATTTTGGCCGGCCACTGGGGGAACTGAGTTGGGCAGAGAGTGCTCTCCTGGCCGTATTGCCCAATTCTCCCTCCTCCCTGAACCCTGGCAAAGAGCGAGATAAACTAAAGAAAAAACGGGATCGTCTGCTTCTTCGTTTATGTCAGAAAGGCTTCATTGACCTTCTGACCCGTGATCTGGCTATTAAAGAAGAACTACCTTCTGCCAAAGGAGCCCTGGGGCAGAGATTATCGGTCCACCTTCTGGATACTCTTCACGGCAGTTTTGGGATGAAGATGAATTCACGTCGGCTCTATAGAAGCAACATTGATCTGGATCTGCAATTAAGGGCAGAACGAGTGCTGATGAGGCATCAAGAACAACTGTCCAAAAGTCGTATAAATGATATGTGTGCCCTGATTGTTGATCATACCAAGGGTGAAGTCTTGGCCTATTTGGGGAATGCTGCTTATCTGAGTGGTGGTCGTGACCAAAGCGCATGGCTTGACATCATTCATTGCCGACGCAGTACGGGTAGTATTTTAAAACCATTTCTATATGCATCCATGTTACAGGAGGGTGATCTGACTCCATTGCAACTGGTTGAGGATATCCCTACTTTTATTCGGGGCTTTGCCCCGCAGAATTTCAATCGCTCCTACATGGGGGTAGTTCCGGCAAAAGATGCCTTGGCCTATTCATTGAACATCCCGGCAGTACGGTTACTGCGAAAGCACGGGCTGCAGAGGTTCTATGACCGTTTGAAAGAAATGGGGATGAACACATTGCAGCGAACGGCTGACGAATATGGTCTGACCCTGATTCTGGGTGGAGCCGAAGGGTCTCTGTGGAATATGGCTGAGCTCTATGGAAGATTGGCCCAGGGGGCTTTGGGCAATAATCAACCCCTGCCGGTCAGGGTACTGCAACAAGTTGGGCACATATCTGAATATGTAAAACCGTGGCCCATAAATAGTGGTGCTGCCTGGCTCACACTTTTGGCCTTGACAGAGGTGGCCAGGCCGGGGCTGGAAAGTCACTGGCAATCTTTTGCTTCATCCCGCTTACTTTCCTGGAAAACAGGTACCAGTCAGGGATTTCGTGATGCCTGGGCTATAGGGGTGACACCCCGGTACACGATAGCGGTTTGGGCTGGAAATGCGGATGGAGAAGGCCGACCAGAGATATCCGGTCTGACTGTTGCCGCTCCGGTGCTGTTTGATCTCTATCAGCTGGTACCCGCCGGAGACCCTTTTCCCACCCCTTGGAGAGATCTCAAAGCCATTACTCTGTGTCGGGATAGTGGACATCTGCCGGGTCCGTACTGCCATGACACTGTGGAGGCTTTGATTCCGGCTGGATCTGATTACCGATCTCCATGTCCATACCATCAACGGGTTTTTTTCGATAAAAGTGGTCATTATCGTGTGGACAGCCGCTGTGAAGAGTTATTCAACATAAAAGCGGAGGATCGTTTTGTCTTACCACCGGTGTTGGCTTATTATACTGAACGTTGGCGCCCTTCATATCAGCCCCTTCCTCCCTGGCGTGATGATTGTGCCCGAGTCGATGGAGGAACAGAGGTGATGAATCTTATTTATCCCCCTCCTGGCGGTTTGTTGTATGTACCGACTCAGCTGGATGGTCAGATCGGAGCGGTGGTCTTCCGCTTGATCCATCGTTCTCCAGAGCGTGTAGTTTTTTGGCATATGGATGAACAGTATCTGGGGATTAGCCGACATTTTCATGAGATGGCTTTGGCACCCAAGCCCGGGAAGCATGTACTGACCCTGGTAGATGAGACCGGTGCCTTGTGTCAGCGCAGTTTCACCGTCCTGACAAAAGAACAGGAATGAGATTCAGTTATTTGACACGGATCGTTTCATAGAGTTTGGCAGCGAGTCCACTGAATTGATCCAGCACATCGATCAGGAAGCTGTAATCCCCGTCAGGCAGGTTTTTGAAAGCCGGGATGGATAGGGATAACTCAGCTTTATTGGCATTCACACCTTTGGTCTCATCAAATAAAGATTTACCCGTCTGATCAAGCAAGCGAATGCGGATGGCCAACCGCCCAACTTGTTGGGGATTTTTTTTGTCGGCCTGCTGCATAATAAAATTCCCGACCTTGAATGAAAGGATTTTATTTGCAAAGCTGAAACCTTCAAGTTTGACCTGGGGCCGCAGTTTTTCCATTCGTTGGAAATATTCATTGATATAATCGGCGCGAAAGTTGTCATCATAGAGCAGGGTTAAGCCTTTTCGGCTGGGAATCCTGATCTTGATGGATTCTGCTTTATCCGGATTTTTAGGCTTGAAGGTGAGTATATAATAAACATCTTCCATCTCTATCACCGTATCAAGAGATTCTGCCAGATTGTTGGATACAATGCTGCGGCCCCCAGTTACTTCAGTGATGCTGCCCAGCAACTGCTCCAGTTCAGTGGAAATGGTCTGATAACTGTAATCTTGCAGGAAAGAGGGGTTTTGGGTTCTGATAAAGAAGCTGTGAAAGGTGGCATCCACCTTGTAAAAAAGCTTGGTGATCTCATCCAGCGGGAAGCCCCGGGTCATGTTCAGGTTAATGTAAATTTCCTGTAAAGTCTGTTCGAATCGGCGACCCAAAGCCATGGTGGAAGGATTGGTACTGAGGGACATGTTGGCTGCGATAGTACGCATTTTGTTGAATAATTCACTCTGAATGCGAATGCGGGGAAAGATCTCGAACTGATAGAAATTTAAAACCCATTTCTCTCCTTTGATATGCTCAAGATAGCGGGAAAAATTGTAAAACACGTCCATATTCGGCAGGAGATACATCTTTTTATATTCTTCCCAGACCCCCAGGTATTTATCCAGGAAAAATATCATGTCCTCGGCTCGGGTATCGGATTCGCGATCATCTCTGATTGCTCGGGTAAAATCATTCATTTTCAGGTTGTCTTCTATTCTGCGGACATAAGTGCTCAGACGGTTACGATATGCTTCACCGGCCGTCCTGAAGTCATCAATCAGAATTGCCTTAATCTGCTGAGGATTATTTATGTCTTTGAAGGTGCGGGTACTGTTGTTGGCAAAAACCATCAACTGGTCTGTAGGACGGAGAATTTTATCGAAGAGATAGTTTAGTGCTTTTTCCAGATCTTCATTGTAGGTGGTGACCTGGAATGTAAGAACAAAAGTACGAGAGACTGGTGATTCGCTGGCAGGCAACGGTGTCGCCGGGGCTGCTGCAGTCACATCTGAGGGGTTCCTCATTATTTTCCGTTTGATGAAAAAACCGTTGATGTCGACCTGATCTTTTCCTTCTGTAAGAATAAAATCTTCTTTGGTCAGATCGGTCACCAAATTTTTTCCGTCCAGAACCCTGACTGGAACCTCAATGTTTTTAACCGTGAGGCGCTCAACCACTTTTTCCTGATCATTAGTGGTATTGTCCTGTGCGATGACTTTTGATCCTCCGAACAGAGTAAGAAAAGCAAGAAAAAGAGTGCTTATCGTTCTCATTTTGTTCTCCTTTATCAAATCCCCAAAGATTTGAAATCTTTTAAAAGTTGTTACTCCAATACTTTAAACAATTGATAACTTGATTACAAGAGAGGGTGTTGCAAAATTCAGAAAAGGTTATTTTTATAAGACAACAGACCTAAAAGGTCCTTTCTTTCTTACAGCCGATAAACAAGTGTTTATGGGGGGATGTGGGACTGTGCCCCCATCCCCATAATAATACTGAAAAATCGCAGTTATCTGTGTAACCCTGGCACTATAACCATATCAAACAGTCTGCTTGCGGAAGATTCGTACCAAATTGGTAAAAAAACTGGCTCTCAATTGGATTGAATTACAGGTTGACGGTCAGGTTTAATATAATTCCAGATGTATGAGGCGAGTTTCAATGGGGCCGTTAAAGAGTGGTATGCGGGCTTTGGGGCGCAGTCCTATGTGTTTCACCAATTGTGTCGAGCCGCACAGTAGCCATGCCTGGGACCCTTTGCACTCCTTTTTCAGAAAATCACCAAAATTTCTGTAAAGGTCGAACAAGCGATCCTCTTCACCCATGCGCTCACCATAGGGGAGGTTGCTGAGCAGCAGCTGGGGGGGCAGATCTTTATAGTCTTTGAAGTCGGATTTTTGAAGTTGTACTGATTCACCAAAAGGCAAACGAAACAAATTATGGCGGGCTTTTCGTATTGAAGGGCCGTGAATATCGCTACCACAGATCAGGCCGGTATCAATTTTTCTGATACGGGCATCGGCTTCGTTTTTCACTTGGTTCCACACATCATGATTAAAACCTGGGATATACTTAAGTGAACTGTGCGAGCGCTTAAAACCGGCCGGGATGCGGGCAGCGAGCATCAGTGCTTCACCCAGTAAAGTGCCCGACCCGCAAAAAGGGTCCAAAAGAGGTTGTTCGCCCTGCCAGCCGGAAATAAAAAGAATGGCGGCAGCCAGGTTCTCTTTGAGTGGTGCCATGCCGCCTTCAAGCCGATAACCCCGCTGGTGGAGTGGGCCACAGGGATCCAGACTGATCAGGGCTTCCTGACCTTGAATAAACAGGTTAATACGCAGGTTGGGGGTATCACGATCAACTGATGGTCTTTGGCCGGAATATTGCCTGACCTGATCGACGATGGCGTCCTTCAGGCGCAAACTTGCGTACTGGGAGTGCTTGATGCCGGAGTTGATGAGATGGCTTGATACCATAAAACTGCGATGTGCTGGAACAAGTTCATGCCATGGAAATTCAACGGCTCTGCGGTACAGCTCATCACTGTCTGGACAGGGGAAACTCCATATGGGCAGCAGAATCCGCCCGGCTAATCGGGAACAATACAGGATGTGGTAAAAGGATTCGTTTGTTGCCTTGAAAGAGACACCACCTGCTTCTGAGTTGCTTTCTTTGGCACCTAAGTGCGCCAATTCCTGCTGGAGATAGCTTTCCAAACCTTTTGGACATTGGGCGAAAAAATGGATGTTTTGAGTGTTGTTAAGGAAGTTTAATGGTCTCATGTTGGGGGTTTTAAAATGCTGAATTTTTTGTTTAGTTCTTCGAAATGGGGGTAATCACTATTGAGGGCGTCGTCAAGCCTGGTGATGATCTGGTTGAACAATTCATCAATCCGACATTCCTCTTCTTTCTGAAAAGGTCCGAGGACATAGGATGTGATGTTGCTGTGAGTTGGGCGTCCAATGCCGATACGCAGACGTCCGAAATCAGGCGTTCCCAGTTGTGTGGCCAGACTTCTTAAGCCGTTATGACCGGCCAGGCCCCCGGAGAACTTGAATGCAAAAGTACCAAATGGAATTTCCAGATCGTCATGAACAATGAGTATTTCATCATTTTTGATATCAAAATAACGCATAATGGCACTGACGGAGTGGCCGCTGCGGTTCATAAATGTCAGGGGCTTAAGCAGGTGCCGGGGTTCGGAAGCGATGCTTGGGCGAGTGTAAAAGCCGTTAAATTTTTCCTGCCAGGTTACTGCGGCCTCCTGAATCAGGGCATCGAGAAAAAGCCAGCCCGCATTATGACGGGTGTACACATATTCCGGCCCGGGGTTACCAAGGCCGACTATCAGACGGATCATTGTTTTTTTTCCATAAAATTCAAGCTAAGGGATTATCGAATCTTTTAGCCGTTCTGTCAACTCAGTTGTCAGGATGATTTTTCTAAACAACAATATATTAATGATCCAGTCGCAAAGTGAGAAAATGGAGAATGTAATGAAAAAAGAGAAAGCTGCCAAGCGATCATTATTTAATCCCAGAACTATTGCTGGAAAAACTCTGCTATTGACCCTGGTGACTTTGGTTTGGCTTATTGTGTATGGAACGTTGACCATGGCTTCCAATAAAGAGATCCATGAAGCCTCAAAAAATCTGGCATTTATCTTTGAAATGCAAAGCCATGTCGCTGTGATGAAAGAATTGGAAAATGGATTTCTGATTTCACCAAAAGAAACTCAAAAAAAAGAGTTTTTTGCTATTCATGAGGAACTTAAAAAGGACTTTGAGTCTTTAAAGAAGAATGAGCAATACTCAGTATTTGTCAATGCCATGGAAGATGCCGCCCAAAAAGCCACGGAAGTGTTTACCCAGACTTTTAATCTTCAGGAGGAAGTCGGGCTGACTCAAGATCAGGGCTTGATGGGTACTCTTCGCACTGCAGTACATGCAGTCGAAGAAATGGTCTCACAGTTCGATAATCAACGCTTGCTGGTGGACATTCTGCAACTCAGGCGAAATGAAAAGGATTTTTTGCTGCGAAAAGACAAAAAATATTTTGATCAATTCAATGCCCAGTGGCAGGCTCTGGATGAACGCTTAGATGAAGTCAGGTTGTCAGCTGAATTGAAGAGCTCCTTTCAGGAAAAGCTGAAGGCGTATTCTGCAGGGTTTACCTCGGTGGTGAATGCCGAAGAAAAACTGGGATTCGAACCGACCATGGGCTTGAAAAAAGACTTTTCTGATTCCATGCAAACCCTTGACAAGACATTTGTGGCCATGGAGCAACGCATATCTGAAGACGCAAATAAGGTTAATAAAATGGCCTTTATCTTCAGTATTGCCAGCTTTGCAGTATGGCTGTTCATTATTTTTCTGACATTTTTACTAATCAGTCGTCGTATGATGAAGCCGTTGGTGAATTTGTCCAAATTCTTTTCCGCTTTATCCAATGGACTGGCCAACAACCAGGTTGATCTCAATTCAAACTTAATTCACGATAAAAACGATGAAGTGGGAGATATGGTCAGGGCCCTCAATGATTTTATGAGACTTCTCAAAGAAACGATTCGTTCCATTGATCTGGCAGCCGACCAGCTCAAGTCATCTTCTGAAGGGATCAACACCAACAGCACCACACTTGCCAGTAGCAGTCAGGAGCAATCCGCTTCTATTACCGAAACCTCTGCAACCCTTGAAGAAATGGTCAGTACTTTTCGGAGCAGTGATGCCAACATAAGTGCAATATCTGCCGAACTGGACCGTTTCTATTCTGATGTTGAGCAAAAGTCTGAACACATGGGTAATGTGACCAGCACCATGACTGCCATTAGTGAATCCAGCACCAAGATCAATTCCATAATTAACGTCATCAACGATATCAGTTTTCAGACCAATCTGCTGGCCCTCAATGCTGCGGTTGAAGCTGCCCGGGCTGGCGAAGCCGGGCGTGGATTTGCTGTTGTGGCCTCTGAGGTGCGAAATCTGGCACAGAAAACGGCAGAATCTTCCAAAAGTATTCAGGAGATTGTCACCAGGAATGTGGATGCCACCCATACCGGACTGTCGTTGACAGAGGAAACGGCTGATTTTTTCAAAGATATTATTGCCCGGGTTCAAAAGATTCTGCTGCAGTTAAAAGAGAACACCCAAGGGTTGAAAGAACAGACAGTGGCTGTCGAGCAGCTTAATATTGCCATCGCACAGCTTAGTGATACGGTCAATGAAAATTCTGAGATGTCACATACATTGTCAAAAACAGCTGGGGAGATGAACCATAACGCCACAGAGTTACTTGATGTAGTGGCCAAATTCAAATTGGAAGGGCCAGTGGATGAGCAAAAATCAGGACATAAGCAGCCGCCAAAAGTTACAACCCACTCCAAAGCGGTCCCTCCGGTTAAACCTTTAAGTTCTAATAAAAAGGAAACCCGATCAGGAAAACAAGAGGAACCCAGAGTCAGTGTTAAACCGACGGTCAGAGCAACTCCAAAGCCAGAAATAAAAGAAGCTCCGAAGGTTAATCCAAAACCTGAAGGTAAAACGGAACCCAAGGAGAAGCCAAGCAGCAAAGGCGACAAGAAACAGGATGAAACCCTCGATGATTTTTTCGACGGCTTCGGTGGCGATGGATTTGAAGAGTTTTAGTGGTATAAGTCAGCCGCTGTGTTTTTTCAGATAATCATTGGCTGCTTTGTTGGGGTCAAGGCCCAGTTCGCGAGCCAGGGACATGACCATAACTTTGATATAGGCCGGAGGTGGGAGTTGGTCGAAGCGCTCCATTTCGATGTTTTTGATATGGTTAACCGATATCCCGGTTGATCTGGCCAATGGCTCATATTCATAACTCAGCATCTGGCGGATCACTCTCAGGGCCATTCCGGAAATGACCTCGAACTCTGGCAGGGGCTTTGTGGGTGGCTCAGGTTTGTCTGCGGGTGCCCGAACCGCTTCTTCCCGGCTGTGATGTTCTTTGAGAACTTTGTATGCAGAATCCAGATCAGCAAGTATCTTTAAGCGACGTTCTTCGCTCATCCCCTCGTCAAGTGCGGCATAACAGGCTTCAGCGTCCCGATATATCTCCTTGAGCAGCAGATAATTGTTTTTTATCTGGGAAAATGGCGTATCAGGCTCCACTTCAAGCATGGTGTAATAGTGTTTAAATTCCTCTTTGGGCATTTTTCATAAATTCGGCCTGGATTTGTGTCCCTTTTATCAAGTTATCTGCCAGGCTGCTGAATTCCTTATGGGTTTTGGGGGAAACGTTGAACTGGGCCAGTGCTCTGGTCATCTGCAGGTTCTTGCGAAACTGGTAGTCATAGCTGAGGTATCCGTTGAAACGGGCATCTATTCCCAGGTATTTAAGACACAGGCTTTTAACAGTAAACCCCTCTTTCAGTTCTGCAACATTGCGGACTTTGTTGAGAACAATGGAGACTGGAAAAGGTTTTAATGCGTCAATAACAATATCAAGATTGGGCCCTGCACTTTCCTTGAGGGCATTGATCAGTTCGTTGAGGTTGTGCAGACCCAACTGTACCCGTTTGGTCCATAATCTTTTGGCCTGATCCCTTAATGGGGTTTCCTTGAAGAGCGTCTGTAAACGACGGGAGTACAGATGTTTGATAAAGAGAAACAGGTTTTCCACGGCAGTAATTTCGGGAACACATACGGTGATCATCCTCTGAGCGTTCAGAAAAACATCCAGAGTCAGGTTGTTAATGCCTGCGCCGACATCCAGAATTATGATGTCCATGTCCATCTGTTTCAGTTGACGGAAAAAACGTTGTTTTTGGGAGTGCAATATTGAATTGGCTGATAGTCCGAAATGATCTCCAGCTATCAGAGTCAGATTGGGGTGCTGTGTTGATAATAAGAGTTCGCTGAGGTTTTTGTGGTTTTCAAAGAAATTCTGCAGATTTTTTGGTGCCTTGACGATTCCAAAGAAATTGTGCAGATTCGCTCCTCCGAAATCACAATCAATTATCGTCGTTTTATACCCCATTTCGGCAAGTGCAGTTCCCAGTTGTGATGAGATAAATGTTTTACCAGTTCCACCCTTTCCTCCACCCACTGCCCAGATCATTGGATGATCAGATATGGACTCGTCATAATTTCTGGGCTCAGTCATGGTTTTGAAGTACCTCGGATATATAATAAAAATACCCGATGCTTTAGTCAATGACTTGTCCCGTGTTTTTGAATAAATTCACAAAAAAAATGATTGACAGCGCTTGGCTTAGGCGATTAAACTAGTCGTCATGAATCCCTTCTCTATAAAAAAACGCTTGGTCACAGTTTTTTGTGGTTCTTCTTCCCGGGTTGACGGACACTACCTTGAAGGCGCTCGCTTGGTGGGTCGGGTTTTATGCCATAACGTTTTGGGTGTTGTGTATGGCGGCGGGAGAGTTGGCATGATGGGTGCGTTGGCCGATGAAGTTTTGGCTATGGGTGGCGAGATTCGGGGGGTCATCCCCAGGTTCATGATCGAACGGGAATGGGCGCACCCCGAAGTGCAAACAATGGACATTGTGTCCACCATGACAGAACGCAAAACCAGGATGATTGAGTTGGGAGATTTGGTTTTGGCATTACCGGGTGGTTTGGGAACACTGGATGAATTTTTTGAAGCAGCCACCCTCAGACAGCTTGGATGTCTCAATAGCCCTTTGCTGCTCTTCAACCATCATGGCTATTTTGATCATCTGCTCAAACTGAGGGAGCATTTTCGTGATCAGGCCTTTCTGGCTGATTTTTCAGAAGCAGATTGGCAAATCATCAATGATGTGGGTGCCTTGCAGAATTTTATCGAAAAATGGTTAAGTGAACAAGCCTTGTCAGAGGTGAATCATGCTTCTGGCTGAACTGGTCAATATGCTGGATGATCTTTTTTTGCCAAGTCAGTTTAGTGATGCCTGTCATAATGGCTTGGTTATTCCGGGTAAAGACCGTGTCAAGCAGATGCTTCTTGGGGTATCGTTAAACCGGGCTTTGATTGACCGGGCAGTACATACCAAAGCAGAGGCGGTGCTGGTTCATCATGGTGTCTTCATTTCAGGCAACTGGTCAATTCCCTCATCAATCAGGTCCTGGGTTGAAAGCCTTATACATCATAAGATTTCTCTTTTCTGTTATCACTTGCCTATGGATGCTCATTTGGAGTTCAGTCATAACAGATACCTGTTGGACAGCCTGAGCGTCAAAGATGCGGAGGCTTTCTCTCCATATGGACTGATTGGTGACCTGCCAGTCAGTTTGGATATCGATCAGGTTCTGAAGCGTTTGCCGGCTCAAAAGTGGGGATCCGATCTTCCTCCATTCCCCATCAATTTGCCTGTTTCACTGCAGTGGGATAAGGGGCGTTGGATCAGCAGGAGCGGAACTGATCAAATTCACCGAGTGGCAGCTGCTTCAGGACGAGGTGGCAATGATATTAACGCTGCGGCAGCAGCTGGGGCACAGCTGCTGATCACAGGGGAAATGAGTGAACATCACCCCGAACTGGCTTCTCTTTTGGGTATAAATTTGATCGCCGTTGGTCATTACCTGTCCGAAAAAGGTGGTTTAATCCGTCTTGGAGAATGGTTGAAAAAAGTCACCTGTCTGGATGTCTCTTTTTTCTTTGAAGACAATCCTCTGTAGATCTATTTCGCTTTCCCTTTATTTCCCCCTATCTGAGCAGTGTGACTGGGTAGAGAGCGCACCCACCAGGGATCAGGGATGCGCTCCCCGGGAAAAACCAATATGTTGTGACGATTTAATACTTTTTCAAATCAAAGTCGATTCCCAGACTGATGGTTCTTCCCTTCATAGGGAAACCTGGCTCTGAGAAATAGAAGGCATCTGCCAGGTTTTCCGCTTTAAGAAAAAGGGTGAACCAGCTGATTTTTTTACTCAGAATGAGGTTTACCAGTGCGTAACCATCGATGGGCAACTGTTTAAACGGGGGAGTGCTGCCCATGAGTGCCGTGCTTTCACTGAGGACACTCAGCCAGCCGGTCAGAGAAAAGCCATAAAATTCTCCTACTGTGGCCATCAGGCTGAATTGATGCTGTGGTGTGTAATCAAGTTTCAAGTCAGAATCAATATCCTTGGCACTTAAAAAGGTATAACTACTCTGAATGAAGACTTTTTCCCATTTTTTGGCCAGCGAAAATTCAAAACCCATGATTTCAGCCCGGCCGATGTTCTGTTCGAATTTATACCCCTCCAGGCCACGATAGGATTGGATCAGATCGTCGTAGCGGTTATAAAACAAAGATGCCTGGACATCCAGTTCCTTTTTGTAGGAAACGCCCAATTCGATGGAGCGACCCAGCTCATCCTGAAGGTCGGGGTTGCCGCCCTTGCTGCTGTAGAGGGACTTCATAGATGGGAAACGAGACTTCATGGAAAGAGAGAGATGGGAGTCCAACCATTGGCTGGCAGAGAAATGAATGCCGACAATGGGGTTGAAGCGGGTTTGGGTGTCACCATTGTTTTTCTTGAGGTAGTCTACTCCGGCTCCGGCGACGATCTTCCATTTGGGGTTGAGCATCAGGTGATCTTCGACACCCAAAGAGATGATGGTGCGGTTGAATTCTTCCCAGGGGTCGCCCACATCACCTTGCTGACGGACTTCGGCCTGGGTGCCATGCAGGCTGAATTTGAGCAGGTTGTTCTCACTTAGCGGTTTTTCACCGGTCAGATTGGCGCCGTATGTATTGTTCTTATAGGTTGATTCCCAGCGTTTGATTTGAAGGTTTGCTGCTGAATAATCCTGCAGTACGTTGTAATGGTGGACAAAATATACCCGGGTTTTGAATATGCCGTCACCCAGTATGGGGGCAGAATAGCCGAGGTTGGACTGGATGCGTTTCCAGTCAGAAAAGACCCAGTAGCGTGCTTTGATGTCTGAGCTGATGGCTGGTGGGATGCCATAGTCAGAATCGGTGAACAGCACTTCTGCCAACAATTCGCTTTGGGCAGTGGGGTGGAAATAGACCTTTCCAGTCCAATCCTGACGGTCGTAATTGGAGAGGCTGCGGATCTTTCGCTCTCCATTCTCCGAATATTTGAAGCCATCGCTCATGTCCCAGTTGAAATTGGCCAGAAAAGCCCATTTGTCGAGGCCCATACCGGTTGATGCACTGAGAAAAGTGGTGCTGTTTTCAGCGAATGAACTCTTGAGCTTTATGAAGGGCTGACTGGGGCGTTGGGTGACCAGATCGATCACTCCGCCCAGGGTATTGGCTCCATAGAGAACCGAGCTTGCTCCCTTGATGATCTTTACGCTTTCAAGATTGGCTGTCGCAAAGGTTTTAAGGTCAAATGAGTTGAAATAGGGCTCATAAATGGGGACGCCATCAACCATCAATGTAATGCGTTTGCTGGACATGCCGCGCAGATTGATGGATGCCTCGGCTTTCTGTCCCTCACTCACAGTGACCCCTGGGGAAAGTGAAATAATGTCGCTGAGGTTCTTGCTGAGCAGGGCATCAATGGAAATCCTCGGCAGCAGAGTCACCGTAGAAATGGGCTGGGTGAGCGGGGCGTTTCCAGTGATGGTCAGTTCTTCGATAATCTGTTTCTGTTTTGTTTCGTCTTGTTGGTCATCATTGGCTGTTGTACTGTCCTGAGCCGTTATTGATGTGGGGGAAAATCCCAAAAATACGAGCAAAAACAGAAAAACCAAGCAAGTCGCTGTTTTTCGATATCTATTCATAACGTTCTCCTTTGCAAATTCGGCAGGTCAGGGGGTTTCCCCGCAAGGCCCTAACGGTCACCGGGGCTTGGTGTGTTGGACTTTAGCCGCCGGCAACTCGGAGAAAGCAGTAATTTAGCACAGGCTTTGGCAGATGTAAAGAGATAAGAAGTAAAAATTCAGGGGGTGAGGATCTTACTGATCTCTTCAGAGGAAATACGGATGATGTGAGATACGGATCTCACGCAGCGATCCACAAAGAAATCACCGCTGGACAGTAGGCACCATCCCTGGCCTTCGCTGGTCGATTCCTGTATCAGGAGGCCCTGACCCTGGGGGTGTTCCAATATTTCGCGGCCGCTGAACAGGGTACGATAGCCATCAATGGCAACAACCAGAATGGCATCTTCACGATTCATATCTGGGTATATTTTCTTTGATAATTCACTGAATCTGAAACCTTGGGCTACTTCCGGGCTTTTGGATTTGAGGCCACGGCCATGACCGAAACGACGCCAGTCGCTGATTTCGTGCAGAGGCAAATCAAGGCTGTCGGGACGACCCTGCCAGATGATCTCGCTGCCATTGGCCATGACCACCTGAGTCGGGATCGGGGCATCTTTACCCGGAATCTTCATGGTCGGGGTGCCCTCGGGGCTGGGCCAGTTGGGGCGCAGTAGTTGCAGTTCGCTGGCATTGTCGATGTGACGGGAATTATCCCAGTCTCTGGAGGCCACCAGTCGCAGTCCGTCATGGGGACCATGCCAATTATTGAGGGTATACTTCTCAGGATCTCTACTGGAGCGAAGCTCTTCACGGTGAAAGGCCAGAAGAACCGGATCTGAATCCGTGCACATGGTCAGTTCTCCGTAAGAAAACCAGCTGGAAAAACCCTGCTGATTTTTTACAATGACGACCATATCCAGTGGTCTGTCAAAGGGATCATCCGTTCGATTACTGGGCCGAACGCCCTCAAGAATGCTCAGCAGAGGCACACCCTGGTAGGTATAAGCGCCGCTGATGGTGCCTGATTTTTCGTTCTCGATGCAGCGAAGCCGGGTTTGCGCCAGTTCCTCGAAATCGCTGGCCTTCATGGCCCAGGTTTTATCGATCTGGCCGGAAACCAGCAAGTGGCAGTTTTTGGGTACCCGCTGGTGAAGTGCCACCGGAGTGGCAGAGCTGAAGCCGTCAAAGTGGTCTTTAAACGAGTTGTTCGTATGATAGGCCAGGTAAAGGCCGCCGACGCCGATGATCAAACCGGACAGAAAAGGGATAATCTTGGTCTTTAAATTCATAGCAAAGCTCCTTTGTTGACGAAATCCCTGGCCTTTCCGTCAAGATGGATTATGGTAGCAGAGTCGAATATATCTGACAAGAGAAGCACTTGAATAATCCAGAAAAGCTTATTATTTAAGAATATGGATCTAAGGACAATTGAAGATGGAGTAAGGTCCTATCATGCTGCATAGTTTTTATGAACGTGCAGCACATCAGAGCCTGGCAAACAGTTCAACGAGCTGAGCATTGGCGGCGGCAACCAATCCGGCCCGAACATGGTGTGATTCTTTGGCTTTTTGATCACTGATGATGGCCGACAGCGGTTTTCCATCCTTATGATATTCTTTCATTAAATCTTTACCAAAACCAGGCGCACCAAAATAGACAGCCGTCCAAACCCGCTCCACCTGTTTGTCGAGGCCCTTGAGATCAAATCCATTCTTACGGGCATGAGTCCGAAAGAGGGCGCTGCTGTCTCCCAACTCGGCTCCATAGGCTTCAATACACCGATTTTGCGGAATCAGGGCTGGAAAGACTATATGCTGAGGGAAAAACTGCAACAGGGCTTTGGAGTCTTGATCATTGTTCACATATACAGATCGATATTTTTCCATCTGTTGTTTCCCCAAAACAAAGTTGGGTCCGAGCTGCTTGGAGGCTTTTTGCGCCTGCTGGGGAGTCAATTCATTGCCAGCAGAGGTCGTAATCAGCAACTGTTCAAGCACTTGGGCTTTGTTATTTCCCAGATTGTTGTAGGAAACACCCTGCCAGACCCATGGGCTTTGAGTAGGCGCAATCTGGGGAAAATCGGCCGGTAGAAATCCCTTTTCCTTGAGCATCGCCTGATGTGCATAGAAAGAATCCAGTCCTCCTTGCACAATCGAATTGCGCAGTTTTCCAAAAGACCCGATGCCCTGGCCATCCTCCCGCTTGACGATGGCCAGAGTCAACGCCAGATCAACATTGGGATTCGTTTTTTTCAGGTTCTGTATTTGTCGGGCTGCAGAATCAGCATGCTTGGCCAGACTAGCAAACAGTGAACTAACCAGAGGCTCTTTTGAGCCTCGGAACAGATCAAATTTCTTTATCTTCCCCACAAATCCTTCTTGGGGAATTCCCATCTGTTCCCGTAATGCCGGTATTTTGTCAATAACTTCACGGGCAGTAATAGTCTTTAACCCCTTCAATCGGTTAATCAAATCTCCCTTTGGATTTTTATCCTTGGGGGCCGACGAGCCGATCTCCTGTCGCCAACGACTTAAATCCGGACTGTAATCCACCACCAGCTTGATCCGTTCTTCTTTACTACGTACCATATTACTTAATTCCTGGATAAAAGTATCCACCTTAAGCGGAATATCGATACAGCCAGCTGATCCAGCCGACAAGCCACCATGGATGAAGAACCCCCCCCGTCCGAAGGTCGCGGTGGTCGCAAACGGGTGGATGGTCAAGCGTTTGGTTCCCCAGGCTGGCCAATCCAAAGGATTCAAAGTTGGTTTGACTTCGCGAAGATCCAATCGATAGGTTCCTGCGGGAATGGGACCTCGGTTCACCTCCTTTTGACTGGACACCGAGGTGTCAACCAGGCTGTTTCGTTCATCCATGCCCGAAGACGCGGCTGTGATGACAACGATTTTATCTTTTTTACTGGTATCACAAATCGTAATCTGGCGGCCGTCAAAAAGAACCTTAACTGCTGAATCCCGCAGCGTATCCCTTTGAGCGATCCGTTCTTTGGCATAGGTCTCCAGCCGGGCAAGGAGCGTCATTATGTTGTTCTCCAGCGGCACTAACCGGGGTTCACTTCCAAATAGATCACGATGATTTACTGCCCATGCACGATATTCGTTATGGACCCCCTTCAAGCGGACGATTTCCCCTTGGATATCCTTTAGATTTCCCCGATCACGAATTGGAATGGAGGTGTCTGCCCCAAGTTTGCCATGTTGACTCATCAAATCGGCTACTTTATCCGGTTTCGCTCCCCGGAATCGCCCCAGCGCCGCTTCGGGATAAGATACACCCGCTGCCGGACCGGCATCCCGAGGTCGTTTTGGATTCATCTCCAAACGGGGAGGCGATCCGGCATCCGCTGCTGATGGATGGGAGTGGTTGTCAGTTGGTCTAATTGCATCATGAGTTTCCACTGGCAGGGATTTGCCAACGGCAGGGGCATCCAAAGGTCGAATGATGATGCATTCGAGTTTGCCCAAAGAGTATTCCTTATTCATGATTCGTGGAATGCCTATGAGCTCTTCGGGCTCATTTTTGTCCCGGCCCCAGGTATTGCCCTCGATGGTCTTTAATTTACCAGCCTTGGCATCGAAGGCTTGGTCGACCATGCCCACATGGCCCCGTTTGGTAAAAACAATAATATCCCCGGGCTTGACCGCCTCGGGTTTGCTGAGCGCTTCACGCCGCTGTGCATCACTCAGGGTTCTCAGATCAAGTGACTGTGCAGGGTTCTGCTTGGCATAGCGCATGGCACCATCGGAAGAGAGGACAGCTTGCAGCAGTTTTTTATCGGTCATGCCTGCTTCCAGCAAACAAGCGCGGACCGTAACCCCACACCAGGCCTTTCCATAGAGATTGGGCACACCCGCCTTTTCACATAGCTTGCGTATCCCGTCACCGGCGCCATTCCCCCGATGGACCTTGAAGTTGGTGGTATTGTTTTTGGTTTTTTTCAAATACCAGTCAAGCGTTTGGACAGCATCACCCTGGATGGGCAAGCCATCAATACCTTCTGTTTTCAGGCGATGGGCCGCGTCAGTGATGCGTTCACCCAAAGGTTTATTTTTTTCACCCGGCCTTGACTCATGGCCATCACGAAGTTTGGAGCCATCGAGAGACGGAGGTTTGGCATCTGCCACCGGGCGATCCTTTTTCAGATCACCAGAGACGCCACCGTCTTGAGGGGGGTGACGGGCAAGTTGATCCAACTGTTTTTGTCTGTCCGGTACACTGTCTGTTTGTGGTTTATGCTGATCCCCTGTCTTTCTTTGGTCAGGCGCAATCCCTGCATCCGTCGGTCCCTTGAAATCGCCCATATACCCTCCTTAAAAAGATGGACTCCCTCCTTGAGGGTAAAGACCCAACACTTCTGACAACAGATTACTCCGGCTCACCCGATCCATCGTCCGGTCGCCATGAACTCCCTGTATGACAAAGCACAGGGCCACACTGCGAAATCCGGGCGAAGTCTCAGTCAGTTGACTCAGACGATTGGCAAAGCGATATCCCCTGGCCAGCAGTTTAGCCGGGTCGGACTGCGCATCTTTGTAGGCATCCATAAACTCCACACTGCGAACCAGTGTGGTCACTGCATGCCGAAACAGACACAAGCGGCCCATTTCACCCTGACCGCAGCTGCATACATGCTCACACTCGGGGTAGGGATTGTAGGAGAGAACACAGAGTTCGGAATATAGCTTAGAGAACGCTTTCAAACCCTGCAAAACCGTCTGATCTGGCGCCGTGTTCTTAAGGGATTCCAGCAAGATCGGCAAAAGAATTCGGCTCAAATTTTCTTCTGTTTGATAGTCCCAGCCATAGCGCCACCCTTGAAAGCCCATGAAGAGATAGAGGGCATGGGTCAACAGGCAACGCCGCTGAGTCATGGAGGCCTTCGTCAGGGTGATCAGGGATGAAACTGTTTGATGCAGTGGTTGACAATAACGAAGAAAAGACAGGCTCAACTCATCGCCTCCGACTTGCAAACCCCTGGCCACCAATGAGAGGACCAAGGAGGCAAAAACATCTCGCAGCGAGACCTCTTCAGCCATTTGCCGGGCATGCAGGCAGGTCAGCCGGTCGCCATCTTTTTCATTGGGTAGGCTCTGGCAATATTGCAAACAGGTGGGATACATTTTAAACGAAGAGGCCATGTCGGGGTATCTTTCGACAAACTGGTTCCAGCCGGCGCGAATGGGTTCGTCTGGGCGTTGGGGCTGTTGATTCTGAGCCTCTTTTACCTCGGTGACGTCCACCAGCATAGGGGCATCATCACCAAACTTCCCTCCGCCATGAACGACCGCCTGCCCAACCCGCAGGCTTGAGACCTGTCGCAGTTGCGCCTCATCGAGGTTCATGGCCCCGCCCATGACCTGACGGTCATCCAGGGATACGGTGCGATGCATAATCTTGAGTCCGGTGTTTTTGATGACGTCAACCGCCAGTTTGGTGGGGATCTGTTCGGCCACAATGAACCCCTCCCCGTAGGCCCGGATCTCGGAAAGCATATTGGTGAAGGTCTCTACCGCCTTGCTTTTTAAATTGGTCGATTCCGTGTCATGGGCCTGAGCCGATGCGGACAGAAGACGATGCGCCTCTTCGATGATGGTGATATGCCTCAAACCGGGGTTTTCCACGCTCTTTTTCTGGCGGTAGTATTCAAACAGTTTAATCAGAATCAGTCCCATGATGAAAGCTTTCTCATCATCGTCGCCGATGCCCTCAAGCTCTAATACAGTCGGACCTGCCAGCAAATATTCAATGGGTGTCGAGACCCGACAATCCAGCATGAGCCCCTTGGCTCCGATTCTCAGGCTGTTAAGACGGGTCTCCAGAGCGGTCCGTACATTCCGTTCCACTTCTTTGTCATACCCCAGACGGGGGACCAATTCACTGATTTTTCCATAAAGGTCAGTCAGGGTGGGGTGGGCGAAAGGATGCCAGACACTGTTTGAGTCAGAATCACTCATCCGGGCCCGTTCATTCTCACCATGGATGGCATCCCATCCTTTATCCCGATATATTTCATTGATGGCTCTCTCCAAGACCTGAGGCAGAGGCGTCCACATGCCAAAACTGGCATTGAAGACGGATTTAAGCAGGTCGATGTGCGTCTGCACACTGCCACCTGGGCGAATTTGAAAGGGATTGAGGCGTATCGGAGCCGCTGCTTCATGCTCTTCTCCCACGGTGAAAACGAGCAGTGGTTTCTTGGATGGGATCATCCGCAGCAGACGGCGATATTCCCGTTTGGCAGGCTCAATGACCAGTACCGGTGCTTCCGGTACAATTTTAGCCATCTCCAACATCAGATGTTTGGCGGTGTTCGTCTTTCCAGAGCCAGTGAGTCCCACCAGTAAGCAGTGTTTATTCAGCTCCTCTACCGGGATCCGGTATTGGTTACCGGTCACCCCCCCCTCATCCAGGATCTGACCCAGCTCAATGGC
>Ga0105099_10000778_pt1 | contig 21174 bp, 34 predicted proteins | sample PPLLak3cmMay2015_2_FD_79138 | JGI IMG/M metagenome (GOLD analysis project Ga0105099, IMG submission 79138) | Freshwater sediment microbial communities from Prairie Pothole Lake near Jamestown, North Dakota, USA - PPLs Lake P8 Core (1) Depth... | ecosystem: Environmental > Aquatic > Freshwater >... | reverse complement strand
TTGTCCACCTGGAGGTCGAGCGGCCGGTTCAAGGTCGCAGATTCGGGCCTGCCTTCCCCTCCCCAAGTCATCTCTTCGATCAGGGTCGCGGCAAACCGGCCATCCCTTGGGTAATCGGGATTCACAACCGTTTTAACGCCGGATATCGTCGCTGTCGTGACCGGATACGGCTTTTGCGTGCCCGGGACGGCCGCGGTCAGGGCGGCCCCGGACAGAATCGCGATGAACGCACGTTTGATATTCATATTGCCCTCCTTCCTTCTATCTTATGCCGGATGGGGATAAATTGTTAATCCCCGGAAGGCCGTCGCCTGATCTGGTTCAGAAGGATTAGTGATACTCATCGAAGCTGAAAAACTCGGTGCTTCGGAATTCCCGGCCGGGAGGTGCGAAACCGGCGGATGCTCTTGAGGGGGAATCTAAAGAGCGTATTCCCCCTCGACGGGCGGGAAGGTCGTCCAGGGCTATGTAGCGGCAGGTCAGGCCCTCCGCTCCCACGGTCACGAAAAGAATCCCCGACGGGTCTGGCCCCAATGGCTTGCCGACGGGGCCGACGATCACCATCTCGATCGCCCCGATCTTCGCCCGGCCGTTCAGGTGACGGTGCCCGGCAAAGACATGGGACACGGTCGACGAGCGGAGGAGATCGAGGTATTCCCGGCGGGCCGCCGGACCGATATTTTCATATTTTTCCGCCTCATCGGGATCGGCCACAAACCAGGGGATGTGCTGGAAGAGCAGAACCCTCCGCCGTTTCATCCCCGCCTTTCGCAGTTCCCCTTCGAACCATGTTTTTTGACGGCCCTTCTCCTCCTCCAGGCCCTGAACGGTTTTAATCAGGGACGTGTTGAGGACGAGGCCGACGACGTCAGGCGTTTCGAAGGCAAAATAATCCGGACCAAACCTCGTCCGGTATCCGGCCAGGGAGTCCTTCGTCGCCGCCGTCCCGACATCATGGTTCCCGGCGACATTGTAGAGAGGGATCGAGCCGGGCCGCGAGGCGCTTGTATTCCGCAATCTGCCGCGGATCTCCTTCCCGGTTGACCAGGTCGCCTAAAACGACGACGAAGGCCGGTTTGAGGCGATTCGCCGCGGCGATCGCCTTCTCCATGTTATCCGTTTCCTGACGGAAATTCTTGTTGTCGGCGGTCATCCCAAGTTGGGGGTCGGCAAGGACGAAAAACGTGATTTTCTTCTCCCCGACTCCTCCCGGCAGGGCAAGGGCCGCGCCCGCCACGGCTAAAGCCAGACAAACCGCAAGGAGGCGGCGCATGGTCAGGGAAGGCATCCGAATATTCTCAGTGAAATCAATGACATGGACTCCCGCGGGCTGAAGTCAAGCTCAATATTTCCAAACGGATCATGGGCTGATTTTTAAGGCCGAAAGCGACGTGAGGATCACGGTCGGGGCCGACATCGATGACCTGAAATTAGAATGAAAACCGGGTGAAGGAGCGGAGAGAGCGCCCCGCCGCCTGTCCGTTATCGCCCAGCGACCGTTCGATTTAGGACGATTTCCCAGTCCTATCGTCCGGCCGGGGCGTCCCCCTTCGAGGATGGAGCCTCGTTTCCGCCCCTGGAATGAGGGTTTCGGCCAGTGATGATGGGCCTCTTTCTCAGCTTCCGAGCTCGCCCTCGGCCTGGCATTATTCTTGCAAATCCACTTGAAGGAACGTGAGCCGGCGCGAGGCGGAATCCCGATCCGGCGACCGGACCCTAGGAGATAGCATGTCCACCTTCATGAGCCTCAAAGACGCCCTCGCGACCATCGTCGCGGCCGGCGAACCCGTTTTGCTCCGGTCCGCCGATATCGATTGGGAGGCCCAAGCGCTCCTCGACCGCCTCCCGGAGCGCAAGCTCGGGCAGAAAGTCCAGTATATGCCGGGATTCTATATCGCGGCCGTCAACGATGCCGTCTGCCTGGGTGAAGTTCTTTACCGAATCAGGAAAAGGCCGGCCTAACCCGGCAAGGAGCCGAGATGAAGGAAGTCGTCCTCCAAATCCCGACGCTCGATTCCGAGCAAAACATCGAGATCGACGTCAAGATCAACGGTCGGAAGCAAACCCTCAAGTACCGGGTGGAGATTGTCGGCCTGGTCACCGACGAGACCATCGTCGAAGACCGGATCGCCTTGCTCCGCCGGGTCATCAAGGAACATGACCAGGATTGGGAGCTCATCCAGATCGGCGCGCCCCTCCACGATCGCATCCCGATCATGTTCCGCCGGAGAAGCGGAGATCCGCGGGAAAAATACTTATCCGAATCGTAATCCTCGCAGACCGGGGCGCACATCCCCTCCTCCCTTATTCTTCGCGAACAGCTGTCAAGAAGTCCGTCGGCTTCCTTGACATGCACATCGCATAAAAATACAATTTTACTCAGCATCAGACGAGGGGAGAAGCCATGACTTACCGATATCGTTGGATCACGGCCGGCTTAGTCGTCCTGACCATGACGCTGCCTCCCGGGAGCGGGGCTTGGAATCGGCCCATCGATCAAAACGAAAAAGCGGCCGTCATCTCCAATCCCGGCGAGCCTACCTACCCGGCAGGAAAACGTGTCCGGCTTGTCTTCAAGGAGGAGTTGACCATCGGCCTGGAGGAAGGCGATGAAAATTTCATGTTCGGCGGAAGCGTCGAAGTCACGGCCGATGAAAAGGGGAATATCTTCGTCCTGGATTGGGACCAGAAAAGAATCCAGAAATTCGACCCTTCCGGGAAATACCTGCTGACCATCGGCCGCAAAGGTCAAGGTCCCGGCGAATTCGGCAACATCTGGACGATGCGTTTCGACGACAAGGGCCGGATTTACGCCACCGATATCGTCAACAGAAGGGTGTCTTTTTTCGATAAGGAAACCGGGCAGTACCGGGACGCGGTCAAGACGGAAACCGGAACCGGAGGCGTGATCTTCTTCTCCAACGGGACGTGCTTCACCTCCAGGGACAGCCGGGAGGAGACTCCGACAGGAATCGTCTTCACCTTGATTTGGGGAATCCATGACGGGAATTTCAAGCTCCTGACCGAATTCCGGCGGGATCAATTGGACTTTCAAAGCCTGCCCAATCCCGGAGACCGGGCCCGGTTCATCGCCGGAATCCTGAGCCGGAGCGCCTTCAAGCCGGCCACCGTTACGTCCGTGACCAGGGACGAGCGGATCATCGTCGGCTCCCCGGATCAATACGCATTCGACGTGTACGACCGCTCGGGGAAGCCGAGGTTGAGGGTCCAACGGGCGTGGGAGCCGCTCCCGGTCACCGATCGGCACAAGGAATATTACTTCGAGACCGTCGTTAAGAACTTTTTAACGAATAGCGGCGGGATGCGGCCCAAGGATGAGGATGTCCGAAAGGCGATGGTCTATCCAAAGTATCTTCCCGCTTACCAGACCATCATCCCGATGGAAAACGGCTTTTTCTTCGTGGTCACCGACACCATGGCGAACACTTCAGCCATCGACCTTTTCGACGCAAAGGGGATTTACGCCGGACGATTCATGACCGAGGCGCCGGCGGCGACTCTCCTCTTTAAAAACGGCAAAGCTTACGGGATCGGCCAGATCGGCGATTACCGGTGCATCAAACGCTACGCCGTGACAACCGAAACCTACTGACCGGAGAGTTCCGGACCTCATTTTCTTTCGAACCCGGAATCGCGGTTGACAAGGAATCGGGGCCAAGCATATGATTCCGCCTATCGATCCATAACCGGAACGGAGGACTCATGAGAAAGCGCGCGCTCTTTTTCCTCGTCGCCGTCTTCACCTTGACGGCCACCGTCGTAAGCTTCCAAGCCCCGGCGAAATCCCAGGACGACCTGATCGTCCAAAAGATCATCGAAATCGGCCGGACCGACAACCAAGTCATGGTCTGGAACGACTTCGCCAGCAACCGCTTCGGCGGCCGGGAATCCGGCACCAATGCCTACAACGACGCGGCGGAGTGGGCCGTCTGGCAGTTCAAGCAGTGGGGGCTCGAAGCGGAGCTTGACGAAGCCGGAGAGGTTCCGGTCGGCTTCAACCGCGGTCCGTGGTTTGGCCGGATGATCAAACCGGCTGAGAAAGCGCTCTGGTTCGGCACCCCAAGCTTTACCGCCGGGACGAAGGGCGTCCAGCGCGGACACGTCGTCATCCTGAAAGCCGACCCCTTTTCCATTCCTGGACGCAACCCGACGCCGGAAAACATCGAGAAAAAGAAAGCCGCCGTCGAGGCGGCCATCGCCGAAGTCCGGGCGGCCGGGGAGGCCTATAGAGGCGCCTGGGTCCTGATCGCCGGAGAAAACACGGGCTTTGCCCGCGACGGCCGCCGCGCGACCACCGATTATTCCGATTCCAGCCTCATCCCCCCCCTGTCCCGGCTGCTGGTCGAGGCCGGCGCCCTGGGCACCATCCAGCTTTCCAAAGAGGATCCGTTCCGGATTCTGGACGGCCATGTCCTGTCATGGGACAAGCTCCCCGTCCTCCCGGACATTAAATTGGCCGAGAAGCAGTACAACGAAATCAAGGCCCTGGTCGAGAAGGGGGAAAAGGTCGAGCTGGAATTCGACATCCGGAACTGGTTCAAGATGGGCCCGGTCAAATACCACAATGTCGTCGCCATGCTCCGGGGAACGACGTATCCCGATGAATATATCGTCCTGGGAGGCCACTTCGACTGCTTCAGCGGCGCGACCGGCGGGGTCGACGACGGATCGGGCTTCGCCCCGGCCATGGAAGCCGTCCGTTTGATCACGGCCGCCGGCGGCCGGCCGAAACGCTCCATTATCGTCAACCTTTTCGCCGCCGAGGAGTCCGGTCTGATCGGCTCCCAGGCCTGGCTGAGAAAGCGGCCCGACATCCAGTCGAAAATCTTCATGATGATCAACCGCGACGGCAGCCCGAGCGCCATCACCGGAGCCGCGGTTCCCGAAACCTGGTATTCGGATTTCCAGAAAATCACTGCGCCCCTGGCGAACCTCAATCCGAAGTGGCCGTTCAAGGTCGAGCGGACGCTCCCGCGGGCTCACGCGACGAGCGCCGGCGGCACGGACTCTTCGTCGTTCGAAATGGTCGGAATTCCCACCCTGGGCTTCCGGACCCAGACCGACTACAACTACAATCACGCCTGGCACACCCTGGCCGACACCTACAGCGAGCTCGTGCCGTACACCGAACACCAACAGCATTCCGCCCTGGTCACCGCGGTGGTCGCCTTCGGAGCGGCGAATCTCGAAAAGACCCTCCCGCGCGAGGGCGTTTACCTCCCCGACGGGCTGTTCGCCTCGTTCACATTCGGACCGGCGGACGCCCCGAAGCAGATCATGACAACCCTCGACTATCTTGGCGCACCCCTGCAGACGGCCAACTTCATCCGCATCGTCGAAGGAAAGGCGCCGGCGGCCGGCCCGCAGGGCATGGGCGGCCGAGGGCCGAGCGCCCCGGGGCAGCCGCGGCCGGAGATCCCTCCGATCGGAACTCTCGAAGTCGCGGACAGGATGATCAAGGGCCTGATCGTTTCCGAGGTCCAAAAATCCGTCGCGATCACAAGCCTGCCTCTTGCCCCCAATCCCGCCCTCAAGCACGACGGCCCGGGAGTCTTGGGCCTTTCCGGTCCGAACGCCCTTTACCTGACCCTTCAGAAGAACGCCGGACTTGATGCGAAGTTCACCGCGATCGGAAAAACGATCGCCGGCCTGGACCTCCTGCCGCAGCTGAAAAAGGGCGAGCCGATCCGGAGCATCCGGATCGTCCGGGTCGGCAAGGCGGCTCGCGATTTTAAGACGGACGACGAAGCCTTCAAGAAGCTCCTCGAAGCGGGGAAATAAAGCCCGGTTGACTCCCCTTCGGCCCGGGGCCGGAGGATGTCGCGGAAAATAAAAAGCCCGCCCCGCCGAACGGCGGGACGGGCTGGGGATGACAGTGATCCGGCTTACTTGGCCGGCTTCTTGCCCTTGTCTTTGTCCTTTTTCTTCTTTTCCTTGGCCTTGAACTCGGAGCCGACCATCTCGATCACGGCCATCTCCGCCCCGTCACCCTTGCGGGGACCGAGCTTGACGATCCGGGTGTAGCCGCCGGACCGTTCAGAAAACCGCGGGGCGACCGTCTCGAACAGCCGGGTCACGGCGTCTTCCTTGGTCGTAAGGCCGAGGGCCCGCCGCCGGGCGGCCAGGGTCCCCGATTTCCCCATCGTGATCAGCTTTTCCACAAAGGGCCGGAGCTCCTTGGCCTTGGCGACCGTCGTCCGGACCCGTTCCTTTTCGATCAGCGAGGTGGCCAGGTTCCGCAGGAGCATCTCCCTGTGGGCCGTGGTCCGCCCCAGCTTTCTTCCGCTTAAACGATGCCTCATTCGCCCGTCTCCTTGGGTTTGTCCTTGACCTCGCCCTTGACCCGCTCAAGCAGCTTCGGGTGGAGGTCGAGGCTCAGGCCGAGTCCGAGGTTGATCAGCGTGCTCTTGATCTCCTCCAGGGACTTCCGGCCGAAATTTTTCGTCTTCAACAGCTCGTCTTCGCTCTTGATGACGAGCTCATGGATTTTTTCGATCCCGGCCGAGCGCAGGCAGTTGTTCGACCGGACCGACAGCTCGAGGTGCTCGATCGGCTTGGCCAAAACGTCGGCCTGGCTGAAGTACGGGATTTCCCTTTTGGCCGTCACCGGCTCGTTGTCGGCCCGCTCGTCGACGACGTCCAGGAAGATCACGAGATGGTCCCGCATCACCTTGGCCGCCTGGGCCAGGGCTTCGACCGGCGCGACGGCGCCCGTCGTCCAGATCTCCAGGGTCAGCTTTTCATAATCGATCCGTTTGCCGACGCGGGCCGGCTCGACCCGGTAATTGACCTTGAGGACCGGCGAATGGGCCGAATCCAGGGGGATCGTTTCGATGTTGTGGGTCTCGTCGAAGTTCTGGTCGGCGGTAATGTACCCCCGGTTGTTGTCGACGATCAGCTCGGCGTCGAGGACTCCGTCCTTATCGAGGGAGGCGATCAAAACGTCTTTCTTCAGAACCTCGATATCGCCGTCGGCCTGGAGGTCGGCCGAAGTGGCCGTCCCCGGGCCCTCCTTGCGGAGGGTCATCGTCTTCGGCCCTGCTCCCTTAAGCTTCAGGGGCACCGACTTCAAGTTGAGGATGATGTCGGTCACGTCCTCGACCACCCCGGGGATGGTCGAAAATTCATGCAGGACTCCCTGGATCCGGACGGCAGTGATGGCCGCCCCCTCGATCGAGGACAGCAGGATCCGCCGCAGGGCGTTGCCGACCGTCGTCCCGAAGCCGCGTTCAAACGGCTGGGCCGTGAACCGGCCATAGGTCGAGGTCAGGGTTTCGTAGTCGCAATCCAACAGCTTGGGCCGCTGAAAACCGAATTCGGTCATGGCTCCTCCTTCCGGATACCGAGTTGCGGGCCGGGCTCTACTTCGAGTAGAGCTCGACGATCATATGCTCTTCGACCATGAGCGTCACGTCCGCCCGGGTGGGCAGGGCGACGACGCGGGCCTGGATATTCTCCCGGTCGATTTGAATCCAGCCGGGGACGGCCTTGCCGGCGTAAGCTTCGGCCACGGCCTTCAAATCCTCGGACTTCACCGATTGGGGACGGAATCCGACCAAGTCGTTGGCCTTGACCATAAACGAAGGGACGGCGACCCGGCCGCCGTTGACCATGACGTGGCCGTGGGACACGAGCTGCCGGGCATGGGCCCGGGAATGGGCGTAGCCGGCGATATAGAGAAGGTTGTCCAGGCGCCGCTCGAGCATCTGGAGCAGGATTTCACCGGTGATGCCCTTGGTCTGCTCGGCCCGCTCGAAGAACAGGCGGAACTGCTTTTCGGACATCCCATAGAACCGTTTCATCTTCTGCTTTTCCCGAAGCTGGAGGCCGTAGCCGAGGATCCGGCGACGGTTCCGGCCGTGTTGACCGGGGGCGTAGGCCCGCCGTTCGACCGGGCACTTATCGGTCAGGCACTTGTGCCCTTTGAGAAAGAGCTTCGTCTTTTCGACCCGGCAGAGCCGGCAGAGGGGTTCGCGATATCGGGACATAAAGGCTCTCCTTAAACCCGGCGGCGGCGGCGGACGCGGCAGCCGTTATGGGGGATCGGGGTGACGTCCTTGATCGAGCGGATCTCGACCCCGCCGCTCTGGAGGGACCGGATGGCCGATTCCCGGCCGGCGCCCGGACCGTTGACCCGGACGTCGAGGTACCGGACGCCGAATTCGCGGGCTTTGGTCGCGGCTTCCTTGCCGGCCAGCTGGGCCGCGAACGGCGTCCCTTTCCGGGCGCCCTTGAAGCCGACCGTTCCGGCGCTCGTCCAACAGACCGCGTTCCCCTGATGGTCGCTGATCGTGATGATCGTGTTGTTGAACGTCGACTGGATGTGGGCGGTTCCGTAGCCGATGTCCTTGCGGACTTTCTTCTTGGTCCTGGTTTTCGCTTTCGTCGTGGCCATGCGCTGTTCCCTTCCTTATGATTTGGCGGCGGGTTTCAATTTCTTGATCGAGTGCCCGCGGGGGCCCTTCCGGGTCCGGGCGTTGGTCTTCGTCCTCTGGCCCCGAACCGGGAGTTTCCTTTTATGCCGCTGGCCGCGATAGCAGCCGATATCGATGAGGCGTTTGATGGCGAGGCTGATGTCCTTGCGGAGGTCGCCCTCGATTTTCTCCCGCTTTTCGATGATCTGGCGGATCTTGTTGATTTCCTCCTCGGTCAAGGCCTTGACCTTCTTGTTCTTGTCGATCTTAGCCTCTTCGAGGAGCTGGACAGACTTGGACCGGCCGATCCCGAAAATGTAGGTCAGCCCGATCTCGATGCGCTTGTCCGGCGGAAGCGTGATGCCTGCGATACGTGCCATGGGTTGCCGTCCTTATCCTTGACGTTGTTTGTGCCGGGGGTTCGTGCAAATGATCCGGACCAGTCCCTTGCGCCGGATGATTTTGCAGTTGCGGCAGATTTTTTTTACGGAGGCTCTGACTTTCATGTCGTGTCCCCTTGTCCTTTATTTGAAGCGATACGTAATCCGTCCCTTGGTCAGGTCGTAGGGCGAGATCTCGACCAGGACCCGGTCCCCGGGAAGGATCCGGATGAAATGCTTTCTCATCTTGCCGGAAATGTGGGCCAGGATGACGTGCTTGTTCTGTAGCTCCACCCGGAACATGGCGTTGGGCAGCGTCTCGTGGACCACGCCTTCGGCTTCGAAGACGTCCTCTTTAGGCATACGGCAGCTCCTTGCCGGCCGGCGCACCGGCCGTCGTCTGGACCCGGCTCAGGACCTCGACGCCCCGTTCGGTCAGGGCGACGGTTTCTTCGAAATGGGCGGCCAGGCTGCGGTCCCGGGTGACGGCCGTCCAGCCGTCGCTCAAGATATCCACTTCCCACCGCCCGGCCGCGATCATCGGCTCGATGGCCAGAACGAGGCCCTTGCGGATCCGCGGCCCGCGGCCGGGGAATCCGAAGTTCGGAAGCTGCGGGTCCTCGTGCAGATCCTGGCCGATGCCATGGCCGACGAACGAGCGGATGACCGAAAAACCGGCGTTCTCGACGACGGTCTGGATGGCATGGGAGATATCCGAGAGATGGTTGCCCTCGACGAACCGAAGGAGGCCGTTGGCGAAGGATTCCTCGGCGACCCGGACCAGCCGGAGGGCGTCCGGCGCGACCCGGCCGACCGGATAGGTCCGGGCGGCGTCGCCGTAGTAGCCTTCATAGAAGACGCCGAAATCGACGCTGACCAAATCCCCTTCCTTCAATTTCCGGGACGACGGAGAGCCATGGATGACCTCCTCGTTGATCGACACGCAGATCGACCCCGGGAAGCCGCGATAGCCCTTGAAGGCGGGCTTGGCTCCAAGCTCCAGGGTGCGGCGCTCGGCGTGAGCGTCGAGTTCAGCCGTCCGCAAACCCGGCTCGATCAATTCCCCGAGCTCGGCCAAAATCGTCCCCGTGATGCGGGAGCTTTCCCTCATCCGGGCGATCTCGGCTTCGGTCTTATAGACGATCACAGGGGACGCCCCTCCTTGGCCATCAGCGCGGCGATCCGCGCGAAAACATCTTCGGCATAACCCTCGCCGTTCACCGCCCGGTAGGTTCCCTTGGCCCGGAAGTAATCCTCCAGGGGAGCCGTGGCCTCGCGGTAAACCCGAAGTCGCTCCCGGACCGTCGCCGGGTCGTCATCGGGCCGCCGGACCAGCTCTCCGCCGCAGATATCGCAGACGCCGGCGGCTTTGGGGGGCTTCCGGGTCACATGACAGACGGACCCGCAGGCCGGGCAGACGCGCCGGCCGCTGAGCCTCTCGAGGATGGTATCTTCCCCGGCCGTGAGGTCGATCACGAGCTCCGGCCGGACCGGATCGATCGTCTCGACCGCCCGGGCCTGGGCGATCGTCCGCGGATAGCCGTCCAGGACGTAACCGCCGAGGCAGTCCGGGGCGGCAATCCGGTCGCGGACGAGCTCGGTGACGGTTGCGTCGTCGACCAGCCCTCCGGCCTTCATGACCGCTTCGGCCTTTCGGCCCACCGGGGTGCCCTCGCGAACGGCCTTCCGAAGAAGGTCGCCGGTCGATACGCGCGGAAAACCGGTCGCCCGGGAGACCATTTCTCCCAGAGTTCCCTTCCCGCTGCCCGGCGCGCCGAGGAAAATCAGCCTCATCCGCGCCTCCCGTGAACCCGGCCGTGGCGCATAAAGCCGTCGTAATGGCGCATCACGAGCTGGGACTCGATCTGCTGGAGGGTGTCCATCGCCACGCCGACGACGATCAGGATGGAGGTGCCGCCGAACATGAACTGGACGTTGAGGCCCTGGGTGAACCACTGAGGCATCACCCGGTCCAGCCATTCGCCGATGAACGGCAAGTACTGGACCTTGAAGCCGTTTGTCAAGAAATCGGGAAGAATGGCGATCACCGCCAGGTAAATCGCCCCCACCAGGGTGATCCGGGAAAGGATCTCGTCGATCGTATCCGAAGTGTTCTTGCCCGGACGGATCCCCGGGATGAAGCCGCCGTACTTGCGGAGGTTCTCGGCGACGTCGTTGGGGTTGAAGATGATCGAAACGTAGAAATAGGTGAAAAAAATGATCGCGGCGATATAAACGAGGTGATAAAGCGGCATCCCGACATTGAACCACCGGGAGAACGTCTGGAAGGCCGGGATCTTGACCATCGCCGCGATTGTCGCCGGGATGGTGATGATCGAGGCGGCGAAGATGATCGGGATGACGCCGCCGGTGTTGACCCGCAGGGGAAGATGGGTGCTCTGCCCGCCGAAGACTTTCCGGCCGACAACGCGTTTGGCGTAGGAGACCGGGATGCGGCGCTGGCCCCGCTCGACAAAGACGATGAAGGCGATGACACCGATCATCATCGCGCCCATCAGGATGATCTTGATCGGATTCCAGTCGCCGGTCTTCAGGCCGTTGACGATGTTGATTAGGCCGGCCGGAAACCGGGCGACGATCCCGGCGAAGATGATCAGGGAAATGCCGTTGCCGATTCCCCGCTCGGAGATCTGTTCGCCCAGCCACATGACGAAGACCGTCCCTGTCGTCAGGGTCAGGACCGTCAGGAGGATGAAGCCGATCCCCGGATTGGGGACGATCGGCGCCCCGGTCGGGCTGGTCAGGCCCTGGAGGAAAATGGCGATGCCCCAGGCCTGGATGACGCAGATGACGATCGTGCCGTAGCGGGTGAACTGGGTGATCTTTTTCCGGCCCAACTCCCCTTCCTTGGACAGGCGCTCGAGGTACGGCCAGACGACGGTCAGGAGCTGGAGGATGATCGAGGAGCTGATGTAGGGCATGATCCCCAGGGCGAAGATCGTCATCCGGGACATGTACTGCCCGGAGAACAGGTCGATGAACCCGAGGATCGTCCCCTTCTGGGCCTGCCAGAACTCGGCCAGGGCGGACGCGCTGATGCCCGGGTTCGGGATCTGCCCGCCGATCCGGTAGATCGCCAGAAGAAGCAGGGTGAAAAAGACCCTCTTCCGGAGGTCCGGGATGCTGAAGATATTGCGGATGCTGTCGAGCATGGCGATCACTCGAGAATGACGGCTTTGCCCCCGGCCGCCTCGATCTTCTTAATCGCCGACGCGGAGAACTGATGGGCCCGGATGGTCTTGGCTTCGGCGATCTCGCCGCGGCCGAGGATCTTGACCCGGGCGGAAGCCGGCTTCAAGGCGCCGGCGGCGGCCATTTCAGCCGGGCCGATTTCGGCCCCGGCAACCCTGGCTAGACGGTCGAGGTTGATGGCGACCGCTTCCTTGCGGAAGATGTTGGTGAATCCGCGCTTCGGGACCCTGCGGACGAGCGGCATCTGGCCGCCTTCGAATCCGCGCATGGACTTATACCCGGCGCCTTGCAGCTGGCCTTTGCTTCCGCGGCCTGCGGTCTTGCCCCGACCCGAACCGGGCCCGCGCCCGACCCGCCGGTCTTGCTTATGAGCGCCTTTGGGGGGATGGAGTTGACTGAGGTTCATTCGGCGTCCTCCACTTTCAGGACATGGGTAATCTTGCGGATCATGCCGCGAATGGACGGGGTGTCCTCACGGACGACCGAGGAGCCCGGCTTGCCCAGACCCAGACCCCGGGCGACGAGCCGTTGGCTTTCCGGATAACCGATGAGGCTCCGGTACAGGGTGATTTTGATTTTCCGGGGGGCTGAGGGGTTCATTTTTCGGCCGGCCCTTTCGCCTTGCCCCGGTCTTTGATGATCTGGTCGGGATTCTTGAGCTTCGTCAGGGCGTCCATCGTGGCATGGGCGACGCTGATCGGGTTGGAGCTTCGGATGGACTTGGTCAGAATGTCCTTGATTCCGGCCAGCTCGAGAATGACCCTGACCGCGCCGCCGGCGATGACGCCCGTCCCTTTGGAGGCGGGACGGAGGATGACCACTCCGGCATCGGCCGCGCCCCGGATCATATGGGGGATCGTCGTGTCGGCCAGTTGGATCTTAACGATATGTTTTTTGGCGTGTTCGACGGCCTTGGCGATCGCCGAGGGGACCTCGCGGGCCTTGCCCTTGCCGATGCCGACCTGGCCCCGCTCGTCGCCGACGGCCACCAGGGCCGCGAAGCTCAGGTTCTTGCCGCCTTTAACGACTTTCGTCACCCGGCGGATAGTGATGACCTGGTCCTTGAGCTCCGTTCCGTCATCGAGACGGGGCCGGGGAGGACGGTTGCCTTGACCGCGTTGCGAATCTGATTGCACCTGTATTCTCCTTCCGGTCCGCGTTAAAAGACCAGGCCGCCCTTGCGCATGGCTTCGGCGACGGCTTTGACCCGGCCGTGGTAGGGATACACGCCGCGGTCGAAGACAATCTTCTCGATATTCCGGTCCTTGAGCCGCCGGGCGAGGACTTCGCCCAGCTTCTCGCAACCGGCCAGGTTCTTGGTGCTTTTGATCCCCGCCCGGAGATCCTTCTCCAGGGTCGAGGCGGACGCAACCACCGAACCGGTCTCGTCATTGATCGCCTGCGTGTAGATGTACCGGTTGCTCTTGAAGACGAACACCCGGGGCCGGTCGGCCGTCCCCCGGACCTTGCGGCGGATTCTCTGCCGCAAGCGGTCGTCCCGTTCACTGCGGATTTTGATCTTGTCTTTAAGCACCGCTCACCCCCGCCTTCCGTTCTTTCTTAATGAGTTTCTCTCCGACATAGCGCACCCCTTTGAGCTTGTACGGATCGGGCTTGCGGAACCGCTTGATGTCGTCCGCAACTTGTCCGACCCGCTGCCGGTCGATCCCCCGGACGGTGATGAGGGTGGGCTTTTCGCACACGATCTCGACGTCGGACGGGATCGGATACAGCTTGGGTTTGGAGTACCCGACGCTCAGCTCGAGCTGGTTTTTGTCGATCCGGGCCTTGTAGCCGACGCCGACGATTTCCAGCTGTTTCTGGAACCCGGTCGCGACGCCGATGACGGCGTTTGCGGCCAGGGCGCGGCAGAGCCCGTGGTACATTTTTCGCTGCTTGGTGTCGTCGGACCGGACGAGGATGAGGTTGGCGCCTTCAAGGCTCGCCGTGATCCCCTCGTAGATCGGGGTCACGAGCTTGCCCTTCTTTCCCTCGATTTCGATCCGGTCGGGATAGACCGCGGCTTTGACGCCCGCGGGCAAGACGATCGGCCGTTTGCCTATGCGTGACATGGTTCGTCCCCTTCTTTCAGGTCTCTCACCAGACGGTGCAGAGCACCTCTCCGCCGAGGCCGAGCTCCTCGCATTTCGTCCCGGAGAGGACCCCGCGGGAGGTGCTGATGATCGCCACTCCCAGCCCGTCGTAAACCTTCGGGACCGTGTCCCTGGTGCAGTAGACCCGGCAACCGGGTTTGGAGACGCGCCGGGCGCCGGCCAAAACGCTCTGGTTGCCCTCGGTGTATTTCAGCGTGACGGCCAGGACGCCCTGGGGACCGTCGTCGATGACTTTGTAGTTGCGGATGAAACCCTCTTCCTTGAGGATCTTGGCGATCTCCGTCTTCAGGCGGGAGACGGGCATCTGGACTTCCCGCTTCCGCATAAGGGCGGCGTTGCGCAGCCGGGTCAGCATGTCGGCGATGGGGTCGGTGACACTCATGTTGATGGTCCTTTCCGGCCCTTACCAGGAGGCCTTGACGACGCCCGGGATTTCGCCCCGGTGGGCCAAGTCCCGGAAGCATAGCCGGCACATTTCGAACTTCCGGTAATATCCCCGGGAGCGTCCGCAGATCTTGCAGCGCCGCCGGGTCCGGATGGCGTACTTGGGGGTTCGAAGGAATTTCGCGTAAGCCGATGTCGTGGACATGCAATACCTCTCTTAAGCCGTCTCGCGGAAGGGCATTCCCAGTTTGCGGAGGAGGGCCATGGCCTCGGCGTCGGTCCGGGCCGTGGTGACGATGGTGATGTTCATCCCCCGGGGACGCTCCACCTTGGTATAGTCGATTTCGGGGAAGACAAGCTGATCCCGCAGTCCCAGGGTGTAATTGCCCCGGCCGTCGAAGGCCTTGGGCGAAACGCCCCGGAAGTCGCGGACGCGCGGCAGGACGATGTTAACCAGGCGGTCGTAGAACTCGTACATCCGCCGCTGGCGGAGGGTGACGAAGACGGCGATCGGCAGGCCCTTGCGGAGCTTAAAAGCCGAGATCGATTTCTTGGCCCGGGAAATGACGGGGGCCTGCCCGGTGATTTGGGTCAAGTCGCCCTTGGCCGCGTCGAGGGCCTTGGCGTTCTGGATGGCCTCGCCCACCCCGACGTTGATGACGATCTTTTCCAGCCGGGGGACGGCGTTGCGATTGGCGATGCCGAGCTCTTTTTCGAGCTCGACAATGATTTCGGTCTTGTAGCGTTCTTGGAGGCGGCTCATCGGATCCTCACTTTCCCGTCTCGAAGACCGTCCCGCACTTGACGCAGGCCCGGGCATAGCTGCCGTCCTCGAGCTTTTTCTTCCTGGCCCGCACGCCCTGGGCGCATTCGGAGCAGTAGAGCATCAGGCGGCTCAGGGGCACCTTCGATTCCTTTTCCATGATCCCGCCCTGGACATTCTTCGACCGGTCGGGGCGGATGAAGTGTTTGACCAGGCCCACGCCCTCGACGAGCGCCCGGCGCTCGGCCGCGTCGACCGAGAGAACTTTGCCGGTCTTCCCTTTGTCCTTGCCCGTGCGGACGAAGACTTGGTCGTTTTTACGAATGAACGGAGCGGCCATCAGAGCACCTCCGGGGCGAGCGACACGATCTTCATGAATTTCTTTTCCCGGAGCTCGCGGCCGACCGGCCCGAAGACGCGGGTGCCGACGGGCTCGCCCTGCTTGTCGATGATGACCGCGGCGTTGTCGTCGAACCGGATGTAGGATCCGTCCTTGCGGCGGATCTCCTTGCGGGCCCGGACGACGACCGCCCGGACCACCTTGCCCTTCTCGACCTTGCTTTCCGGGTCGGCAGCCCGGACCGAAGCCGAGATGATGTCGCCGATGCTGCAGATGAGGCCGGTGCCGCCGCCCTGGGGCGTGATCGCCCGGATGCGGCGGGCGCCGGAATTATCCGCGACCTTGAGGATCGTGTATTGCTGGATCATGACTGGACCTCACCAAGGTCCTTCTCGACGCTCTGGGGGACGAGGCCGAGGATCTCGACGACCCGCCAGCGCTTGAGGCGGCTGATGGGCCGAGTTTCGATGATCCGGACCACGTCCCCGACCTTGCACTTACCCTGCTCGTCATGAGCCAGGTAAGTCCGCCGGGTCCGGACGATTTTCTTGTAAAGGGGGTGGCGGAACTGACGCTCGACCTGGACGGTCACGGTCTTGGCCATCTTGGTCCCGATGACCGTGCCGACCTTGGTCGTCTTCCGCGCGGGGGTGGTTGCGGTTGCGTTCATAGTCCTATTCCTATTTCGCCTTCGCCGTCCGGTCGGCCTCGCCGCAGAGCGTCTCGATCCGGGCGATATCCTTGCGGATGTTCCGCAGCTTCGCCGTCGTCTCGAGCTGGCCCAGGGCGTGCTGGAACCGAAGCTTGAAGAGCTGGTCTTTGAGCTCGCCCTTCTTGAGGATGAGCTCGTCCTTGGACAATTCTCGGAGTTCGCTGAGTTTCATCGGAGTTCCCTGTTCTCCCGGGTGATGAACCGGGTCAACATCGGGAGCTTTTGGGCGGCCAGGCGCATCGCCTCGCGGGCGACATCCTCGGAGACGCCTTCCAGCTCATAGACGATCCGGCCGGGCTTGATCACGTCGACCCAGAATTCCGGGTCGCCCTTGCCCTTGCCCATCCGGACTTCGGTCGGTTTCTTGGTGACCGGCTTCCAGGGGAAGGACCGGACCCAGAGCTTGCCTCGCCGCTTCATGAACCGGGTGATGGTGATTCGGCCGGCTTCAAGCTGGCGGGCGGTGAGCCAGCAGCACTCCAGGGCCTGAAGCCCATACTGGCCGAACGAGAGGGTCGCCCCCCGCTCGGCCTTGCCGGCCATCCGGCCCCGGCTTTGCTTCCGGAACTTGACTTTCTTCGGCATCAACATGGTCAGATCTCCTCGACCTCAACCGTCTGCGACGTCATCTTGGCTTTTTCGACGTCGCCGCGGTAGATCCAGACCTTGATCCCGATCTGACCGTAGGTCGTGAAGGCCTCGGTGAAGCCGTAATCGATGTCGGCCTTGAGTGTCTGGAGGGGAAGCTGGCCGCGGAGGTACCATTCCGACCGGGCGATTTCGACGCCGCCCAGGCGGCCGGCGCACATGACCTTGATCCCCTTGGCCCCCATCTTCAGGGCCAGCTCGACCGCTTTGCGCATGGCCCGACGATAGGCGATGCGCTTTTCCAGCTGGACGGCGATGCCTTCTCCGACGAGAAGAGCCACGAGCTCGGGCTTCTCGACTTCGCGGATGTCGACATAGACTTCCCGCTTGACGATGCCCTCCAGGAAATGTTTCAGGCTTTCGATTTCCTTGCCGCCTCGGCCGATGATGATCCCGGGCCGGGCGGTGTGGATGATGACCCTGATCTTCGGGCCGACCCGCTCGACGGCCACTTCGGAGATCCCGGCGTGGGCGTATTTTTTCTTGACCTCCCGCTTCATCTTGAGATCTTCATGGATGAGGCGGGCGTATTCCGGGCCCTTGGCGAACCAGCGGGAGCTCCACTGTTTGTTGAACCCGAGCCGGAAGCCGTGCGGATGCGTTTTCTGTCCCACGGTTTACCTCCCTGTCTTTTCTTCGAGGTAGACGTGCACGTGGCTCGTCTGTTTCTGGATCCGGTAGGCCCGGCCCTGGGGGGCCGGACGAATCCGCTTCCAGGCCGGCCCCTGGTTGACGACGATCTTGCCGATGACCAGCTTGTCGACGTCGAGCCCGGCATTTTTCTGCTGGGCGTTGGCGACCGCCGAGCGAAGGGTCTTCTCCAGGATCTGGGCGGGCTTGGCCTTGGCGTTGTACCGGAGGATGGTCAAGGCTTCCCCGACCAGGCGCTTGCGGACGAGGTCGGCCACAAGGCGCGCTTTCTGGGTCGAAAGCCGGACGTGGCGGGTTGAGGCCGAGGCGATGTACTTGGGCGCGTCCATGTCATTTCCCTAACGCGACCGCTTTGGCCGCCTTGGTCGTGTGGCCTTTGAACGTCCGGGTGGGCGAGAACTCCCCCAGGCGATGGCCGACCATATTCTCGGTGACGAACACCGGGATGAACTTCCGGCCGTTGTGGACGGCGATGGTCATGCCCACCATTTCGGGAATGACGGTCGAGCGGCGGGACCAGGTCCGGATGACGGTCCGCTTCTGGGCCTGGCCGGCCTGGGCCTCGACCTTCTCCGCGAGGTGGGTGTCGATAAACGGTCCTTTGGCGAGCGAACGGCCCATGTTATTTGCTCCTTCTGCGGACGATGAAGACTTGGGTCCGCTTGTTCTGCCGGGTTTTGAAACCCTTGGTCGGGATGCCCTCGGGACTGACGGGATGGCGGCCGCCCTTGGCCTTGCCCTCGCCTCCCCCGTGGGGGTGGTCGATGGGGTTCATGGCCGTGCCCCGGACATGGGGCCGCCAGCCCATCCACCGGCTCCGGCCGGCTTTGCCGATGCTGATGTTCTGATGGTCGAGGTTGCCGACCTGACCGATAACCGCCCGGCAGTCGAGATGGACTTTTCGGATTTCCGAAGACGGGAGCCGGATCTGGGCGAACGTCCCTTCCTTGGCCAGGACCTGGGCGCCCGAACCGGCGGTGCGGCACATCTGGCCGCCCCGGTCTTTATGGATTTCGATGTTGTGGATGATCGTGCCGAGGGGGATGTTCTTCAACAGGGTGGCGTTGCCCGGAACGATGTCGACGATCTTATCGGAGGAAACGATCGTCTGGCCGACTTTCATCTCCAGGGGGGTCAGGATGTAGCGCCGTTCGCCGTCCCGGTATTTGATCAGGGAGATGAACGCGGAGCGATTAGGGTCGTATTCCACGGTCTCGACGACGCCGGGGACGTCGATCTTGTCCCGGCGGAAGTCGACGATCCGGTACATCGTCTTGTTGCCGCCGCCGCGGTGGCGCATCGTCAACCGGCCGCGGTTGTCGCGGCCGCCCGTCTTGGGCAGAATCTCCAACAGGGGCTTATGCGGCCGGTGGCCGCTCAGCTCCTCATAGGTCAGGCCGGTCTTGTGCCGTTGCCCGGCCGTGATGGGTCGATATGTTTTAATGCCCATGTCAGGCTCCCTCGAAGTATGCGATCATTTTTTCGCCTTCTTTCAGCCGGACGAAGGCTTTCTTCCAGTCGGGCCGGTAGCCGGAGTTCCGGCCGACCCGGCGCTCTTTGCCCGGACGGATCTGGGTCCGGACCTCGGCGACCTTGACCTTGAAGAGATGCTCGACGGCCTTCTTGATCTCGGTCTTGTTGGCGTCGCGGGCGACGGCGAAACAGACCTCGTGATTTTTGTCCTTGAGGATCGTGCTCTTCTCGGTGATCACGGGACGGAGGATGATCTGGGTGGGATCCTTGCTCACTGGAGTCTCTCCATTAAGGCCGTGAACGCATCCCGGCCGGCGACGAACCAGTCGTGGCCGACGACATCGTGGCAGTTGACCCGGGACGGATCGACGGACTTGACCTTGGGAATGTTCCGCAGGGCGATAAACAGGTTGGCGTTCGTCCCCAGGTCGACGACCAGGGCCGATGTCACCTTCAGCGCCTTCAGCAACGAGGCTCCTTCCTTTGTTTTCGGGGCAGCCAGGGCCAGGCTCTCGAGGATGAGGATCTTGCCCTCGGCCTGCTTGGCCGCCAGGGCCGCCCGGAGGGCGTTGCGCTTGACTTCCTTGGGAAGGGCGTAGGAGAAATCCCGGGGCTGGGGACCGAAGGTTATTCCGCCTTTCCGCCAGAGCGGGTTTCGGGTGGCTCCGGCCCGGGCCCGGCCCGTGCCTTTCTGCTTCCAGGGTTTGCGGTTGCTGCCGCTGACCATGGCCCGGGTCTTGGTCGCGACCGTGCCCCGGCGCCGATTGGCCAGGACGTTGACCGTCGCCTCGTGGACGAGGGTGGTTTTGGCCGGGTATCCGAAGACGCTTTCGGGCAGGTCGATCTCGGCTTTGACCGCGCCTTTCTGATCGATGACTTTTGCTTTCTGCATGGCGAGCTCTTACGCTTTCCGGATTAAGACATATCCGCCGTTGGGCCCGGGAACGGCACCCTTGACGACGAGGATATTGTTGGCTTTGTCCGCTTCGAAGACGACCAGGTTGCGGACGGTCACCGTATCGCCGCCCATCCGGCCGCCCATCCGCAGGCCCTTGATGACCCGGGAGGGATAGGAGGAGGCGCCGATCGAGCCGGGAGCCTTGTGGAACATCGAGCCATGGGCTCCCGCGCCGCCGGCGAAGTGATGCCGCTTGACGACGCCGGCGAAGCCTTTGCCCTTGGAGACGCCGGTGACGGCGATCTTGTCGCCGGCCTGGAAGACGTCGCAGAAGATCTGGTCGCCTTCCTTCAGCGAGGTGTCCCCGTCGCATCGGACTTCACGGAGGACTTTCATCACCGGAGCCCCGGACTTGAGATAATGCCCTTGGAGGGCCTTGCCCGGTTTCTTGGCCGGCCGGTCCTCGATCAGGGCCAGCTGGATGGACTCGTACCCGTCCCGCTTGGTCGTCTTTCTCTGGACGACGGTGCAGGGACCGGCCTTAAGCACGGTGAGGGGGAGGACGTTGCCCGCGGCGTCGTAGCCTTGGGTCATCCCGACCTTTTTACCGATCAATCCGTCCCGCATGGCTCACTCCCCCGCCCCGTAGGCCTGGATCTCGACGTCAATCCCCGCGGGAAGGTCCAGCTTCTGGAGCTCCTCGATGGTCTCGTTATTGTACTCGGAGATGTCGAGGAGGCGCTTGTGGACCCGCATCTCGAAATGTTCGCGGGCTTTCTTGTCGACGTGGGGAGACGTCAGGACGCAGAACCGGTGGATCCGCGTCGGCAGCGGGATCGGGCCCGCAATCTGGGCGCCCGTCCGTTTGGCCTTGATGATGATGTCCTTCACCGACTGGTCGAGCAGACGGTGGTCGAAGGATTTCAATCGAATTCTGATTTTTTCCATGGTGTTCGGTCCTTCGTTATTTGGCCGGCCCCGGGTCATGCGCCCGGAACCGTATCGGTCACTCGATGATCTCCGTGACGGTGCCGGCGCCCACGGTCCGTCCGCCTTCGCGGATGGCGAACCGCAGCCCCTTCTCCATCGCCACGGCCGAGATCAGCTCGATCTCCAGGTTCGCGTTGTCGCCCGGCATCACCATCTCCACGCCCTCGGGCAGC
>Ga0105099_10000776_pt1 | contig 21198 bp, 16 predicted proteins | sample PPLLak3cmMay2015_2_FD_79138 | JGI IMG/M metagenome (GOLD analysis project Ga0105099, IMG submission 79138) | Freshwater sediment microbial communities from Prairie Pothole Lake near Jamestown, North Dakota, USA - PPLs Lake P8 Core (1) Depth... | ecosystem: Environmental > Aquatic > Freshwater >... | reverse complement strand
ATCAGTTTTTCGATTTGGACCGCGTCCGTATTTTTGGCCGAGGCGGTCGCCAGTTCCTTGAAGAAATCGACCGGCGTTTGATTCAGCAATCCCATGATTCGGCCGGCCAGGAGCAAATGGCGGCGATCGGCCTGCAAGCGCGCGCGGGTTTCATTGTCAACGGGGCCCTTGATCCCGTCCAGTATTCGGTTCCATTCTTTTACTTTTTCAAAAACCAAACCCAGGGCGCCGGCGGTGTTCAAATCGTCATCCATGTTTTCGATAAAGGATTTAAGAAAAGGCTCGGACGGTTCTTGAGCTAGCGACCCGACCGGTGAGAGCCGATCCTGATCTTGAACCGGGTCGATGAGGCTGTCCAGCCGTTCCAGAGTGCGGTAAATGCGCACCAGGGCGCTTTGGATTTCACCGACATCCGCGGGCGTGAAATCCAGAGGACTGCGGTAGTGCTTGGAAAGAAAAAAAAGTCGCAGCACTTCCGGATGATAGGTTTTTAAAGCATCCCGAATCGTAATGAAATTGCCAAGAGATTTGGACATTTTTTCGGCATTGATATCGAGCATGCCGTTGTGCATCCAGTAACGCGCGAACCGGCCGTCTGTGGCGGCCAGGGACTGAGCGCGCTCGTTTTCATGATGCGGGAAGAGCAAATCTGCGCCGCCGGCATGGATGTCGAAGGTCTCGCCCAAATATTGGGCGCTCATTACGGAGCACTCGATATGCCAGCCCGGCCGGCCCGGTCCCCAGGGGCTGGGCCATTGCGGTTCGCCCGGCTTGGCGCCTTTCCAAAGGGCGAAATCCATGGGATGGCGCTTGCGTTCGTCGACAGCCACGCGGCTGCCAGCCTGCATATCGTCCAGCTTACGACCGGAGAGTCCGCCGTATTCTTTAAAAGATTCGATGGAGAAGTAAACGTCCGAACCTTCCGCGTAGGCATGGCCTTTGGCAATCAGCGTTCGGATCATGGCCAACATACCGGCGATGTGCTGCGTGGCGCGGGGCTCCACATCGGCCCGCATAATGCCCAAACGGTCCATATCTTCGTAATAAGCCCGGATATATTGCTCGGCAATGTCCTGGGGTTCTTTGCCCAGTTCACGGGCGCGATTGATGATCTTGTCGTCCACATCCGTGAAATTACGCACAAAGGTGACATCGAGACCCCGCGCACGCAGATAGCGCACGAGCACGTCGAAAACCAGGGCGGAGCGGGCGTGGCCGATATGGCAGAGATCGTAAACCGTCACGCCGCAGGCGTAGATGCCGACCTTGCCGGGTTGCAGGGGAACGAATTCCTCTTTTATATGCTTGGCGGTGTTGTAGATCCACAGGGTCATTTGTAGTACTCCTTAAAGCAGGATAAACGTGAAAGGTTAAACGTGAAAGGTTAAACGTGAAACGGCAAAGGTGAAACGGCAAAGGTGAAACGGCAAAGGTGAAACGGCAAACGTGAAGAAGGAGGTCAAGTCCTGATTTAAAGTTGTCGATTTTTTTGAGTCATTATTCAATTTGATTCAGTCCGGTTCTCGCCTTCATTATTCGATATTCGGAGTTCGATATTCGATATTTTCTTTTTCCGTTTCACCTTTCACGTTTTACGTCTCACGTTGTCGCCTTTCACGTCTCATTGATGCTCACGACGGCATAGGCGGCCATGCCTTGTTCGCGGCCGACAAAGCCCAGGCCTTCGGTGGTGGTCGCCTTGATATTGACATCTTCTATGCCGATTTCCATGACTTCCGCTAAATTGCGGCGCATCTCCGCCATGTAAGGCATGAGTTTCGGATTTTGAGCCAGAATAGTGACATCCACATTGTTAATCCGGCTCCTGTTCTGTTTGACGAGGGCCATAACGCGGGCGAGGAGAACCAGGCTGGCGATGTCTTTATAAGCCGGGTCCGTATCCGGAAAATGTCGGCCGATATCGCCCTGAGCCAGAGCGCCCAGAATCGCGTCCATGACCGCATGAGTCAGCACATCCGCGTCCGAGTGACCCAGGAGACCCAAAACATGGGGTATTTTCACGCCGCCCAGAATCAGGTCGCGGCCCGCCACCAATCGATGCACATCATAACCGAATCCGACTCGCAAAATAAAACCCCCGAATAAATTTCACCACAGAGGACGCAATTTTTAGAATTAAAATTGCTTTAGTGGCACAGAGGTCACAGAGAGAATATTTATCCCTTGAAATAGTTTTAAAAATCATAAAACTGTTGAGCCAGTGAGAGGGCGGCAGGGGATAATAAGCTGTGTTCTTAGAAATATAAAAATAATCTCTGTGCTCTCTGTGTCTCTGTGGTGAAAATTCTTTAATGGCACGTGCTGCAGGATCCGCCGCCGCAACCGGCGCAGCCGCCGCCGGAAGAAGCCGCCGGGGCATAGTCGCCGCCGCGGCCGCCGCTTTTATGCCGGCAGGCCGACATGAGGCGTTTGACCTTTTTACTTTGGCAGTCCGGGCAGGCGATGTCTTTGTCGTTGCCGAAGACCAGGTATTCAAATTGGTTTTTGCACTTGGTGCAGGTAAATTCATAAATCGGCATTTGTAGCCCCTCAATAATTATTTTGCCAGACTTTCACCACGAAGACACTAAGCCACGAAGAAATAATAAAAAATCTTTAAGTCTTTGCGTCTTGGTGCCTTTGTGGTAATATTTTATCTTTCACTTAATCCCTCGATCACCGCGGCGGCCAGCAAGGGGAACATGATCTCATGATGCCCCACCAGGGAATAGCCCTGGCCGCCCTCCTGGGTCGGCCGATGCACCACATTGGTCAGGGGCCGGTAATGCTGGATAAAATCCATATTGACTGTAGTGAAATGTTTGACTTCATGGCCTAAGTTATGCACGAGCGAGAGCGCTTTTAAGAAGACCTCGGGTAAAATCACGGCTGAACCTAAGTTGATAAAAACGCCGCCTTCGAGCTTGGCGACTAGGCCGGCCAAAAGGCGGAAATCCTGATGGGAGGCTGCGCCGATTGCGGCGCCGTCCGCCCTGGGGTGGCAATGAATAATGTCGGTCCCAATGGCGACATGTACGGTCACCGGAATATCTCCTTCATAAGCTTGGGCCAAAAGGCTATATGGATTGTAAGGAAATTTGGCCTGTACCAGGGCAATGCCTAATGCTTTGCCCAGGCCATAACCTTTTTGAACCCCGTCGATGATTGCCTCATTGATGAATCGGCCGGTTTCCTCGGCCATACCGAAAGTGCCCGCGCCCAGATGGGCAGCCACATCTTCGGAAGTTTGTCCGTGCATGGCGATTTCCGCGTCATGCACAATGCCGGCGCCGTTCAGAGCGATAGCAGTTAAGATGCCTTTTTTACATAGATCAATAATGATCGGGTTCAAGCCCACTTTAATCGGGTGCGCGCCCATGGCGAGGATGACCGGTGCGCCTTTTTTATGGGCTTGAACAATATGAGCCACGATTTTTTGAAAATTTTGGGCAGCCAGGATCGAAGGCAGGGATTGCAGCCAGGCCTCAAAGCCGGCGCCGGCCTGCCAAGATTTGGCAAAATCCGCGACTTTGACCTTGCTGGCGCGGGATTGAAGCGAATAGGTTTTTACCCCTTGAAGATCAATGGGTTTCCATTCCGTCACGAAAATATCCCTTTCTTTTATTCAGGCTCACTGTTTTTTTGGAAAAGCAAATAATCCACCAATTGGCACACCATATGACCGCAGAAAATATGGACCTCTTGAATTCTGGGGGTCAGGCTATGCCGGACGGTTAAAGCTAAATCAACCATATTGGCCAGCTTGCCGCCATCATTGCCGAGCAAACCGACCGCATAGATTCCTTGTTTGCGGGCAGTTTTGACCGCAGCCATAATGTTGGCGGAATTACCGCTGGTGCTGATGACCAAAAGGACGTCGCCCTCTTGGCCCAACGCCTTGATTTGTTTTGAAAATACTTCTTCAAAACTGTAATCATTGCCGATACTGGTCAAGATCGAGGTATCGGTGGTCAGGGCCAGGGCCGGCAGGGGCGGCCTTTCCAATATGAACCGGTTCACGAATTCAGCGGCCAGATGTTGGGCATCGGCGGCGCTGCCGCCATTGCCGCAGATCATGAGCTTGTGGTCATGGTTAAAAGCCGAGACGATCTTTTTAGTCAATAGGATTAAGTTTGCGGCGTTTTGGGAAATAAATTCTTCCTTGGCTCGGATGCTTTCATGCAAAGCTTCTTGGATTATTTTTTCCACGCGCACGGCTCCTTTTCAGCCTAAATTCAACGGAATCCAAATTAGGCTTTTTAAGCCGAATTGTCAATATGGGAACTAGGGGGTGAACGTAAGAACGTAAGAACGTGAGAAAGTGAGAATTAGAGAACGTGTGAAATCGTGAACGGTGAAAGTGATCCGCCTTCGCAAAGCCTAGGGCGGATTAAACAGTCGACCGGGAATGGAGGGTGAAAGGCAAAAAGGTTGATCCGCGGGTGGAAAGACTATATAAGGGTATGGTCTTTTTAGAGCCGTTAAAAAGATGAAGTTTAACGTGGATATATGCAGGCACAAAGATTTTAAACAACTTTTTCGACTTTGTTTCTTGTTTCGCCTTTGCCGGGATTTTTGGTGAATCTTTTTTGAAAGAAATCGTTTATGCAATATGAAAACATAGTCACCATTCACAAAACCTATACCCATGTCTACATCGCTCCGCACTTGGATGATGCGGCTTTTTCCTGCAGCGGTCTGATCGCCCGCCAAGTCCGAGACGGTGAGGCGGTTCTGGTGGTGACGGTTTTTACGGCCGATATCGAAGCGGAGAAAAAACCGCACGACCCGGCTTTAAAAAATGTCGTGGATATGTCCCGACGGCGGGCCGAAGACCGAAAAGCCATGGATGAAATGGGTGCGGATTTTCTCTGGTTGGATCATCAGGACTGGATTTTCCGGCATTGCCACCCCATTTATCGCTATTCCTTAAGCCCCGGTCTGTTGCAGGGCGAACAGGAGTTGACTGATCGCATTGCTTCCGAGATCCGGGCGGTTTGCCAAAAGGCCGGGAACCGGAACCTTTACATTCCTCTGGGCGTTGGTCAGCATGCGGATCATCAACTTGTTTTTCAATGCAGCCTCGGGTTGGCGCGGCCGGTACGACCCGATCTGCAAATCATTTATTATGAAGAAATTCCTTATGCTTTGTTTCCGGCCCTGTTGTCATATCGACTCATGTCCCTAGGCCAAAATCCGGTCCAAAGCCGGGAGCCCGATCTGCTGGAGCGGTTGAATATCATACAGGCCGGTCGAACTTTCCGGGGCCAATTGCGGGAAGTGCCGACCTTGTTGGGGAATAATAATTGGATGCGCTGGTTGGCTTATGTCGCGATCTGGTTTTTTCTGCTCTATTCGAAAATCGGCATGCGGCCGCGTAAAATGGGCTGCTTATATGGGCGGATATTGACCGCGCGGCAGATGGATATCGGTCCGGACGTGGAGAAGAAATTCAGGGCGATCCGGTCTTATCCGTCACAGATCGAGCAGATCCGGGATTATCCGGAGAAGATGCGCCAAATGCTGGCCGGCTATGCCGGGATGATCAGTTCCGGAGCAAAAACATTTGCGGAAAGATATTGGTTTCTGGAAAAATAAAAAAGTGATATTACACTATTTGAATAGTTCTCAGATTTTGTTAGGAAGATAGGCAAAGGATGGCCGACAAATCGGATCTCAAAGTTTTCGGTAAATGTCTTTTCTGTGACCCACTCGTAAAACGATAAGCTCCTCACCCTTAATATCAAAAATAACTCTGTAATCGCCAATTCTAAATCGATACGTTCCGAGCGCCGGATCGATCAATTTTGAAGCATATCGAAAAGGTTCTTCTTCGTACTCCTTGAGAACCTTACCGATTCTTTGTTTCACATTGTCCTCAAGTTTACGAATATCCTTGAAGGCTCTATGAGTATATACAAGTCCGTATTTCACAGACCAAAAACCTCCTGATGGGTTTTCACTCTGCCGGTCTTATAATCGGATCTGGCCAATTTGATACTATTCAGATACTCCGGTGAAGTGGATGCGAGAAGATCTTCTAAAAAAGCATCCCTTTTTTTCTTTGACATTTTTTTTATGGCCATAACAATTATTTCCGGTTTTATTTCAATTTTTATACTTTCAAGCATTTGACCCTCCGCGCCTAAATTTCTAATGGATTTTTCCACGGTATTTGGGAATGATACTATATGATATTTACATCCCAAAGTACATAGGATAAACTATCCCAATCATGAATTCCGGCTTGTCTCGCCGTAGTATCACGAAGGTGGGCAAAATCGCCGGCATAAGTCCGTACGATGGTAAGTTGGTTCATTATTCGTTTTCCACATATCAACAACAAATTATGGATATGTGGAAAACGAAGCGCTTACACTATTTTCCCCGGATCAATAAAATCTATCTGGATTAACCGCCATTGGCGGCGGGTTGAGTAAAAACTTAACTGGATTTTCCGTCTAATTGATTGAATTTGTTTTATTTTTCAGCAAATCAAACAATCATGAAATTTGGTTTTAGATTAACAAAATGCTTTAATGATGTCAAGCGAATGCAAGGAGGATTTCAAAACGGCTAAAGTTAGAAAAGAAATTCTATTTATCGGGGACTTCCCTATTTTTGTTAGGGTAAGTAGAGATTGTTTTGCTTTATAATAATCAATTGCCAAAAGAGAGGACGAAAAAAACCTATGCGAATTTATTTTAAGTGGATGTTCGTTTTCTTGTGTTTGAGCTTACTGAACTCCCAAAACGCCCGCGGTGAGGAAAAACCCCTTTGGGAGCTCGGATTGGGAGCAGCAGCGCTGCGCATGCCCGATTACCGGGGTTCCGATGAAAACCGGAATTATTTGTTGCCTTATCCCTATCTGATTTATCGCGGCGATTTTCTGAAAATCGACAAAGACACCATTTCGGGCCGGCTTTTCAAAACCGATCGGCTCTTGTTGGATATCAGTCTCTTTGGAAATATGCCCGTGGACAGCAGCGAAAACAGCGCCCGCAGCGGTATGCCGGACCTGGACCCGACTTTCCAAGTCGGCCCGTCTTTGAAAATCAAGCTTTTGGAAGAGAAGCAGGATGAGTATAAGCTGACCCTGGCTTTGCCGGTTCGCGCGGTGTATGCGTTCGATTTTCCGTCCTTGCACCATGAGGGCTGGGTGTTTAGCCCGCGACTGGAATTCGAGAAAGCCGATATCGTTCCGGGCAGCGGCTTGAATCTTTGGGCTTCAGCCGGGCTGTTGTTCGCCACCCGTCCGTATCATGAATATTATTATTCTGTGGATCCGGCCTATGCCGCGGCAAACCGTCCGGCTTATGCGGCCGAGGGCGGATACGGCGGTTCCGTCCTGACCGTGGGATTAAACAAGCAATATAAGAAGTTCAGCTTTAACCTTTTCGCCAATATGGATTTTCTGCACCAGGCCAGGTTTGAGGATTCTCCTTTGGTCAAAGACCGGAGTACCGTGATCTACGGCATTTCCGTGTCCCGGTTGTTTATGAAATCGAAACGCACGGTTGTCGCGGATTAATACTTTTACCGAGGCCTCTGTTTCGGATGTGAAAAAAATTGCACGTTTCATTTGACTATTTCAAATGGGATCAGGGCGGCTTGCGAGCCGTCCTGATCCCATTTTTATGCCCGGCGAGCGAAATGAATACGGCCTATCATAAAGGAAAACTCTATTCAGGGCTCATTGGCATAGCATTTCTTGTTTATAAACATATTCGTGGCGCAATGTAAAATCGACCCAATAGAATCCAAAAGCCGATCCGGGGAATTGCTTGCGGAATTTTGCGGTCAGCGTATTCGGGATCGTGGTGAGCGCGCCTTTATTGCCGTAGGTCTTCCACCAGGCCTCATCATCGGGATACCCGATCTGGAAGCCGTGATAACGGGGTTTGGGATTCGGGTTGGTGACGGAAACCCAGCCTTCCGGAACTTTGCAGGGGTCCCAATAGCGGACTTCGCTATAACCGGGAATGGATTGGCCGTGATTGTAATAGGTCACCCATTTGGTAAAATCTTCCACCATGCGCGCCAAACATTGAGCAGGCGTGGGAACAACGCCGTCTTCCAGCCAATCAAAATCCTGGCTGTCATTGATAAAAAAGGTCGAACAATAAGCTTCGGACGGAAGATAATCGTCAAACGGATCGCCGTGTTCAGGGGTGTTGCAATTATCATTGGGAGCATCCGCCCAATAATTATTGGCGCGATTGGTGAAATGTTTGAGGAAAAGGGACATATTGACGCCGTAGCCGCGCACAATCCGTTCCCATTTTTGAGCCTTATCCGCCGAAATAATATTGGGTTTTATGACCGAGGGCGGCGGATTTTTACCGGCCATGTCCTCACAAAAGCGATACCATTCGCCATCCACGCCGATTCCGGCGATGCGGTGGATTTTGACATCGCCGCGGCCCACAAATTCATCCAACACTTCAACGAGCAGTTTTTCCATGGTTTCATGGCCGGGTTGATCGACCAGGCCCGGTTCCAGTTGCAGAAAAACCAATGTGTTCGGGTAGTATTGATTGATATAACGAATAACGGCATGAAAGTCGAACTTCATTTCACTTGCGGAAACATATTCAAACGGCGTGCCCAGAGCCGTTCCGGTATTGTTCCACAGCGCATAAGTTTTCCCCCAGGCTTGGCCATTGTACGGTTCAGTCTGGGTAATCGCAAAATAGACCATGGGAACGCTCGCCAAATACGGGCTTTGCCGGGCATTGAAATCGACCATGGAATTCATGAAACAATTTAGCGCCGGCAGACCGCCGTTGTTTTTCAAGCCATACCAGGAAGTCCGGAATCCGGCGGCGCCGGGAACTTTGTCCGTAGCGGCTAATTTACCCAAGGGAATTGTAATGGTATAGTTTTTACCGCCGGCCACCTGATAGATCTCTTTAAAATCGCTTTGAAAATAATCATTCGAGAAAACTCTGACCACTCCATACTCGTAGTTCGCGGGCGTATCAATCGTCAAGGGGATGGAAAAATAACCGTTGGCGTCGGTTTTACTCTCCACGATTTGGGCCTCGACCCCGTCACCGGAACGCGTATGGGAGGTGGCGATTTGAACCCAGACTCCGCCGACGGGCAACGCGTTATGCTTGACCCAACCTTGAACCGTTGTCAGGGACCGATGGTCCGCTTTAACCGCGCCGGGCAATTCCGCGGGAACAGAAGCGGCAGCCAAAGCTTGCGTGTTTGAAAGACAGGGTATTCCGAGCAAAGAGACGACACCCCACACGGCCATAAACATGCTGATTAATATAATCGGATTGTTTTTTTTCATTCCATTTCTCCTTTTAATAAATTTTAAAATGGGTTTTTAACGTTCATTGATTTATTCCGTTTGTTTCCGATACAGGCGAAACAACGCGGAGCGCCCATTGACGGACATTTTTAAATTTTTTCACCTCCTCCCGTGATCGCTTGCAAGCATGGGCCTGAAAGCAAATTTAGGATCGTCAGGAACGTCACAGAATCGTCACATCCTTTAGGCAATTCTGGTGCCAGAAACGGCAAATGATCGTTAAATCAAGCAGATGGTCGGCATCGTGCGGGATCGGGACAAGGAAAACAGGAAAGAATTGGGAAAGAATAGTAACATGGAAAAGCGGAAACGTGCAATCCGTTGCACGGAGACGATGAGCAAAGCCGGAAGAAGAATTTTTAGCGGCAGGCAATGGGCGAAGGTAGCTGCGATGCAGCTAATAAATCGTCAAAAAATTTCCAATCGTTTCTTCCAATTGGAATTAACCGCAACTGTTTCTTATTTTTTTAATCGGCGAAGCGTTCGTCGACAGAATGCGCAATGACAGTCAAAGCAATGAAAAAGCATTGTTGCCGTTCTCCGGCTTTTCCCCCGCATATCAATTACGGGAGGTCAACGCGGCGACCAGAGCACTTGGCGAGGTTTACGACCGAGTTCTTTGGCCAGATCTTTCAGCCGGCCGTGTTTGATGACCCGGGCCATGCAATGGGTGGCGCAGGCCGGTTGCAGGCCTTTTTTAATACGCGGGGCGCAAAGGATGCAGAGTTCGGTGGGGAAGGGGAGAAAATTCAGATAGGCGCGATCCTTGGGCAGTTTCTGGACGATTTCCAGGACCTGCATGCCGGCCATGCCGGCCGGCCATTTATATTCCTGGGAGCAGGCCACCTGGCAAGTATGGCAGCCGGTGCAGTATTCATAGTCGATCAAAAGCCCGTATTTTTCTATGGCTGCGGCGGGCTTTTTTACGCTTTTTTTAACGGTCTTTGGTGTAGTTTTTGTCGTCATTTTTTTTACGGTTTTTGCCGCAGGCTTGCTTTTCATGGTTTTCATAATTTACCTTTCTGGTCGGTTTTTACAATTCCAACTCTCTCATGCCGAGGGTTGAAGAAAAGAATTTCACCACAAAGGCACAGAGGACACAGAGATACAGAGATTATTTTTTTACTTTTCAAACAGTTTTCAAAATCTTAAAACTGTTGTCTTGAGAGGAGGAAAAGTAAAAACCAACCTGCCCTACAGGCAAAAGACGAATTGCTGTTAAGCGTTGAGTCGTTTCTCTTTGCCGGCCTCTCACCGGCAAAGAGAAAAAATGTCACTCTGTGCTCTCTGTGCCTCTGTGGTGAATCGTCCTTTCATGCTTTGTAAATCCTGCACAACGAGTGCTTGATGGGCGCGCCAAGGCCGTCTTTGCCCTGGCTGTCCATGGGAATCAGCAGGTTGATATTATGCTCCCAGGTGCCGTACAGTTCGGGCTCGGCGCCTTTTTTTTCCGGGAACCACCAGGCATGCGCGGCCATGACCATCCAACGCGGCACGATCAAGGTCACCTTGGCTTTCAGCTTGCAACGACCCATCCAGTTCTCCACCCAGACCCATTCGCCGTGCGAGATGTTGTGTTCTTTGGCCGTATCGGGGTGGATCTCCACCACGGGATCGGGATCGATCTGGCGCAGCCAGGGGATCATGCGATGCTCGGAGTGGAAGAACGCCGGTGAGCGTCGACCCGTGGATAGGATCAGGGGGTAATCCTTGGCCAAATCGGGGCGGCTCACCGGTGTAAAGGGCGGCTCTTCATGGTGGGGCAGGGGTTCCAGGCCCCAGTCTTCGCGAAGGGTGGAGTAGAGTTCAAAACGGCCGGTGGGAGTATTAAAACCCGGTTTGCGGTCGGAGCGCAGCAATCCTTTTTCATGACGCTGATACGGGCAGCTGGGATGTCCATCGGGCGGATAGGCCCAGCCTTTTTCCTGCAATTCTTTGAAATTGAGTCCCGCCGGTTTGATGATTTCATCAAAGAGTTCATGAATGTTTTCCCACTTGAGCTCGGGGTCAAAACGTTTGGCCAGTTCAAAGTTGATTTCCACGTCGGAGCGGCAGTCTTCCACATGAATGGCCTTGTTAATGCTTTGCAGCGGCACCCACCAGCTGCGCACGCCTTCTTTTTCCAGGAAAGATGCGGCCGGCAGGACCACATCGGCATATTGGGTGCTGGCGGTCATGAAAAGATCGACCGCTACGATAAAGTCGAGTTTGCGCAAGGCTTCGCGCCACTTTTTGGGATCGAGGCCGATGCCGCCCAGGGGGTTGCAGGTTTGCATCCAGAGACCTTTGACCGGGTAAGGTTTGCCGGTCAGGATTTGCTCCAAGGCCGTGTCGGTCTGGCAGCGCCAGATGAATTTATTAAACGGTCCATAGTGCTTGCCGATACGGGGCTTGTCCTGGTCTTTGTTTTTGAGCTTGATCACGCCTTCGGCGCCCGGCAGAGCATAAGCCACGGCGTCAAAAGCAAAACGGGCAAAGACATTACCGCCGGGCTGGTCCAGGTTGCCGGTCAGGGCCCAAAGCGCGGCCATGGCCTGACATAGGGGCGTAATGGCGCCGGTCATGTCAATGGGCACGCCCCACTGGATCGAAGCCGGTTTGCTTTGGGCATAGAAACGGGCGGCCGCGGCGATCGATTCGGCCGGCACTTGGGTAATTTCAGCCACGCGTTCCAGGGGGTATTGGTTGACTTCGGCGCAGAAAGCATCCCAAACCGTATGACAGATCACGGCGCGGCCGTCTTTAAGCGGCAGGCTAAAGCGGCCGGAGCGGGCCGGTTTTTTCAGTTTGTTTTTATAAGCCTGTTTTTCCGGGTCCCAAGCTACGGGCTTTTGCCGGACCGGGTCCCAGGCCAGGAAGCAGTCGGCGGCGCCCTCGGCAAGAATGTCGCACTCCCGGATCAATTTGCCGCTGTCTTCGCGAATCAAATGGGGCGCATTGGTCCATTGATCCACAAACCCGGCGTCAAACAGCTTTTCACGGATGATCACATTCAGAAATCCCATAGCGAGGGCGGCGTCGGTGCCGGGCCGGAGTTGCAGCCAGTGCTTGGCGCGCGAAGCAAACCAACTGAGCCGCGGGTCAACGGAGATGATTTGAGTGCCCTGTTTCATCATATCGATGATCCAGTGGCCGAAAAGATTGTCCGGGCAAGTGGCCGGGATATTATAACCCCAGATAATCATGCATTTGGGCCGCTTAAAGCGCGGGTCTTGGTAGCGGTCCGGGAACCACTGGCCGGCGTCAAAAACCGCGTAATCGCCTTGCACCGTGTCCAGGGCGGCGATGCGCGGGCTGTAACAAGCATTGCCGCTCAGGGCGAACATGACATTGGGGCTGCCGAAAGCATAGGCGATCAAGCAGATCCAGGGGCCGATATCCCGACCGGTGCCCATGGAGAAGATCACGCTTTCCGGGCCGAACTCGACGCGGATCGCTTTCATCTTTTTTTCGATCAGGTCAAAAGCCTCATCCCAGGAGATCTCCTGCCATTGATCCTGACCCCGTTCGCCCACGCGTTTAAGCGGTTTACGCAGACGCAGAGGATTTTCCACATACTGGGTCATGGCCAGGGCGCGCGCGCAAAGACGGCCCTGGTTCCAGGGGTGTTCGGGATTGCCTTCAATTTTGATCAGTTTCCCATCCTGGACATGGGCGATCACGCCGCAACCGCCATGACAACCCGGGCCGGCCGACCAGGTAGTGGTTTTAATTTTTTTAATGGATTGGTCTTTCATTTGAACCTTCATGGAATGGTTTTATTGTTTGTAAAATAATGTCTTAATTTTAAAAAATTCTATTAGGAGAATTTTATTTTATATGTATAATTATTGCTAAAAAGGTCCTATCTGTCAATTTAAAATCAATTTTTTAAGATGTTCATTTGGGTTGTTGGTCAGGATTTCAGGCCTCTTCATCACATACTCCTTGAATACATTCAACGTTTCTGATTTAACATTTGAACAAATGGAAAATTGGCATTTTCTTTAAAATCCGCTAAGATGAACCTCTTTAAAGAATGGATGCATTAAAAGGACAGGCATGGACCTTGATCGATTCGGAAAAATGATCCGATTTTCATTCTTACAGGCCTTTTTTATTTCAATCAGCCTCTCTGTTTGGGCCGCCCCGGTATCCATGGAGTATCAACTGGGATTCAATGGACTTTTTCAGTTGAAAAAATGGACCCCGATTACGGTCACCCTGGAAAACAGGGGTCGCGACATTCAGGGCACCCTGGAGATCGTGGTCACTTCAGGCAGTGAGTTCTGGCGCGATGTGCAAGCCACGACCTATGCCCTGGCGGTGGAATTGCCGAGTCAATCCAAGAAGCTTTGTTCTTTCACCGTCCTGATTCATACCTTTGCGCACCCTCTGGTTATTCGCTTCCGTCAAGGCCCTACTGTCCTGGTCTCGGAAACCTTGAACCTCAGAAACTATTTCACGGAAAAACAACTGGTTCTGATGCTGGGCGAAAAGGTCTCACCCGATTTTTTAACCATGCTGCCGCCCGAATATCAAACCGTAACGATCAGGCCGGAGTATTTACCGGAAACCTGGTATGGTTATGAAGGCGCCGGTCTGATGATCCTTCCGGTCGGAACCTTGAAATCCCTACGCGAAAAGCAGTTTAGAGCCCTGCAGGAATGGATTGAGCGCGGCGGTTATCTGGTCACGTCCGCCGATTTGCATTACGGTATTTTTAATGACGAAAATGTACGCCAATTATTGGAGGTGCGCGTCACCGGGTTTGAGAAGATCCCGGCCGTGCCGGGATTGAAATCCTTTTGCGGGCATAGCTTGATCAATAAAGAGCCCTTGCTGGTTTTAAAAACAGAGATGCCGGGGGCGCTCGCTTTGCTGACTGAAAAGGGTCTGCCTTTGATTCTGCAAAAGCAGATGGGATTGGGCCGGATCGTTTTCTTGGCCTTTGATTATCAAGCCGGCTCCTTTTTAGTTTGGCCCGGTAAAGAGGCTTTCTGGAAAAAAATATTAAGTTTGAAACCGGTTTTGGATCTGCAACCCCTGGAACTGGATCAGCAAATAATTCAGAATACCCTGATCGCGGCCATGCCCCTGCATTTTCCCGATCTCTGGTTGGTATTCCCGGTGCTGGTCGTTTATTTCGGCTTGTTCTGGGTGATTCTGCGGAAATCGAAAAAAGAGCAGATTAAACCGCTAACGGCTCTTCTGGGTTGCGCGGCATTATCCGTGCTGCTGGCCGGTGGAACCTGGACCTGGTTTTATTATAAAAATCATTCGGAGCAAATAAGCGTAAACCGCTTCTGGCATCTAAAGAAAAGCGACAACCGGGATTTAACGTTTTGCCGGTCCCTGACCGGGCTCTATGCCGTTAAGAACATACCCTACCGGTTTGCGTATGATCTGACCGACCATCCGGCTGTTCCGCTTTTACCCGCAAAATTGAATGAGCAAGTATTGAGAAGCCTGAGTCTGGAGGGTACTAAAAAAGGGCAACGGCTCACGGTCAGCCTGGAAAAATGGTCCTATCGCTTCCTGGTGATGAACCTGATCGTGCCTTTACCTATTTCAGGGAAGGCCGTGATGGAGGGCAATGATCTGGTTCTGGAATTCAACAACGCCAGCCCTTATACGATCAAAAACGGTTGCTTTTATTTCCAGGAGCGTTTGTTCATGCTGGCGGAGGATCTCTTGCCCGGGCAAACGCTGAAAAAAAGGTTTTCCGAAAAGGAGATCAACGAACAGGAGATGTTTTCCGAAATTCTGGCGGAAAAGACGGTCAAGGAGTTGGCCGACCGGGCTGCCGGTCGCTATGCCCGCAGCGTGGAAAAAATCGTGGCTTTTGAGGCGTTGACCCGCATCGAGAAAGCGGTCGCCAAGCGCAATAATATACTGCATTTTTGCGGTTGGATGGAGGAGGATTTTTTGCCTTTGGTCTTTGAGGAGCCGGCCATTCAAGGCAACGGGGTCACTTTTTTCGAATGGACTTTGCCGGTTCAGGGCGCGGAAGAATAATGAAGTTTTTTTAAAAAAATCAGATGAACTTTAGATCTAAAAATCGAAAAACATATTTTAGAGACGAGTGGATATGAAATTCGAATACATGACCGATAATACTGAAAAGACCCTGGCGCCCTGGGCTTCGCTCGATATCCTGAATAAATTGTTTTGGCAGGGAACGACCGCGGCTTTGATTTTTCTCTTTTTGTTTTGGAGAGAGAAGGATCTGCCCGAATTGATCCGCCGGCAGGAAACCCCTATGTTTTTTTTCTGGATTTTCGGTATCTGCCTGGTGATGACCGCCTATCTGAATTTGCGTTGCGGCCTGGGCGAATTCACGTCCATCAAGGAGACGCCCTGGATCGAATATCAAAAGAATGTCACTTATGAAGAAGAACGCCCTTTCGCGACTTACGGCTTGATCGGTTTTATCCTGCACACGGTTTTGCTTTTGCTGCCTCTTTTGCCGTTGCTTATCATGGCCGCCGGTTTTTCGGCCGTTGAACCCCCCATCGTGTTCCGGGCTTTGGCCATGATTTTACTGTTTTCGCTGGTCTCTCGTTTATTCGGGTTTTGGATTTATTTAGCCTGGGACCGCAAGGGACCGGCGGCTTATTTCAGTACGCGTATTTTTTTTCTGATTCTTTTTGGAGCCACCGTGGGGTTTAAGGAAAAAGGGAATGTTTTCGTGTTGCTTTTCGCCCTGAATAAAGGCGAGACTCCGTTGATCGGGCCGGGACTGACCGCCTATGCTCTGCAAATGCTGAGCGCGGCCGTATGGGCCCTGGCTTTCAGCGGTATGATCCAGTGGATCATCCACCGGCGCCAAAAAACCGTAAAGGAGCTGTAATTTGCTTACGGAAGATCTTTATCTCTCCCGCATCACCGCTCTGCGCCGAGCCCTATTCCGCAATCGGCTCATGAAGATCGTGCTGGACGGACTATTTTATTTCAGCTTGGCGTGCATTCCGGTCCTGGTTCTGCAGAAACTGGCGTTGTTCCCTCTGCAGGGCCCGCTTATTTATGCTTTGCTGCCGGGACCGGTTATTTTGCTGAGTCTGTGGCGGCACCTGCCGCGGATGAAAAGCTTTCGGCGGGAGTTGATCGCCATCGATATCCGGCTGGATTTGAAAGAACGTTTGAGCACGGCTCATGAATATCATGAAAAACCCGAGATCTCCCGGATCGAAAGGCTATTAAAACAAGAAGCGGTCGATCTGCTGGCCGATCTTCGCAGACAAACCATTCTGCCCGCAATCTGGGAGCGGCGGCATCTGGGCTTAGTCGCGGCGGCCCTCTTGCTGGCGATCCTGGCCTTTATTGATTTGAAACCCCTGATTTGGAGCTCGGCCGGTCCCAACAAAGCGAATCTCGAACCCATCGGCCTCAAAATCAGCCAATATGTACGGCAAAAACAAAAAGATAAAAAATCGGAGACCGCCGCTCCCGCAGTCCCGCAGCAGTTGCAGGATTTAGCCAGCGCGATCGAGAAAAAAACCGCCAATCCGGAACAGGTGCGGGAAGCCGTGCAGCGCATGCTCAGCGATGTCGAACAGGAGCAAAGCAAAATTCTGGAAAGGCTGCAAAGCGAACTGAATGAAAGGGAAGCGGAGGCCCCCCAAGGCCCTGCCGCCGAATCGACCGGTTCGGGAATCGCGGGAGCCATGGAGCAATTGGTCAAGAAAATTCAGGAAAAATACGGAGATCAAATACCGGGTGCGTTATCCAAAGAGATCGTTGCTTTGGATCAGAATCGCCGGTTGGAAGATTTTTTAAAAGAAACCGCTCAAAATCTCAAATCCATTTCCGGAAACAGCGGCAAGCCGGGCGGCAAAAGCACAACAGAGAAAGGCGTTGTTGACGGAGATCGAGAGGCCAAGCAAACCCAAGAGCCAAACAAACCCAAGAACCAACTTCCGGAAGTCCAGGGGGCGAAAACCACCCATTCTAAACCGATGAAAGGCGATTCTGCGGGTCAGAGCATGGATCCCAAAGAGGGCCGGTCCGGAGAAGGTCGACCCGGTAAGGAGCCGGCGGCCGTGGCCGGTCGCGGTAAGGGGTCGGATGAAAAGAAAGAACCCTATACTTTACCGACCGCCAAAGGGAATATTTTTAAAGACCCCGGTATCGCCGGCGCGGCTGAAAGTTACAACGCCCATGTGCGCTCTTTGACCAAGATCGCCAAAATCACGACCACGGAAGAACAGATCATCCGGGCCTATCAAGAGGAGTTGGAAGAGACCCTGCGGAAGGAAGAGATCCCGGTCTCTTATCGTATGTACATAAAAAGATATTTCTTGAATATCGGCTTAAGAAAGGAAGAAAAAGGAAATGACAGCGACCCATGAAAAACCGGAAATGGTTAAGGAGCATTTCGAATCGATCAGCCGGGAACTGGCCAAGGTGATTGTCGGTCAAAAGACATTGATCAAAGATTTGTTTATCTGCCTGCTGTGCGGCGGGCATGCCTTGATCGAAGGGGTTCCGGGTTTGGGAAAAACCCTGACGGTCAAGACCCTGAGCCGCATCCTGGACCTGAAATATTCCCGGATTCAATTCACGCCCGACCTGATGCCGGCCGATATTTTGGGCACCAATATCGTCAACCAGGACGATAAGGGCAACCGTTATTTCGAATTTTATCGCGGCCCTATTTTCGGTCAGGTCATCCTGGCCGATGAAATAAACCGGGCCAGTCCCAAAACCCAATCGGCCATGCTGGAAGCCATGCAGGAAGAGCGCGTGACGGTTTTTGGCGCTGAATATTTATTGGAACCGCCTTTTATCGTTCTGGCCACCCAAAACCCTTTGGAAATGGAAGGCACATATCCTCTGCCGGAAGCCCAGATCGACCGTTTCTTTTTTAAACTCAAGGTCGAATATCCCACTCCCCAGGAGTTGGGCGAGATTCTGGAAAAGACCACCGAGCATTATCAGCCGGAGTTGCAAACGGTTCTGCATGCCGAACAGATTTTAGAGATGAAGAAAATGGTCAAGCAGGTCCCGATCGCTTCGCATGTGAAAGAATACGCCATCCGCATCATTCTGGCCACGCATCCCGCCAATGAATGGGCGGCCGACAAGACCAAGCAGTTTGTGCGTTACGGCGCCAGCCCCCGGGCGGTGCAGGCCCTGGTTATGGCCGGAAAGGTTCTGGCGTTGTTGAAAGGCCGTTATAATGTGGCGTTTGAGGATATCCGCGAAGCAGCCAAGCCGACTTTGCGCCATCGCATCATCATGAATCTCAAGGGCGAGGCCGAAGGGATCGATGTGGATGATATTGTGGAGGAGATCCTGGTCAAGGTTACGGGAGAGTTGGGGAAGTAGAAAGAAAAGGATGAAGGCGGATGGATGAAGGATGAAAAGTAGGGGCGAACCGCGTTCGCCCTTTGTAGGGGCAGGCCTTGCGCCTGCCCTTTAAAAAAACGAATGTCGAACACCGAACACTGAATGACGAATAATGAAGTGGAATTCAGAAGACAGAATGGAAGGGTGGTTAAAAAGGCCGGAAACCGCAAACCATAAATTAAAAACTATAAACCAGAAACTATAAACCAGAAACCAAAAGTAGGAATCATGGAATCCTTTTTAGATGAACAGTTTTTAAGACGGCTGGAAAAATTGAAAGTCCTGGCCCAGAAAGGGGTGCGCGGCGCGGAACGCGGAGAGCAGATATCCTGGCGCAGCGGATCCAGCCTGGAGTTTTTGGATTATCGTAAATATCAACTGGGCGATGATCTCCGTTATGTGGATTGGAACGTTTATGGTCGTCTGGACAAACTGTTTATCAAGCTTTTTCGGGCCGAAGAAAATCAGACCATCCATATTCTGATGGATACGAGCCGTTCCATGCGCTTGGGCAATCCCTCCAAAGAATTGTATGCCAAGAAGATCGCGGCGGCGCTCAGCTATATTTCTCTGGCCAATTTGGACCGGGTGCGGGTCAGTTCTTTCGGCACGCGCATCAATCAGTCTATGGCGCCGGCCCGCAGCCGGATTTCCTATTCCAAGGTTTTACATTTTTTATTGGCTCTGGAGTCATCGGGCGCCACCCATTTCAATGCCAGTCTGGCGGAATACGCGACCCTTTCCAAGCAGCAAGGCATTGCCATCGTGCTGAGCGATGTCATGGACCCCCGCGGGTTTAAAGAAGGCCTGGAAGCCCTGTCCTACGGCCGGTTCCATGTGGCTTTGCTGCAAATCATGGACGGCACGGAACTCGAACCCCAGGCGGTCGGCAATCTGTTGTTCAAAGAGATCGAAACCGGAACCAGCCGCAGGATGACGGTGGATGCCAATCTGCTCGCTCGTTATCGCGAAACAGCCCGGGAATACGTGAACGAGATCCGGGAATTTTGCCTGGCTAAGGGCATTGATTATTTTCTGTGCGATACGCGCATTGCTTTTGAGGATTTTTTGCTGGACTATCTGGCAAAAGGGCGATTGTTCCGGGCATAATCAATATGAAAGATTTTCTATTGTATAGAAGAAAGAAGAGATTTTACCACAGAGGCACAGAGAGCACAGAGAGATCTTTTTTTATCCCTCTCGCTGAGAGGACGAGAGGGATAAATAAGCTCTCTAATCTGATCACGCAGATGGTTGCCTTTTCGCGAGTTGGTTTTTACTTTTCCTCCTCTCAAGACAACAGTTTTAAGATTTTGAAAACTGTTTGAAAAGTAAAAAAAATATAACAATCTCTGTGAACTCTGTGCCTCTGTGGTGAATATGAAATTCAGAATAGAGAAAAAAACATGCAATTGACGAACCTGCAGGCCCTTTGGTTATTGGGGCTGATCCCGATCCTGATCATTATTCACAATCTCAAGCCCCGGCGCAAGCAGATGGAGGTGGCCAATCTTTTTTTATGGCAGAGGGTTCTGAAGGAACGGGGCACGGGTTCGCATATCCAACAGGTTTTTTTGCGGAATCTATTGCTCCTGTTGCAGATCCTGATGGTTTGCCTTTGCACTCTGGCCCTGGCCAAACCGGTCCGGTTTTATACGTCCGTGAATAAAGGGGATGTTATCCTGGTGTTGGATGTGAGCGCCAGCATGAAAACCCGCACGCCGAACGGCCTGCGATTCGACCAGGCCGTTGCGAAAGCCCAAGAGTTGGCGGCCGGTTTAGCTAAAGAGAGCCGTATGTTGATCATTGAAGCGGCCGGAACACCGGTCCTGCGCCAGCCTTTCACCACCGATCGGATCGCCTTGCAAACCGCCCTCAAGCAGATCGAACCCACGGATATGCCGGGCCAGTTGGAAAAAGCATTGTATTTGGCCCTTTCTTTTTTCAATCCCGGCCGGGACGACCGGATTTATCTGATCACCGACGGAGCCGGCGGGAATTTTGAAGCCTTGGTCAAACAATTTCCCCGGATGCAACCCCTCTTGGTAACCGGCGGGAGTAAAAATGTCGGCATCACCCGTTTTGAATTTCGACAAACCCTTAAATCCGAAACCCAGTATGAAATCATGGTCGAAGTGAAAAACTTCAGCCCGGAAGCGGTCCTTTGTCCGTTTCAAGTGTTGTTGGAAGAGGTCCCGCTTTATCGGGAAACCTTCGAGCTTAAGCCGCAGGAAAAGCGTTTGATCTTTTTCCCTTATGAAGGCCTGATGACCGGCACGGCCGTGGCTCGGTTGGAACTGGAAGATGATTTAGCGGTCGATAATGAAGCCTATGCCGTGTTTCATTCCGAGGAAGATCTCTGGATTTTGCTGGTCACGAACGGTAACTATTTTTTGGAAAAACTGCTTGATTCTTATCCCAACTTGCTGATCAACAAGGCGGATCGCATCGACCCGGCTTTATGGGAAGAGCAGGTCGCCCGGCACGATCTCGTGATCGTAGACCGTCAGCCGACGCCGCCGACCACCCGGGGCAGTCTGCTT
>Ga0105099_10000774_pt1 | contig 21265 bp, 18 predicted proteins | sample PPLLak3cmMay2015_2_FD_79138 | JGI IMG/M metagenome (GOLD analysis project Ga0105099, IMG submission 79138) | Freshwater sediment microbial communities from Prairie Pothole Lake near Jamestown, North Dakota, USA - PPLs Lake P8 Core (1) Depth... | ecosystem: Environmental > Aquatic > Freshwater >... | reverse complement strand
CCCCATCGAGGATGCTGTCGACAATCCCATCGAGCTGAAAATAGCCGTCAGTCGTTTTGCTATTATCGACGATCAGGGAATTATTCGCGCTCCGTATGGCAATGCGGGGATTGCCCAGCGGTATGCCGTTATAAGCGACCGCGTCTCCGCTAAGCTGAAGATCTGCGGCGGGAGCATTGTCCAGTCCATGCACGGTTCCCGCAAGGAACGCTTTGCCGGTCATGGCGGGCGCCAGGGAATGCAGATCCGATACAATGCCGACGCTGAACGAATAGGCGTACGGAAATTTTTCATAATTAACAAGCCCGCGTACGCCGCCCGATATTCCCGGATATTCAAACCAGGCGGTATCAACGGTCACTCCCGCGCGGTTAAAACTGCAGACACCCGCGATACGCCGTATCGGGTGTTTTCCCACAAAAAATCCGCCTGCCGACACCGTGGCGGAAAAGGTGCCGCTCCCTCCCCGTTTAACCGCATCCGCTTCAATCCAGCCTTTTCCGGTTATGCTGTCCCGTATCTGCTCCGGTAAAAAAGTCAGCAGGGACGATGGTATGCCGCTGCACTTCAGGGAAGCGCGATTTTCCTGTTGCGATGAAAAACCGGCCGCATACCGGGCGACAATATCCACCCCGTTCCAGCGGGCGAGCAGGGTGTCGATGACGATTCTGTTCCGTATGAATTTGAGCCGTGCGCTGATGTTCTCGACCCTTGTTTCAAGGCTGTCTATTTCGCCGGTACACTCCTGAATATGCAGCCACCCGTTCGCATCGATATTGTCCGGAAACGCGGCGTCCCTGAACGAAAGCTCACACACGCCGTCGATCTGACCGCCGGCGATGGCATAGCCCTTCCAGGTGATCGGATTGTTGATACGCGCCTTGTCGAGCCGTATGGAAATCTGCTGGTGCGCTGTATTGCGGGACAAGACGCCGGACAGCGCCAGATTCCTCTTCAGAGAAGCAAGTTTTCCTTCAAGTTCAAAGCTGATATCCCGGTTTATTTCCCCTATTTTCCCGGACAATTGCTCGCCAAGCGTCATCTTTTCTCCGGTGCGGTCGACCAGCAGAATCGTACCGTTTTTTACGAGCAGGTGCTGAAAGGGAAACGTGGCAATGGAAAATTCCTTCGCAACGGTTGACGGCGTTTCCGGCGTTTGATCGAATGGTATGGAAATTTCAATGGTCGGGTCAACAAAAATAATCTTGTTGATGCCTCTTTTAAAATCCCATCGCGAGGCGATCAGCTTGAAAAATGAGAGTCCCACCTTAATATTCCGGACGCGGAGGGAAAACGATTGCAGCGGTATGACCAGCTCTACCCCGATCAGCTCGGCGGAGAAAAAACCGATGCGGACCTTTTTAACGTCGAAACCGCCCCCCACCAGCGGAGAGATATTCCGCACCAGAAGCTGTTCGAGGTTCCTGTTTTTTTCCAGAGACGCTTTTACCGCATAGAGCCCGGAAAACAGTACGGAAAAAAGCAGGCAGACAACGATAATCCATCTACGGGGTCGCATTGTTCTCTGTTTTTGTTCCGGTAAAAACCAGTGCATCGTCCTTTACCGTAACAGTGACCAGGTCGCCGTCGTGAATCTTCCCGTTCAGGAATTCTTCGGCCATCGGATCTTCCAGAAAACGCTGTATGGTGCGGCGAAGCGGCCGGGCGCCAAGGTCCGGGTCAAAACCCTTGTCAACAAGAAAATCCTTCGCTGCCTGAGGGACCTCGATGCGCACATTCTTTTCAAGCAGCCTGCCGGCAACCTCCTTAAGATGAATTTCAACGATCTGCGATATCTCTTTTTTGGTGAGGGCATTAAACACGACGGTTTCGTCGACGCGGTTTAAAAACTCGGGATTGAATATCCGTTTCAATTCATCCATGACCTTGGCTTTCATCAGTTCATGGGTCGAGGCTTCGTCTGATTTGCCGAAACCCAGGTGGGATGACTTTTTCACGTCGCGGCTGCCGGCATTGGACGTCATGATGATAAGCGAGTTCTTGAAATTCACGTGTCTGCCATAGGCATCGGTGGCGACGCCGTCGTCGAGAATCTGAAGCAGGATATTGAAAACATCCGGATGCGCCTTTTCGATTTCGTCGAACAGAATCACCGAATAGGGTTTTTTCCGCACTTTCTCGGTGAGCTGCCCGCCCTCTTCATAACCGACATAGCCGGGAGGCGCGCCGACCAGGCGCGACACATTGAACTTTTCCATATATTCTGACATGTCAATGCGTATCAACGCGTCGTCGGTCCCGAAAAGCGTTTCGGCGAGGGTCTTTGCCAGCTCGGTTTTTCCCACGCCGGTCGGCCCGAGAAAAATAAACGAGGCGATCGGGCGCTTGATGTTATGCAGGCCGGCGCGGGAACGCCGGATGCTCTTGGCCACCGCCAGCAGCGCCGCTTCCTGGCCGATGACCCGCTTGCGCAGATTGTCCTCCAGCCGCAGCAGGCGTTTTGACTCCTCCTCTTCGAGCTGGGAGAGCGGAATGCCCGTCATCGTCGACACGACCTCCACAATCGTCGATTCATCGACCGAGAGACGCTCCTCCGTTTTTGATTTTCTCCACAGCGCCTTCTTTTCCAGAAGGGTTCCTTTCAGCTTTTCCTGCTTATCGCGGAGCTTTGCCGCGTGTTCGAAATCCTGCTGTTCGACCGATTTCTCCTTCTCTTTGACAATCGTGCCGATCTCCTTTTCCATGTCCCGGATTTCGGAGGGTATCTCCATGGACGAGAGGCGCTTGCGCGCGCCCGCCTCGTCGATGATGTCGATCGCCTTATCTGGCAGGAACCGGTCGGATATATACCGCTCGGAAAGTTTTACCGCGGATTCAATGGCCTTTTCGCTGTAGATGACCTTGTGATGCTCCTCGTACCGGTGGCGCAATCCCGTCAAAATCTGAATCGTCTCCTGCACGTTGGGCGGATCGACCATGATCGTCTGGAACCTGCGGGCGAGAGCCCCGTCTTTTTCTATATATTTTCTGTATTCATCAAGCGTGGTGGCTCCGATGCACTGTATCTCGCCGCGGGACAGGGCCGGCTTGAAGATATTCGATGCGTCAAGGCTTCCCTCCGAACCGCCGGCGCCGACAATCGTATGCAGCTCGTCGATGAAAATGATGACGTTTTCGTTCTTCTGCAGCTCGACGGTGAGCGCCTTGAGGCGCTCCTCGAACTGGCCGCGGTATTTTGTGCCGGCCACGATTGCCGCCATATCCAGGTTGACCACCCGTTTATTCTCCAGAACCTGCGGTATGTTTTTTTCAACTATTTTCTGGGCAAGCCCCTCGACGATGGCTGTTTTGCCGGTTCCCGGCTCTCCGATAAGCACCGGGTTGTTCTTCTTGCGGCGGGAAAGTATCTGGACGACCCGTTCAATCTCCTTTTCGCGGCCGATGGTCGGATCGAGTCTCCCCTCTTTGGCCAGGGCGTTAAGGTCCCGGCCGAAATGGTCGAGGAACGGCGTCTTGCTCTTCTCTTTTGCAGCACCCACGCTCTCGCCGCCGCTGAGCACCTTGAGAATCTCCTCTTTGACCTTTTCGTATTCAAGGCCTGCGGCAACCAGCGCATTCGCCGCTGCGGATTCCGTATCCTTCATGAGCGCCAGAAGCAGGTGCTCGGTGCCGATGTACTTATGCGACATGGCGCGGGCTTCGTTCGCCGCGATCTCCAGCACCTTTTTCGCGCGGGGCGTGAATGGAAGCAGCTGGCCGATGGTCATCATGCCGCCGGCTGAGGTGATCGCTTTTTCAATATGCGTGGAGAGGTCTTCAAGATCAACACCCATGCTGCGCAAAACCGCCACGGCCACTCCGTCGCCTTCCTTGACCAGGCCCAGCAGCAGATGCTCGGTACCGACATAATCGTTTCCCAGCCTTATCGATTCCTCGCGGGCAATCTGCATTACCTTTTTTACTCGATCGGTGAACATGCCATTCATCATTGCCATCCATCCTTATGAAGAGAATACACGTCTGTACTATCTGTTTGCTTCTTCAAATCGCCGCAACGCTATGCCGCAGTGATTTTGGGAAGCATCTTTTTTACCACGGCGGCTCTTAAAGCGGCTTTATCAGCCTCTTTAACCCGCCTTTTTAAATATAATTCCAAATGAGCGGGCAAGCATACTATAATCATACGGTTAAGAGCTTCCCGATTCAAATTCTTTATTATTCCGCACTCTATGCCCAGTCGTATGGCTGACGTCAGGTTGAAAAATTCATCGAGTTCAAGGGAACGGGCATATTTCAGAATGCCATACGCCCGACATACCTTGTCAGCCAGCTCTTCGGGCGCTTCATTTATAATACGATTACGGGCGGTGTTTTCGTAAGTAATAATTTTATTTATTATATCCTGCGTCGCATGCAGGAACTCTTTTTCGCACGCTCCCATGGTTGCCTGGTTCGAGAGCTGGAAGAAATTACCAACCACCGCGGAATGCTCCCCGAAAAAACCGCGCGTGGAGATGCCAAGCTGGCTTGCACCGGCAAGCACCTGATCTATGGTCTTTGTTAAAACCAGACCCGGCAGATGCATCAAAAACGAAACCCTGAATCCGGTCCCGGAATTGGTGGGGCATGCGGTCAAAAACCCGTGCTGCGCATCATACGCATAGGGTATATATTTTCCAAGCTCGTCATCAATACTGTTCAGATCCTCCCAGAGCGCTTCCGGCTGATGCCCCGGCCCGATGCACTGCATCCGGACATGGTCTTCCTCGTTCACCATAATTCCGGCCCTGCCGCCCCGGCCCCAGATAACACCCCGGTCGCCCTCAGCATGCAGAAGCTCGCTGCTTACCACCCTGTTTTCAAAAAGAAACTGCTGGTGAATCTTTTCAACGCCGGCAAAATTCAGGTGCGTAAAATCCCTGCATTGGGGAACCTTCTCCACCGCCGCGGACACCTGGTTGAATATTTTTTTACGCTCCAGCAGGGAGGCTTTGGCTGGATACCGGAAATCAGCCAGATTGCGCGCCAGGCGCACCCGTGTCGATATAACGCACCCGGAACCGGGCCCGCACGAGTCCAGCCATGCCGGAACGCTCTCTATCGCTTTGTTACGTACCATGGCCTGTCACAGCCCCTTCGCTGATGATTGTCGCGGAGAAACACTGTGTATTTTATCCCGTATCACGGCAGCAAGCTCAAATTTCTCGCTCCGTATTGCATTATCAAGCTCGATCTTAAGCGAGGCGATATCAGTGCTGTTCTGCGGCACTGCGGCATGCGCTCCGTACGATTTTCCCCGGTGGCGGGAGTCTCCGTGCAGCTGAACGAGCAGGGATTCAATCTCCCGGTCGAAGGCGGCATAACAGCCCGAACACCCGAGGCGCCCCGATTCCCGGAACTCTTCGAACGTCGTTCTGCAGGAAGGACATACGATTTTCTCTTCGTCTTTTTTCGCCGGGCTCTTGTGAGCGGCCTTCTTCTCTTTCTTTTTCCGGGGCAGGTCCAGCTTTTCGCTCTCGATGACAATGGAGATGCCCTTCTTTTTCGCGCACTCTTCGCACAGGTGCAGCACCGATACCTCATTTTGAACAATCTGGGTCAGGTGGATATTGGCTGCGTTGCTGTTACATTCGTCACAAACTCTGTTTTCCATAACCTTCAGTATCCTCTGTATAGTACCTGGTAAAAAAAACCGATTTCAATTCTTTTCAAGAACCTTTCCGTCCTCAATAAAAATAGTTCTGTGCATGCTCCGCGACAGGTCCTCATTGTGTGTTGCGATCAGAAATGTCTGGTCCTGCTCGCGGTTTGTTTTATGAAAAAGCTCCATGAGATACTCGCTGTTCTTCTTGTCGAGATTTCCCGTGGGCTCGTCCGCCAGAATGAGCGCCGGCTTGTTATACATCGCCCTGGCAAGGGCGACGCGCTGGCGTTCCCCTCCGGATAGCTCCGAAGGAAAATGCGACAGACGTTTTTCAAGACCCATAAGCGAAAGTAGCTCTTTTGCCCTGCCGATCAACTGCGCCTTTTTTTTCCCTTCAATCATCCCGGGAATGATGACGTTTTCGAGCGCGTTAAAATCCGGCAGCAGATGATGAAACTGGAAAACAAACCCGATATGCCTGTTTCTGAAACGGGAAAGCTCGCTGCCGCTCAGGGAGCCGATCTCCCTGCCGTTGATATGCACCTCGCCCGACGTATAGCTGTCGATTCCCCCCAGAACCTGAAGCAGCGTGGTTTTACCCACTCCGCTCACTCCGACCAGCGCAACCATCTCCCCTTTCCGAATAGAGAAACTGGCGCCTTTCAGCACGTCGAGCGGACCCGCCTCATCCTTGAAACTTTTTTTCAGATCTTTGACTGTTACCATACTCATATTTCCACAGCCGCCCGGGGTTTGAATGCATTTCTTCCGATTCCGGCTAATACAAAGCCCTCGCTGTACCTTCCAACCTTCTATTCATACCGTATCGAATCCGCCGGCGGCAATCGCGACGCCCGCCACGCAGGATAAATCGCCGCCAGCACACAGATACAATTCGCGATGCAATACACCGCAATAATATCGGATGTTCGAAGCAGCACCGGCAGCGTATTGATAAAATAAATATCCCCCGGAAGCGGTATCACATGCCATCGAAATTGAATATACGACATGATGATGCCAAGACCGGTGCCGAAGGTCGAACCGACCAGGCCGATAATCGTGCCGTACAGCATGAAAATTTTCAGTATATCCCCGGCCGAAGTGCCCATACTCATGAGAATCCCGATTTCACGCCGCTTCTCTATGATCATCCTGATAAGCGATGAAATAATATTGAAGGAAGCAACGATCATGATAAGGGATATTACGATGAAAATAATCAGTTTTTCCAGCTTCATCCACTGAAACAGCGATTTGTTCTGGCTCTGCCAGTCTATTGCTTTGAAGGGATACCCGCCGAGCATCTCTTTGACCTCCTGCGCGATATCTGCCGCCTTGAACATATCGGTGGTACGGATCTGGATACCTTCAACCCCCTGTATATTAAACAGGTTCTGCGCGGATTCTATCGAGATATAAATAAGGTTCAGATCATACTCATACATGCCGGTTTCAAAAATGCCCGTGACGGCAAAACGCATCATTTTCGGAACAGGGTCAACCTCACCTTCCAATGTAACCAGGCTCATGAGAATGATCTCCGCGCCGGTCCGCACACCCATCTTATCAGCCATGCCGATACCGATCAGTATTCCGGGCAGGCTCCGCTCCTTTTTAGATACAGCGGAGTCCAGATTGAACTCCCCGTGAATAATTGCCTTTTCAATATCCGTCACCGAGCTTTCAAGCCTGGCGTCTATCCCCATGATCATGGCCCCCTCCTGATCCTTCTCGTGCTCAACCCCGCCTTTGCCCATGATATAGGGAGAAGCGCCGGTCACCTTGGGATGTTTGAGTATCTCGGTGCGGATCGAATCGTAATCAAGAAACGGCCTGCTGTGATACTGGAGTATTTTGGCGTGCGCAAGGGTTCCCACGATGCGGTCGCGCACCTCTTTTTCAAAACCGTTGGCAATGGAAAGGGCGATAACCAGAACCCACGAGCCGAGAAAAACGCCAAAGGTCGAAAAAAGCGCAACAACCGTATTTGAGCCGTACTTTCGCTTTCCGCGCAGATATCTGAAGGCTATAAACCATTTCATAGTACTATATAGTTACCTGATTGTTCAGGATCAGTCTTCCCGTCCTGCAACCCTCGCTTATTCCGGGCGAAGAAGGGGAAAGAGCACCACGTCACGCAATGTTTGCGCATTAGTCAATAATGCGACAATCCGGTCGATCCCCATGCCCCATCCGGAAATGGGGGGCATGCCGTATTCCATGCATACAAGAAAATCCTGGTCGACATCCATGGTTTCCATATCGCCGCCGGCCCGCGCTTCAGCCTGCTGCCTGAACCGGTCTGCCTGATCGACGGGGTCAACCAGCTCGGAGTAGGCGTTTACCACTTCCCATCCGTTCACCGTGAGCTGGAAACGGTCCACGATCTTCCCGTTTTTGTCGTTTTTCCGTGCAAGCGGCGAGAGGTCCAGCGGATGGTGAATAATGAAAACCGGGTCGACGATCTTCTTCCGGGAAACTTTTTTATAGAGGATATCGATGAGCGTCCCACGGCTCGCGCTCGCAACGTCGACATCGTCTTCAAACGTTATGCCCTTCCGGGTGATCTCGGCAAACAAAGCCTCTTTCGTATCAAACGCTTCGATATCGACCCCGCAATCCTTCAGCAACAGTTCGCTTAAGGCCATGCGCGGCCACTGCCCGTCGAAAGATATCTTCTGCCCCTGATACTCAATGGTCAGGCTGCCGCACACCTGCATCAGCAGGTGCTTGACCAGCTTTTCGGTAAAATTCATATTATCTTCATAATTCCAGTAGGCACAGTAGTATTCCAGAAGCGTAAAATCAGGCAGATGGGACGCATCGACGCCTTCATTGCGGAACGAACGCGCAAACTCGTACACACGCTCGAATCCGCCGGCTATTGCCCGTTTCAGGTAGGTCTCCGGCGCTATGCGAAGGTATACATCGATATCCAGCGCGTTATTATGCGTGACAAACGGCCGGGCAAGCGCGCCGCTGGCTTTATTAGTGAGAACCGGCGTATCGATCTCGATAAAATCATTTGCGTCGAGAAAACCCCTGATAGTCCTGACAATGTTCGTCCGTATCTTGAACCGGTTCATCACGTCCGGGGACATGATAAGATCCAGGTACCTGCGCCGCAAACGGAGTTCCGGGTCGGTGATGCCGTGAAATTTTTCCGGCAGCGGGCGCAATGCCTTCGAAAGAAACGTCCATGCGGACACATCAATGGTTTTTTCACCGGTTTTTGTCGTAATCATGACGCCTTCAACACCGATGAAATCACCGATATCAACCACTTTCTTGAAATTGGCGAAGCTCTCGCCCAGCTTGTCCTTCTGCAGGGCAAACTGAAGCTTCCCGCTGAATCCGAATATATGGCCGAAAATCAGTTTGCCGAACAGCCGGAAAGCAATAACACGGCCTGCCAGCCGCACCCCCGCTGTTCCATCCGTAAGCTGGGAGGCCTGTTCCAGCGAATGGGTCATCTCAAAACGGTCAGCATAGGGATTCTGGCCGATTCCGGCTATCTCCGCAACCTTTTCCCTGCGAACCTGCATCTGGTCATTACTGTTTTCAAAAGCTTCCAAAAGTACCACTCTCCCTGACTGTAATAATTTTTATTAACGCTGTAACTTATTTCCGGAAAAAGAGGTATAAAATATACCTTGTGCTTGCCGGGAATTGATGAATTAATTTTGGCTGGGTTCAGGGTTCAGGGTTAAACGTTAAGGGTTAAGGGTTAAGGGTTAAGGGTTAAAGGTTAAAGGTTAAAGGTTAAAGGTTAAAGGTTAAAGGTTAAAGGTTAAGGGTTAAAGGTTAAGGGTTAAGGGTTAAAGGTTAAGGGTTAAGGGTTAAAGGTTAAGGGTTAAAGGTTCTGGTGAATACCCTGCTCTGGTTCAAACACCGGGGTGAATTAAAAAACCGGTTGCGAACAGGCATTGACGCCCCTGCTAATTATATGTATCAAAATAATAAATAATAATATATCTTTATAGATATGAGCAACTCATTCGATATAGCTGTTATCGGCGCAGGCCCTGCCGGACTGTGTGCTGCCCGGCATATCCTGCTGCAGAAAAAGGCTCCCCGCCTGGTCATCATCGAAAAGAGCACTGATATTGACAAGCGTATACCGTGCGCCGAAGGAGTCGGCAGGCTCGGATTTCACGAAGTTCTTGAACCGGAAAAATCCTGGATACGCTCCGAGGTCAGCAACCTGACCCTGCATTCCCCCGACAATACGACCATCACCTACACCGATAAAAACAAGGGATATATCATCAACCGCGCGCTCATGCAGCACGACCTCGCAAAAACCTGCCTCGACATGGGCGCCGAGGGGTTATTCAACCATACGGTCAACCGGGTGACCGGTATGGAGAATGGTTCAAGGATCATTTTTCTCAACGATGGAACCAGCATCAGCGCCAGAATAGTCATCGACTGCTCAGGCAGGCTCTCCCGGTTCGGCGGCAACGAGGGAACCCTGCCGGTTAAGCCCCTCGATCTGGAAGTAGCCTACTTTGCCCATGTCGAGGGCATTAAAACCGAAACCGACACCGTGCACCTGTATGTGGGCAAAGAGATCGCCCCCGGAGGATATGCGTGGGCGTTCCCCATGAATAAACAGAGCCTTAACATCGGCATTGTTATCGGTTCAATATTCCGCAATTCCTGCAACATACGCACCCTGCTCGACGCTTTCATTCAAAAATATTACGCCGAAGGAACCATCGTCAGAAAAGCCGCAGGATCAATTCCCTGCTACAATAAAAGAGGACCTATTGCGGCCGCAGGCTTGATCAAAGCCGGCGATGCGATAAGCACGGTCAACCCCATCTCACGCGCAGGCATCTCGGAGGCCATGAAATGCGGCACCCTCGCCGGCGTCTGTGCCCTGCAGATGCTGCATGCCTCCGGCGAAAAAGAGGTTAAAAAAATCTGTGCACAGTATGAAAAGGCATGGCATAAAAAGATGGGCAGCAGACACCTCAAACTCGCACGGGTTAAAAAATTCCTTCAGAAAGTCACGGATACTGAATACGACAAAGGCGCGCACGCCCTCGCCGCTATCCCCCGCGACGAGCTTACCATGTCAAAAATCTTCCGCACCTGCCTGCGAAGGTTTCCCAGTCTGATTCTGGCGATCAGGCATGTGATGTAATACGCAACAATCTCAATCTTTCTTTGCCTTCTCTTTTTTATACACCCCATCCAACATTCATTGTATAATTGTAAGTAAATGAAAACAGCAATTATACACGAATGGCTCGTTACCCAGGCTGGCGCCGAAAGCGTGCTGCAGTCTATTTATAATCTGTATCCGGGGACTATTCACACACTTTTCCACGATCCGGACGGGCTTGTCGACACCCAGTGGGAGCAGGTCGACGTGATCACCTCGTTTCTCCAGAGGTATCCATTCGCACAGAAGCACTACCGCGCGTTCCTCCCGCTGTTTCCCATGGCTATCGAGCAATTCGACCTGCGTGACTATAACCTGGTCATCTCCTCCTCCTACGCTGTTGCAAAGGGCGTGCTCACCTCGTCGGACCAGCTTCACATCTGCTATTGCCACTCGCCCATGCGATACATCTGGGACCTCACGTTTCAATACCTCGAAGTGAGCAACCTTGCCAAGGGGATAAAAAGCTTTTTCGTCAGATCCATTTTTCACTATATACGCATGTGGGACGCCATGTCGTCCAAGCGGGTCAACGAGTTCGTCGCTAATTCCCACTATATCGCGCGCAGAATCCACAAATGCTATAACCGCACCGCCACGGTTATCTATCCGCCGGTAGACGTGGACAAATTCCACATCTGTAATAAAAAGGAGGGGTATTTCATCATTGTCTCCCGCCTTGTTCAATACAAGAGAGTCGATCTGGCGGTGCAGGCCTTCAATGCGCTTGGACTGCCGCTCCTTATCGTCGGCGACGGCCCGGCGCTCAAAAGCCTGAAAAAAATCGCCAAAAAAAACATCCACTTTGCCGGCTATAAGAACTTCGACGATATGCAGGAATACCTGTGCAAAGCCCGCGCCTTTGTATTCCCGGCAGAGGAGGATTTCGGCATCGTGAACGTCGAGGCGCAGGCGGCAGGCATCCCGGTCATTGCCTACGGCCGCGGCGGCGTGCTGGAGACCGTGATTCCCAACAAGACCGGCCTGTTCTTCTACAAACAGACTCCGGAAAGCATTGTCGAAGCTGTCAAGGATTTTATATCCAAAGAAGACACGTTCGACCCCAAACGAATCAGGGAAAACGCCGAGCTGTTCCCCCGGTCACGGTTTGAACGGGAATTCAAAGCGTTCGTCGACCTGGCGTGGGAGCGGTTTCCGTATAAGCAGTAAAAGATTAGTCAAAAGTTAACAGTTAATGGTTTACAGAAAGAAAAAAGAAGCAAGAGCTGGAAGCAGGATGTAAAACACTTCACGAGATACGAAATACCATACACTATCCAATACCCGATTTTAAATATACAGCGAGCAGCGAGGTTGTTTACCTCCGGGGCAATTTATTCAATTTTATTAAAATATGTATTGATTATGCGCACAAAATAGTGTATACTATATACAGGAGGTGATGTGTATGACTCGTTTAAATATTACTTTGCCTGACGAAATCGCAGAAGAATTGGCTGCACAGCCTAATAAAAGCCGTTTTATTGCTGATGTATTAAAAGAAAAATTCGAAGGTGAAAGAAAAAAAGAGATTGAGGCCCGAATGGCAGAGGGGTATAAGGCGGCAAAAAACGAGGATAGAAAAATTAATGATGAATGGGAAGGTGCAAGTTTGGAAAAATGGGAATAAATAAAATTTTCGAAAGAGGCGAAATATATCTGGTCTCTTTAGACCCGGCAATCGGATCTGAAATTAATAAAACCAGACCAGCGTTGATAATTTCAAATAATATAAACAATCAATTTTCGGAAACCGTTACCGTGATTCCTATCACTTCCACCACGGAAAAAATATATCCTTTTGAAACCTTCATCAGATCCGGCGAATCGGGCCTTTCCAAAGATTCAAAAGTAAAATGCAACCAGATACGGACTCTGGATAAAAAACGCCTGATAAAATTATTGGGAAAAGTCCCTCTTTATAAACTGAAAGAAATAGAAAACGCGTTACTCGTTCATCTGGAGATACAAAGAACCGGTGTGTGAAAAAAGCAATTGAATTTCGAAGTTAATTCGATACGACGCAAGAAACAGGATGCAACAAAAACACGAGCGGCAGGGCGAGAGGACGACAGGATGATACGAGCCACGCTTCACGAGCCACGCCTCCAATCAATCACCACCGGCTCCCGGTCAATCTTCAGCTTCCGGTATTTCACCCCGCTCTGATCGAACATTCTTTTTGACGCTTTCACCGGCGCCGTATCTGCATATTTGTCCGACAGATAGACAACCTCTTTAATACCCGCCTGAATAAGCACTTTGGCGCACTCATTGCACGGAAACAGCGCTATATATATCGAACACCCGCTAAGGTCGGTTGCAATGCCGTTGAGCACCGCGTTTAACTCCGCATGGCACACATACGGATACTTCGTATCAAGAAAATCCCCCTCCCGCTCCCAGGGGAGATCGTCATCAGAGCAACCGGTCGGAAAACCGTTATACCCCACCCCCACAATCCTCCTGCGCTCATTCACAATACACGCACCCACCTGCGTATTCGGGTCCTTGCTCCGCTGCGCAGACATGAGCGCAACACCCATGAAATACTCGTCCCACGAAAGATAATCCTGACGCTTCTTGATTTTTTGTTTCTTCATAATAGTTACTTCTTACTTACTGATTATTATCCTATACCGTGTATGCTTTATTATTACCCTCCACTAAACTGCCGGCGGACTAAAACAGTTTCACAAGTTCTCTCTTAAAAACTGTAATTGCAGCCAGCATTCACCCCGGCCAGCTTGAGTGCGTTGCTGTTATGCCACGTCTTTCAAGTATAATTATCGATCTCAACGACTACTATTTTCTGATTTGGATATTTCTCTCTATTCGGATGATCCATTTCTATTAAACTCAGCGGCGTATTCTGGTGCGTTCGCTGGTATGATTTTTCAGCAGGATATTTTTTGCTTTGTCCAGCGATAGAGTAGGTGCATTTGCCTCTTTTCGTTTTGCTTCCCTTAAAAGTTTCAAATCTTCGTAATCTTCAAGTTCTTTTTTTATTTTTATGAATTCATCGTAAGGAAGAATCGCGAATTCTTTTTTACCGTTTTTTTCAAGAATGTTTGGGTGAATGGCGACCATTTTTTGCCTCCGTTTATTTGTAAGCTTCTTTTCGATGAATAATTCTGTAAATCACAATTTTATTGTTTTCTATTTCAAATAGAACCCTATATTTTCCAACTCGTAAACGATATTCAGGAGTAAAATTTGTCAGTTTTTTTACATCGCCCCGCAAATCCGTTTTCATAGAGTCTATTTTTTCAAATATACTTTCAAGGTCATTGGGGGGGATTTTTCGACCATCCCTAACCCAGACAAGCTGGATAAGAACCTTCACGAAATAATTTTCTGCCTAAAAACGTCAGAAAATTATTTCTAAGGTTCTAAGGGACTTCGGCTTAAAGTTTATTGTGTAAATCATAAAAGTCCCTTTTTTTAAAATATACATTCAATTAAAGTTTTTTTAATTACTTTTTATACCAACGACAATAAATATAATAAATCCCGCTGCAATGTGACGCTCGTCACAGACAATTCACCGGTTCTGTTATATCTCATGCAAAAGGACGAAGTTGAAAATAAGCCGGACAATAACCCAGAATCCCTGACAGCATATCAGATTAAGAGTCGCCTCACCTGTGCAGCCCTCATCAAGTGCGTGTATGAAACGGACCCCCTGGAATGTCCTAACTGCGGCGCTCAAATGAAGATCGTCGGGTTTATCGAGCGCGACAACCCTGGTCTCATCAAACTGTTTTTAAGCGCTGCCGGCCTGTGGAGAGAAACAGCACGACAATTGCACCCAGGCCAATCTTGTTTCTCATAACGAAGCTCACTCTTTTCAAAAAATCGCTTTAACAAACCTGTCGGTGTTGCGTTACATGACCGGTGAAAAAACATATCAGTCTTTTCTATAATTCAAAAAAAACCTTGTATTTTCAGCAGCACAGAAAAAATGCTGTTCCTTGTTGGAGGGACAGCATACGCGTAATCGTTAATAATCAGTAACGGTTTAACTCAATCACTTTTTCAGCACCAAAGGAATCGTCCTGCCAAAATTACCGCTTTCCATTCGGCACAGGTACAATCCCGCCGCATGGGCGTTTTTTCCGTTAAGGTTATCAAGTGATACCGTGTGAGAACCCGTAGCAAAGAATCCGTCTGCCAAAGTATGCACCATTTTTCCCTGCACATTGTAAAGCTTCAGGCTTACACGCGAATGAGCGCGGCCGTTACCGGGCACCTGAAAATGAATCCTCGCCCCATGTACCCGCAGCGAAAATGCAGGCGGCTGCTTCTGCGCGTTTGTACTGACGGGCGTTGCGGCATCCATGGTCAATTCGGTCATGGGATCGCCATATGTATGGAAATAGGTACGCGCATGGTTTTTTGCGGAAAGGTGGCCGGTCAGCCATATTTTCCCGATATTCCTCTCTCCCCTGTTGCCGTCCTTGGGGAACATGCACTCCCACAATCCCAGATGGAAATAATCATTGTCTCCCGAATAGGTAGTCCGTGTCGCGGATAGTATCACCGATGTACCGTACGTGCTCGATTGGGCCTGATATGCAAAGTTAACATCATGCTTGTTTTTGAAATTTCCGGTCAGGCAGTTCAGGCAGGTGAAAAACGGGCTTGCCTGACTGGTAATAGTATCGGCGAAAATGGTATATCGTATTGCCGGAGTCACGGTGCCGCTATCCAGACCGTGATCCCTGTGCCCGATTAAGGCTAAACCACCGTTCCAGTACTCAGCCACCTTGTTTGTCGCATCAACCGCGTTTATAAAAAACGGGGCCGGATCAAGCGTCCACTGCTCGAAATCAGCGTAAGGAATGTTGCAGGAGCTGCCGCCGTAGCGTGTCGGAATGCGCGGCACCTTGTACACCCGTTTCACGGTATACCCCAGACCACCGTCCGGGTTGTCAAGGTAGATGCTGCTGTAGTGTCCCGACGAAAAACGGTCCCACGTTGTGCTGGTACCTTCCATACCCGCTGCCATCATGACCGTGTTCGACCATGATACGCCCTGCTCATGCCACATCTGGTGCTGTACGATATTGGCAAAGCGCTCTTCGTTGTCGCAGAGGAAAATGCCGAGACACACGTCCTCAATATCGTCGGTGCTGTCAAGACGTGCATAATTTTTATAGTGGTAGTAGGTGCCGTCGGTCGGTATGGGAATCACGGTTTCGTCACCCAGAACAATAACATACTGCATTCTGTCAGTGCCGTCGTAAATCGCCTTGAGCCGGCTGGTAATCTGCGTTGCGCTCATTCCGTCAGCGTTGATTTCCTCGACAAATTCGTATCCCTGCCCTTGCCGGTATGTTTTCCATCTGGTATAGGTTTGCATGGCAAAGAATGCCGGTTTTGAGACCACCACAACCTTGCCGCCTCTTGGTAATTTTTCCGCTGGAGCGTGATCCAAGGCGCCGTTAATACCATCGTAGGTTGCGCTGTTGACAACGCTGGTGAAGGCATTGGGTGTATTCGGTTCGTTTAAAACACCATCCAGATAGGTAACAACGATCTGCGCCCGGTCGGTAACCGTCAGCTCCTTTGTCACCGGATTATACTGAACCGGCGAATAGCGTACCTCAAGAATCTTCATACCGTGACAAACCCCGATCTCGTATTCGACCGGGTAGCTGTAGAATGCGTCGGTTCCGTATATCCGGTTGTCTATTGTGAAGGTACGGTAATCCCTGTCAACACCGTAGAAAAAGGACTCGGGAAGGTCTTCCTGTACCGGCGCGATAACGTATTCGCCGTCCACCGCTTTAAAAGCGGTTTGTGCTGCCTGAACAGTCACTTTTGTCACTGAAGCGGGAATCCTCACCTGAAAACGGACAAACGGGAGATTCGGCATACCGCGCATGCCTGGCCTGATAGATCCGTTGATGGTGTAATCCTTCAACTTCAAATTCATCGCTTTGAAGGTAAGCTGCGCATACTTTCCCGCAAGAAGACCGTTGTCGTCCGGATAGGTCAATACCGCTCCTGGAACGGTAAGGTCAACAACGCACCGGGGAAGAGTGTTTTTCTGATCAATACGTACTTTGTTGCACTGCACGGGTAGCGGTTGTGTGACACGCGTAACGCTTCCGTCAAGAAACGACAGCCACGTTACCTGTGCTGACAGGGAGAAAAAACAGATACAGACAACGAAGAAAGAAAAACGAAAAAACGTGGTGATGGATATAGTACGCCTGATACATTTATTGTGATTCATCTTCCCCCCTTTAGAGGATTTGCGAATAAAGATTATAAATGATAAGAATATTAGTGTCTGTACGCTGAATTATATACGTTTTTTGCGTAGATAATTCAGCGTACAGACACTTACCCCAAAGCCGTATAACATCCTACAAAAGTTTCCGGCTTTGCCGGGTTAGGAAGATAAATATAAATTAACAATTCTGTTTTGGTTAGAAAATGTTCTAAAGAAAAAAAACCGGCGACATACCGAAGTGTTGTCGCCGGGCAAGAAGCTCTCCATCCAAATTATCGATGCACAGTTTTTTACATAATTCGGACAGAGAGGTAGTACGCCCTTAGTGCGTTCTCTTTCCTATTTCCTTACCACCACATTAATCGTTTTCGTGATTCCCTTTCCTTCCATTCTGCACAGGTACATGCCTGCCGCAATCGAAGGAAGGCTCATTGAATAGTCCCCTGCTTCCAGTTTTTTGTCAATCAAATTGGCAATTAACTTTCCCTGCGGTGAATAGAGTGAAATACTCACCGGGCTGTGTGTCGCATGCACAGGTACCTGATAATGTATCCTGGAGCCGCAGAATCGGAGGTCAGCGGAAGCAGGTGCTTTCGAGCCGATCTTCGTATCTGCCGACGCGTTAACCAGGGATATATCAGTCAGCGGCTTTGGGATAAGACTCTGTACGCTAAATTATCTACGCAAAAAACGTAGATAATTCAGCTACAGAGTCTAACCTGGGCAGCCCTTATAAAATGCGTTTATAAAACGGACCCCCTGGAATGTCCTAACTGCGGCGCTCAAATGAAGATCGTCGGGTTTATCGAGCGCGACAACGCTGGTCTCATCAAACTGTTTTTAAGCGCTGCCGGCCTGTGGAGAGAACCCGAACCCCGCACCCCTCCGCCTGAACCTGCCGTTGAACCCGAAGCACATGACCTTGTTCTGGACTATTCTTTCTTCGATGAGAACTGCATCTGAACATCCCGCCTGTAAATACGGCCACGGTGATGGTGTTGCCAAAACTTGCGTTTTTACCGCCAATGAATGATATTTGATATAGTTCCTGATCGGTATACCCTTGCGCCGGCAGAAAAATCAGGTTGAGTATTTTCTGTATGTTAAGAAATCTGGGGTTGAGAGATTTTTGGCTGGTGGAAAAAGCAAATTACTATCAGAGGCTCCGTGGAACCGGGTTTCTTTAAAAGAATAATGCATGTTTATTTTTAATGACTCAATGCACGGGGGATTGTTTATATCCTGCTCAGGCAGCAGAAACAGGAGAGTACGGAATGAAAATACTGATTATTAATCCGAACAGCAGTGTTACAATGACCAAGGCAATCCAGAAGGGTGCTGATGATTTTGCCCGGAATGAATTTACAGCCGTCTGCATGTCTACACCAGGAGCACCCGAATTTATCGAAACATATGAGGACCAAATGAAAGCTGCGCCCGGCATGATTCTGCTGCTGCGGGAACATGAAAAAGAGTATGATGCGTTTATTAACGCCTGCCACTGTGATCCTAATCTCGATATCATGAAGGAGATATGCCCAAAGCCGGTTGTCGGTATTGGTGAAGCATCAATGAGAATTGCCTCCATGCTGGGACACCGCTTCTCCGTGATCTCCGCATCTGCGCATTCGATCCCAAACAAAGAGGCTCTCATTCAGAAATACCACCTTACCAACAGCCTGGCATCAATCAGGCCGGTAAGTGGCGACATCGACGATGAAGAAAATGTTTTTACTGCTGCACAGGCTGCTGTCACGGAGGATATGGCAGAGGTGATTGTGCTTGGATGTGCGGGAATGACCGGCCTGGATAAACGGCTGGAAAAGAGGCTCGGCGTGCCTGTTCTGGACGGCGTCGTTTGCGCCCTGATAATCGCAACCGGGCTGGCCAAATATGGAGTCGGGATAAGTAAAATAAGAAGATACGGTGTGACAAGGTAAACATACCAGAACGGTGTTGGATCAGGTAAAAGCGGACGATTGTGCGGATGCTGCTGCTTTTTATGCGTCTTTTGCGCATGAATGAGCTATAAAAAGGTGACATCAGTACAATGGTTTGATATTTTTATACACTATCTTTGATGGAGGTACCTTATGCCAGGCAAGCCGGGAGCATCAACGCGTTCGGTTCATGGAGGCAGAAGCGTTGATCCTGATTCGCGGTCGATTGTAACGCCTCTCTATTCCAACTCAGCGTATGCATACGACGATATCGAGACATGGCGCGCAGTTGCGCTTAAGCACAAGCCGGGGCATATTTACAGCCGCAACACAAACCCCACGACAAGCATGTTCGAGAAACGGATGGCGCAGCTTGAAGGCGCGGAAAGCGCAGCAAGCTTCGCAACCGGAATGGCTGCCATTAACACCACGCTGTTTGCCCTGCTCAGCTCGGGCGACCGGGCGGTCACGGTAAAGGACGCGTACGGCGCCACCTATCTGCATTTTACCGAAATACTGCCGCGGTTTGCTATTGCCTGCGACGTGTGTGAAACCGAGGATCACGAAGCGCTTGAGGCCTCGATTGCAAAAGGGTGCGCGCTGGTGTATCTCGAGACGCCGACAAACCCGACGCTGAAAGTGCTTGACATCTCCAGGCTCTGCAACACAGCGCATAAACACGGGGCGATTGTTGTTGTGGATAACACCTTTGCCACGCCCATAAACCAGAACCCGCTCGCGCTGGGCGCAGACCTGGTTATTCACAGCGCGACAAAGTATATCTGCGGACACAGCGATGTTCTTGGCGGGGTTATATGCGGTTCGAAAAAGCTCGTGGAAAAAGTCTTCCGCCACCGGGAATTGACCGGCGCCTCCCTGGACGCGTTCAGCGCATCGCAACTGTTGCGAAGCCTTAAAACCCTAGGACTGCGCGTCATGCGGCAGAATGACAACGCATTGGCTATAGCCAAATTCCTGCAGAAGCATGATAAAGTCGCACAGGTCTATTATCCGGGGCTTGAAACGGACAAAGGATACCGTATCGCAAAAAAGCAGATGAGCGGCTTCGGCGGCGTTTTAAGTTTTGATCTCAAAGGAGGTTTTGAAGCAGTTTGCGCGTTCCTGCCCCGTCTCAAGTATGCGTATCTGGCGGCAAACCTCGGCCAGGTTGAAACCATAGCAGGGCCTCCCTCAACAACAAGCCATGTTGAGTTAACGGACGAAGAGCGCAGGAAAGCTGGTATCAACGAAGGACTTATCCGGTATGCAGCAGGCATCGAGGACGCGGAAGACCTTATTGGCGATATACAACAGGCGCTTGAAGCCATATAGTGTTACCCCGGCAAGAGAGGGCGGCGCCCATGTCACGGCAAAAAACCACACTTATTAAAAACGGCATGGTTGTAACTGATAATGATACAACACGCACCGACATTCTCATCCAAGGCGAAAAAATAGTTCAATGGGGCGATTTTTCGACTCTGAAAGCAGACGCCGAAGTGGATGCACACGGTCTTCTCGTATTACCGGGTGCCGTCGACACTCATGTGCATTTTAATGATGAATTCATGGGAACGGTTAGTGTACACGATTACTATACCGGGACGCTTGCCGCAGCATTTGGCGGCGTTACGAGCATCGTTGATTTTTCGAACCAGCACGGTCGCGAACCGCTTATCAATACTGTCCTGAGAAAAAAAGAGGAGGCGCGGAATAAAGCGCTTATCGACTGGGGGGTGCACCCGGTTATTACCACGCCGTCAGACACTGTTTTAAAGGATATTCCCCGGATTGTTGCAGCGGGCGCACCGACTGTCAAATGCTATATGACCTACCGCAGGGAAGGGCTGATGGTCACCGATAGCGACCTGGAATCTATTTCGCGGGAGATTGCCAGGTCTAACGGCATGCTGTTGGTGCATGCGGAAGACAACGATATCATAGAAAAAAATATTTCCGCACTGATTCAAAATAATCAGACGTCGCCCCTCTATCATGCGCGAAGCAGGCCCCCTGCTGCAGAGGAAAATGCCATACGCCGGATTATAAACATAGCCCGCACGTGTAAATGCAGGATTTTTATCGTTCATTTGGCTGCTGACAAAGGCCTGGACATGGTTGCTGCGGCGCGTAGAGAAGGCGTTGACATTTTTGCGGAAACATGCACCCATTACCTTGTTTTTACCGAGGATGCATTACTGCGCGAGGATGGCGTTAAATGGATATGCTCTCCTCCCTTGCGCAGCAAAGCCATTCAGGATACGCTCTGGCAGGGTTTGAACGACGGGCGCATCGCCATG